>MDTD01145156.1_pt1 | contig 32219 bp, 22 predicted proteins | sample 811221 | NCBI WGS metagenome assembly MDTD01 (sample SAMN05326646, study PRJNA326480) | marine metagenome | isolation source: seawater | place: Pacific Ocean: South West | collected 2011
CCGCGGCGGTCGTGGTCGAGAACCCCGGCGCCCGCGCCGTGATCGTCCACAACACAATCGCGGACCTCACGCAGGGCGTCCGCGGGACGCGCGGTGCCCGGGTGCTCCCGGAGGTGCCGAGTTTCGGCGGCAACGGCGGCGTCGGTGGATGGCCCGACTATCTCGAGGGGTCGGACGGCGCCGACCGCGCCCGCCCCCGGAACGGCAGCAACGGGGCCTGGGGGTCGTACAGCCTCGCGAGCGGTATCACCGCGAACGCCGCGACGCAGGGCGTGACCGCCCAGGTGGTCAACAACATCTTCTCGATGGGCGAGACGGTCCGCTCGTTCGCGTTCGAGGCGAACGGGTCCTCGATCATCGCCAGCGACTCGAACCTGTTCGACACCGCGAACTTCGAGGACTTCGCGACGGGCGGCGGGACCGCGTCGCTGGGCTTCGCGTTCGTGCTGGGGGACCCGGTGTTCGCTGACCGTGGCGCGGGAGACTACCGGATCATGCCCGGCTCGGTCGCGATCGACGCGGGGGATTCGACCTTCACGAACCAGGTGGGTCTGTCTGAGGACTTCGAGGGCAACGCCCGCGTGTTCGACGACGCGGACACCGCGAACACGGGCCTGTTCGCGCCGGTGGACATGGGCGCGTTCGAGTACACGGTCGAGCCCGACTGCCCCGCGGACCTGAACGGCGACGGGCTGCTGGACCTCAGCGACATCACCGCGTTCGTCTCCGCGTTCACGAGCAACGACCCGGTCGCGGACTTCGACGGCAACGGCGTGTACGACCTGAGCGATATCACCTCCTTCGTGTCGGCGTTCAGCGCGGGCTGCCCGTAAGCGGGCGGGCCGATCCGGCACCGGCTCATCTCACGCACGCAGCGCCGCCGAGAGGCGGCGTTGTGTCTTCTGGAGTCCGGGATCGCTCACGCGGGGCAACGCCCCTAGAGCGGCGCGCGGCCCGTCGGGGTGTATCCTGCGCGGATGGCGCTGCTCATTCTCTTCGGTGTTCTCGCGGTCGGCGTGTCGTTCCTCTGTTCGCTGCTGGAGGCGTCGCTGCTGAGCCTGCCCCGGAGTTATGTCGAATCGCTCTCGGAGCAGGGTTCGAGCGTCGGGGCGCGGCTGCGGCGCATGAAGGACGAGATCGACCGCCCGCTCGCGGCGATCCTGACCCTCAACACGGTGGCGCACACCATCGGGGCGGCGGGCGTCGGCGCGCAGGCGGCGACGGTGTTCGGGGACGCGGCGGTCGGGATCGCGAGCGGGATCATGACACTGCTCGTCCTCGTGTTCAGCGAGATCATCCCGAAGACGCTCGGGGCGGTGCACGCGAAGCCCCTCGCGGGCTTCACCGCGGTCTCGGTTCGCGTCCTCATCCTGGTCTGCCTGCCGATCATCGTGCCCCTGGAGTGGGTCAACCGGCTCGTCGCCCGCCCGACGGGGGAGTCTTCGATCAGCCGGGCGGAGCTGATCGCGACGATCCGACTCGGACAGTCGAGCGGGGTGCTGCGCGAGCGGGAACACCTCGTGGCGCAGAACCTGATGGCGTTGTCGACGATCCGGCTCCGGGAGGTGATGACGCCTCGGACCGTGGTGTTCTCGTTGCCCGAGGAGATGACGGTCGGCGAGGCGATGTCGGCGCATCACCCGATCCGATTCGCGCGGATCCCGGTCCGTCAAGGGGACGGTGCGCAGCTCACGGGGTATGTCGCGCGGTTCGCGATCAGCGAGGCGCACCACCGCGGGGAATTGGGAACGCGCGTCGGGGAGTTGGCGCAGCCGATGCCCGCGCTCCCGGAATCGGGATCCGTCTTCGACGGGCTGGACGAGTTGATCCGGCAGGGCTGGCACATCGCGCAGGTCGTGGATGAGTATGGGGGCTTCTCGGGCATCGTCACGCTGGAAGATCTCATCGAGTCGCTGCTGGGTGACGAGATCGTGGACGAGACCGACACCGTGACCGACATGCGGGAACTCGCGAAGCGACGCTGGGACCGGCATCGAGGGGTGTGACCGGCCCGACGGCCGGGCCTTTTGCGATCGCGGGCGTGCCGGGAGCCGTGCCGATCGGCCCGCGCCACTACCCTGTGCCATGGCATTGCGTATCCAACACCGTGTGCTCCAGCACCTCCGCCACCACACCTACGAGCCCCGGGCACTCGGTCCGCTCGCGGTCGAGCTGGGATTCAAAGACGAGATGCAGGCGTTCAAGGACGCGGTGTTCGCGCTGCGCGACGAGGGGAAGGTGGGGATCGACGAGGACGGGTATGTCACCCTGCCTCACATGCCCAACCAGGGGGAACTGATCGGGACCTTCCGGGGCAGCGCCAAGGGATTCGGGTTCGTGATCCCCGATACCAAGACCGCGGACGGGGATGTGTTCATCCCGGAGCACGCGACGAACGGCGCGCTGTCGGGCGACACCGTCAAGATCTGGTTCGAGCGCGACCAGCGTCGCGAGAAGCGCCTGGGCACGCTGCAGAAGCAGTTCGCGGGCGAGGTACTCGAGGTGCTCGAGCGCAAGCGTGCGAACTTTACGGGCGAGATCGGCAAGCAAGGGGATACCTGGCTGGCCTATCCCGACGGGAAGGAGTTGACCGACCCGGTCCGCATCCGCGACGCGACGAGCAAGAATGTGAAGCCGGGCGACAAGGTGGTGCTCGAGATCATCGAGTACGCCGAGGGCGGGGGGATGCCCGAGGCGGTCATCACGAAGGTGCTGGGCGAGGCGGGCGAGCCCGATGTGGAGACGCAGGCGGTGATCGCGGCGTATTCGCTGCCCGAGAGCGAGTTCGACGACGACTGCGTGAACCAGGCCCGCGAGGCGAGCCGGGAGTTCGACCGGCAGATCGACGACTGGGAGAAGCGGGGGCAGGCGGCGCTGGATGAAGAGGCCGACAAGCGGGGCGAATCGCGCCGGGCGGACATCACCGACCTGTTCATCGCGACGATCGACCCCCCGGACGCGAAGGACTACGACGACGCGATCAGCATCCGCAGGCTCGACAAGTCCGAGTTCGGCTACGACGGCTGGGAACTGGGCGTGCACATCGCGGATGTCGCCCACTTCATCCCCGCGGGCTCACCGCTTGATGAAGAGGCGTACGAGCGTGGGAATTCGTGCTACCTGCCCCGCTTGGTCATCCCGATGCTGCCCGAGATCCTGTCGAACGGGATCTGCTCGCTGCAGGAGGGCGTGCCCCGGTTCGCGAAGACGGCGTGGATGCGGTACGACACGCAGGGCAAGATCCGCTCCGAGGGCGTGCAGCAGACGCTGATCAAGAGCCGGAAGCGGACGACCTACCTCGAGGCGCAGGCGTTGATCGACGGGGACCTCGAAGAAGCGAAGAGGCACGCGAAGACCGAGCCGGTGTACAGCGAGGAACTGATCGCGACGATGCGCGAGATGAACGCGTGCGCGCGCGCGATCGAGGGCCGTCGGCATCGGCAGGGCATGATCAGCCTGGACCTGCCCGATGTGAACCTGATCTTCGACGAGGACGGGAAGGTCATCGACGCGGAGCAGGAGGACGACGCGTACACGCACAAGCTGATCGAGATGTTCATGGTCGAGGCGAACGAGGTCGTCGCCCGACTGTTCGAGAAGCTGGGCGTGCCGCTGATCCGGCGGATCCACCCCGATCCGGTCCCGGGTGATGTGGACCACCTGCAGAAGGCGGCGACCGTCGCGGGGTACAAGATCCCCAAGGCGCCGACCCGCGAGGAGATGCAGGGGCTGCTGGACGCGACGCGGGGCAAGCCGGCCGCGAAGGCCGTCCACATGGCGGTGCTGCGGACGCTGACCAAGGCGGAGTACAGCCCGGCACAGATCGGGCACTTCGCGCTCGCGAGCAGCGCCTACGCGCACTTCACCAGCCCGATCCGGCGCTACGCGGACCTGACGGTGCACCGAGCGATCGCGCAGTACCTCAAGTTCACCGAGAACGGCACGAAGCGGCCCGAATCACTGGACGGGAACGACAGCGAGTGGAAGAAACTGGGCAAGAAGATCGCGGACCAGCGGGACTGCCCCCCGGAGAGCGTGCTGGTCGACATCGGGCACCAGATCACCCAGACCGAGCAGAACGCGGAATCCGCGGAGCGCGAGCTGCGGCAGTTCCTGGTGCTCCAATTGCTCGCGGAGAAGCACATCGGGGACACGATGCCGGGCGTCGTGACGGGCGTGACGCCCAAGGGCGTGTTCGTGCAGATCGACAAGTATCTTGCTGATGGTCTCATCAAGAAGGAAGACCTGCCGGGTGATGTGACGCGGGACAACAAGCGCCCGAAGTGGCAGATGGACAGCCGGACGGGGGCGCTGGTCGATGTGAACTCGGGCCGGTCGTACAAGATGGGCGACATGTTCGATGTCGTGATCGCGGCGGTGGACCTGCAGCGCCGGCAGCTGGAACTGCAGGTGGCGGACCCCGAGGGGCGGGCCGCGGGCAAGATCAAGGGCGGGGGCGGGCTGAAGCTCACGCTGGGCGACGACGCGGGCGGGCTCGGCCACAGCGATGGCGCGGGCTTCAAGCAGAAGATGCCGGGCGGGAAGCGCCGGAGCATGAAGAGCAAGCGCCGGGACAAGGGGAAGAAGGACTACCGGGACGACCGGAAGGGGAAGGGCAAGCGACAGTGAGCGGAGGCCCCGGAGAACCTGCCTCGGAATGTAAGAGTTCTCGACGCCGCATTCGGTTTCTCGGTCTCGTGATCTGGCTCGCCGCGGTGAGTCTGCAGTTGCCGTTCCTCATCACGACATTCCGCAACGGATTCGATTACTCGCCGGGAAGAACCGGGCTCGTAACGACATGGATGACGCTTGTCGTGCTCCTGGATGCCGTGGTGCTCGGCTGGTGGTTCAGCCAACGATCGCCGAGTGCGGCGCGATCTCTGCTCCCGGGTGTTATCCCCCTCGTGCTCATGTTCCCGCTCGCGTTCGTCGCGCTCATGCTGCGGGTGATCGTGAGAAATGTGCTCTCCACTTTGTGACACATTCTGAAAGAACGATGGATCAGTACCGCACCGGCCCCACAACCCCCCGCCTCATCCACCGCGCGATGACCGGCGCAGATGCCGAGTCGTTCTTTGTCCTCAACAGCACGCCCGAAGTCATGCGCTACACCGGCGAGCCCCCGCTCGAATCCGTCGAGCAGGCCCGCGACGCGATCGAGCAACACCCCGACTTTCGCACCAATGGGTTCGGGCGCTGGGGCTGCTTCCTTCGCAAGGACGATCCGGCGTCCGGCGCCCGCGCCGGTGACCTGATCGGCTTCTGCGGCCTCAAGCACCTCGATGATCTCAACGAAGTCGACGTCGGGTTCCGGTTCCTGCCCGCGCACTGGCGAAAGGGATACGCGACCGAAGCGGCGCGCGCGTCGCTCGCGTTCGGGTTCGAGACGCTGGGCCTCGGGCGCATCATCGCCCTCGTGCTGCCGGAGAACGGCGCGTCGGTCCGCGTTCTCGAGAAGATCGGGATGTCCCTCGTCGGACGCGAGGACTGCGACGGGCTCGATGCGCTGCGGTACGAGATCACGCGGGGCTGAGAAGCGTTCATCCGGACCCGCGCCATCACACGCCCGGTCGCGAATGTCGCTGCCCGGCGACGGTCGGCAGTGATCCACGGACGGCTCAGTCGGATTGGCCCGTGCACGCTCGTCGGGCACCCACGCCCGCCCTTGCCCCGCCTATCGGACCGCGACCGCCCCCACCAACCCCGGCGGACGATCCATCCGATCCGGCTCGGAACTCCGACGGGCCCCGGCTCGCGAGTCGCGCGTGCTCCGCACCGATGACCCCGTCGCGTCCCGACGCCCGTTCGGTGCGACGCACGGAGGGGTCCCATGCCAACCAAGCGAATCTCTCAGGTCCGTTCGTCCTCTGGCACCCGCTCGTCGATCCGGCAGAAGCCCGCCGACACGCTCGCGGCCCAGACCCGTGCCCGCCTCGGCGCGATCGCCGAGCGCGTCGAATCGGTGCTCGATGAAGCGTGCAGCACGCGGCGCGCGGCCGAATCATCGCGGCTGGAGCAGGCCGCGGCGGACAGCGCCCGACTCGCGAAGGAGACGCTGGCGCGGATCGAATCGGTCGGGGAACTGCTCGACGACGCGTGCAGTTCACGCCTCGAGTCCGATCGAGCGCGGCTCGCGGAGGCGTCCGAGTTGCTGCGCGAACGGTTGGGCGCGGTGGACGACATCCGCCGGCACACCGCCGAACTGCTGGGCAAGAACGGGTGGACGCGGTGAACCGGCGCAGCATCCCGCCCCGCGGCTACGACGCGGTGCACACCGCCTCGAGCGTGCGGACGCTCGCGTGCCGCCCGACCCGGCCCGATCTTGTCGCGCGGCGCGGCATACCGAGCGGCCCATCCGCAGCGGAGCGTTCCGCGGCCCGGCGGGTCCAGATTGCGCGCGCCGCGACGAGCATCCGCCGCGCTGCCTGAAACAGGCGCCGGCGGCGCAACGGGCCGCCCCGCGTCCCGACCGCGCCATAAATACGGGCTCTCGCGCTACTCCCCCCCCGGAGCCCGACCGATGCCTGAACTCGCCGACTGGATGATTCCGCTGCTCGTCTTCGCGGCCCGCATCTGCGATGTCTCGATCGGCACCGTGCGCATGATCATGGTGATCGCGGGGCATCGCGTCGCATCGGCGGCCCTGGGGTTTCTCGAGGTGCTGATCTGGGTCCTCGCGGTCGGCGGGGTCGTTGGGAACCTGAGCGATCCGCTCACGGTGCTCGCGTTCGCGGGCGGGTTCGCGACCGGGACCCTCGTCGGGATGACCATCGAGAACCGCCTCGCGATCGGTTTCCGCGTCGTCCGGGTCATCAACCAGGCACCCGAGCTCGGGCTCGCGGGCGTGCTGCGGGACGCGGGCTACACCGCGACCCGAATCGACGGGCACGACCGGTCGGGACCCGCGGAGATCGTCTTTGTCCCCGTCCGACGGCGGCATGTGCCCGGGCTGCTCGAGCGGATCGCGGAGATCGCGCCCGACGCGTTCCTGTCCGTCGAGCGGGCGGAGCGTGTCTCGGGGTTCGTGCCGGTCGTCGGGACGCGGACCGATCGCTCGCCCTGGGGGCGGTTCGGGCAGCTCCGCAAGTGAGGGAACCCACCCGGCGTCTCAGTCTGTGAGCGCGTCGAGCAGCGGCGCCCGGACAGAGCCCGCCTGCGGATCGAAGAACCCGAACCCCGCGGCGAGCTCCCAGTAGGCCCACGCGATCCCGTTCCGCTCGGCGCTCTCGCGGACCGCACGCGTCCATCGGGCGCGCGAGTCCATGTCCGCGGTGGAATACGCCCCGAACTCGCCCAGGTGGACCGGCAGGCCCCGCTCGCGGCCCCAGCGGGCGGCGAGGCGCATCGAGGCCTCGACGGCGCCGCGCTCCGTCGTCATCAGGGGTTCCGCGGCGCTCGCGGGGCCTGACTCGAGACGGATCGACAGGAGCGTCCAGGGCTGCTGGGCGTCGGGCGTCGCGTTCTGGAGAATCACGCGGTCGATCGGCATGAAACCCGGCGGGAGATCAACGGCTTGCACGCCCCCTCCCGGATCGGTCTGGACGGGGAACGCCTGCTGTTCGTCGTCGTTGCCCACAACGACACTCAGGCTCATCGCGCGATCAACCTCGAAGACGACGCGGCGGGCATCGGCGACACGGGTGTCGCGGTGGAAGAACAGACCCGCCCAGCCCTGCTGATAGTCGATCGAGAGGCCCTCCGCGACGGGCGTGACGGCCGTGCCCCACGACCAGTTGTCCCAGGGCATCGCGACGGTGAACGCATCGCCTGTCCACTCCGTGCCGACGGGGGGACTCGGATCCACCCAACTCGCGCCCTGATGGGTGAAGGCGAAGGGCTCATAGTGATGCACGCTGAGGATCAGGCGCTCATCGGGGGGCGGGTTGAACGAGGATAGCGCCGCGATCGAGTTCCAGCGGACAGGCCCCGCGAGCACCCAGCGGTCCGGGTTGCTCGCGCGGATCACGCCGAGCGCCTGGGTGAGGTACGCATCCCAGAGCGCCGGATCGTCGTTGAACACCCCGTGCGGCTCGTTGAGCACCTCGAAGTACACACGATCGACGGGGCGATCGGCGAACCGCTCCGAGATCTGGCTCCAGATCGCCAGGGCGCGGGGGGTCTCCGCAGCGGGGTCGGCGTTGAGCTCGTCGTAATGATGGGTATTGACGATGATCTTCAGGCCTCGCGCGAGGGCCTGGTCAACGCACCACTCGACCCGATCCATGAAGAGAGGGTCGATGGCGTACGGCGGCGAGGCCTGGGCGTGGTGCGTCCAGCTGACCGGCAGGCGGATGTGCGCCATGCCGGCGTCTCGCGCGACATCGAAGAAGCGTTCCTCGACGCTGAGCCCCCACGCGCCCTCGAAGGGCGCTTCGAGCATGTTGCCGAAGTTCACGCCCCGTCCGAGCGGGGTCGGTTGCTTGGGCGCGCGGGACGCGTCGAACTCGCGGGCGGGACCGGCTGTTCGCTGCGCCGGGCAGACCGCTGAGGTCGTGGACGCAAGAAGCACCGCGAGGAGCAAACGGAAGACCTGCATCGTGGAACGGTCCTTTCTCCCCCGTGCGCCCGCGGGTCACGCTACCACGCCGGCATGAGCGGCACAAGGAGACGATCGAAACAGCGCGGGGTTGCGGGGCGTGCCGCGCGAAGCGGGCATACCGGCATCGCTCATTCGAAGGCTCGCCATGGGAACGACTCGGGGATCAGCTCGGGCCGATCGTTGAGCCAGCCCACGAGCCACTCGAACGCGTCGGCGAGGCGCGGTCCGGGGCGGTTGAACATCTCGTTCCCGTCCACCACCGCGACGCGGCCCGCGCGGACCGCGGGCAGATCGCCCCACCACGGGGCGCCGCGGGCGAGGCGTTCGGTCTCCGTCAACGCCTCGTCCAGCGAGAGCCCGCAGGGACAGACGACCAGGAACTCGGGACGCGTCGCGGCGAAAGCCTCAGGCGGGACCCGGATCGACTTACCCGCGACGCGTTGACCCGCCTGCATCCCGGCCGCGGCGCCCGCGTTCTGACGCGGGACGCATTCGTTGAGCGGGTGGCGCCCCCCGGCGCGTTCGATCATCTGCGCCGACCAATGCCCCGCGACGAACAGCGGGTCCGTCCATTCGAGGAAACCCACGATCGGCCCCTCGGTATACGGGTTGACGAAGCTCTCGGCCGTGATCCAGCGGCTCTTCAATTCGAACACAGCCTGCGCCGCGTCCGCCTCGAGGCCCACGGCGCGGCCCACCGCGAGGTGGTCGTCCCACACGCCCTCGATCGTTTCCGGGGCGAGCGCGATCACCTCCGGAGCCGACCCGGATCCCGCACCGATGTCCTCAGCGATCTCCCGAACGGCGTCCAGATCGACCGCGCAGACCGGGCACAGGTCCTGGGTGAGGATCACATCGGGCGCGAGCGCCTTCAGCGTGTCGGCGTCGATCGTGTACAGCGAGCCCGCGTCGTCCATCGCGGCGCGGACCTGCGCGTCGACCTCCGCGGCCCCGACCCCGCTCTGCGGGTCGTACGCGGCCCGTTGTGCCGTCAGAACAGGCAGGTGGTCGATACCGGGGGGATGGTCGCATTCGTGCGAGCGCCCGACCAGACGATCGATCCCCCCGACGCGGGCGAGAATCTCTGTCGCGGCGGGGAGCAGGCTGACGACTCGGAGGGGTGTCGGATGTGCCATCCCTCAAGACTACGGACGCCGGGGCTCGCTGCGCCGGCAATCGGGGCAGAACCGCCCCGTTGGGCCCCGCAGAACGCGCGTCGGGGCGGTACCCTCACGCGATGGACCCGCCCCCCGGCGAACGGAAGCCCGGGCGGCGCGGACACGCCGAACGATCGCCCCCGCGATCATCGGCGCGAAATAGGACCGGCACCATGACGCCGAGACAGACCATGCACCACGGATGCCAGACCGTTGATCGTTCCGCCCGTCGCCCGCTCGTGGGGGCGCTGCTCGCGCTCGCGGGGCTCGCCTGCGGCGGATTCGCTGGGTTCCAGCCCGCACGCGTGGACGACCCGACGCGCGACCCGGTTCCCCTTGAACAGGTGACCCAGGACCGCGTGCCCGGGCCCGCGGGCGCCGTCGGCGAGGGCGATGACCCGGAGATCACCTTCTCCGAGACCGCCGAGCCCATGGAACTGACGGCGCTGGTCGATTTTGTCGCCCAGACGCTGGGGATCAACATCTCGATCCGGGGCGACCTGCAGGGCTCGGTGCTCTTCAACACCGCGAAGAGTGTGCGGCGGAGCAAGCTGCTCCCACTGCTCGACGCGATGCTCGAGCAGAACGATTTTTCGATCACCTATGACCCGCAGAGCGAGTTCTACCAGATCCAGCCCAAGAGCGATCTGGGTGTCCAACTCGACGGCGAACTCGCGACGACCAAGCTCATCGAGATCCCCAACATCAAGCCCTCCAGCCTCTCTGACGCGATCAACCAGATCCTGGGTGGGAGCGGGAGCGGGCAGGCCGCGCCCGGCGGGGTGACCTTCATCGATGAACTGGGCCTGATCGTGATCACCAACTCGTCCCGGCAGATCGCGCGGGTGGAAGAACTGATCGATCGCATCCTGAAGCGGACCAACGAGATCGTGCTGACGCCGATCGAATTGCAATACATCAGCGCGACGACGGCGCGGGACCGGCTGATCTCGCTCGCGGGCGGCACCCCCGCCGACAGCGGCGCGGGGCGGAACATCAACCCCCAGCTCCGGGTCCAGGTGAACGCGCAGAACCAGGGCGCCAACATCGGGCCCACCGCGGGGAGCACGATCGAGAACCTCGCGGAGCGGCTCGCGGTCGACCCGCAGTCCAACGCGCTGCTCTTCCGGGGCACCCCCGACGAGCTCGAGCGCGTGCTCGCGTATGTCGAGATCATCGATGTCGACAACAACCTGCCCAGCAAGCGGCACTTCGTGGGCAGCGCCGCGCGGCAGATCGCGGAGCTCGCGAGCGGGCGTGGTCTGGGTGAGGTGGTGATCCTCGAGGACACGACGGGCGGCGCCCAGGGGTTCAACCAATTCGGCGCCAACCGGAACCTGCAGCAGGGCAACCAGTTCGGGAACCAGTCGGTCACCGCGGTCGCAGGCCCGACGCTGGTCGTCGATGTGCGCAACGGGGAGATCGTCTATTACGGCACGAAGGCCCAGCAGGCGATCCTCGAGAACATGATCGCGGACCTCGACACCGAGGCGGACCGGATCGTGATCCGGCACTACAAGCTCGACCACGCGGTCGCGGAGGAGGTCGCGGAGGTCATCCAGACGCTGCTGCAGGGGCAGAGCCCCAACCAGGGCGGGATCCTCCCCCAGTCGCGCGGGTTCAACAACAACCAGTTCCAGCCCTTCTTCGACAACAGCGCGAACTTCGGCGGCGGAGGCGGGGACGAGATCGGTGACTTCGACCCGACCCGCGTGTTCGTCGTCGCGGATGTGCCCAACAACCAGGTCATCGTCAAGGCGCCCGTCAAGCAGCAGGACGATCTCGCGCAGCTCATCGAGAAGCTCGACCTTCGCAGGCGGCAGGTCTTCATCGAGGTGCTGATCGTCTCGATCGACGACACCGACGACTTCCGCTTCGCGCTCGAGACGCAGTTCCAGATCGGGCAGTACCGGGGGCAGACCAACTTCGGGCTCTCCGAGGCGGGGTCGGACTTCATCGCGCCGCGGTCGCCCATCTCCACGCTGGGCGGGCTGACGAGCGCCCTGATCAAGACCGAGTATCTCCCGTTCGTGATCAACGCGGTCAAGAACGAGACGGACGGGCGGATCCTCTCCAAGCCGCAGCTGCTCGTGAACGACAACGAGGAGGCGAGCATCATCTCGGTCGAGGAGCGGCAGACGCAGACCACGAGCCAGGGCGATAACTCGACGATCGTGGGCGTGGGCGAGCCCGTCACCGCGGGCACGACGCTGACGGTCACCCCCGGGATCTCCGAGGCGGGGTTCCTCCGTCTCGAATACGCGATCACCTTCGATAACTTCATCGGGTCGGGGACCGACACGCTCCCGCCGCCCGCGAACCGGCGCGAGGTGAACGGCAGCGTGACCATGCCCACCGACACGACCATCGTCGTGGGCGGTCTGACGGTGGAGAACACCGGGAGCACCATCGTCAAGGTCCCGGTCCTCGGGGATATCCCGCTGATCGGCCCGCTGTTCGCCGACACACGCAAGAACGATGCGAACAGCGTGCTCTACATCTTCATCACCCCCAAGATCCTCGTGGATCCCGACTTCCGCGATCTCCGCCTGCTGTCGCGCGGGCCGCAGTACCAGTCGGGCGTCGACCTCGAGCTGCCGATGCTCCAGCCGATCGCGATCGAGCGGATCGCGCTGCCCGTCACCCCGCCCGCCGCCCCCGCGCCGATGGGCGAGGACAACTAACGCGAGGGAGCGTCATGGCCGACCGCAAGTCCCTGTTCAAGAAGAGCCCCGGCAAGAACGGCGACGGTCGCGAGAACGCGTCGCTGGTGCGCGGCGAGTTCGAGTTCGTCGCGGAGCAGTTCGCGGACCTCGGGCTCACCGCCGAGCAGCTGCGCACCGTCGCGACCGCGGAGGGCGGGGACGACCATCCGTGGGATCTGATGATCCAGCTGATGGGGACCGACGAGCAGACCGCGCTCGAGCGTCTGAGCGTGCGCACGGGCCTTCCTTTCGAGCTCGAGCCCGTGCTCGACGAATCGGCGAACGGTTTCTACGAGCATGTGCCCCCCGACTTTGCGCGCACGCACATGGTCGCGGGCATCCGCACCGACGGCGGGGCGATGATCGTCGCCGCGGCGCAGCCCATGCAGCCCAGCGTGTTTTCGATCCTCGAGGACTACCTCCGGCTCCCGATCGAGATCGTCCTCGCGCCACGCGCCGCGGTCGCGAGCCTGACGAACCGCGGGTACGAACGCCGCGGGGATCTGGTCGAGGAGATCGTCGAGGAGATGCCGCTCGACGCGTCGGCGATCGACCTCGCGGCGGGCGCGGTGGGCAAGCAGACCGACCTGCTCGCGCTGGCGAGGCAGACCCCGGTCATCCGTCTCGTGAACATGATCCTGTTCGAGGCGTTGCGTCGCCGGGCGAGCGATGTGCACATCCATCCGATGGAGAACCGCCTGGTCATCCGCCTGCGTGTGGACGGGATGCTGGTCGACGCGTTCAGCCCCCCGCTCTCGCTCGCGCCCGCGATCAGCTCGCGCCTCAAGGTCATGACCGAGCTCGACATCGCGAACCGGCACAGCCCCCAGGACGGGCAGACCACCGTGCGGATCGGGTCTAAGAAGGTCGACATCCGCCTGTCGGTGATCCCGACGATCTACGGCGAGCGCGTCGTGCTCCGCCTGCTCGATCAGTCCACCACCCAGCTCAGCCTCGACTCGCTCGGGATGGATCCCAAGATCCAGACCCAGCTGATGGACATGGTCGACCGGCCCAACGGGATGGTGCTCGTCACGGGCCCGACCGGCTCGGGCAAGACGACCACGCTGTACGCGGCGCTCGATCGGATCGACCGGACGAGCCGGAATGTGATGACCATCGAGGATCCCGTCGAGTACCGACTCGAGGGGATCAGCCAGATGCAGGTGAACCCCAAGCGGAATGTCACCTTCGCGACCGGGCTGCGCGCGCTGCTGCGGCAGGACCCCGATGTGATCCTCGTGGGCGAGATCCGTGACCACGAGACGGCGCAGCTCGCGGTGCAGGCCTCGCTCACGGGTCACCTCGTGCTCGCGACGCTGCACACCAACGACGCGCCCAGCGCGATCCCCCGCCTGATCGACATCGGGCTCGAGCACTACCTCGTGACCTCATCCCTGCTCGGGGTGCTCGCGCAGCGCCTGCTGCGCAAGATCGATCCGGATAACGAGGGCGAGTACAAGGGCCGACTCGCGGTGCACGAGTTGCTCGCGGTGAGCGACACGATCCGCAGCCTCACGGCCCAGAACGCGGACGGCGTGACGATCTACAAGGCCGCGGTCGAAGAGGGCTTCGAGCCTATGCGCACCGATGCGCTGCGCAAGGTCGAGCAGGGCCTGACCGATCAGGCCGAGGTGTTCCGCGTGCTGCACTGATCGGCGCGTTCGCGGGCGGCGTCTGTTGTGCGCCCGAACGCGATTCGAGAAAAACCCGAAAAACCCCGAGAAAAACGCCGGTTTGCACCACGCAAAGCGGCTTTCTCCCGACGGATCCCGAAAGACCGTTGCGAGACGGTTGCAATCTGCGCACAGGGGCTGTAGGGTCGAAGTGAACCTTCATCGACAGGACCGGGATATGAGCGCACGACCGAGGAACCGCGGGGCAGACGATGTCCTTTTGGAATACAAAGAGCAGGACTACGGGTCCGATCCGACCAAGGTCCGCGAATCGGACAAGTACACCGACGAGTATGTGCGCGGATTCGTCGAGAAGTGGGACGAGCTGATCGACTGGGATCGGCGCGCCGACACCGAGGGCGATTTCTTCATCAACGCCCTCAAGGAACGGGGTGTCAAGCGTGTGCTCGACATCGCGACCGGAACCGGGTTCCACTCCATCCGCCTGATCGAGGCGGGGTTCGAGGTCGTCAGCGCCGATGGCAGCCCCTACATGCTCGCCCGGGCCTTCGAGAACGGCCGCAAACGCGGGCACATCATCCGCACCGTGCAGGCCGACTGGCGATGGCTCAACCGCAGCGTCCACGGTCGGTTCGACGCGGTGATCTGCCTGGGCAATTCGTTCACCCACCTGCACAGCGAACGCGACCGGCGAAAGACCCTCGCGGAATGCTACAGCGCGCTCCGGCACGACGGGGTGCTCATCCTCGACCAGCGGAACTACGACGGCATCCTCGACCGGGGATTCGAGAGTCAGCACAAGTACTACTACTGCGGGGACCAGGTCGTCGCGGAGCCCGAGCATGTTGACGAGGGGCTCGCGCGTTTCCGGTACGGCTTCCCGGACGGGTCGGAGTACTACCTCAACATGTTCCCGTTGCGAAAGAACTACACGCGCCGCCTGATGAGCGAAGTCGGCTTCCAGCGTGTCACCACCTACGGGGACTTCAAGGAAACCTATCGCGAGCACGAGCCCGACTTCTTTGTTCATATCGCCGAGAAGAGTTACGACAGCCTCGAGGAGGACGAGGGCGAAGCCACGCGCAACGCCTGACCGTTCTCGATCCCCGGAGCCGCCCTTATGACAACCGATACCCAGGCCGCGACCCAGACCGCACGGGATTACTACAACAGCGCCGACGCCGACAATTTCTACTTCCATATCTGGGGCGGCGAGGACATCCATGTCGGGCTCTACGAGCGGGAGGGCGAGCCCATCGCGGACGCAAGCCGACGCACCGTCGAGCGAATGGCCGAGCGGGCCGCGCCGATCACCTCGGACACACGCGTGCTCGATATCGGCGCCGGGTACGGCGGCGCCGCCCGTCTGCTCGCGAAGACTTTCGGCTGCCGCGTCTCGGCGCTCAATCTCGCGGAAGCGGAGAACGAGCGGAACCGCACGATGACCCGCGAGCAGGGGCTCGGCGACAAGATCGAGGTCATCGACGGCGCCTTCGAGTCGATGCCATTCGGCGACGCGTCCTTCGACCTGGTCTGGTGCCAGGACGCGATCCTGCACTCGGGAGACCGGGTCGGCGTGCTCCGCGAGGTGGACCGCGTCCTCAAGCCGGGCGGACGGTTCGTCTTCACCGATCCGATGCGGACCGACGAGGCGGACCCCAGCGACCTCGGTGCGATCCTCGAACGGATCCACCTGCCCGACCTGGGGTCGCCCGGGTTCTACCTCCAACAGGGCGCCGCGCTCGGATGGACCGACGAGGGCTTCGAGGCGCACGCGGACATGCTCCCGCGCCACTACGCTCGTGTCCGCGAAGAGCTCGAGCGCAACGCGGACCGCCTCGATGGTCTCGTCAGCTCCGGGTACATCGAACGCATGAAAAAAGGCCTGGCGCACTGGGTCGAGGGCGGCAAGGCCGGCAAGCTGACCTGGGGCATCTTCCTGTTTCGCAAGCCCGAGGGCGGCTGATCCTCACGCCGCGATCGAAGCGACATCCCAACCAGAGGACACGCGATGAGTGAAACGCCCCACGATCGGGCGCCGGACACCCGTGATCCCAACGCCGAGCCCGCGGCCCGGTACCGAGGGGGACCCACGCCCCTCCGCACCGTCGCGTTCGGTCCGTTCGAGATGCACCCCTGGGTGTTCCCGGGCGCCGCGACGATCATCCTCTCCATGGTGATCCTCACGATGATCACCCCCGGGACGGTGGGCGGCGCGTTCGACGCGATGCAGGCGTGGATCGTCGAGACCTTCGGCTGGCTCTATGTCCTCTCGATGTCGGCCTTCCTGCTCTTCGCGATCTGGCTCGGGTTCGGGCGCTACGGGCATGTCAAACTCGGCAAGGACACCGACGAGCCCGAGTTCGGGCGCCTCGCCTGGTTCGCGATGCTCTTCAGCGCCGGGATGGGCATCGGGCTCGTCTTCTGGTCCGTCGCGGAGCCCGTCTACCACTTCACCAACCCGCCCGAGGCGCGGGGCAACGATCTCGATGCGGCCCGCACCGCGATGGCGCTCACCATCTTTCACTGGGGGCTCCACCCCTGGGGGCTCTACGCGGTCGTCTCGATCGCACTCGCCTACTTCGGCTACCGACGCGGGCACGCCCTCTCCTTCCGCTCCGTCTTCTATCCCCTCATCGGCGAGCGGGTGAACGGGCGCATCGGCGATCTGATCGACATCCTCGCGGTCGTCGCGACCCTGTTCGGCGTCGCGACCTCCCTCGGGCTTGGCTCGATGCAGGTGAACGCCGGGCTCAACGCGTTGCTGGGCGTGTCGATCTCGGTCCCGGTGCAGATCACGCTGATCGCCTGCATCACCGCCGTCGCGACGGTGTCCGTCGTCGCGGGGCTCGACGCGGGCATCCGCCGGCTGAGCGAACTCAACATGGCCATCGCGGGCTGCCTGCTCCTGTTCGTCATCATCGCGGGGAGCACGCTCTTCTTCTTCAATTCGCTCGTCGAGAATGTCGGGGCGTACCTCCAGCGCCTGCCCTTCAACAGTTTCTGGACCGGCACCTTTGAGGAAGAGGCCGGGCGCGAATGGCTCGGATCCTGGACCGTCTTCTACTGGGGCTGGTGGATCGCCTGGAGCCCCTTCGTCGGCATGTTCATCGCGCGCGTCTCACGCGGGCGCACCTTCCGGGAATTCATCACGGGCGTGCTGCTCGTCCCCACCGCGGTCGGCGTGATCTGGCTCACCGCCTTCGGGAGCAGCGCCCTCCACCAAGCGACCCATCCGGAGGAAGCCAACACCCCGGGCAGCACCTATCCCGTGGCCGTGACGACAACGGAAGGCCTGACCGACGCGGTCGGCGACACCGTCGTCGGGCCCAACGGGGGCGCTCTGACCCGCACCGCGGACGGAACGCTCAAAGGGCCCGAAGGCCGGTTGATCGAGGTCAACCAGACCGACCACGGCCCCGAGCTGGTCATCGCGCAGACCGGTGAGTCCTTCGAGCCCTCGCCCGAACAGGTGTACGACGGCAAACTCGAGGCGGAACAGAAGTCCCTGACCGTCCCGGAGTATGTCACCGAGCCCGTGCTCAACGAGAGCCACACCGCCACGATCGACCGCGTCGCGACGGTGCTGTTCGTCCTGCTCGAGTCCTATCCCCTCAAATGGGTCACTTGGACACTCGCGACGCTCTGCATCATCCTGTTCTTCGTGACCTCGTCCGACTCCGCCTCGATGGTCATCGACATCATCGCATCGGGTGGTAACCCCGACCCGCCCGTCGGCACCCGCCTGTTCTGGGCGATCACCGAGGGGCTCGTCGCCTCCGCCCTCCTGCTCGCGGGCGGGCTCAACGCGCTCCAGACCGCCTCGATCACCGCGGCGCTGCCCTTCTGCGTCGTGCTGATCCTGATGTGCTTCTCGCTGACAACGGCGCTCGTCCGGCACGAATCATCGGGCGGCAAAGAAACCAAAATCGACTGAGCCCCACGCTAAAATTTGGTGTTCCGGGCAGTGAAGGGAGGTTCCCGATGTCCGTGTTCACCACTCCATCTCGTGCGGTTCTTCTGATCGTCGCGCTCGCGGGGACGAGCGCCTCGGCGGGGGTGATCTCCGCGAGCGTCGATGGCATCAACGACGCCTTCTGGCAATGGGATGTGCCGTTCCTGCAGCCGGGCCAGACCTGGACGCGGGACTTCGCGAAGACCTCCGCGGACGGCACCGCCTATGTCGAGGGCACCATCGACGCGGGTGTGCGCGCCGACGGCCGCTACGCCTGGCTGAACCTCACCGACTTCAAAATGGGCGCGACTCGCGCGGTCCAGCTCGACTTTGTCTTTACCGCGAATGTCGATTACGGCACGCTCTTCAACGGCTGGGCGAACCCGATCCAGATCTTCGATGCCGATCAGGCGCTCAACTCCGCGAGTGCGCGGATCGACTGGTCGAAAGGCGCCGTCTGGGACAACATCCCTCTGCCGCCGCTCGCTGGGTACTTCCGCCTCAACGATCTGGGGTCGACCCTGTCGGGCAACAGCGGGCGGTTCGATCTGTTCTTCAGCCCGCTGAACCTGCGAAGCCAGACGCAGATCGGCCTGCTGACCGGGGGGCTGGGCGACGAGGTGACCCTGCCCGACAGCGCCGAGGACTTCATCGAGATCCCGGGCCCCGCGACGCTCGCGCTGCTGGGATGCATGATCGCGGCACGCCGCCGGCGCTGAACCGACGGGTTCGCTCGGTGGTCAATCCTCCGCGTCGTCCGCTTCCGGGATGATCCCGAGCTGGCGGTACTTCTCGACATACTTGTCGCGCAGCTCGGTCTGCTTGCTCTTCAGCGAGACGCGCCGGCCGTCGATGAACGCGTGCGCGACATTGCTGCGGATCTCGAGCACATCGCCCGTCGTGACGATGAGCGTGGCGCTCTTGTCCTGCTCGAGCGAGCCGTACCGGTCCGCGACGCCCAGAATCTCCGCGGGCGTGAGCGTGATCGCGCGGACCGCCTGCTCGGGATCGAGCCCGAACCGTGCCGCCATCGCGGCCTCGTAGGGTAGGTTGCGCACATTCCCGTCCCGATCCGCGCCGCTGATGCAGAACCGCACACCCGCGTCGTGCAGCCGCGCCGCGAGGGTGTAGGCCTCGTCGTGCGCCGAGTCCGCGCGCTTGGGGAACCGGTAGACACCGTCGATGATGACGGGCACATCGTGCTCGATCAGCAGATCGGCGCAGAGCGGTGCGTCGCGCCCGCCCACGATCGCCATCGGGATGCCCCGCTTCGCGCCGAAGGAGACGGCGCTGACGATCTCGTCGTAGTCGTCCGCCGCGACAAGCACGCGATGTGTCCCCGAGGACGATCTCTCGCGATCCCCGAGGTAGGGCCGCATCGCCTCCAGACGCAGGTCCTTGGGATGCGACGCATCCGCGGCGCGTGCCGCCGCGTATGCCGCCGCCGTGTCCCAGTAGTCCCGCATTTCGTCGAGCGATTGCTGGATCCGGCGCTGCGCCCCGCGGTCGTCGCTGCCCCACATGCTCGACCGCGCGCGCACGCCCGGCCAGTTGACCACGAGCCCCGCGTCGGGGCGGACAGTCATGTCCTCCCAGGTCCACCCGTCGAGGCGGATGACGCTCGCGCGCCCCGCGATCCGCCCGCCGGTCGGCATCACCCCCGCGAGCAGCACCCCGTTCAAGCGTGCAACCGGGAGGAGCGTCGAATCCGGGTTCACCGCGACCGCCGCCCGGACCTCGGGGTTGAACGAGCCGATCTCGTTCATGTCGTTGGTCGCGCGCACACTCTGCGTCTCGGTCAGGCCCAACTGGGTGTGCGCCGCGAACAGGCCCGGGTAAACATGGTGCCCCGAGACATCGATCACCTCGGTCCCCGGCGCGAGCTGGACGATCTGCATGACCGACGCGTCGCCCAGGACGGTGATCACGCCCTCGTTGAACCCGACCACACCGTTCTCGATGGTCTCGCCCGAGACGGTGTGCACGGTGCCGCCGGTCAGGAAGACCGCGTGGTCCTGCGCCGGCGCCGCGGGGAGCAGGTCCTGCCCCGCCGCGACAGCCGCGACCGCCAGCGCCCCAGCAGCACCGAAGCCCCGGGCGGCGGTCGCGACGCGGCGGGTCACCCGTGCCAGCGTGTTCATGGTCTCGCTCATGGTCGTTCGCTCCTTCGCTCAGTTGTTGTTGAAGAACTCGTAGAACTGTGCGTGGTTGATGATCCCGCAGCCGCAATCGCCCGGGCGCATGTCGTCGGGGTGGAACCCCGAGCGCATCCAGTCGATCAGCACGCCGCGCCGGTCACGCCCCACCCCCTCGAGCAGGTCGCCCTGCCGCGCGAGGCGGTCGGGCGGCGAATCGACGAGCGGCGGCGCCTCGGTGTCCTCTTCGTCGGTCTCGCCGCTCCCGTTCTGCTCGCTCTTCTTCTTGGGGTTCGCGACGATCTTCTGGATGAGCCGCTGCCGCTCCTCGGCGATCTTCCGGCGCGCGATCGCGTCCTGCTGGATCGAGTAATACTCCGCGCCGTCGATGTAGACGCGATCCGCCCTCGCCCGTGTCGAGAGCGGGTGGTCGGTCCACACCACGAAGTCCGCGTCCAGGGATTCTTCGAGCCGCCCGACGGCGCCGGCGCCGATCTGCCGCGCCGGGTTCGCCGTGACGAACATCAGCGCATCGTGCTCGGTGAGCCCCGAGCCCGGCCTCGCGTACTTGACCGCCTTCGCCGCCTCGGTGTTCATCCGCCTGGCGAGCTCGTCGGAGTCGGAGTTGTAGCTCGTCAGCACGCCCGCCTCGGTCTGCAGCGGGCCCGCGAACGGGATCGCGTCCATCACCTCGACCTTGTACATCCACCAGTCGCTGAACAGGCTCGCGCCGATCGCGTTCTCCCGCACCGCTTCCGCGACCTTGTAGACCTCCAGGCCGTGCTGGAAGGTGCCGATCGTGAATCCGAAATCCTCCGCGATCTTGCAGAGCATCAGGATCTCGTCCTGCCGGTAGGAGTGGCAGTGGATGAGCCGCTCGCCCGCGAGGATCTCCGCGAGGGCCTCGAGCTCGAGGTCTCGGCGGACCTCGCCCCGCTCGAACTGCGTCGCGTACTCCCGCGCCGCCTCGAACCGATCACGGATGATCGTCTCGACCCCGAGGCGCGTCTGGGGGTACCGCGTCCGCCGATCGATGTTCCAGTTGCTCTGCTTGACATTCTCGCCCAGCGCGAACTTGATGCCGGGTCGCGCCCCGACCACCAGCATGTCGCTCGGCTTCTTCACCCCCCAGCGGACCTTATGGACCGCGTTCTGCCCGCCGATCGGGTTCGCCGATCCGTGCAGGCTGTTCACCGTCGTCACGCCCATCGCGAGCTGGCGGTACCAGTTGATGTGCGAGGGGTCGAGCGAATCGCCGATGCGGACCTCCGCGGTGACGGCCTGCCCCGCCTCGTTGACGCCGAACCGGAACAGGCTCGTGTGGCTGTGCGCATCGATCAGCCCGGGGGTGATGTGCATCCCCGAGACATCGATCACGCTGATCTCCTCGTTGCTCCCGTCGAGCATCCAGGCGGGCGCCTCGCCGGGCTCGCACCGCAGCACGCGCCCGCCCCGGATGAACAGCCACCCCTTCTCGAGCACGCCCCGGTCTGTCCCGGTCCAGATCGTCGCGCCCGTGAACAGCAGCGTTTCCTGCACCGGATCGAAACGGCGCGCGTAGGGCCCGAACGGGTAGCCCGGCAGCGGCGGGACCTCCTTGATCTCCGGCGCCTTCTTGTCCTTACCGTCGTCCGAATCGCCGGCCTCTTCTTCCTCACCGTCAGCCGTCTCGACCTTGCGGGCCGACCAGCCGAACGCGGAATCGTCCGACGCGACACCCGTCCCGATCATGCGGTCGTCGCCCACCAGCACGCCCGAGACGATGTAGGTCACCTGCTCGTCGTCGTCATCGTCGAGCAGGAACGAGATCCGGTCGTCCTCGATCGAGACCTTTCGCGCGTCCGACTCGTGCCGCTCGCCCTCCTCACCCTCGGGCAGCTCGGGGTCCCAGGTCTCCGACGCGACGATCTTGGGCTTCTTGCCGGTCGAGCCCGAGATCGTGAGCATCATCTCGAAGGCGGGTTCGGCTTCGTCGCCCATCCACATCCGCCAATCACCATCGAAGGAGGGGCCGTCGCGATCCGCGATGCGGTGCCGCACGCCGTCGATCCAGACATCGTGGATCGTGCTGTCCTTGGTGCCCAGCTCGAACAGGGGTCCGCTCGCGACGACGAGATTCGCCCGCTTGCCGGGCTCGATCGTGCCGAGCTGATCGGAGAGGCCCGCGATCGAGGCGGGGCCCGTCGTCAGCATCGCGAGCGCATCGTCGGTGGTCAGCCCGTGCTCGATGGCGCTGCGGAGCTCGTTGTGGAACTTCCGACCGCTGGGCAACTCGCTGACGGTGAGCGCGAGGTCCACGCCCTCCATCTTCTCGCGCAGACGCATGGGGTTGGTCGGCGCCTGTTCCCAGGTCATCATCGTCTCAAGCTCGACCGATTCCGCATTGCCCACGCTGCTCACATCGGGCTGGGCGGGGAACCGCAGGGGGAGGATGACCGGTCGCCCGATCTCCGCGATCCCGTCGAGCCATTTGAACTCCATCCCGTTGCCCACGACCACCGCGGGGCGGTTGAACTCCGTCGCGATGTCGTCGGCGAGGAAATGCTCGAGCTCGTGGTCGAGGGTGAACAACAGCGGCACGCTCGCGTCTTCGAGAGGGGTCAGCGCGTTGCGGGGGTTTGAGCCGTCCAGGGTGGGCTCGTTCGCCGCCTGCCAGTCCGCGTCGATCAGCGTCTGGCGCATCAGCGCCACCGCGCCGGGCGTGCTCGTCGGATAGCTCCGCGTCGTCCACCCGCTCGTCTGGAAGTCCACTGCCTGGTAGACACCGTCGCGGTAGACCCCGACGCGAGACAGGCTGTCATCGCCCGGCTTCTCTGCGAGGCTCACCGCCGCCGCGGAACCCGCGAACACGCCCCCCTTCGGCACCACCACCGCCGCGCCGTAGCCCAGCTTGCGGTGCGACTCCGCCGCGGACGAGGGCAGCCCGTCCCCGTCCAGCGCCGACCGCCAGGGGTGGACATTCGGGTTCCAGTGCGCCCCCGGCGTGTCGCCGTCGGGGGTCGGCGCGTCGATCTCGACATAAGGGTCGATGAACGCGGCGTAGATGTGCTCGCCCGCGAGATCGTGGATCTGCGCCCCCTCCGGGATCTTGACGCTCGCCCGCGCCGTGCTCGTCGCGCTGACGATCATCCCATCACGGATCTCGACCATCCCCTTCCACGCCACGCCCGGCTCGGGGTGCACCGTCGCGTTGATGAAGACATGGTGCGTCGGATCGGCCTGCTTCATCCCGTTGGGACGGTCCGCGAGCACCGAGTCGCTCGTGGGCTGCGCCGAAACCGACGCGATCCCGAGCACGACACACGACAACGACACGGGCGCCATCAGGGCGGCTTTTGTCTGCATTGGCATGGGCAGAGCATAGAGGCACAACCCGGCACGCGATAAATCACCCCCATCAGTCCGCAAATCCGCGAGCAACGACCAGATTTACGCGAGCGCCGCCTACCCTTGGGTCCTTTGCGCGGCTCCGCAGGCCGCGCCCGTTCCGTTCCGTTTCGGGAGATCCAGCGCCCATGGCACAGCTCATCGAAGGCAACGCCGTCATCGGTCAGTCCGGCGGCCCGACCGCCGTCATCAACCAGTCCCTCGTGGGCGTTGTCGAGGGTCTCCTCGCCGAGGGCGCGGGCCACTTCGGGAACCCCGTCAAACGGGTCCTGGGCATGCGGCACGGCGTGACGGGCCTGACCAAGGGCCAGCTCGTCGATCTTTCGGACAAGTCGCAAGAGGAACTCAACGCCGTCGCCGCCGCGCCATCCGCCGCGCTGGGTTCGACGCGTGACAAGCCGGACGAGGCCTACTGCGAACGGATCTTCCACGCCTGCGAGAAGAACGACATCCGCTACTTTTTCTACATCGGCGGCAACGATTCCTCCGACACCTGCCGGATCGTCAACGAGCTCGCCAACGAGTCGGGGTACGAGCTCCGCTGCTTCCATGTCCCCAAGACCGTCGACAACGACCTGCCGGTCAACGACCACACGCCCGGATTCCCCAGCGCCGCGCGTTTCGTCGCGACCGCCTTCCGCGCCGACAATCTCGACAACGCCTCGATCCCCGGCATCAAGATCAATGTCGTGATGGGCCGGCACGCGGGGTTCCTCACCGCCGCCGCCGCCCTCGCACGCGACCCCGAGGGCGATCCCGACGACGGCCCCCACCTCATCTGCGTCCCCGAGGTCGCCTTCGATCTCGACCGCTTCGTCGATAAGGTCGCGGAGGTCTACGACCGACTCGGCCGCTGCCAGATCGCCGTCTCGGAGGGCATCCAGGACCGCGACGGTCAATCCATCGGCGCCATGCTCATCCAGGGCGAGGCGGACGCGCACGGAAATGTCCAGCTCTCGGGCTCGGGCGCCCTGGGCGATCAGCTCGCGAATGTTCTCAAGGAGCGCCTCAAGCCCGCGAGCGGGAAGACCCCCCGCGTCCGCGCCGACACGCTGGGCTATCTCCAACGCTGCTGGCCGGACCCGAGCCCCGTCGATGCCGACGAGGCCCGCCGCGCCGGCAAGTACGCCGCGAAGGTCGCGCTCGAGGGCGACCTGGACGGGTCGGTCGCGATCCTCCGCACCGGCAAGGGCTACGACGGTGAGCCCTACCGCTCCGAACTCGACCGCATCCACCTCCACGATGTCGCCGCGAAGACCAAGCACATGGACCCCGCCTTCATGCACGGCGACTTCGATGTCTCCAAGAAGTTCCTCGACTACTGTGGCCCGCTGATCGGTGAACTGCCCAAGTTTGGCAGACTCTGATCCCACGCCGCGTCGACACCGCCCCCCGCGACTCTTCGCACCGATCCCGGATGGATCGGTGTTTTTATTCGCCTCCCATCGATCCGAGCAGATCCGCGATCTCCATCGCCTTCCGCGCCGAGTACCCCGTGTCATCGAACCAGACGACCCGGCCGTTCTCGTCCAGCACGAGCACCCGCGCCAAGCGACCGTTCTCCGTCCCCGTCATCTCCGCGACCGGCTCCGCGGCCTTCCCGTAGAGCGTCACCACCGCGCCCCAGTCCTCGCGCGGGATGCCGCTCCGCATCCCGTCGTCGATCCACCCGCTCGCGATGGTGGGCACGAGCCCCGGGATCGTCGGCACCTCGAGCAACCGGGCGTCGATCCCGTTGTCACCGCCCGTTCCGACGCCCGCCTGCAACAGGCCCATCAGCCACCGATCGATGTCGAACTGCGTCTTCTGCCGATAGCCCACCAGCAGCACCGCCGGTTTCCCGGCCAGCGACTCCGGGAGAGCCGTCGCGACCTCTTCGAGCGACTCGCCCTCCACGCTCGGGAAGACCTCGCCCACCGGGTCCCGGTTCGGATAGGTCGTCGAGCACCCGTTCAGCGCCGCGATCACCCCACCGCCAAGAGCCGCCGCGCCGACGAACCACGCGAGCCGACCCACCCATGCCCGTTGCTGCCCCATGCTCGACTCCTGTCCTGCCGATGCCACCTCACCCGGCCCACCGTCTCCCGCTCCGCTAGCGTGAGTTTCGCGATCGCGCCGCCCGCCGGATGCACGCCCCGACCTACCCTCCATCATGTACGAAATCACCGTCGACCGCGAGTTCTGCGCCGCCCACGCCCTTGAGATTCAGGGCACGCGCGAGACCCTGCACGGCCACAACTTCCGAGTCACCGTCACGATCGCGGGCGACAAGCTCGACAGCGACGGGCTGCTCTGCGATTTCCACACCGTCAACGCGGTGCTCAAGGACATCTGCCGCCCCTTCGTCAACGCGAACCTGAACGACACCCCGCCGTTCAACCGCGTTAACCCGACCGCGGAACTGATCGCCAAGCACATCGGGGATCAGATGATCAGCCGGCTCGAGGCGTCCCTCGCCCCCGCCGCACGCGTCGCCGCGGTCCGCGTGACCGAAACCACGGGCTGCGCCGCGGTGTACAGGCCGGCGACCGCATAAAAAAACCGGCTCCCCACGGAGCCGGTCAATCGATGAGACGAAACTCCAAGACGAGCGGGGATCAGCCGACCCCGACCGCGAGCCCCAACGCCTCCGCCATCGCCCGCCCCATATCGCTGGGCGTCTCCGCGACCGTCACGCCCGCGGCCTGCAGCGCCTCGATCTTGGAATCCGCTGTCCCGGTCGCGACGCCGCCCGCGCCGGCGCTGATGATCGCGCCCGCGTGCCCCATCCGCTTGCCGGGAGGCGCCGTGCGCCCCGCGATGAACCCCGCGACGGGCTTGGTGACATAGTCCTTGACGAACGCCGCCGCGGCCTCTTCGTCGCTGCCACCGATTTCGCCGATCATCAGGATGCCGTCGGTGTCGGGGTCATCCTGGAACATCCGCAGGCAATCGATGTGCCCCATGCCGCGCACCGGGTCGCCCCCGATGCCGATGCAGGTGCTCTGCGCCATGCCCAATTCGCTCGTCTGGAACACCGCCTCGTAGGTCAGCGTCCCGCTCCGGCTCACGATGCCCACACGCTTCCCCGTCGTGCACTTCTCGTCGCTCACATGCGTGTGGATGTAGCCGGGCATGATCCCGATCTTGCATCCCGCGTTGGTGTACGGATCGTCCGCGGATTCGCCCGAGCCCGTCTTCGGGCCGGGGGTGATGATCCCGGGGCAGTTGGGCCCGATGAGCACCACCTTGCTCGAACCGTTGAACCCGTCCGTGCCGCCCGCGGCCTGGTTCATCGCGTCGATCGCCGCCCGCGCCTTGACCATGTCGTTGACCGGCACGCCCTCCGTGATGCAGCAGATCAGCTTCATCCCCGCGTCCGCCGCCTCGAGCACCGCGTCGGCCGCGAAGGGCGGGGGCACGAAGATCATCGTCGCGGTCGCACCCGTCGCGTCCACCGCCTGCTGCACCGTGTCGAAGATCGGCAAACCGTTGGCGTCCTTCGTCCCGCCCTTGCCAGGCGTCACGCCCCCCACCATCTTCGTCCCATAGTGCAGGCACCCCTTCGTGTGCACCGCGCCGAACGCGCCGGTGATGCCCTGGCAGATGACTTTGGTGTCGGCGTTCACGAGGATGGCCATGCGTTGCTCCGCGGGAATATCAAAGGTGCCGGAAATGGAGTCCAAACGCGACGCGAACGCCGCGGATCCGATCCTAGCCCCCCTCCCCGCGCCCGGCCCCCGCGAGCCCGATGCCCCCTCGTGCCGCTCCCTCCGCCCCCTCCCCGGGGTTCAACGCCATTCCACACGACCCCCTCCCCATTTCCCCCGCCATCCCCTAACCTCTTTCCATGCCCGCCCGTTGCACCACCAAGCCCGACGGCTCCGTCGCGCTCCCCGTCGTCACCCTCCCCGAACGCAAGGCGAAGGCCCGCATCGGGAAATGGCGCGCCGCGGTTCTCATCGCGGTCCATGTCCTCATCATCGCCCACATCATCCAGTGGCTCGTCATCGGAAAAACCATCTCTCCCATCGAGCCCAGCGAATCCATGCAGACCCTCGAGCAGGGCCTCCTCAACGCCGGCGCCATCTTCTTCGCGATCGCCATCCTCTCCACCGTTCTCTTCGGGCGCTATGTCTGCGGCTGGCTCTGCCACATCGTCGCCCTGCAGGACTTCTGCCACTGGCTCATGGGCAAGTGCGGCATCCGACCCAAGCCCTTCCGAGCCCGCCTGCTCCTGCTCGCCCCCCTCGCCCTCGGGCTCTACATGTTCGTCTGGCCCTCCTTCAAGCGCCACGCCCTGCAGCCCGCATTCGAGGCGCTGAACCTCGCCTGGCCCTGGTGGCTCCGCCGCACCGATCCCTTCCCCGGGATCCAGTCCGAACTCGTCGTCGACGATTTCTGGGCCACCTTCCCGGAGTGGTATATCGCGGTCCCCTTCCTCCTCGTCTGCGGCTTCGCGACCGTCTACTTCCTTGGGGCGAAAGCGTTCTGCTTCTACGCCTGCCCCTACGGCGGCATCTTCGCCCTCGTCGAACCCGCCTCCCCCACACGCGTGCGCGTCGATCACGACAAGTGCCATGAGTGCGGCCTCTGCACCGCCGCGTGCACCTCCAATGTCCGCGTCCACGAAGAGATCAAGCACCACGGCATGGTCATCGACGCGGGCTGCATGAAGACCATGGACTGCATCAACGCCTGCCCCAACGACGCGCTCTCGATCGGCATCGGCAGGCCAGGCCTGCTCGCCCCCGTCCGCCCCGAAGCCAAGGAATCCCACGCCGAAGCGAAGAAGAAGGCAACCCGCCGCTGGGACCTGACCTGGCCGCAGGAGATCGCTTTCGCCCTCGTCTTCCTCTTCCTGTTCATCGCGACGCGCGGCATGTTCGACCGCGTGCCCATGCTCATGGCGGGCGGACTCGCCGCCGTCGGAACGGGCCTCACCGTCCTGCTCTGGAAGACGCTCTCGACGCCGAACGCCCGCGTCCACCGCCTCCTGCTCAAGCACAAGGGCAGGATCAAACCCGCCGGTGTCGTCTTCGTCGCCCTGATGGCGCTCGGCTGGACCGCCGCCGCATGGGGGGGGACCGGCAACATCACCCGCTGGCGTGCCGAATCGCTCCACGCCGGCATCGGAATACCCGTCGACGCCGTGCTCCGCCCCGAATTCGCCCCGTCCGCGACCGCCGAGGCGCGCGCGCGGGCCGCGCTCGACTGGTTCAGCCTCGCGGGCCCCTTCAACCAGAACGGCGTGGGCTGGACCCTCAGCCCCGACGACCGCGTCCGCATCGCCTACCTCCACGCGGTGCTGGGTGAGTACGACCAGGCGGTCGCGGACCTCTCGTGGGTCGTCGAACACGGGAACCCCAGCAACGAGCTCGTCTTCCAGCTCCTCGCCCTCCACGCCGCCGGCGCGCGCCGCACCGCGGACGCCGCGCCGGACATGGCTATCCGCGGCCGGATGATCGCGCGCGCCAACGAGCGCTACCTCGCGCTCCTCGAGAGCGCGCTCGACGCGCACCCCGCGCTCCACAACGCCCGCCTCCGACTCGCCCAGGAGCGCTGGAACCGGGGCGAGTACGACCCCGCGATCTGGGACATCGACGATCCCGAGATCGCGGACGATCCCAAGTTCATCCTCAACTCGGGGCAGCTCAAAGCCCTCGCGGGTGACATCGACGGGATGAGCGAGACGCTCGATCGCGTCCTCGAAACGGAACCCGAGGATCCCGCGATCCTCTTCGAAGCCGCTCAACTCGCCAGCAGCATCGGCCGGACCGACGACGCCGACAGCCTGATCCGCCGCGGCGTCGAGCGCTCGCACACCGCGCCCGCGATCCTCGCCGCCGCCAACATCCGCCTGAACGCGGGCCAGATCGACGAGGCCCGTGCGCTCATCGAGCGCGCCCGCGATCTTCCCGGAGCACCCCTCCCGGGCGTGCGTTTCCAGATCGGCCAGGCCCTCTTCCGCCTCGGCGACACCGACGAGGCGATCGAACTCATGCGCACCGCCGCGGACGACTTCGCGCACGCGCCCTGGCAACAGCTCGGCGCGATCCAGGGGCTCGCCCGCCTCGCGGACCAGACGGGCGACCAGGCCCTGCTCGCCGACGCGACCGACCGTCTCCGTGCGCTGGTCGACGCCCATCCCGACGAGCCCGTCTTCCACCACGATCTCTCGGGTTTGCTCTACGCGTCGGACATCGACGCCGCGGTGCGCCACATCGAACGCGCCGCGGAACTGGGAGACCGCAACCCGCTGCTGGCCCAGCGCGCCGCCCAGGCGAACGCGCAGGCGGGGCGAACCGAACGCGCACAGGAATGGAGCGAGATCGCCGCCGCGCGCACCGCCGCGTTCGCCCAACCGCCGGAGCAATCATCGACCCCGCCCCCCGAATCGGCACCCTGATGAACGCCCGGTGCGCGGTACAGTGACCGCCGACCGTCCATGGGTGCGCCACACGATCCAACCCCGAACCCTCATGCGCGGGACGGCATGCCCCCCAGCGCGGCCGCCCCCACTGTCTGGACCGATCACCGCGCGACACCCGATCGCCTGATCGCCAGCGCGACCGAGGCGGTGGGCGACCGGTACCGCATCGAGTCGGTCGCGGGCCGGGGCGGGATGGGGCGGGTGTTCCGCGCCTCGGATGCGCGCACCGCAACGCCCGTCGCGATCAAGCTGCTCGCCGTCCCCGCGCCGCACCCCGCGGACGACCCGGACGCGAGCACGCCCGGGCGGATGCTCGAGCGGCTGGAGCGCGAGGCCCGCGCGATGGCGAGCCTCGATCACCCCAACCTGTGCCGGATCGTGGAGGTCGATCTCGACGCCCCCGCCCCGTTCCTCGTGATGGCATGGGCGGAGGGCGAGCCGCTCGACCGCTTTGCGCGCCGGCAGACGGTCAAGGCCCGCGTCACGCTCCTGCTCCGCATCATCGATGCCGTCGGCGCGATGCACGAGCAGGGTCTCGCGCACGGCGACCTCAAGCCCGCGAATATCCTGGTGACACGCGACGCGGAGCCAACGATCGTCGATTTCGGCCTCGCGCGCGCCGAGTCGGACGGGCTCCGCGCGACGCGGGGGGGATCGCCGGGCTATGCGCCGCCCGAGCAGCTGCTGGGCGATGCGCCCATCGCGCCGGAGGCGGATGTCTTCGCGCTCGGGGTGCTGCTCTACGAGTTGCTCACCGGGTCAAGCCCGTTCCCGCGCAGCGCGGCGCCCGCGGTGATCGCGGATGTGCTCGAGCGCGGCGCGATCCGCCTCCCCGATGAGATCGCGCCCGACACGCCCGCGGATCTGCAGAAGATCTGCCTGTCGGCGATGGAACCCGACCCGGCGCGCCGCTACCGGGACGCGGGCGCACTCGCCGCGGATATCCGCCGGTACCTGCGCCGGGAAACCGTCTCGGCGCGCCCGAGCCTGCTCGTGGATCGGCTGTCCGACGAGGTCGAGTCACAGATCGCCCGCACCGCCGAGTGGCGCCGCCTGGGGATGATCTCCAAGCGCGACGCCGAGAACGCGGCCCGCGTTCTCCGAGCGCTCCCCTCTGCTGAGAGCCCATGGATCGTCGACGCGAGGCGTCTGCGGGGGTCGCAGGTCGCCCTCGTCTGCGGGGGCGTGCTCCTCGTGCTCGCGATCATCGCCCTTGCGCGCACGGGGATGCCCCCGGCGCTCGCGTCCGCGATCGCGGGCCTCGCCGCGGTCGCGCCGTATTTCCTGGGCGCCGCCCTGCACCGATCGGGACAGAAACGCCTGGGCATGGGCATGCTCGTGACATCCGTCGTCGCCCTCCCGGCGTGCGTCTGGATGATCGCGGGAGGCGATCGGGTCGGGATCCTCGTGTGGTCCCGGCTCACCGAGCCCGGGTCGCTGCCTGTCAACGCGACGATCCTGTTCTCCGCGGCGGCGTTCGCGATCGGCGCGCGCATCATCACACGCAATCCCCTGTTTACCTGGCTCGCCCTGATCAGCGGCGTCCCGGCGCTCGCGCTGGTCATCCGGATCGATGATCCGGACCCCCGGGTCGCGGCGCTCGCGCTGATCCCGCTGACGCTGCTCGCGATCCCGCTCGCGCTCTCACTCGACCGACGGGGACGGACGCACGCGATGGTCCGCCGCGAGCGGTCCGATGCGCCGGCGCTGCTCACCGTCTCGCTCGTTACGCTCGCGGGTTCGCTCGCGGCGCTCGCGCTCGCGAGCCCGTCGTGGATGCTCGGCGATCTCGAGGCGGCGCCCACGCGCGCGCGCACCGCGTTCGCCTTCTTCGTCAACGCCCTGTTGCTCACCGCGGTGATCGTCCCCGCGTCGCGCCGGGACACTTCGCTCTCGCGCCGGACCGCGGCGGTCGCTCGCTGGGTCCTCCCCGTCCACGCGATGCTCCCGCTGGTGTTCATGGATCTTCACGAGACCTTCGGCGTGCGCACGCCCTGGCTTCTCGGTCTTTTTGCGTGCAGCGTCGGGTTCATCGTCGCGAGCGCGGTGCACCAGTGGCGCCCATTCCTGCTCTCGGGGCTCGTCTTCTTCGCGGTCGCGTTCGTGCGCGCGCTGGGGGCCCTGCCGCCCAGCGGCGATGCGGCGCTCGCGATCGCGGGGCTCTTCGTCGGGCTCGGGCTCATGCTCGCCGCGTGGCGCGCCCCGGCGTGGCTCGCGGAGCGGAGGCTCCGGCGCTGGACCCGCGCCGCGGACGCCCGCCCCGACCCCCACGCGCGGCGCACCTGGCGCTGA
>MDTD01010322.1_pt1 | contig 32218 bp, 33 predicted proteins | sample 811221 | NCBI WGS metagenome assembly MDTD01 (sample SAMN05326646, study PRJNA326480) | marine metagenome | isolation source: seawater | place: Pacific Ocean: South West | collected 2011
GTCACGCGGACCTTGTCACAATTCACAACGACAATGTAATCACCCATGTCCATGTGGGGTGTGTACTCGGGCTTGTGTTTGCCGCGCAGTCGAAGTGCAATTTCTGTTGCGAGTCGACCGAGCGTCATGTTCTCGGCATCAACCACTAGCCAATCGTGGCGTTCGTCATCTGCCTTGGCGCTAAATGTTTTCATGACCGTTGCCCTGGGGGGCGATGTAAATTGGACCGCGGAGCTTACTGGAGAGCTGCAAGGCTTTCAACCTCTAATTCGCCAAGTAGTGGTCAAGGTCGATGCTCCCTCCGAAGGTACTCTTGCGTGCGCATTTCCTGCAGTCTGGACACGGTTCGGTCAAATTCAAAGCGCAGAAGAGACCCCTCGTACAATCCCTCAGGCAGAACTTCAGCTGTAGTAATTAATTTGACGTTTCGGTCATAAAATTCATCAACGAGGTTGATGAACCGACGTGCGGCATTTTCTTTTTCAGCGCTTAACAACGGAATGTGTTGGACCAGAACCGTATGGTACTCGCGCGCGATCTCCACGTAGTCCGCTGCGCTGCGTGCCTCCTCACATAAAACGCCAAACTCAAACCAGCCAACGCCGGGCGCACCGGCAATCATGGCTACCGAACGCTGGTTGATTTCGATTACCGACGCCTCATAGGTTGCTCCGCCGGTCAGAGACTCGAAGTATTGGCGCAACCGCTCTGCTGCATCGAGGTTGTGGGGCGCGTGCCACAAATCGGCACGGTTTAGCGTCCGGAACCGATAGTCGATGCCTGACTCCAAGTGGGTAACCTTGAGGTGCTTTTTGATAAGTGCAATCGCAGGTAGAAACCGACCTCGCTGAAGGCCATCTTTGTATAAGTCCGAGGGTGGGATGTTCGATGTAGCGACGAGGGTCACACCGCGGGCAAATAACGCTTCAATGAGCCCCGCCAGAATCATGGCATCACCTATGTCACTGACAAAAAACTCGTCGAAACACAGGACGGATGCTTCGTCAGCAATTTCTGCAGCCACCCGCTCAAGGGGATTCGTCGCTCCACTGTTCGCAGTCAAAGCAGCATGAACTCGCTGCATAAATCGATGAAAATGAATGCGCAGCTTCCGCCTAAATGGGAGGCTGGCGAAAAACAAGTCCATGATGTGAGTTTTACCCCGACCAACACCGCCCCAGAGGTACAGTCCCGTCTCCGGTGTCACGTTGCAACCAAGGAAACGCTGCGCACGCATCAATATTTTTCGCTCGCGCGCAGCTGCGTCTGCTAGTCGAGTGCAAAGGTCATCCAACTCAGCGATGGCCGACGCCTGCGCGGGGTCGGGCAACAGGGCGCCTGATGCAAGGTCCTGTTGGTAACGCTCTCGTGGTGATAACAGATGGGTCATGGCGGTTATTGGCCAGAGCAACGCCGCGGAGGTTACCACGGAGCGGTTGCACGTCTAGTAGACTTTTCTGCCACGCGAATCCTCTGATTGACAACCACGCCATATAAAATGACCAAAACTATTATGACGTAGGCGAATGGACCCGCATCCGTTACACTCGAGCGGAAGCGCGGCTCTCGGGATCAGCCGCTCATCGCAACTCTACGTGTAGGGGTAGTTTTTCGGTCTTACAATAAGGGGGGGTTCGACGTATGTATTCGATGACCAATTTGGTATTTGCCTTACTCCTTGGAGGCGCAATGGGAGGCGTGGCGGGCTGGTATTGGGCCGTCCATGCTCGCGGAGATAACAAGCGAAAGTTGATCCTTGACCTTGAAACCCAGCTGGAGCAGGCGTCTCAGAGCCGCGCTGATTACGAGGCCGGTGTGGCTGAGCACTTTTCCCAGACAGCGGATCTACTTCACAAACTGACTGATGATTACCGTGCGGTCTACACGCACCTTGCAGATGGTGCGCAGCAACTTTGCGGCGATCAGATGAGTATTACAGAGGCCGCGCTGACTGCGCCTGCAGACGAAGCTAAGCCGCACCTTATAGTCGCGCAACCCCTAGATTACGCCCCAAAAAAACCTGACGAGCAAGGACAACTGTCGGAGACCTTCGGGCTCGACAAATCCAACTCGTCGGCTGCTTGATTCGCAAGTGCTTATTGTGGGGTTCCTACTCTTTATGGGTAGTGCTCTGACTGAGGTGCACTAGGCGGGGTTTGCGATGTCGATAAACTCATGGGAGATACCGAGCTGGTCGGAGACCCGCTTCCCGGCCTCCTGCACACCGTATCGCTCCGTCGCATGATGACCAGCAGCAATAAATCCAATGCCTCGCTCTCTCGCGATGTGGATGGTTTGCTCTGAAACCTCTCCCGTCACAAAAGCATCTGCGCCCCAGTCGGCGGCGGCATCAATGTACCCCTGACCTGCGCCCGTGCACCAGGCAACGGACGACACGGCTTGCTCACCGATGACCATCGGCGCTCGCTTTAAACGCTCATGAAGCAACCGCGCTAACTGTTGGAGCCGCACAGGCGCTGTGAGATGACCGACGAAAATAGGCGTGCCAGTATCCAGGGGATCAAGGGGCCGAGGATTCTCAATGCCCATCAATCGGCCTAGTGTCACGTTATTGCCGAGCTCCGCATGCCAATCCAGCGGCAAATGGTAAGCAAATAAGTTGACATCGTTCGCGATGAGGGATCTGATTCGTTGCGCTTTGATACCCACAATGCAGGGATCCTCTGACCTCCAGAAATAGCCATGGTGCACCAAGATCGCATCGGCGCCGCGCTCTATCGCCGCCTCAATCAATGCCTGACTGGCGGTGACACCCGTGACCAAATGTCGGACCTCTCCGCGACCCTCCACCTGGAGGCCATTAGGACAATAATCGCGAAAACGTCGGGGCTCGAGTAAGTCATTGAGAAATACTGTAAGTTGCTCCCTCGTGCATGCCATGACCGATACCTGATGTGTTGTGCCATAGAGAGCATAACCAGCGGATCCTGTTTTACAATGAAGCGTGGAGAAATATGTGAAACAAGATCTTGCCGCATTGCTATGGCCAGCACTCGTGGGCGTCCTGGGCGCCGCGATTATTCTGGATAAGTGGGTGGTGAGGAGTGAAAACTCTGCACTCGAGCCTGCGCAAGGCAGTTATCGCGACGCGGTATCGCGTGCCACGCCCTCGGTAGTCAACATTTACACCGCAAAACTGATCGATACGCGCGTTTACCCCCGCCTCAATTCGCCGCTACAGCGTCGTTTGCGTGCGAATCGAGGCGGGGGACAGCGTATTGAGCGCTCCCTGGGATCCGGTGTGATCCTGAGCAATGACGGCCATATCGTTACCAACAACCATGTCATTGCAGGCGCAGACGCCATACAGATCCTGCTGGCTGACGGCCGATCAGCCAGTGCTTCGGTCGTCGGCACAGACCCGGAGACTGATCTGGCTATTTTGAGAGTTGAACTCGCAGACCTCAAACCGATCGCCATAGCAGACACGTCGGATGTGGCAGTAGGTGATGTGGTGCTGGCTATTGGGAATCCCTATGGCTTCGGCCACTCAGTCTCTCAAGGCATTGTGTCAGGCGTCGGGCGCTTCGGACTGCAGCTTTCAACCTATGAGGGCTACATTCAAACTGACGCGACGGTTCACCTGGGCAGCTCAGGGGGCGCGTTGATCGACACTCAAGGTCGTTTGGTTGGCATTAATACGCTGATCTACACTGCAGGTGCAGAGCCGGGTGACGAAACGCCGGGTATAGGTATCAATTTAGCAACACCGAGTGATCTGGCCGCCACGGTGCTCAACGATATTGTCACCTACGGTCGCGTGATCAGAGGCTGGCTTGGCGTTAGCGTGGAAGTCTTATTCAGCGAGGGCAGCGACGGCATACTAACGCAGCAACTGATTGTGACGAACCTCGCAGCCGGCGGACCAGCGGAGCGGGCCGGTATCCGACTCAACGATGTCATTGTGGCAATGGATGACGAGGCCGTTGTTGATGGTCGGGCTGCCATGTTCCAAATCGCGCAACTTCGACCGGGCCATCTGCTTCGCGTTGACGTGGACCGAGATGGTACGCCGATAGAGCTTGAAGCCGTCGTTGGAACGCGAGCCAACAACGGTTGAGTCACTCACGTCCTTTCATGCGGATGGCAGCACTTAAGCCATGAGCCTCAAGAGACTCCGCTTTTGCAAGCGTGGACGCGACCTCGCCAAGAACGTGTGCACCTTCTTCAGAGATCTGGATCACGCTGCTTCGGCGCTGGAAATCATAAACACCCAACGGTGACGCGAAGCGAGCCGAGCCCGCGGTCGGCAGCACATGATTAGGGCCGGCACAGTAGTCGCCCACCGCCTCTGACGACATAGCCCCCATAAAAATAGCGCCTGCTGCGGTGATGTCATCCAAGAGCGCTTGCGGATCAGCCACTGCCAGCTCAAGGTGCTCGGGGGCGAGAGAATTGCTCAAAGCCACCGCTGCGGAGAGGTCGGGCACCTTGATCAGCGCACCTCTGTTTTTGAGAGAGGCACACACTATGGCTTGACGCGATAGAGTGGGAAGTTTAAACGCAATACACTCAGCCACGGCATCGAGGTAAGCGGCATCGGGACAAATCAGCACCGCTTGCGCATATTCATCGTGCTCGGCCTGAGCAAAGAGATCCATGGTGACCCACTCCGGCGAAACCGACCCATCGGCAATGATCAGAATCTCAGAAGGGCCCGCCACCATATCAATGCCAACACGACCAAATACCTGTCGCTTGGCTTCAGCAACGAAACGGTTGCCGGGTCCTACTATCTTATCTACCCTCGGCACCGTCTCCGTGCCGTGCGCGAGTGCAGCGATCGCTTGAGCTCCGCCAATCGTTACGACTTGATCCACACCCGCCAGGCAAGCCGCGGCCATTACCGCCGGACTGATTTCGTCATGTGGCGCCGGGACCACCATCACGACTGCTGAAACGCCGGCGACCTTCGCAGGAATAGCATTCATGAGAACCGAGGACGGGTAGCTCGCCCTACCGCCAGGAACATAAACGCCCACTCGGTCTAGTGCGGAGATACGTTGCCCAAGTAACGATCCTGATTCGTCCTCAAATTGCCAGCTCGCTCCCGCCTGACGCTGGTGGAAGTCGCGAATCCTTCTTGCTGCATGCGAGAGCGCTTCGCGTACTAAAGAGCCGACAGGCGCAGCCGCCGCCTCCATCGCAGCCAGGTCAAGATGCAGCGCAGCAGCGTCAACTACAGATCTATTGTCAAATTCGTTGGTGAACCTCAACAAAGCGGCATCGCCCTCTTTGGCTACCGCGGCCACGATGCTTGAGACCTTTCCAGCGAGCCCGACGTCCGCCTCGGCAGGGCTAACGAGAAGGCGTGTAAATGCCGCGTCGAAATCGGTATCAGCGATATCCAGCCGATTGACAATACCCATAGTCAGCAGCTCGACTTGGCTGTCACCGCATCCGCCAACGCCTCGACGATGGCGCGAACCGAACGATGCCGAGTGCGCATTGAAGCCTTATTCACGATCAATCGTGAGGAGATATCCGCAATGAGTTCTCGAGGCGCCATCCCGTTCTCTGCCAACGTTTTTCCCGTATCGACAATATCGACTATCTCATCCGCAAGTCCCATCAGCGGCGCGAGTTCCATGGATCCGTACAACTTGATCAGATCAGCGTGTAAGCCTCTCGCAGCGTAGTGGGCCCGCGCCACATTGACAAATTTTGTTGCCACTCTGACCCGCCGGGTCGATGCGCACTTCCCCCCGGATTCGTTCGGGCCCGCCGTCATCAATTTACAAGGCGCGATCTTTAAATCCAATGCTTCGTATATCTCCGCACCGCCCGCCTCGAGCAGCACGTCTTTTCCCGCCACACCGAGATCCGCGGCACCGTTCCGGACATACGTCGCAACATCTGAACCTCTTAGAATCACAAGACTGACACGAGGCACTGTGGATTTGACAATCAGCTTTCGGCTCGCATCGGGATCCTCCTGCGGTTCAATTCCCGCAGACGCCAGCAGTGGCAGCGTCTCTTTGAGAATGCGTCCCTTGGTCAGTGCAATTGTGATGTCGTGTTGAATAATCATTGCCGTGCCATATTCGTCAGGTCGATATACGACGGATATCTGCGCCCAAACATTGCAGCTTGCCCTCAATGTTTTCATAGCCGCGGTCAATATGATAAATCCTATCAATCCGCGTTTCGCCCTCAGCGACCAACCCGGCAATGACCAGGCTCGCCGAGGCACGTAAATCGGAGGCCATTACTGGCGCACCCTGCAGCTGTTCACATCCTGTAATCTGAGCCCTGTCGCCGGCAATATCAATTTCAGCGCCCATGCGTCTCATCTCATGTGCCTGCATCAAGCGATTCTCAAAAACTGTCTCAACAACACTGGAATGACCCAGTGCTACTGCGTTCAGCGCGGTGAACTGAGCCTGCATATCTGTCGGAAAGCCGGGAAACGGCTCAGTTTCTATATCGACGGCAGTGGGTCGCTTGGTCTTCATATCCAGCGACACCAAGCCTTCTCCGCAGGTGATCTCCGCACCTGCGAGTGCGAGCTTGTCGATCACCACCCCGAGCACCTCGGATGAAATCCCATCGATTTTAACGTCCCCGCGCGTCGCCGCTGCGGCGACAAGGTATGTCCCAGCTTCAATACGGTCCGGCATGACCTCGTACGTCGCACCATGCAATGCCGATACACCCTCAATCTCAAGCGTATCGGTGCCCTCACCCTCGATGCGCGCACCCATTGCCCTCAAAAATTGCACCAGATCGACAATTTCGGGTTCACGCGCGGCGTTTCGCAGTGTGCTGTGCCCACGCGCCAAGGTCGCTGCCATCACTGCGTTTTCTGTACCGCCAACGGTAACAGTATCGAAGCAGAAGTCCGCTCCCGAGAGCCCGCGGGGTGCCTTTGCGACGATATAACCACTTTCCACAGTGACCGTCGCACCCATTGCCTCCATCGCACGAATGTGGAGGTCTACCGGCCTGCTCCCGATCGCACAGCCGCCGGGGAACGACACCTCCGCCTGACCGAAACGCGCCAACAGCGGGCCCAGTACCAATATCGAGGCGCGCATTGTTTTCACAAGGTCGTAGGGCGCCCGAAACTGGTCGAGTGCGCAACTATTTAATGCGACGGACGCTTCTTTTGGATGACGGTCCGCCGTCGCACCCAAGCTGGAAAGTAAGGTTGCCATTGTGGCAATGTCGCGCAGATTCGGCACGCGGCGCAGCAGGCACTGCTCCGCGGAGAGCAGCGTTGCAGCCATGATGGGAAGCGCCGCATTCTTAGAGCCGGACGCAGATAATACCCCGTGGAGGCGCTGCCCGCCTCGGACAATAAAGCTATCCAAGACGTGGCCTGCTCGGCTGCTCACTCATGGCGTCTGTGCGGAAATATTTACTGCATGTAGCGTGCCATCAGCAATGAGAGATGCTAGTGGTGCATAGACTCGCTGCTGACGCGCGACGGGCCGCATTCCCTCAAAGACAGAACTGGTAACACTGATATCAACGTGGCCGCCGTTGAGGGAGACCGTCACCCGGGCGTCAGGAAATGCCTGATGAAGCAGCGCGATCAGATCTTGCTCATTCACTTGTCAGTTCCTCCGCCTGTGCACTAATCGCGTCGTTCCACCGCGAGATCACCACGTCAAGGTCATCGCCCGCCTCTCTGGCCAGCGCACTGAATTGATTGCGATAGATTTCTCCCAGGTTAATCGTCTCGATAACCAAATTACGCAAGCGCCAGGCGCCATCCTTGTACTGCCCCATTTGATACCTTATCGTATAAGTACGGTCAGCCTCGCCAAAGACAAGCTGCGTTACAGACGCGATACGAGCGCTTTGGGGCGAGGCCTCGACGCCTTGCACCTCCATTTTTGCGCCACCGAAAGCCAGCAGGCCCTTGGCATAACTCTGAATCAAACCCTCGCGCAACGTCTGCGCAAACCTATCACGCTGACGCTTTAAATTTTCTCTGCCAGCACTATCCATAGATCGGCCGCGGCTGTAGTAATCGCCCATTACCGCAGTAGCAAACCCTCGCCAGTCAACGAGCTCTGACAACGCCGAATCAATCTCGCTGTAGTAACGATCGGGCTCCTCGTCGAAGTAGGTATTGGCTTCTGCCACCACCCGCATAACTTGCTCAGTTACGTCCCGAACCACCTGATCGGGGCCCGGTTGCCGGGTCGAGCCGACATCGGCCATCGATTGACTGGGGCGAGTCATCGTGAGTAACACTAGCACCAGACCCGATAACGCGAACCATTGCGTCTTGCTCAACGAGCCAAAAAATCTCATTACACTGCAATTCATCACTTTACCTAATGCTTTCCCGCCACAACCCGCTCAGCGAGAGATACGATATAGTCTGGGATCTTGGACAACTATTACGTCGCGATTCCGCTGGGTTAGACTAATCTGTGCTTATCGGGGCGTAAAATTTTGCTCGCACCGCACGCCGATACGACAATGATACCCGATCAGCGCACCGGCCACCCGCCTGCATGGCGCCTACAAGGATGAAAAGTGTGTTGTGGTACTCAGCAGCAGTTATGGTGGGCCTTTTCGCTCTGATATGGAGCGCTGATCGTTTTGTAGAGGGCGCCTCAGCCATTGCAGAGCGCGCCGGTCTGCCGCCCCTACTGATTGGTCTAACCATTGTGTCGGTGGGAACCTCAGCGCCGGAAATATTGATCTCTGTCATGTCCGCCGTGGCCAATTCAGGTGAGCTTGCAGTAGGAAATGCATTGGGCTCGAATATTGCAAACATTGGCTTAGTTTTGGGGACTACGCTACTCATAACACATATTGCATTGCGCCGAGGCACGGTTTATGCGGACTTACCGCTGCTGTTACTGGTGGTCTTGGTAACGTGGGTCTTGCTCAGTGACAATGAGCTATCACAGAAAGATAGTTGGATTTTGCTGGCTTTTTTGGTGTTGTTCTTCCTTCGCATTTTCAGGCAAGGCAGCACCATTGAGAACGGGCAGGAGCTTCGCGACATCCCTGAAGTGGGCCTGCTTCGAGCCTGGGCAAGTTTCCTCGGTGGTTTACTGCTCTTGATAGCTTCATCACGGTTACTGGTTTGGTCAGCCTCGAATATCGCTTCGTCGCTGGGTGTCTCAGAGTTATTAATTGGTTTGACAATAGTTGCCGTTGGCACCAGCCTTCCAGAGCTGGCGACCTCTATTGCCAGCGCATTGAAAGGTCAGGCTGACATGGCCATTGGCGCAATCGTTGGCTCAAATATGTTCAACATTCTTTTGGTGCTTGCTATACCGGGACTGTGGGACGATCTTGCCCTTCAAAGCGCCGTAGTGGGTCGGGATATGCTGGCGGTATTTCTCACGTCGTTCTTACTTGCTCTGGCCGCCGCGTGGCGGTGGAATGGTGATCTAGAGGTCAGCACTCTGTCACGGGGCACAGGCGTTTCGCTACTTACGCTTTACATCGCTTATTACTATGTGCTGTTTACACAGGCTTGAGCACACCATTGTCCAAAGTTGATCCTGTCATGACGCATCATCCAGACAAATTTTTTATTGATTCGGCCCATCGAACCGTAGATTTGGAAAGTAACGCCATTTTTGCGCTCCATAATGCTATCGGCGACTCTTTCGCAAAGGCCTGTAGACTAATCCTCGCTACCAGTGGACGTGTGGTGGTTACTGGCATGGGAAAAAGTGGACACATCGCGGGAAAAATAGCCTCAACATTAGCAAGCACAGGTACTCCAGCCTTTTTTCTGCACCCCGCCGAAGCCTCCCACGGGGATATGGGTATGATCACGCGGGATGACTGTGTCATTGCACTTTCGAACAGTGGCGGCACACAGGAAATCGTAACGCTGCTGCCACTCATAAAGCGCATCAACGTGCCACTGATCAGCATCACGGGAAATAGTGAATCGGACCTCGCCGCAGCATCAGACGTTCACCTACTGGCTGCCGTTGACAGCGAGGCGTGCCCGCTGGATTTGGCACCGACTTCAAGTACCTCGGTAGCTTTGGTACTTGGCGATGCAATGTCCATAGCTGTTTTAGAAGCCAGAGGCTTTACTGCTGAGGAGTTCGCATTTTCGCACCCGGGCGGCGCGCTGGGACGCCGCCTACTTCTTCGGGTAGGCGACGTTATGGCAAGTGGAAATGACACTCCAAAGATTGCCCCCACAGCGATGATCGTCGAAGCGCTATACGAAATGACAGGCAAAGGTTTGGGTATGACCACTGTTGTGACCGATACCCAACAACTCGCTGGAATCTTTACTGATGGCGATTTACGCCGGGTCATGGAAGATGACCTTAATTTGAGAGAGACACCGGTCGCAGTCGTTATGACGACAGCAGCTAAAACCGTTACGCCAGATACGTTGGCCGCCGAGGCACTGGGCTTGATGGAGAGGCTGAGTATCAGCTCACTGATCGTTACGGATCATTCAAACCAACTGCTAGGCGTTATAACTCTCCTGGCGCTGCTCAAGGAGGGTATTTCATGAGCGGACGCGCTTCGCAAAAAGCGGAGACGATTAAGCTGGTCGCTCTCGATGTAGACGGTGTGATGACAGACGGCTCCATACTCTTCGGAAGCCAAGGAATCGCGGAGACAAAAGCTTTCAACGTCAAAGATGGTTTGGGAATTAAGCTTCTCCAAGAGAGAGGCATTGAGGTGGCCATCATTACGGGTAGAACCTCCGAATCGCTTGAGCGGCGCGCTGTCGAGCTGGGCATCTCTCTCTTGCTCCAAGGCAGGGAGGACAAGGGAGCAGCGTTGGTTGAGATCCTCACAAACCTGCGTATTACGGCCTCAGATGTGGCATATATGGGCGACGACCTGCCCGATTTACCGGCGCTTAATCTAGCTGGGCTCGCCGCTTGCCCAAGTGACGCAGTAACCACAATTATCGAGGCCGCTGATTGGGTTGCGCCTCAGCCGGGGGGGCAAGGTGCCGTGCGGGCTTTGTGCGATTTTATCCTTAAGGCTCAGGGTTATATGCCTTATGTTCGATCTAGCCAATGAAAGCACTATTGCTAATTCCTATCGCGGTATCACTGTTTGTGTTTTCTTGGAGTATTTTGGAACCAGTCGGTCCCAACGGAGAGACAACTGATCAAGAGGATTTTCAACCCATATCAAGCTACATAGTTGACGGTGCGCAACGACAATTCTCCGTCGACGGAACACAGTCACACACTCTCGTCATTAACTCAGCGGTCCATTGGCAGCACAAGGCCAAGACCGAGCTGAGCGAAATTAATTACAGTGTGGAGGGCAACAACGGCGAGCGGTGGAATATTCGAGCCTCGAAGGGACTGTTTCTTGACGATTTGGGTGAACTAGAGCTATCTCATGGGGTCAAAATTGAGGAGGCTCTGCGAAACATCGAAATTACGACTGACAACATGCTGTTACTGACGGAGAGCCAACGTGCGATTGGGACCCACACGGTAACCTTAGTGGCAAAAAACAGCCGTACTGTTGGCTCGGCTTTTGAGCTAGATTTGAACAACAGCACGGCAAAGCTGTTCGGTGATGTCAAAACTCACTATGACTAATTCTCTGTGTGCTGCGTTACTACCGCTGTTGTTTTTTTTGAGCGGAACTGTAAAAACAGCATGGTCTCTAGAGTCAGACAGAGACCAACCAATCCAGATCACGGCAGACAGCGCTATCCGAGACGAAATCGCGGGCGAGACCCGTTATGAAGGCAATGTGGTGCTAACTCAAGGTTCTTTAATAATCACTGCAGACCGGCTTTCGATATCACACCGAGCCAACGATGCGGAACGCATCGTAGCAACGGGTCGACCCGCCACGCTCGTACAGCAACCCTCACAGGATCAGGAGCCGGTCGATGCATCAGCTAACCGCATTGAATACGTGCTTTCTCAGGACCTTGTGCGCTTGCTACACGATGCGCGAGTCGCGCAGAGTGGGTCAACTCTATCGGGCGAGCAAATCGATTATCTGCTCAGGCAGCGGTCTGTTCGTGCAGCAGGCACTAAGGGGGATGCCAGCAAGGGTAGAGTTCAGGTAGTCATACCTCCCAAAAACCTCCGGGAAACCAATCTCGATGGCTAGCAAACTTCGCGCCGAACACTTGGCAAAATCCTATGGCGGTAGACCTGTCGTAAAAGACGTTTCACTGGAGGTCAACACCGGAGAGATAGTCGGCCTTCTGGGCCCTAATGGAGCGGGTAAGACAACATGCTTCTATATGATTGTCGGCCTAGTAGAAGCTGACGCGGGCAACATTTGGCTTGATGAAAAATCACTGATGACATTCCCCATGCACCGAAGAGCAAGAGCAGGAATAGGATATCTCCCACAGGAAGCTTCGATATTTAGGCAACTTTCGGTTCTAGACAATGTACTGGCTATCCTAGAATTGCGGCGGGACATTAACAAAGCGATGCGGCAGGAGGTTGCCCACTCCCTGCTGGCTGAGTTTAAGGTGTCTCACTTGGCGGAATCGTCAGGGCAAGCGTTGTCAGGAGGTGAGCGTCGTCGTGTCGAGATTGCACGAGCTCTCGCAACCGACCCCTCTGTGATACTGCTCGACGAACCATTCGCTGGTGTAGACCCAATCTCCATAGACGACATCAAAACAACCATTCTTCAACTCAAAAACCGGGGTGTTGGAGTACTCATCACTGACCACAATGTCAGGGAAACCTTGGACATTTGCGAGCGAGCGTACATTGTGGGTGAGGGCCACGTCATTGCGGCAGGAGAGCCGGCCGACGTCATGAATAACGAGAGAGTTCGCAACACATACCTAGGCGACAGTTTTTCTCTTTGAAACAGCAATTCTGGCCCATTAAGTAGGCTCATAAGAGAATTTGACTGCTTCGATACAGGGCCGGATAGAGCCTATTACCATTCCGGTTGCATCAGTTGGCACCGGCGCTAAACTGCAGGAGAGGTACCCACGACGCAAAGCATGAAACAAGCGCTCCAGCTCAAACTGGGACAACAACTTGCCCTCACTCCACAATTGCAGCAAGCCATTAAATTGCTGCAACTCAGTACTGCTGACCTTCAGCAAGCAATTGAGGAGACTCTTGAGTCTAACGCGCTTCTCGAAAAAGAAAACGATCCCGCCGATCAGGAGGGCATTGACTTCTCTGAATCGGCTGCTGACGAGGACGAAGGTGAGGGGCTGTCTGTTGATACCGTTTGGGAGGACGTCCTGCCGTCTGCAGCGCCACCTTTACCGGGACCGGCACCAGAAAGCGAATTCTTGGAACAGGATTCTGAGGAAGAATCTCTTCAGGAGCACCTTCTGTGGCAATTGAATCTCACCCGATTTTCGGATGTTGATCGGTGCATAGCACTAGCGCTGATTGACGCGATTGATGAGGACGGTCGCCTTGCTCAAGCGCCAGAGGATATTTTCGTCGATCTTGGTCTGGAGGACGTTGAGTTCGATGAACTCATGGTGGTTCTGCATCGGTTGCAGCACTTTGAACCCTCGGGCGTTTTCGCCAGAGACTTGCGAGAGTGTTTACTGATCCAGCTACGGCAATTGCCAACCGAAACGCCCTATCGAGAAATTGCGGGCGCGCTGGTAAACAGGCACCTTGCGCAGCTACCGACTGCACCGGCGCGACAACTCGCACGCAAACTGCGCGTAAGCGAGATAGACTTAGAACGCGCGGTTCAACTTATACGATCGCTCGACCCCAGTCCTGGCGCATCTATCGGAAGCGGCCACACTGAGTACGTCACTCCCGATATATTTGTAAAGCAGATTGGCGGCCGTTGGCAGGTCGAATTGAACCCAGATATTGCACCAAAGCTGCGCGTGAACGATCACTATGTCGCAATGTTGAATTCAGGATCTGCTTCGGATCGTGGGTATGTGAAGGAGCATTTGCAAGAAGCTCGCTGGTTTATGAAAAGTTTACAGAGCCGCAATGAGACACTTTTGAAGGTAGCCAGCAAAATTGTTGAGCATCAGCTCTCTTTTCTCGAGCTGGGAGAAATTGGCATGAAACCATTAATACTGGCTGACATTGCCTCGGAGGTAGAGTTACATGAGTCGACCGTCTCTCGCGCCACCAGCCGCAAATACATGCACACGCCGAGAGGCACATTTGAACTAAAGTACTTTTTTTCAAGCCGGGTCTCGGGAGACACAGGAGACGCCATAGCGTCGACAGCTATCAGAGCAGCGATTCGAAAATTGGTTAGTGAAGAAAACACCCGAAAACCGCTAAGCGATGCAAAGCTCTGCTCACTATTGAAGGATGACGGCATCGCAGTTGCGCGCCGAACAATTGCCAAGTACCGCGAACAGATGGCGATTCCTCCCTCAAACGAGCGTAAACGGTTGAACTAACATGGCGTATGCGCCAGGAGGCGATATGAACCTAACCATCAGCGGTCATCACATCACCGTAACATCGGCCATCAGGGAACACGTAGCGCAAAAACTCGCACCTATGCAACGCCACGGCGAACACATTACGCGAGCAGAGGTCACGTTGATAGTGGAGCGAAACCTTCATAAGGCCGAGGCAAATCTCCACGTAGCGGGTGGTGACCTGTTTGCTTCCTCAGAGTCCAAAGACATGTATGCAGCAATCGATGCTTTGGCAGACAAACTCGACCGGCAAGTCATTAAGCATAAAGAAAAACATCGGGGCCATTGATTAATGTCCACACAACAGTATTTGGAGCCCGCGAGAGTTATCGCGCTCTCAGGTGATGCAATTCACAGTAAAAAGCGGCTTTTTGAATTCGCAGCGACCGCCATATTTGAGGCGTTTGAACTTGACGCAGAGTCTGTATACAAAGCTTTGCTGAATCGCGAGAAACTTGGCAGCACGGCCCTTGGTGAGGGTATCGCCATTCCGCATTGCCGTATCCCAGAATGCGCCGACGCTGCGGGATGTCTGATTACACTCGCAGAGGGTATCGACTTTAACGCGCCGGATGGTTTGCCAGTTGATTTGGTGTTTGTGCTATTAGTGCCAACCAAAGCGACTGAACAACACCTGAATGTCCTCGCGCAGCTTGCAACAGCATTTTCGAAACCTGATTTAGGATTGAAATTACGCAGTGCGCCGTCGGCGGATACAGCACGAACAGTCCTAGCTGAGCGGATGGGGTTGTGACGCCCCGGCTCATTTTTATCAGTGGTAGCTCGGGCGCAGGCAAAAGTACTGCCCTCCGCCTGCTAGAAGATGAGGGCTTTTACTGTGTAGATAATTTACCGCCGCGTCTTCTTCCACAATTTTCGGACGAAATACTTGAGCATCCTGCTTATAAGCGCTTTCGTGGGGTAGCAGTCTGTATTGACGCCCGCACCATAGGTGTAGACGAAGCAGAGCACAGCGAAGCTCTTGAAAAAATTCTGTCCTCGCGCGACAAACTAATTGTCTTTTTCGATGCTCAGCCCCACGCGCTCCTAAAGCGCTTCAGCGAGACCCGCAGACGGCATCCGCTAGGAGGCTCAAATAATTCGCTTCCTGAAGCCATCGCGCGGGAGAGAAAACAACTCGAATTCATTGCCGCCAAGGCAGATTTGTTGATCGATACATCTGACCTGACCCCTCGTGCTTTGCGCGACCGCATCATCAACCGCATCATTGAGCACCGTGAGGGTGTGTCGGTGCTAGTAGAGTCTTTCGCCTTCAAACGAGGTGTCCCTACCGATGCCGACTTTGTTTTCGACGCCCGTGCGCTGGTTAATCCTTATTGGAATCCCTCACTGCGCAGCCAGACTGGTCTCGATGCGCCCGTATCGCAGCTTCTAAACAAAGATAAGCGGACGATTCGGTTCTACAATAGACTCAGTGAATTTGTCATCGGCGTTTTACAAGACTTCGACCAGTCAGATCGCAGCTACATCACCATCGCAATTGGTTGCACGGGTGGACAACACCGGTCGGTTTATCTCGCACAAAAACTTTTCACAGCACTGACAAATGAATTCAACGGCGTTCAAATACGCCACCGCGATCTGCCCGAGGCGCACAGCCCGTGAACAGTATTCGAATAACCGTGACCAATCCACTTGGCCTACACGCCAGACCCGCCGCAAAAGTAGTTGATTGTTCGGCGAGATATGCGAGTGATATTCGCATTCAACATAAGGACCAAGCCGTTGACGCGAAGAGCATTATGTCGGTCCTGATGCTAGCCGCCCCCTGTGGTGCCGAGCTTGAAATCACGGCAACAGGCACGGATGAAGCAGCCGCATTGGATGCACTGAGAACGCTTTTTGAAAGCGGTTTCGGTGAGCTGGAATAGTTCGCAAAGCGCTGGCATCCGCTAGACCTTTTTGGAGGTGCACGGATAATAGGTCCTCCTTGGAGATGCCATCTTGAATTCACCTATTGACCCAACAAATAAGACAGAGCGACTTGAGCTCGCGCTGCGCTCCGAAACGCCGGGTGACGCAGTCGCCATCTTAGCTGATATGTCTCCTGGTGACGCCGCTTATTTGATCGTGTCATCGCCCCCCGATGTACGCAACATTTTGCTAGGGCTTCTAGCTCCCGAACAAGAAGCATTGGTTGTTAATGAGCTTCCGGAAGAGTTAAGAAATGCGGCGCTGATCAACCGAGCACCGGAAGCCTTGGCTAAAATTGTCGGCCAACTCGACGATGATGACAGCGCCGATATCCTGCAAGAACTCCCCGAGGCTATCACCGGACGCGTCCTTGCGATCTTGGACGAGCAGTACCGCAGCCGATTGCAAACCGTCCTAAGTTTTCCTGACGATGTCGCTGGCGGATTGATGAGCACCGATACCATCAATGTCCGGGCAGACCTGACGCTCGATGTCGTCTTAAGGTACTTGCGGCGTCACTCCGCGCTTCCTCCAAATACCGACAACCTGGTCGTGGTCAACCGCAATGATCAATTTTTGGGCTTGCTCCCCATTAGCACGGTATTGGTCTCAGATCCGGCAATCTCTGTCAGAGAAATGATGATCACAGACCAGCCGGCGATTCATGCGGAAGTCCCCGCTACCGAGGTGGCCCATCGTTTTGAGCGAAATGATTGGATCTCGGCACCCGTAATCGACGCTGAAGGCAAACTACTGGGCCGCATCACCATTGACGATGTCGTCGACGTCATAATGGAAGAAGCCGACCATTCGCTGACGTCTTTAGCGGGTCTGGCCGAAGAGGATCCATTTGCCACGGTGTGGCAGTCCGCGCCGCGGAGAGCCATTTGGCTAGGTATCAATCTGGGAACCGCCCTGCTTGCGTCTTCTGTGATCAATTTGTTCCAAGACACCATCGAAGAAGTGGTTGCACTAGCCGTGCTGATGCCGATTGTTGCTTCGATGGGCGGTATCGCAGGTACCCAAAGCCTCACTATTCTAATCCGCGCTATGGCCATGGGGCACATCACTCATCGCAATCAGCTGTGGTTGGTTGGGCGAGAATTATTACTGAGCGTGCTGAACGGCCTCTTCTGGGCACTTGTCATTGCTATAACCACCGCAATCTGGTTTGAAGATCCCACCTTGGGATTCATCATTGCCTGCGCCATGCTGATCAATCTCGTCACCGCGGGCTTGGCCGGTGCAGGGCTTCCTATTGTTTTACGAGAGCTTAAAATCGACCCAGTTTTAGCGGGTGGCGTAATGGTGACGACCATCACCGATGTGATGGGGTTCTTAACATTCCTGGGCCTTGCAGCCCTTTTTTATGGCTGAGCGGCGCCAGCTGTGACGGAAAACCAGAACATCAATGAGAAAGAGACTGACATCGAAGTCAGCAAGAGCGAACGCAAGCGGCAGATGCGCGCACTACAGGGTCTCGGCGAACGACTGGTCGCACTTCCGGCGGCAGAACTGGCGAAAATATCCATCGACGACGATCGTCTGCGCGACGCGATCGATACAGCACGACGGATTAAGGCGCGAGGTGGACTAAAACGCCAACTGCGGTTCATTGGAAAACTGATGCGCTCGATAGATCCCACCCAGATTGCCAATGACCTGGCCGCTTTACAGCAACGCACTGCAGAGCGTGCCGCCACATTTCATCGTATCGAACGAGCGAGGGATAAACTGCGCGCTGACGGTGACCGCGCGCTTGGAGATATCCTCGCCATATGGCCTCATGCGGAGGCGTCGCTGCTGAGACAGTGGATCCGGCAACATCCTAAAGAGGTAGCGAGAGGAAACGAGCGCGCTCATTCGCGAAAGTTGTTTCGTTACTTGGTTGAGCTTGATCAATCAGGCGGAGAGGCCTCTTGAGTAGCATAGTCGGTAGGGCGCACTGCGGCATCAAAGACTCGCTCAAACACGACCTCAGGCTCAGTCAAACTCCCGCTCACCGAGTAGATACCGCTAGAGAGCTGGTTTACCTGATCCTCAAACAACTTACTGACCAAGTAGGTGCCCGCCGCGACAGGCAAACCTCCTGCCAATGCCGCGACCCAAGGAATGTTCTCTACGAGGGGTAGCGTCACGACCAACTCACCATCCAAGGTTTCAGCCACCAGGTCGATATCGCTTGTGAAATTGAAGTATCCGCCGGAACCCTCAATCAAGAGAGCAGGTATTCGCATAGTCCCGACATCCAACTCGAAATCGCCCTCGGCGCTGTCAAAAGTCACACCTGGATCGAACAATTGATTCATATTGGCGCGACGAAACAGACCAGACAGGTTGAGAAGACTGAGCAGGCGCATAGCCCCCGTCGCTTCTGCATTAGCCTTCAGGAAAGAACCTGTCCGCATCTCGAGATGAAGATCTCCTGATACAGCATGCAAATCGAACTCCGTAGGATTACCCGGCCACTGCCACTGTGCGTCCACTCTGCCACCGCGAGTCTCCAAGATTGGGGCAACGCCGATCAACTGGAGAGACGCCGCAATATTATTCAGTTGCGCCGAAAGTGTGAGTATTGTCGATTCAGTCTTTCGGTCACGCCACACGATATGGGTGGCAGGCAGCCACTGAATGCCTAAGAAATTGCCGCTAATGTCCCGAAACTGCCAGCCCTGAGCATCAGCGTAGTCAATCACCAGTCTTACATCACCCAGATCTGTATCGCCCCGTCGAACCTCCCGGATGGCCACCGGGAGACCGCGAATCCACTGCCCTAACCCTCGATCAGGGTCTGGAGGCGATGGATCGGTTATCTGCTCACCCAGCGTCGGTAAACCATCGAGGTCAATAAACGCTAGATCCAGATGTCGGTTTAACGCAGCACCTAGCCCGGCACCTGATTCGGTCACTGGTGCCGCTCTGCCCTGCGAGAGGCTACCGCTCAACCAGGACAGATCAAACTGCGCTGCCAAAGAATCACCGGCACTTTGCAGACTAAGATTAAGCTCTCCCAGCTCTTCCCCTCGCCACAGTAAGCGTCCGAATTTAAGGTTTTCCAGGCGAAACTCAAAAGGTATCGAGTCTCTATTATAGGCATGCAACCACCGCTGCGATCGCCACTCATCTAGATCAAAGGAGGGGACGAAGCCAGTTACTGTAAGCCCTGGCGCCGGGGCGGCGGTAGCCGATTCGGGAGGTCGTGTTCGAGGAGTCACATCCACCAAGGTGGAAAGCTCGCCAAACGTGGGCACATCGGCAACGGCGGTCAGTCGCCCAAACCAGAAGACCTGCCAAGCAGCCCAATCCTGGTTCTGCCACACCACCTTAAGAGGTGCTTTAGCGGCGGCAGATTTTCCCCAGGGCAACGGCAAATCAACCGCCACACCCTGCATGTCTGAGCGAATAACAACAGAAATGTCATTTGCGACATTAACATTGACTGACACCGCTGCAATCCCATCTGCAGGAATTATCACTGGGATGTCCCGCCACGAAAGCAAATCGGTTACGGCTACCTTGCCCTTTATTTCAGCCGCCAAAACCGTATCGGGAGCATTAGCGAGCCACGGTCCCATCGTCACTGCGATGGGTCGTCCAAACACCACGCCATTGAGGCCATCGCTCTCAAATCCGGTCTGGGTGCGGTAGCGAAGTGTGCCACCCACCTCCGTGGCGGACAGGTCCAACAACTCAGATTCAAGCCGCGCGCCAGACACATCGACGTCGACGGCAAGACTTAGCGTATCGTTGATATCACGCAAATCAAATGCCATCGCCATCCGGGCGTAAGCGGGTTGATCTCCCACTACCTTGAGATCACGCATGACAGAATCGGCAGCAGTCAATGCTGGCAACTGCCTGAGCGTGTCAAGCAAAGAGGTAGGCGATCCCGCAGACTGAGCGTTCAATTCAAACCCAAGCTCGCTAGCGCCAATGTGCAGTTGCACATCCATAGTCTCCACAACGGAGTCTGCGACTTGACCACGCGAAGCCACTGCAAAAAGATCACGGTCGCTCATCAGTAGACGAGCAGCTTCAAACCGACCGACCGGCCAACCGGCTTGGTAATCCAACTCCACATCCGAGAGCACTGCAGCGAGCTGCATCGTCTGACTGGGATGACCGAACGGTCTAAAACCGCCGTGCCACAAAAAGGTCGCTCGCTCGATATTCCCGCCCGGGAGCGCCGATTGTAGCCACCGATAGGCAGGTCTCGGAAGCCGATACGGGATATACGCATCCCGAGCCGATACTGGCGCGTCATTGACCGCGGCAGCCAGTCGCATTTCGAGGGGAATTAGGGCCGGTTTCGATAATGGTATGTCAATTTCAAACTGCACCATCGCCTGATGATCGGATGCTGATGCCGAGAACAATCCTTTTTCAAGAAATAAAGCACCTTTGCGCCATCTTCCCGAAAGCTGACCTATGACTTTTTCCAGATCAATTGACGCGTCATAGACGTTGGGGAGCTGCACCCCAAAGTCGTTCGTCATGACCCATGCTCTAGCCCCGTCTTCACTCGCGGTAATCGAAGCGTCTACCCCGGAGAGGCCAGGCACTTTGCGAAAAGGTTGCGTCGTTGCGTTTCTCACCACGGCTGCGCTCTCCCACGAAGTCGTCGGATCCTGCAAAGACGCGACCGTGAGCATCAAACTCTCGACTGTGCCGGTTGGTGCCAGCGCGGACAGAACATTGCTGACATTGCCCGGCAGTATGCCGCTGCTCGTAATAAACCCGGCAGCAGCAGCAACATCCCACTCCGTCGTTAGTAAGCGCCAGCCTGTACTGCTTCGACTTAGGTGCATACGTGGTAATTGCAGTACTGTGCCCTCCGTCGATAACAGACCCGGGGAAAACCAAATGTCCGCTGTTTCCAGAGGACCTATGGCCTCAAGCCAAAACTCAATCTGATCAATATTGACTGAGCCTGCGGCTCCTAACGCCAGCGCATCGACCTGTCCCTTTAAAGTCAGCATCGGTCTGCCGCTGGCCACCGAAAACCAAAATTTAGAGGATCCCTCTACGGCTACATCCTGCCCCAACCACTGACTCGCGATGGACACGCCCCTGCCGGTTATGTGCCCGTGCGCCTCCCCTGAAAAATCACTAAATTCAAATGGGTTTCCCGTGCCTGACCCAGCAGCAGAGAACACCGAATGTCCCTCATGCTGAACCGATACCGTGACCGTCCGAATGCCTCGATCCCGAATCAAATCCATATCGATCTCGAGCGTGGGGATAGCCAGATCAAAGGGGCCTAGTGTTGGCCCCAATACGACTTCAGCGTCGCGAATTTGGAGTCGCGTAAAGCTGTTGAGCAGACCCTGCACCTCGATGGAGAGTTCTGGCGCATTTTTCTTACCGGGGAGCAACCATTCGATCCTCGGAGCGATCAGAGTCAACTCATCGAAACGCAATGCGCCGCTAATGATCGATTGCCAGGGGTCAATGCGCACGCTGACCTCAGGAAGACGGATCCAGTCCTGATTGGCCTCGTTTTGCAAAGCAACTTCGGTGAGGCGCAACCGGGGAGAGAACCTATCCATACTTCCACTGACTCGCTCCACGCTGACTCGCCCGGGAATCCTCTGTGACAGCAGATCTTCAATCTCATCCTGAAACTGCGGCAGCGCGCCCAACAATAATCGACCGCCGCTTACATAAATCGCAAGCACCACCAGCGCTGATACCATAACCGGCCACGCCGCCTGACCCAATCTGTGTGACAAAGCGCTAACCATGTCGCAAAGTCACACCGGCCTCGGCCAGTAACTGACGCGTCTCGTAAAGCGGTAAACCCACAACACCGGAATAACTCCCCTCGATTCTCTCGACGAAAGCGCCTGCGTAACCCTGAATGCCGTAGGCTCCCGCTTTGTCCCGCGCTTCGTCTGTCTGAAGGTACTCTTCGATGGTCTTGGGCAACAGGCGAGCAAATGTCACCCTTGTGACGGTGAGCCGAGAGGTGATCTGGCTACCGACCGCCAGTCCGACTCCAGTCAGCACCATATGTGTGTTACCCGACAACTGCTCGAGCAAACTTCGCGCCGCGCCGATATCAGCTGGTTTCCCCAGTATCTGTCCCTCGCAGACAACCGTCGTGTCGGCGCCTAAACTGATACTGCCATCACCAGCACACGATCTCGCTTTTTCCTTAGCCAACCGCATGACATAGTGATCAGGCGACTCTCCATGCTTGGGAGTTTCGTCAATATCGGGATTAGCCACCTCGAAGTGAGACAACAATATTGACAACAGTTCGCGTCTGCGAGGACTAGAAGATGCTAACGTCAGCGGCATCAATGAACCTCGTAATACCGCCTGAAACGCCTCAAAACGTTTCTAATAGGCACCCAGCAAAAAACCGAGAGAAGCAACCCAAGAACGGCACCACTTGGTGCCAACGGGACTTCAATTCCGCTTCGGAGCCACTGTTCAATGCCAGCGCTTAGGCTCAACAAGGTGAGTATCACCAAGCATTGCAAGAGCAGGTCGTATTGACGGACACGTTGGTAATTCAAAAGCAAAAATAAAGTCGCAAGCATCAAGCCTGGTGAAGAGAGACCTAGCGGGGAGCCCTCGATCAAGTCCTGCAAAAGACCGACACAAAAAGCGGTAACAATACCCGCCCGGTGCGGCAATGCCATAACCCAGTAAAAAAGTATTAACCCAACAGCATCAGGCCTTATGACTCGCCATTCCGTGGGAAGTGGTATCAACATGGAGATCAGACCCACAAAAAACGTAACGTAAATCACCCACAGAGCCTGCGCCTTAATCATGCCTCGGGCTCCGGCAAGTCATCTGATTCGCGCACAACAACTAGCACATGACGACCCCTATCAAGCGCAGAGGTCGGCGCGGCTTGCACAAGAGCAAACGCAGCACCTGGTGACACCGTCACATCCGTTACACGCGCCACGGGATAGCCATGCGGGAAACGCCCACCAAGCCCTGAACTCACCAATAGATCCCCCACACGGATGTCTGTGGCGGAGGGCAGGTGCTTGATAACTAGCCTATTGATATCGCCCGTGCCTTCAGCGACCGCGCGTAGGCCTGACCGATTCACTTCAACAGGCAAAGCATGAGCGCCATCCGTGATAAGGATTGCCGCACTACTTCGCTCCCCAACTAATACTAGCTGGCCCATTAGCCCCTCTGCGCTTAACACTGGCTGGCCTTCCCGCAAACCATCAGATGTGCCTTTGTCTAAGATAATTGAGTGCCGCGCAGCATCAGGTGAAAGCGCGGTGATGCGAGCAACAACTGGTTCAGCTTCAACATCTCGAACCGAGTTAAGCAGCGTCCTGTATCGCGCAACTTCAGCAAGCGCAGACGAAAGCCTCTGAGCCTGTCCTTTAAGCACAAGGTTTTCTTGTCGCAGTTGCAGGATTTCATCTTGTAATGCTGATCTAGATTGAAATGCTCTGGAGAGGTCACCCCAAGCTTCTATTGGTGCTAACACAATAGCAGCCAGAGAACCCACCGCATCTACCGATCCCCGTTGTACAGCTATCAAACGCGGGTGGTCGCGAAAAAGAAAAAGTAATCCGCAAACAAGGGAGAGCAAAATGAACTTTGCACCTATGCTGTTTCGCTTAAGAAAAAGCGGTTTGATGACGCTGCCCCTGAAAGCCTGAGATCACTCGGTGGATAATAAATCCAAAACGTGCCGGTCCATAAGCTCGAGGGCCTTGCCTCCCCCGCGGGCCACACAAGTCAGAGGATCTTCAGCGATGACTACAGGTAGGCCAGTTTCACTTGAGATGCGCTTGTCGAGATCGGTCAGAAGCGCTCCCCCACCTGTTAATACGATACCGGACTCCGCAATATCCGCTGCAAGTTCGGGAGGAGATTGCTCGAGGGCTAGTTTGATGGATCGCATCATAGCGTCTAAGGGTTCCTCGAGTGCTGCGAGGATCTCGTCGTTTGTCAGCGTAAAACTTCGGGGGACACCTTCAGCGAGGTGACGCCCGCGCACATCAATTTCCCTCAAGTCATCTGATTTGTGGCCGCAGCCAATCTCTTGTTTGATGCGTTCAGCCGTCGAATCGCCGATTAGGCTTCCGTACTTGCGACGAACATAAGACACTATTGCCTCGTCGAACCGATCACCACCGACACGAATAGAATCTCTGTACACCACGCCATTCAGAGAGATTATGGCAATCTCAGTAGTGCCCCCACCGATGTCCACCACCATGCATCCAGACGCTTCCTCCACCTGTAATCCTGCACCAATCGCAGCAGCCATCGGCTCCTCAATGAGCTTGACCTCCCTCGCGCCAGCGCTCAGTGCCGATTCTCGGATGGCACGCCGTTCAACCTGCGTCGACGTACAGGGGACGCAAATCAAAACTCGTGGGCTTGGCCTAATAAATTTTGTCTCATGAACTTTTGCGATAAAGTGCTGCAGCATTTTTTCAGTCACTTGAAAATCGGCGATGACACCATCTTTCAAGGGACGGATAGCTTGAATGTTACCCGGAGTTCTACCCAACATTCGCTTGGCTTCTTTTCCTACAGCCTCGATCGACTTTTGGCCATTGTGAACCCGAATTGCGACTACTGACGGCTCGTCAAGAATAATCCCACGCTCCCTGACGTAAATCAGGGTATTAGCAGTGCCAAGGTCGATCGACATGTCGGTGGAGAACAACCCTGCGAGCCGCTTGAGCATTTTAGTTTCCTGACTGTTAGAAGTTTTTAAGGAACAGTCGGCTAACGCACCGAGATGCCGAAATAACTGCTAGCATCGCTCGCAGCGCGAATCCCCAGATCGGACGCTCGCGGCGTCAAATCATCCACGAATGTAGCAACGCGGGGGTTTTTGGGCAAGCCGCAACTATGTTAGTTTTCGCGGCTTTCGACGAGGAATCTTCCATGTCCGTCACATCCCGCGATCTTGAGAAGATGGCTCTGCTCGCTCGCCTTGAGATTACCGAAACCGACCTGCCCGACGTTACGGAGCGTTTCTCGCGTGTTCTCTCGCTGGTGAACGAACTGAACACGATCGATACGGACGGCGTTATACCGATGTCAAATCCCCATGACATGGAGCAGCGACTTCGTGAGGACAGTATTGCACATCCGAGTGACCGGGAAGCGCTCATGGCCTCGGCCCCGGCGCAGCAAGACGGCTACTTTCTTGTACCGAAGGTGATTGATTGATGGCAAAGGATAGCGTTTTGGGGATGTCTGTAAGCGCGCTTCAGATGATGTTGCGAAAGCGATCAGTGTCGAGCGTCGAGCTGACAGAGGCGTTTATCGGGCGAATTGCCGCTGCAAATGAGTCCTTGAATGCAGTAGTCACTGTATGTGCCGAGCAGGCGCTGGAGCAGGCGCAAGAAGCCGATGCAGCATTGGGCCGAGGTGAATATCGATCCCTGACCGGCATGCCGATCCTGCACAAAGACATTTTTTGCACCCGTGGCGTGCGCACCACGTGCGGCTCCAAAATGCTCGAGGATTTCGTTCCCGCCTACGACGCAACGGTCGTCACCAAGATGAAGGCCGAGGGCGCCATCATGCTAGGGAAATGCAACATGGACGAATTCGCCATGGGCTCCTCCAATGAGACCAGCTACTTTGGCACCGTGAAAAATCCGTGGAACCTAGACTGCGTCCCGGGCGGGAGCTCAGGAGGATCTGCCGCAGCGATTGCCGCTGGCATGGCGCCGCTGGTGACGGGCACCGATACAGGCGGCTCTATCCGACAGCCGGCATCTCTGTGCGGCCTGACAGGACTTAAACCCACATATGGACGTGTCTCACGCTTGGGTATTATTGCCTTCGCCTCTTCGTTGGACCAAGCCGGCCCCATGGCACATACGGCTGAAGACTGCGCCATAGCACTAACAGCCATGTCCGGCATCGACCCCGGTGATTCCACCTCGGCGGACATACCGGTCTCGGACTTCCATGCTGCGCTGGATACTCAGATCGACGGCTTGCGCATCGGCCTGCCCCGAGAATATTTTAACGACAGCCTTGATAACGCCGTACGCGAGCGCGTGATGGCTGCACTCGCTGAACTCGAGAAAGCAGGCGCCGTTCTTGTGGACATTGACCTCCCCCACAGCCACTACGCGATTGCAACCTACTACGTGATCGCGCCTGCGGAGGCGTCTGCCAACCTGGCGCGCTATGACGGCGTGCGATTCGGCTATCGCTGTGAGGCGCCTCAGGATCTCGAAGATCTTTATCGTCGCTCGCGTAGCGAAGGGTTTGGTGAAGAGGTACAGCGACGTATTCTTGTCGGCACTTACGCGCTGTCTGCAGGCTTTTACGATGCCTACTTTAATAAAGCTCAACAGGTGCGTCGGATCATCACAGAAGATTTTCACCACGCATTCGAACAGGTCGACATCATAGCAGGCCCTTCTGCACCTGGGGTGGCATTTCCTTTCGGCACGAAACAGACCGATCCCGTTGCGATGTATATGGAAGACATCTACACACTAGCCGTAAATTTGGCTGGACTACCAGGCTTGTCGGCCCCGGCCGGGTTCATTAATGGCATGCCTATCGGCATTCAGCTGATCGGCAAACCCTTCGACGAACAGACCATCCTCAATACCGCGCATCGCCTACAAACTGATACGGATTTCCATATGGCCCGCCCCACGCTGCAGGGGTTGGCATCATGAGCTGGGAAATCGTGATGGGCCTGGAGGTGCATCTGCAGCTTGCCACGCAATCGAAAATCTTCTCGGGATCCGCAACGCAGTTTGGCGCCGCACCTAATCAACAGGCCGATGCCGTCGATCTCGGTATGCCCGGCATGCTGCCCGTCCTCAACGAGGAAGCTGTCCGCCACGCCGTGAAATTCGGTTTGGGCATCGGCGCGCGTATTGGCAAGCGCTCAGCATTTGATCGTAAAAACTACTTCTACCCAGACTTGCCCAAAGGCTATCAGGTCAGTCAATTTTTCTCGCCAATCGTATGTGAAGGGGTCTTCGACGTACCGCTCGAGGATGGCAGCTTGTATCCGATCCGCATCACGCGGGCGCATCTTGAGGAAGATGCGGGTAAGTCAGTTCATGACATTTTTGGCCACGAGACTGGCATTGATCTGAATCGCGCGGGAACGCCCCTGCTGGAAATCGTAACAGAGCCGGATTTTCGGTCTGCTGAGCAAGCGGTCGCCTACCTGAAGGCCCTTCACTCATTGGTAACCTATTTGGGTATATCGGATGGAAACATGGCCGAGGGCTCCATGCGTTGCGATATCAACATCTCACTGCGAGAGAAGGGCTCTGGCGAACTCGGTACACGCACGGAAATCAAGAACGTCAATTCTTTCCGTTTCGTTGAGAGAGCGATTCATTATGAGTACGAACGTCAGGCAGACATTCTGGATGGTGGCGGGCGTATCACTCAGGAAACGCGCCTGTACGACGCTGAGCAAAATACAACCCGCTCGATGCGCTCCAAGGAAGTGGCAAACGATTACCGCTACTTCCCCGAGCCCGATCTGTTGCCGATCGTCATAGACGACTCGTATATCGATACGGTCCGACAAAACTTGCCCGAGTTGCCCGCCGCAAAAAGGGCACGCTTCCTTGCCGAATACGGCCTTACCGAATACGACACCAATTTGTTAGTGCCCAATCATGCCATAGCCGACTATTTTGAAGCGGTTGCAGAGTCTTCCGGCGCGCCTAAGCTCGCGGCCAACTGGATCCTAGGTGATCTCTCAGCGGCGCTGAATCGGTCTGAGCTGTCGATCGAAGCTAACCCTATTTCAGCAGAGCTTCTGGCCGGACTAGTCAGCAGAGTCAATGACGGCACATTGTCCAGCAAGCTCGCGAAGCAGGTCTTTGAAGCTCTGTGGAACGAAGAAGGTGATACCGACGAGATCATTGCTGCGCGGGGGCTCAAGCAGGTCAGTGATTCGGGCGCGCTAGAGTATATGGTCGACGACGTCATCGCCAATAATCCGGACCAGGTGGCGCAATACATTGCCGCCGATGATGCCAAGCGTAAGAAATTAAGCGGCTTTTTTGTGGGGCAAATCATGAAGGCCTCAAAAGGTCAGGCCAACCCGCAAATGCTAAATGAATTACTTCTAAAAAAACTTGAGGATCAGTCCTGAACCCTCCCCTTCAGGTATTGCAGGCGATTTTCTCGTTTTTGCTCGGCACTTTTCTTCAGGAGCACATACACCGCCCCGGTACCACCATGTTGTGGCTGCGCTGAATGAAATGCCTGCACCAGATCGAGATGCTGCAGCCAGTGATTCACGTAACCCTTTAACACCGCAGTCTGATCGCCCTGGCTTTTAGACTGACCCTTACCATGCACAATCAGCAAAGTGCGAAGCCCGAGGCGAGTGGCCTCTCGTATAAACGAGAAAACCTCCTCTCGCGCTCGTTTGACCACCATTCTGTGAAGGTCCAAACGCGCGTCCACTTGATAATGACCGAGGCGCAGTTTGCGATACACGCCGTTCTGGATCCCCGGGCGCTTGAATTCTAAGATAAACCAGGCATCCAGCGGTGAGACGCCCTCGTCTGCCAGCGGATTAATCACCTGATCTTCGCCCTGCGCGGCACGACGGCGGTCCTGCTGCTGGTCCTCCGACAGACGTTCTTTCACCAAACGCACCCTGGCGTCGCGGCCAAGCGGCTTAACGCCAGCCATCTCCTCGGCAAAAAGGTCGTCGTCATTCACCGGTGATTGCGCTCTAGTCGAAGATTGCGACAGTATAGTCGGACATTTTCATCACAGCGAATTTCATGACAGGCAATCTCTTTACCGGAATGGGTTATTTCTTCAGGGGCTTGGCAATGACACTCGAGCCGGGCTTGAGGCGATTCGTGCTGATCCCGCTTGCTGCCAATATCGTTTTGTTCAGCCTGATAGGCTGGCTTCTGTTTGAGCTCATCAACGACTTCTACAAAGCGGCGATGTTAATTGTTCCCGAGTGGCTCCAGTTCCTCTCGTGGATCATTACACCGCTCCTTTGGTTGATTAGCGGGCTGATGACCGGATACCTGTCGACGTTTGTGGTGCTAATGCTGACCTCGCCATTCCATGCTCTGCTAGCCGAGAGGGTCGAAGAAGGCATCACAGGTGAACCCTTACCTGCTCTGGATGGAATTGGAGTGGCGCTGCTTGAAGTACCACGAGCGTTATTTCGTGAAATCAGAAAGGTGCTCTACTACGTGCCCATGGCGCTGGGGGTGCTCCTGCTGACTGTCATTCCCGTCTTCAACGCCTTCGCTCCGCTTGCCTGGTTCCTGCTTGGAGCGTGGATGATGAGCCTACAATTTGTGGACTACCCGATGGAAAACCACAGGCTGCCCTTTCGTGACGTGCGAGAGGCATGCGCCGCAAGACGCTTGTCGACCATGGGCTTCGGTGGCGTCGTAGCTTTTTTTACGGGCATTCCCCTGATTAATTTGGTCGTAATACCCGCCGCAGTGATTGGTGCGACGCTGCTGTGGTGTGAGGAACTGAGGCCTCAGAGTTAGTGACTCTCTGGAGGCGCCATACAAGCCAGAGAGTGGCCGAGAAGCGCCTCGATATCAGGCAAAAGAAAGGCATCGTCCTCACTGGCAAAACTAATGCTTACGCCACTCGCACCGGCTCGACCCGTGCGTCCTATCCGATGCACGTAGTCCTCTGGATCCTCGGGAAGGTTATAGTTGACCACATGAGAGATCCCCTCCACGTGGATTCCCCGTCCGGCAACATCCGTAGCGACAAGCACCTTTGAGCGACCCGTCTTGAAATTATGTAGTGTCTTGGTGCGTTTTGCCTGGGTAATTTCTCCGGACAACATGCCACACTGCACCCCTTCGTTGCGCAGCTTTTCGTAGAGCCTCCGCACCTGGTCGCGGCGATTGGCAAAAATAATGACGCTCTCTACCGAGGAATCATTCAGGATATTCATCAACACAGGGAAGCGCTCCCTGCTGGAAACCAAGTACACGCGTTGATCGACCGAAGCGGTGGCGACCCGCTCCGGCTCGATTTCAACGGTGATGGGCTCGAAGGTCCACTGTTTCGCCAAATTCATTATGTCCTGCGTGAACGTAGCCGAGAACAGCAGCGTTTGCCGATCCTCTTTTCTCGGCGTAGCTCGCACGATACGTTTGACCTGCGGAATAAACCCCATGTCCAACATGCGATCTGCTTCATCCAGCACTAAGATTTCAACTCGGTCCAAAGCTAGATCGCGCCGCTCCATGAAATCAATCAGTCGTCCCGGGGTCGCTACGATAATGTCCACGGGAGAGCGATTCACCTGATTGAGCTGTTTCTGGTAATCCGCACCACCAATCAGCGTCACGGTTCGGAGGCCGGTAAAACGACCTAGCTCCTGCGCATCCGAAGCAATCTGCATTACCAGTTCTCGGGTAGGTGCAGTGATCACTGCGCGCGGCTCCCCAAGGTAACGTTCGCCCTCAACCGCATGACTGAGCAGGTCGTTAAAGATGGTAATGAGGAAGGCGGCGGTCTTCCCTGTGCCGGTTTGCGCCTTACCGATCGCGTCGTTGCCGCCCAACGTATGGGGCAAAATGCGCTCCTGAATAGGTGAGCAGTGTTCAAAACCTAGGGCGTCTATACCCTGCTGCACCGAAGCGTCTAGATTTAGTGTGTCGAACTTGACTTGCACGACAGGAACGGTGTCTAACAGAGTATCTGACGATACCTCGTCGGCAGTATGAGGGCCCTTGGGCATATCGACCCCGGCTTCAGCTTCGTCTTGCACAGTAATGGCCGGCAAAAATACGCGCGAATTCTAGCATAGGGAAGCAGGTTAAACTGTGCACGCACCATAGCGCGTGAGAGCCAGAACCGTTGCCTGATCTGACAACATCTTTTCGCCAAGTTATGTCTCAGATGCTGACCGAGTTGGGTCCTCTGTGGCGTATCGCCTGGCCGTTGCTGATTGCTCAAACCGCACAGATTGGCACAGGTGTTGTCGATACTCTGATGGCAGGTAACTACAGTGATGTAGACCTTGCGGCGATCGCCGTGGGGTTCAATATCTGGCTGCCGCTCTATCTCATCATTCTGGGCACGCTTTTCGCCTGTTCGGCGATCGTGGCGCAGGACTTTGGCGCCGGCCACATCGAGCAGGTAAAAAGCTTCCTGCCTCAAGGTCTTTGGGTAGCGGTGGCGCTGAGTGCAGTAATGACACCTCTGTGCTTAAACAGTGGCGAAGTGATTGATCTCTTAGGCCTACCCGCAGAAACGGCGGCAAAAACGACAGCCTACGTAAGCCGGGTTGGTCTTGGCTTCCCCGCACTCGGCATCTTCATGGCGCTGCGCTATCACACCCAAGGGCTCGGTGTGACAGCCCCCTTTGCTATGGCAAGCGTTATTGGCTTCGTTGCAAATGTGCCACTCAATTACATGCTGATTTTTGGGGCCTGGGGCGCGCCAGAACTCGGGGCTGAGGGCTGTGGATTGGCCACAGCGACGTCGATGTGGATTAGCACCACTATCATCGCGATTTATGTGCTGTCGGCCAGTTCCCTTCGCCCTTACCTGCCAGATCGCTGGTTACACCGACCTGACGGTCGGCGGATTGCCGAAATACTGACCGTGGGATTCCCAGTGGGACTGACTTTTTTTCTGGAAACGGGTGTGTTTTCTGCCATCGCGTTGCTGATCGCCACACTCGGTGATGCAGCCGTTGCCGCTCATCAGATCGCGATCAATGTATGGGACGTGTTCTACATACCTATGGTCAGCATTGGCAGCGCAATGGCAACGCGAATGGGTCACGCCATTGGCGCGCAAAATGCTCTCGGGGTCCGCGTGGCATTCCGTGTTGGAGCAGCGCTATCCGCATTGATCGGGCTACTGGCGATGTCGCTGCTACTGCTATTTCCCGACGCCATTGTCGACGCTTATACGCAGTCGGAGAATATCCAAAATCTGGCCTTCAGGCTACTCCGGCTTGCA
>MDTD01172127.1_pt1 | contig 32217 bp, 34 predicted proteins | sample 811221 | NCBI WGS metagenome assembly MDTD01 (sample SAMN05326646, study PRJNA326480) | marine metagenome | isolation source: seawater | place: Pacific Ocean: South West | collected 2011
GGCATGATGGAGCCTATGAATTGTCTAGCTATGGAAAAAAATGGTAAATGGCATTTATTTACTGCTAATCAATGGATGTAGGTACTGCTATCAATCCAAAAAATATTAAGGCCCAAATAGAAGGTTCTGCACTTTATGGTGTCTCCCAGGTACTATACGAAAATATTACCATGAAAAATGGATCAATAGAGCAGGGTAATTTTGATACTTGGACCCCATTAAGATTAAATCAATCATCTGAAATAGAATCTATTATTATAGAAAATGGACATTATCCCGTAGGTGCAGGTGAGGCTGCTATGACTGCTATTGGTCCTGCCATTACAAATGCTATCTATAATGCTATAGGAGTTAGAATACGTTCATTACCAGTAACCTCAGAAAAAGTACTAACTGCTTTGAAAGAAGTTTGAACATACTGTAAGATTTCATAGGAAAAGAGGTAGACCTAAAAGGTCAGGTTAATTTTTGTACAGTAAAGTATCATTTAACTATGATAATTAACCATCTATTATGGTAATGAATAATCCTGTAATTCCAAGATACTTTAAACTTTTTTATAAAATATAGACGGGGTCGACTACCTTCACTCCTACTATATTCCCTGAAATTCACAGCATAGGTCTACTACTATTTATCAACAAAATCTTCTTATTATTTTATAATTAATAAAAATTTTTATACAATAATGGCAAAAATCAATTAAATGAATTTATACCTATATTAATCTATAATATATAGAAAAAAAACATTCATTTTAAAATATTCTATATATTATAGAATTATTCTTAGATATTAAAATTATATTAAGTTAATTAAAAATAATAAAAATTTTAGAGCTGGATGTAAATATAACAGATATGATTATTAGATTATTTATTCAAAATAAATAATGTGAAATGATGAAATATTATAATTTACTTCATATGTGGATGTTTTTACAGATTCTACGATATTGGTATGCTTAAACTCAATCTTTAGTACTTTAAGTTAAAAAAAAAAAAAAAAATAATTATTTTCTGTATTTATATATTATTGATTATTCTTAAATAACCTTAGTTTACAGGGTTCTTTTGAGTGTATGAAGAAGAAAATAAAGCACAAATATGTGCTTTATTGTTTTTTTTAATAACTGTAATTACTTTTATTGATAAAGATTGTTGATAAAGATTTTTTTTCCTCTATATTAGTATTATTAATTTGTAATTAAATCGAGTTAACTTATATGATTAAAACATTAATAAGAGTTTTAAGCATACTCTTTCTACTTCCAGTGCAGACAGGCTTTGCTGGTGATCCTGTTGCAGGAGAGGCGCGTTATATGCAGACCTGTATTAACTGTCATGGCCCTGCAGGTAAAGGAGCAGCTAGCTATCCTAAAATATCTGGTAAAGAAATCTCTTACATTACAGCAATGCTTGAGACTTACAGAGATGAAATAGAGGTTGGCCCTAACTCTAGTCTTATGATTATGATGGCCATGCCCTTAACTGACGATGAAATTGCAAATTTAGCAGCGTATTTAGAAAATGCGGTTTATAAACCTTAACTATTATAGGGAGGATATTATTATGAAAATAATAACTAAACTTAAGTTGTTCTCTGGTCTTTTAGTTTCAGCAATGATGCTAATTGGCATGAACAGCTTTGCCTTAAAAGGCAATCACAAGGGAGTTCCTTCGATTGGATCAATGGTTATCATGTCCGGTCTGGAAAATCCTTGGGACATAGCTTTTACAAAAGACATGAAAGCGATGTTTTTCACTGAAAAAAGTCAAGGACTTTCAGTAAACGTAGGTGGTAAAGTTCACAAGCTATTAGGCATTAAAGGTAATGCTGGTGGTTATGCTGATACTAACGACGACCTATTCACTTATGGTGGACAAGAAGGCATGTTAGGAGTTGAATTAGATAACAACTTTAACAAAAATAGAACCTTATACTTATACTCAACATCAAGTAAATATCATGGTGCTGGATGTAAGAAAGATAACTATTCTTCTTGTCATGGTAACATAGTAATGAAATTTACTGTTGCTAAGGACTTCAAAAGTGTTTCCAACAGAACTGATATCGTAAAAGATATTGAATTTAAACCATTTAAGTCTGATCAGCCTTTTGGTGGACCAGGTGCGCACAATGGCGGAAGAATAAGAATGGACTCTGATGGATATCTTTGGGTTGGTACTGGAGACAGACATATGGGTCCTGGACCACAAGACAAAAATATGATCGCTGGTAAAGTTTTAAGAATTGACGGCGATGGAAATGCACATCCAGGTAACAAGATTGATGGCGATAAGAGAATCTATTCATATGGACACAGAAATGTACAGGGAATTGATTTTCGTCCAAGTGATGGAAGAGCCTTTACTGCTGAGCATGGACCATGGCACAACGACGAGATTACTGCACTAGTTAACGGTGGTAATGGTGGATGGGATCCTGCTGAAAAAAGAGGCGGAAGAAGTGCTTGTCCAGATAAGTATTGTGGCTATGAACCAAATCAAAAAGAAGGTATGACTCCAGCTATACGTGCAGCGTATACACCAATGAGTGATACTAGATTTAAAGATTTAATGCCACCAGCATGGAACAATAACGGTTATTCACAAGGTACTGGATCAGCTGCTTTCCTAAAAGGTAAGAACTGGGGTATCTATGAAGGTCGTTTAGCTGCTGGTATCATGGGTATTGGTTTCGGTGGAACACCTGGTGGATTACGTATCGATATGTATGATATTGCTGATGACGGTCTTTCAATTGGAAGTGTTATCCACATGCCTGGTTTGGCAGCAGACAGATTCCGTGGTTTAAGAATGGGCTATGACAATGCTCTTTATGTGACTACAGATTCTGGTAACATACTAAAAGTTTCTGCTGAGTAGTAGAAAACTAATAATTAAGCACTTGCACAATTTTAACATTGTGCAGGTGTTTTTTTTTAATTTTATAAAGCTAAAGTGAAACTTGCTATTTCTTAGTAAAATATCTTCTTACCTGTCTTCTAAATTGTAGAAGAAAACTTTGACTTTTGTTAGTTCCTTTAATCGTATAATCCCTATTAATAGCATATTCACTAATGATAATAGCGCCTGAGTTTTTAGATTTAAGAGTATAATGAATAATATTATTTAAGGTTTTTTTCTCTGTGACCTTATAAATTGTAAAAGGATTATTTTTTCTCGTAACTTCTGTATTAATTTCTAATTCATGTAACATAAGACGAAGTTAATATTAATCTATTTTGAATCAACTATTCTATTTCCCATAATGAGATTTTGCTGTAATTCATAAAAAATTGTTTTTAATGGTTTTTACCATTACAATAATTTTTATGACATCAAAATTAGAAAAAAATTTTGAAGATAACTTCGCCTTTATATGGATAAAGTTTCTAGAATTTGAAATTAAAAGATCTTGTGAGGCAATTAAACTAGCCGGAGGAGCTAGAAGATATTTAGTTTTACAAATAATATGTTGGCATAATTTATTAATTGTAAGTAGCTCACTAAATAAAAATCAAAGACAAGAAATTGTAGAACACTGGCATAATCTATCAAAAAAAGGCTATGATGATGCTAAAATATTGACTTATTCACTTATATCAAAGCTTTCAGGATTAAGTGTCGAGACTGTTAGAAGACATGTTAAGAAATTGATCAAAGATAAATGGGTAACCTATACAAAAAAAACTGGAGTAGTTTTTTCTGCTAGTGAGGAAAATAACAAAAAACTCACGGATGATTTTAATGTTAAAGAAACTCAAATGTTTAAAGAACTTATTATGAGAATCAATAGCTTGGATAATTAAAATTGCAGATGCTTAAATGTTTAAAATATTTATCTAAATTGAATAGAGAAATTTCTAATATCATTTATTAATTCTTTAGGATTCTCCATTGCAGCAAAATGTCCACCATCTGAAAACTTTTTCCATTGCGTCACATTATATAGTCTTTTTACATAACTTTTTGGAGGCCAAGGTAAAAACTCTTTCGGAAAAATAGCACATGCAGTTGGAACCATAACTTTTTTATTATTATAATTAAGTATTCTTCCTCCTTCTATTCGTCTACCGTAATAAATCCAAGTAGAGGTATTGAAAGAATCAGTTACCAGGTACAACATTATATTTGTTATCAAATCATTAATATTATATACCTCTAAAAATTTTGACTTTCTTAAGTCTGACCAGCTATGAAATTTTTCAATAATCCATGCTGCCACGCCAACAGGGCTATCAATCATTGCATAAGCTAATGTTTGAGGTTTAGAGGATTGCAAAGATCTGTAGCCTTTTTCAAGAATCTGACTTTCTAAAAATCTTTTTTGCCATTGTTTTTCTTTATTGTCTAAGGCACCATTCTTATCTCTCATAATCATAACGTTTAAATGTATACCCATACAATGTTTAGCATAATCAAATCCTAGCCATGAAGAGATAGCACTACCCCAATCACCACCTTGAGCAATATATTTATCATAACCCAAAACTTTGGTCATCAGATTATTATATATTTTGGCAATTTTTCTTGGTCCAATTGGGAATTTTGGTGCCTCAGAAAATATAAATCCAGGTATAGATGGTGCCACAACATCGAACGATAGAGCTTTATCAATACCATATTTTTCAGGGTTAGTTAAAGGTTCAATAATTTTTAAAAACTCAACTATTGAACCTGGCCAACCATGACTCAGAAGCAAAGGAATAGATTTATTTGATGAGCTCTTTATGTAAATAAAATGAATATTTAAATTATTAATAATTGATTTAAAGTGATTGTATTTATTGAGTTTTTTTTCTTCCTTTTTCCATGAATATTTTGTGGTCCAGTAATCACATATACCTTTGAGTTCTTTTTTGTTAGTGCCCATTTCCCAGGATTTAACATTTAGTGTCTTATCCCAAGGATAGTTTCTTATTCTTTTTATAATATTTTTAACTTTATCTTTTTCAATGTTTATTTGATAAGAATGCATAATATCTAACCAAGATGAATATTAGTCCAAAATAACACTTAAACTTTAAATAATAAAGTTTTAGAAAAATGGATCTACGAAAAATATTGACTAATACTTGCTAATCCTTAATTATTTAATTTGGGGTGCTTAATATTTAGCTGAGAATATACCCATTGAACCTGTCAGATAATGCTGTTGTAGGGAGTACTGTTGTAGGTGATAATAAATATTTAATAAGAATGCTAAATTAGCTTCCTTTATATACAATCAAAAAACTTAGAGGAATTAATATGAATATAAAACTAGCATTAGAGTGGTTCTTAAATCCTGATCACTTGCCTTTTTTAGTTGCAAAGGAAAAAGGACTTTATGATAATTTAAGGTTAGAATTAGAAATAATAGAACCCAAAGGCCATTATGATGGTTTTTCAGAACTATCCCAGGATAAAATACAGTTCGCAACAAATGAACCACTTCACTTAATAGAGGAACATCATAAAAATGTAATTTCATTAGGAAATTTCTTTGAAACAAACGGCGGTATTATATTTTCAGAATTAGGTTATGAGAAGCTAATTTCTAATAAGGATGTTAATATCACTTCTCCAGTAAGTAATGAAGTCACTGACACTATAGCTAAAGATATCATAGCAAGATATACGGGAAATAATGATATAAAGCGAACCGCGAATGTTGCAGTAAACGTTAAGGATTTTTATCATGTAAAAAATTTAAAGAATGGAATGGACGCAGCATGGTTATGTTTCGAAAACTTTGAAGGTGTAGAATGTATTTTAGAAGGAATGAGGGTAAGAAAAATTTATTTAGAAGATGTTAATATTCCAAATTTTTGTGCTTTAGATTTGTTTACATCCAATACTATGCTTGAATTAGAGTCTAATCTCCTGTTAGATTTTAAAAAAACAACTGAAGAGGCAGTAAGTTATTTTAACAAAGATTTAGATTACGCAAAGTATGTTTTTTATAAATATTCTTCAGAGAAAGAAACAGATTTAATGAATAATATTATTGAAGATACTATTCCTAGATTTTATTCACCTTTTGAAAAATCTAAAAGAAAGTGGTTTTCTTTGTATGAATATACAAGACAAAACAAAATTTCTAAACTTACAGAGGAACAATATAATTCCATGTTTTACGAATTTTAAGTGTAATTAAAAATCTAGAAATTGAGGCAGAGTATATCAAGTTAATTAAAAGTCTTGATATACTCTTTTTTTTCACAGGAGTGTGAAACTCTAAAAACCAAAGCTAACCATTGTAAAAACTCCATCTACATCTGTATCAGTGGTATTTCCTTGAGACTCTTCATGGCTAAAATAGGCTGCAGATACATTTACTCCACCGCCTAAATCATATCCTATCGATGCAACTTTGACATCCATCTCATTTTTAATAGCAACTCCGGTTTCCTTTTCTTCGGAATGTTGGTCACAATAGCCAACTGAAAAATTAGCTTTACCATATTTTGCACACCATGTAAAACCTTCAGCTTCTCCATCATCTGTAGTACTTACTGCTCCACCTGAGTCTCCTTGATCCAGCTTTTTAGCTTGTATGGTGAAACCTGCGTAACTTAATTCGCCTGTAATCATTGTGCCTTCATAATCATTATATTGTGTACTTGTAACAATTTGAGTATTACCAGTTGTATAACCATATGTAATGCCATAGCCAATGCCATCTGTTTCTCCTGCATATTTAATTACAAAATCAGTAATATCAGAGTAATCGGAAGCAGTACCAGTGTTTTGGTCTGTTCCTGAGGCAGTATCACCTTCACCCATTACAGAAGAGGCATATGATATACCAGCAGAGAAACCTTCATAAACATTTGTTAAATACCTAATTTTCATGGAATCTCTTGCATAATCAAGCTCATTTACTGGTCCATAACTATTTGAACCTGCAGTAAAGAAAAACTTATAATTTGCTCCGTCAGGTTCTGCAGTAGGAATTATAGTATCAGCTCTATAATGCATAATACTTCCAGTTGATGCTGCATTACCAAAAGCAATAGTGCCAAATCCTCCGGATACAGTTATATCATTTTGGTCTACAGAAACACCATCATTATCAGCGTTACCACCGCTATCTGTATCTTTTGATAATGTATATACCCCAGTAACTTCTAAACCATTATCTAATTTAGTAGAAGCTGTTGCTATAATTCTGGTGTAAGTACCATTATCAAAACCTGATTTGCTTTGGTCAGTCTGATCAGAAGTATTTAATCCAAGCATTTTTGTCTGGTCAGCAGAGCCCATAAAAAATTCTTGATAACCAGACATTTTTATGTCCGCAAATGCTTTTTGAAAATATAGAAATACTGCTGCAAATATTAAAGTTAAACGTAATAAATATATAAAAAAATTCATAAATCTTGCTCCTTAATTGATTAACTATTAATATTATTTTTATTCAATATAATTACAAACGTTAATTATGTACTTTTTTAAGGCATATGCATAATAATTATACAATATAAGAATATTAATTTTATAAATAATTGATATTTATTGATTTTATTAATAATAAATCTAATAATTATTAATAATATGCTAACTTTTGACCAAATAATAAATAAACATGCCAATGCTAATCCAACAAAAATTGCCGTTCGAGATGAAAACAGAAAGATTTGTTATAAAGCACTAGCTCTGAATGGATCCAATCTTTCAAACTATTTCTATTCTTTAGGCTTGCGTAAAAAAGACAGAGTAGCTCTTTTAGCGTATAACTGCGTGGAATTTGCAGAGGTTTTATATGCTACATCTAAGTTATCTGCAATTATATTACCCATAAACTTTAGATTAAGCTCACAAGAGATAGAAAAAATTATTAATGACTCAAAGCCAAAGCTTGTAATCTATCAAAAATATTTTGAAAAAAATATAAGTTATATAAAAAATAAAATTAAATCTAATAAATTAAATTACTTAATGATAAAAAATAAAAAAACACAAGATTGCTCTTATAAAACTGCTTTAAATTATTCTAAAAAGTTTAAATTTAACTCAAAAACAATGTTATCGGATAGTTGGTCATTGATGTACACTTCAGGAACAACCGGAATGCCTAAGGGAGTTGTTCGATCGCACGAAGGATATTATCATTTATCTAAAACGACAGTTATTGAAATTCAAATAAAGAAAAATGATAATGCTCTTTTAGTAATGCCACTTTGTCATGCGAATTCTTTTAATTTCTTTTGTGCTTACATTTCAGTAGGAGCAGAAATAACTTTATATAGTAGAAAAAGTTTTGATGTAGCTAACTTTTTTAAATTAATTAAATATAATAAGTGCTCATTCACATCATTAGTACCAACTCATTTTATAATTATTTTAGATTATCTTAAAAAAAATAAAATTCGTAATATGTTAAAAAAGCCTTTCACATTTATGATATCTTCTGCACCTGCAAGAGAAGATACCAAGAAAGGTATTTTACAATTTTTTTCTAGGGCTAGATTATACGAATTGTATGGTTCTAGTGAGTCAGGATGGGTAACTATGCTTCATCCGGAACAACAATTTAATAATATAGGTACTGTAGGTAAGGAATGCACAGGAATTTCGCGAATAAAAATATTAGATAAAAACTTTAAAGAAGTTAAAGATGGGGAGATTGGAGAACTTTTTGCTAAAACACCATATAATTTCAGTCATTACTGGAATAATGAAATTAAAACTAAAGAAGCTTTTTTTGAGGATTACGTAACAGTTGGAGATTTAGCAAAAAGAAATAAAAATGGATATATAGAATTAGTTGATAGAAAAAAAAATATGATAATATCAGGAGGTGAAAATATCTATCCTGCTGAAGTTGAGAATATAATAGGAAGTAATCCACTAATTAAAGATGTGGCTATAATAGGAGTATCTGATGAAAAATGGGGTGAAATAGTATGTTGCTTTGCTATTTTAGAAGATGGTGCTAGACTAATGGAGAAAAAATTAATATCGTGGGCAAAAAATCGCATTGCTCATTATAAATGCCCAAAGAAAGTATTTTTCATTAAAGAAAATGAAATGCCGAGAAATGCAACTGGAAAAATATTGCATAAAGTATTAAGAGAAAGAGTAAAACTACTAATTTAATCAGGTGAGCATGCAAAAGGATTTAAATAAAAATAAAAATTCATGTGCAAGTTGGATAGTGAGATTTCTAAAAAAAAGAAATACAAAAGTTATTTTTGGATTACAAGGAGGACATATTCAGCCTATATGGGATTTTTGCTACAAATCTGGTATAAAAATAATAGATGTAAGAGACGAGAAAGCTGCAATCCATATGGCTCAAGCTTACTCTTTTTTTACTGGAGAGGTCGGGATTGCGATAGTAACAGCAGGGCCCGGAGTTACTAATACTGTTACAGGTATGGCTAATGCCTATTTGTCTAACATTCCCATTCTTTTAATAGGAGGCTGTACTCCAATACCACAATCAAATATGGGACCACTACAAGACATTCCTCATACAGAAATATTAAGACCAATTACCAATTATGCAAGAACTGCTAGAGTTTCAGAACAAATTATAAGAGAGATTGATTTAGCTTATTCTTGTGCAATAGGACAAATGGGCTCGCCTGGACCTAGCTATATAGAAATTCCTACAGATGTTTTAAGAGAAAATGTAAGTGAAAAGTTTATAATCAAAGAATGGCTAGCTGATAAAAAAAATTATTCTATTTACCCAGATCCTTTAGATATAGAATTAGCTATTAATTCTATAAAGTGTTCCAAAAAGCCTGTTGTGATTACTGGAAGAGGAGCAATAAAATGTGAAAAAGAAATAAACGAATTTTTAGAAAAAACAGGTATTATTTACTTAGATACTCAAGAAAGTAGGGGGTTAGTTAGTTTATCTCACGAATGCAATGTTTATGCTGCTAGAAGTAAGGTAATGGAAGAAACTGACCTAGTTTTTCTAATTGGACGAAAATTAGACTATCAACTAGCTTTTGGATCCCCAGCTATATTTAAAAAAGCTAAATTTATTAGACTGTCTGATACGGCATCAGAACTAACAGACAACAGAAGAGGTGACCCGGAGATACTTGCTGATCCTGCAATTGTTCTGAAGAAAATAACAAAAAAAATTGGACAAATTAATTTTGATAGAAAATGGAGAAAAAATATAATCAATTATCACAATAATCAAATTAAAAAGGTAAAAAATAAAGTAACTAAGTCTTATGGTAAAGATAAAAAAATCAATCCAATTCTTATTTTTGACACTTTAGAAGTATTGTTTAAGAATAGAGATTATGTGGGTATAGCTGATGGTGGAGACATATTAAGTTTTGCTAGAGTTGGACTTAAATCCAAGTATTATCTTGACTCTGGCGCATTTGGCTGTTTAGGAGTAGGTGTACCTTACTCTATTGCTGCTTCTGAGATATTCAAAGATAAAAAAGTTATTTGTGTAACTGGAGATGGTTCTTTTGGCTTTAATGCTATGGAACTTGACACTGCCATAAGAAATAACTCTAATATATGCATAATAATATCAAATAATGCAGCATGGAATATAGAAACTCATGACCAAAGGCTTAATTATGGTAATAGAGTATATGGAACTACTTTAAGAGATAGTAATTATGCTGTTCTAGCAAAAGGTTTAGGGCTTTTTAGCGTAAGGGTAGAGAAAGCAGAAAAATTAAGGTCTTCTATTGAATTAGCCTTGAAAAATACTCCTTCAGTGGTTGACGTTGTAACATCATCTAACATAATATCTTCAGACGCTAAGAAAGGACTAGGGCTTGTGCCAAAGTATCAAGCTTTAGAAGTTTGGAATAACTTAGAAGAAGAATATAGAAAGAGAAAATAATTAATGAACAAAATATTAATATTAGGTGGAGGTTTTGCAGGAGTATACACTGCCAAAGCTTTAAAGAAAATAGGATTAAGGGGATGTGATATAGAGCTAGTTAGTGACAACAATTACTTTATTTTTCAACCGCTACTTCCGGAAGTTGCTGCAGGAACATTAAATTCTGCAGATGCAGTGACACCTATTAGACAAATGCTCAAAGGTATTAAATTTAGAAATGCTGAGGTATCAGATATAGACTTTAAATTAAAAAAAGTATATATACATCAGGGTTTTAAAAAAAGTACACACTTCATAACCTATGATCATTTAGTTATTGCATTGGGACAAATTAGCAATCTGGATATTGTTCCAGGACTAAGAGATCACGCTTTTAAAATGAGAAGTCTTCAAGATGCGCATGATTTGAGAAATCATATAATTGGTTGTATGGAGTTGGCCGATGTAACAAAAGATAACAAACTTAGAGAAAGACTATTAAATTTTGTAGTTGTTGGAGGAGGCTTTTCAGGAGTTGAGACAGTAGGCGAGATAAAAGAAATGATAGACAGGTTAATTCCATATTATGGTTCATTGACAAAAAATGAAGTCAACTTTCATATAGTTGAATTTGCAAATCAACTCTTGCCTGATATGGATAAAAATATAGGTGAATATACATTTAGAAGATTTGTTAAACAAAATATTCAAATTCATTTGAACACCTCATTGGAGGAAGTAACACAGTATCAAATCTTTTTAAGCAATAAGAAAACTATATTATCACATACAGTTATATCTACCATTGGTTCAACAGTTTCTAATATTATTAAAAACAGTGATTTAGACTTAGAGTATGGTAAAATTGTTACCGATGGGTTTTTAAGAGTTAGAAATAAAGAAAATGTTTGGGCAATTGGAGATGCGGCTCTAATCCCAAATAAAGATAAGAAACAAATGCTATTTAAACAAAAAAAGCTGGCTTTTGCTCCTCCAAATGCGCAGTTTGCAGTGAGACAAGGAAAACTTTTAGCAGGAAACATCGCTAATTCATTAACAAAAACAAAACTAAAAGAATTTCATTACTCCTCTAAAGGTTCTTTAGCCTCTTTAGGATCAAGAGATGGCGTAGGCAAGATATATTTTATTACTGTGAAAGGGATATTTGCTTGGCTTATATGGCGAATTTTTTATTTATCTTTTATTCCATCTTTTTCTACAAAGATAAGAGTCTTTTTTGGCTGGATTGTTGAAAGTATCCTTCCTCGTAACGCTGTTATGACTCGATCACTGAAAAACGATTCTGTAAGGTTTCAAAGTTTTAAAAAGGGAGATGTAGTTTTTGAAGAAGGTATGATTGCTGATGGATTTTATATAGTACTAAAAGGATCATTTAAAAACACATTTAGAAAAGAAAAATCTGGAAAAAATTTTAGTAAATTCTATAAAGTTAATGATCACTTTGGAGCTAGAGTTATTCTTTCAGGGGATAGAAGAACTGGCACTATAGAGGCTTTAGAGGATTCAAAAGTTGTAAAAATAGACAAAGAAACCTTTGGTATTTTAAACTCTCACTTTTTACCTTTCAAAAACTATTTTAATAATTATTTGAAAGAAAACTTCGAAAAATTAGATAGCTAACAGTTTACTTTTTTTTTGGTTATTGACTATTCGAATTAATAATATACCATTTGCAATACGTTAGACCTTATGCGGTCGGAAGTAAGCTAATAGCTGAAGTAACGCGATGTTGATCTTTATTTAAAATCTCAGTATTGATAACTTCTGTTGTTGACTAATCTTTCTATCCTTAAAGTTTACAATAACACAGGAGATATTTATGATAGAAGGTAATACAGCTTGGATTTTAGTTTCTACTGCTCTGGTTTTATTCATGACACTTCCAGGTCTTGCTCTATTTTATGGAGGTTTAGTTTATTCTAAAAATCTAATTTCTGTCTTAATACAATGTTTCGCAGTAGCTTGTTTAATGTCAGTAACCTGGTTTGCAATAGGCTATAGCATAGCTTTTACTGAAACAGGAAATTATTTTGGAGATTTATCAAAAATATTTCTATCAAATATTACTACAGATTCAGAGTTTGCTGGTTTGCCTGAAACAGCTTTTTTTATGTTTCAGATGACATTTGCTATTATCACTCCGGCGCTTATAGTAGGTGCATTTGTGGAGAGAGTTAAATTTATTGCTGTATTATTGTTTAGCTTTATTTGGTTAATTCTTGTGTACGCACCTATAACTCATTGGATATGGGGTGGAGGTTGGTTAGCTAAAATGGGGGTTCAGGATTTTGCAGGAGGTCTAGTGGTCCATTTAAATTGTGGGATTTCCGCATTAGTTTTTGCTTACTTGTTAGGCCCTAGAAATAGTAAAAAACAATTAATACCTCACAGTCCACCTCTTGTTATGATTGGGACGTCTATGTTATGGGTGGGATGGTTTGGATTTAATGGCGGAAGCGCCTTGGCTGCAGATGGTAATGCAGGAATGGCAATGACTGCAACTCACATTTCAGCGGCTACAGCTTCTTTAATTTGGATGTTAATTGAGTGGTTTAAACATGGAAAGCCAACTTTGGTTGGAACAGCTACAGGGTGCATTGCAGGGTTAGCAACGATTACACCAGCTTCAGGTTTTGTAGGTCCATCTGGAGCTCTATTTATAGGAATCTTTGCAGCAATTGTTTGTTATTATATGGTTGGTTTTGTAAAAAATGTTCTGAAAATAGACGATACACTTGACGTTTTTGCAGTACATGGAGTAGGAGGTCTTTTAGGGACTATTCTCCTTGCACCTCTAGGAAGTAAATTATTCGGAGGGTTAGGACACTCGGATTTCAGCATATCAGAGCAATTATATATTCAAATTTTTGCAAGCTTAGTAGTAGCTCTATATGCAGCGATAGCAACTTTTATAATATTACAAATAATAAAAAAAATTACAGGAATTAGAGTAAGCTCTGATGAGGAAGAAATGGGGTTAGATCAGTCGAGTCATTCAGAAAGTGCATATAATTAAATCTAAAATTTTTTTAAATCTAATTTAATTCTTGATAGGGATTATTATGAAAAAAAAAATTAAGTTATCAGACTCTTTTTTCTCAGTTAAGGATAAGGTAGGATTGCTAACTTTTAACAGAGATGATATTAGAAATGCATTAACAGGATCTCATTTAATAGAAGATATAATTAAAACTATAACATTCGTAAATCGAGAAAAGAGCATTTCCGTATTAGTCATAACTGGAAATGGCAAAGCTTTTTCAGCTGGAGGAAATTTAAAAGAAATGAAAAGAAAAAATAATACTAGCTTCTCTGGTAATGTGGAAGAAGTAGAAAAAAAATATAGATACGGTATCCAGTCCATCCCTAAAGCTTTTGAAAAATTAGAAGTTCCAAGTATTGCCGCTTTAAATGGTGCAGCTATTGGCGCAGGACTTGATTTAGCCTGTATGTGCGATTTAAGAATTATGTCGGAAGATGCTTTTTTATCAGAAAACTTTATAAATTTGGGTATTATTCCTGGTGATGGAGGCGCATATTACTTGCAAAAGATTATAGGATACGAAAAAGCTAGTGAACTGTCTTTTACTGGTAGAAAAGTTTATGCTGAAGAAGCTAAAAGAATAGGTTTAGTTTTAAAAACAGTCGAAGGCCCTGAACTTATGAAAGAAACTATCATTCTAGCAAAAGAGATAGCTAGGAAACCACCAAATACATTAAGATATTTAAAAAGGCTTCTTAAGATGGCCAATAAGATGCCTCTTGATGAATTTTTAGATTTTAGTGCTATTATGCAGGCTACAAGGCATAACAGTAAAGAACACAAAAAAGCGATAAAAGATTTATTTAAAAAAAGAAAATAATTATTTTCCTATAAATTTTGGTCTTTTTTTAGCGACAAATGCTTTAACGGCATTTTTATGGTCTTGAGTTTCACTACATATCATCATATGAATAGCTTCTTCATCAAGGCACAAATCTAAACTTTCCAATTCAGCATTATTTAGATTCTTTTTCATAAACCTTACGGCTATTGGTGGTAGTTCTCTAAATTTTTGTTTTAAATTTTTAGAAAATCTATTTAGATCTTTTTTTTCAACTAAATAATTCAAAATACCTAATTTCTTTGCCTGTTCAGCATCAACAACATCAGAGAAATAATATAATTCTCTCGCTTTTGCAGTTCCTATAAGTTTAGTAAGAAAGAAACTTCCTCCAAAATCTCCAGAAAACCCAACCTTAGCAAAGGCAGTGGTAAACTTTGCGTTTTGAGTTGCAATTCTCATGTCACACGCTAATGCTAATGAAAAACCAGCTCCTGCTGCAGGACCCGTAATTATTGAAACAGTAGGCACTGGTAAACTGTATAATAATTTAGACACCTCCATTATTCTTCTTAAAGAAATTGTTTTTTGATGTAAGTTTTCTTTGTCTTTATTTTTTGCCATATCCTTAACATCTCCACCAGCAGAAAAGGAATCGCCCTTACCTGATAAGAATACTGCTTTTAAATCCTTATCTAATTTACTTTTTTCAAGGGTTGATAAAAGTTTTTCAAACATATCTCTATTAATCGCATTTCTACTTTCGGGTCTATTAAAAGTTATATCAAGAATATTTTGTTTTTTTTGTATTAGAATATCATTTTTCATTTTCGCTCCATTATCTAAAAAAACTATTTGCGTTTCATTTATGTTTAACATAAATTTTACTAATGAACATTAAAGAACTAAAGCAAAATCTAAAAATCCCAGTAATTGGAGCGCCATTATTTATTGTATCTAACCCTAAGCTTGTTATTGAACAATGTAAGGCTGGCATAGTTGGCTCATTTCCAGCTCTAAATGCTAGACCTAAGGAATTATTAGATGATTGGCTTCATGAAATCAAGGAAAAACTTTTACAACACGATAAGAAAAACCCCGATAGAAAGTCTGCACCTTTTGCAATTAACCAAATAGTTCATAAAACTAATGATAGGATAGAGCATGATATGGAGCTTACTGTAAAACATAAAGTACCAATAGTTATAACCTCATTAGGAGCTAGGCCAGAGGTCTACGATGCCGTTCATAGTTATGGAGGGCTAGTTTTTCACGATATTATTAACAACTTTTTTGCAAAAAAAGCCATCGAAAAGGGAGCTGATGGACTTATTGCAGTTGCTGCTGGAGCAGGAGGGCATGCTGGAACATTGTCTCCTTTTGCTCTAATACAAGAAATAAGAGAGTGGTTTGATGGACCATTAGCTTTGTCTGGTTCAATATCTACAGGTCAAGCCGTTTTGTCTGCTTTAGCAGGTGGAGCAGATTTTGGGTATATTGGATCTCCTTTTATTGCAACAGCAGAAGCTAATGCTGATAAAGCTTACAAAGAGGCTATAACTAAATATTATGCAGATGATATAGTTTACACTGATCTAGTAACAGGAGTAAAAGGTAACTATTTAAAGCCTTCTTTAGCAGCCGCAGGTTTTGATCCTGATAATCTTCCAAAGAGTGATCCTTCTAAAATGGATTTTAGTTCATTGGATGGTATGGATAAGAAAAAAGCTTGGAAAGACATTTGGGGTTGTGGTCAGGGTATTGGCGCAATTAAAGAGGTTGAAAACTGTTCTGCATTGGTTGAAAAGCTTGAAAAAGAATATAACTCAGCTAAAAATAGGCTTAATAAGGTTGCTTAAATAATTTTATTTTTTTTAAGAACATCAATTTTTTTTGTATTAAATCCTAAATTTTTTAATATTTCTTTGTTATCTTGACCAAGTTTAGGAACTTTCTTTTTAAAAGTAACTTTTTTACGGGGTAAATTAATAGAGAGTTTTGGAACTGTTATTTTTTTATTTTTTATGTCAGCTTTTCTCAAATATTGTTTTGCTTCTTTAGTTTGCAAAAATTCCGAAAAGCTTCTGACTTTTCCCCAGGGAACAGAGAACTTTTGTAGAATTTTTCCTAGATAGGCAATATTTTTTGATTTTGTCCATTCTTCTACTATTTTATCAAGTTTATCCTGGTTTTTAATTCTTTTCTTAGTGTCCTTATACATAGGATTTTTAAAAATATTTGGCTTTTTCATAGCCATAAGAAGAGCTTTAAATCTATCATCACTTCCAGCCATAATGTGAATAAATCCATCTTTAGCTCTGTATGTATTTGATGGAGAAGAGTATCTATCAGAATTTCCCATTTTTCCAAAATCTTCTTTATTGAGAAAAAAGTTAGGAACAGCTGCCATAGATATGGATAATGCAGAACCTGCCAAAGTAGCTTCTATGAGTTCTCCTTTACCAGATTGTTCCCTATTGTATAATGCTGCTAGTATACCAATTGCAAGGTTTAATCCAGTTGTGTAATCAAGTAAAACTGTACCTATCATTGTTGGTTTATTTTTTATATCTCCGCTAATGTTCATTAGGCCAGTTTCGGCCTGTACCGTTGCATCAAATGCTTGTCTTGCATTTGTATTACTTTGATAACCATAACCTGAGATACGTGCCATAATTATTTTTGAGTTTATATTACTTATCTCATTCCATGACAAATTCAAACCTTCCATAACCCCAGGTCTAAAATTTTCTACTAAAATATCACTGGTTTTCAACAACTTATGAAGGATTTCTAACCCTTCTTTCTTTTTAAGGTTTAGAGAAAGAGACTTTTTACCTCTGTTTAAAACAGCAGACCAAAGTGACACTCCTTCTAATTTAGGACCAATTATTCTTAGATCATCTCCTTTATTACATTTTTCAACCTTTACAACTTCTGCACCTAAGTCAGATAAAATAGATGTACAATGCGGACCTGCTACAAATCTTGTTAGGTCAAGTATTTTTATATTTTTAAGAAGTGACATTTTATACCTCTAACCAGTCCTTAATAATTAGCTTATTATCTTTGACCTCTTCTACGGTTCCATTAAATACAACTTTACCATGACCCATAACATAAACCCTATCAGATAAATTAAAAGCTATAGATAATTTTTGTTCAACCAACAGAATGGCTATATTTCTTTCAGATATTTTCATTAAAAGCTTTTCCACATTCTTAACCATTTGAGGAGATAGCCCTTCAGTTGGTTCATCTATCATTATAAGCCTAGGATTACCTAGCAAGCTTCTACTAATAGTTAACATCTGTTGCTCTCCTCCAGATAAAACACCGCCAGGAACATCTTTTCTATCCTTTAAATTAGGAAATAAATCAAATAATTCATTTATATTCCACGAATTTTTAGAAAATACATTTTTTTTTCCTAATTCTAGATTTTCTAATACTGTTAAATCAGGAAAAATATCTCTATGTTCTGATACATATGCTAATCCTAAATTTGATATTTCATGAATTTGTTTTCCTAGAATTTCTTGATCATTAAATTTTATAGAACCGCTGGCTTTAACCATACCCATAATGCTCTTTATAGTAGTAGTTCTTCCAACACCATTACGTCCTAATAGTGATACTATTTCTCCTTCATTTACAGATAAATTTAGGCCTTGAAGAATGTGAGATTTTCCATAGTAAGAATTAAGATTAGTAATTTTTAACATTTAGTCTCCATAATTTCCTAAATAAGCTTCCTTAACTTTTTTATTATTACGAACATTTATAGGAGTATCAGAGCATATAATTTCTCCGTAAACCAAAACAGATATTTTGTCAGAAAGATCGAAAACAACCCCCATATCATGCTCAACAATCAACACTGTTCTATTTTTTGATATACTATCTATCAATTTGACAGCTCGTTCGGTCTCACTTTTAGACATTCCTGCTGTAGGTTCATCTAATAAGACTGTTTCAGGATTTCCTGCTATAGTTATTCCAATTTCAAGAGACCTTTGATCAGCATAACTTAATAGTCCTGCGGGCTCTTTTGAACAATGTTGTAGGGAAATTAATTCTAAAATTTCATTAGTTTTTTCATTCAGTAACTTTCTATTATCTAAAATTTTAAAAATCGAATAACCAAAACTATTTGACCATAATAAACTGCATCTTATATTTTCAAACACTGATAATTTAGGAAAAATATTGGTAATTTGAAAACTTCTAGCTAATCCTAGTCTATAAATTTCGTGAGAGTTGAGATTTGAAATATTTTTATCTTTATATTTTATTTCTCCTGATGATGGAGTGTGGACTCCAGAAATTAAATTGTATAAAGTTGATTTTCCAGCACCATTTGGGCCTATCAATGCGTGAATTTCTCCTTTTTGTATACTTAGGTTTACTCCTCGTATAATTTCAGAACTCCCATAATTCTTTTTAACATCCTTTAAAAGTAATTGGGTACTCATTTCTTTAAACTTAGTTTAATTTCATTCATAATTTCATCCCAATTTTCTTTTACCTTCTTAAAACTTTTTTTTGTTAAGAAAAAACCTAACAATAAAGATCCTACAAATAAGGGTAATATAAAAAATTTATTTTTAGCAAACGTAATCCAATATATTTTGAATTCATCTACTTCTAATTTTAGAGAGTGAATATACTCTACAGCCAATGTAACTCCAAAAACTAATATTAAGATGCTACTTATTAAATATAAATAAGGAATAAACAATTTATATAATAGTTTTGGCCTAATTCTAAATATAGGAGCATGCATAACAACTAATCCAGAAATGCCTTGTGGTGCGAAGGCGATTACTAAAACAAATATTAACCCTAGGTACAAAACCCATGACTCAGTTACTCCAGACAACATTGTTTCCAAATATGTTAAGCTAATTGCCCCTATTATAGGTCCTAGAAAGTTTCCTATGCCACCTATGTATGCCATAAAAAGTACATTACCAGACTGAGTCAAACTTACAGTTTCAAATCCTATATGTTCATAGTTTATGGCATGAAGACTTCCAGCTACTCCGGCAAATGTTGCAGAGAGTGAGAATGCAAGCCATCTTATTTTTCTGATATTATAACCAATAAATTCTGCTCTTTGAGAATTGTCTCTTACTGCATTACACATTTTTCCAAACGGGGTTTTTGTCAATAAATACATTAGTAAAACACAAACAAAACACCAGAATAAGATTAGGTAATATACTTCAATATGAGGACCGTAAGTAATGCCTAAAAAATCTGTTCCAGTTACTCTATCTGCTTCTATTCCATCTTCCCCATTAAAAAAAACAACAAAAATTAATGTAATAGCAGTAACTAATTCACAAAATCCTAGTGATATTAAAGCAAATGCAGTTCCGATTCTTTTTGTAGACAAATATCCTATTAATATACCTAAGACTAAACCTACCAATGCACCAAATATAGGCATAATTGTAATGGGAATATTTATTAAAAATTTAGCATTGACCCCATTAATAATATGAACTGTTGCATATCCTGCCAAACCAAAATAAATAGCATGTCCAAAAGACAGCAGTCCTGATTGTCCCAATAACATATTATATGCAACTGCAAATATAATTAAAACTCCCATTTTACTTAACAGAGTTAATGCAAAAGAGGAAGTGAAGATAAATGGCAATAAAACTGTGAATGTAAACAAAACAAAAATCAAATAGAATTTGTATTGTTTAAACATCCCTACCTCCAAATAAACCTCTAGGTCTAGAAACTAATACTAGAATTAACAATAAATAAGGAACTATTGGTGCTAACTGTGAAATTGTAATACTAGTAAATTCATTTATGGTTCTCTCCAGGTCTATTTCATACCCTAAGACAGCTAATAAGTCGTTAAGGCTAAATTCTAAAGAAATAGCCATTGTTTGAAAAAAACCAATTAATAAAGAAGAATATAATGCACCTTTTAATGAACCTAAGCCTCCGACTACTATTACAACAAAAACTATTGGTCCTAGTAAAAGAGCCATAGAAGGCTCTGTTCCAATAACATTTCCTGCTAATACTCCTGCAAGCCCAGCTAAACCACACCCAAAACCAAAAACATAACTGAATACTTTAGGTACGTTGTGTCCTAAGGCCGAGACCATTTGTGGATGAGTTAAAGAAGCTTTAATAATAAGCCCTGTCTTAGTTTTGGCTAAAATTTGATATAGAGCCAAAAATATAGCTACAGACAAAAACAACCTGAACATGCTGTATGCTGGGTATGACATACCGCTAATTTCTACAAGTGAAAAATTCAAACTATCTGGGATTTCATACTGTACAGGAACTCTTCCCCAAATCATTTGCACAGCTTCTTCTATTATGTAAAATAAGCCAAATGTAAATATTAGTTCTGCTACATGACCATATTTATGAATTTTTCTAAGGGCAAATTTTTCTGTTAAACCTCCAATAATACCTACTGTAAGAGGAGCAAGAAAGAGTGCTATCCAAAAATTAGTTAGAGAATTGATTTGATAAGCAATATAAGCCCCTAGCATAAAAAATGATGCATGTGCAAAATTTAGAACCCCCATCATTCCAAAAATAAGAGTAAGACCACTGGATAGCATAAAAAGAAACATTCCATATAATATGCTATTAAAAAAAATAAAAATTAAGATTTCAAAAGTCATTCTAGTCTAAGGTCTTTTCATATTACAAGAAGTTTTAAGAGTAATATCTTTTTTCTCAATTTTTCCTAACTCATTAAAGGATACTTCAAAATCCTTGTCTTTATACTTTATTGTTTTTCCATTATCGTTTGTAATTTCAGTTACAATCATATCAAAATGAATTTGATGGTCTTCTTTTCTCATTTCTACTGGACCATATGCACCTCTACCTAACATATTCTCAAGTTCAAATGCTATTTTTTTTGGGTCAAGAGATTGAGTATTGTTAATGGATTTAGTTAGCATTTCTAACATAAATCTCATTCTATCAAAGTCAGGAGTAAATGAGGTAGTTTTAAGATGATTATCATTAACTTCTACAATCCAATTATCCTTATTTTGTTCAGTAGGTTGAAATTCTTTAATTTGTATAATCTTATTAAAAAGGACATTTTTACCCATAGATTGCATTCCGTTAGCCTGCGCAATATAAGGACCAAAAAGTTTAACTTTTACACCTGAGTCCGCAAGTGCATTTACAAGTCTATATGCATCTGGACCCCAGTTTCCGGTTAAAATAGCATCAGCATTACTTAACTTTATTTTTGACACATAAGGAGTGAAATCTTGCACTTTCCCAAATGGGGAAATCAACTCATTACCCACTATTTCAATATGAGGAGCTCTTTCTGAAATAAATTTTATTCCAGCATCTCTAATAGATTTTCCAAATGCATAATTTTGATTAAAGAGATAAAGTTTATTTACATCCTTGTCCTTTGCCATTTGCGAGACTAAACCAGCTACTTTCATATCTGCATTAGCATCAAACCTAAAGTGATAGAAAGAACAAAGTTCATTGGTTAAAATTGTAGATACAGCTGAATGGTTAAAATAAATTACTTCTTTTCCTGGATTTCTAGAGTTCCACTTATCCACCTGTTTTATTATATTTAGTGCGTGATTAGTTCCAGCTCCTTGTGTTACGAATTTTATTCCATCGTCTATTGCTTTTCTTAATAGTTCGGTTGTTTTCTCCGCTTTCATAGCATTATCAAATGGGACAACTTCTAACTTTCTACCGTTTAAGACTCCACCATTTCTGTTAATTTGTTCAACATAAAAATTTAAGCTTGCAAGCATGTCTTGACCTACTGCTGCGTATGGACCTGACATTGGTTCTATTAAGGCAATTTTTACAGGTCCTTTTGAAGCTTTTTTTTCACAATTGGAAAGAAAAAAAGCTAAGACTGTTATAAAAAAAAGCAAAAAGTTTTTCATATGCATCCCCCCATTTAAATTGTAATTTACTATAAATCTATTCTTTAGCAATATTTATTATTTGCCAAGTCCCATTAGCTGTAAATACTAGATTTTTTTTAGTATACATTTGTATTTCTACAAAAATTGTTCTTTTCCCATATTTTTTTACTTTTCCTTTTCCTTCTAACCATGAATTTATCGGAACAGGACGTATAAACATAGAGCTTAATGTAACTGTTACTATAGGTTTCATTACTGTCTTAAATGAAAAATATCCACCTATTGTGTCTGCAAACGCCATAAGAAATCCACCGTGAGATACATCGTTTAGGTTTGACTGTTTTTCATTAATTCTTGTACCAAAAATAGTATTTGGAAACTTATTTTTTAAAAAGTATGGTCCAATCCAATCTGCAAACCTTCCTTCGCTTGTTTTATATAATTTATATCCAGATGGAATAGATGTAATGTTTTTTATTTTTGCCATTGAATTTATTATTGATAAATTAAAATGCTAAGTTAATATATTTTCATGAAAAGTATAGATTTTTATTTTGATTATGGCAGCCCTACTGCATATTTAGCTTGGACTCAATTAATTAAGGCGGACCGTACTAAATTTAATATAGTTTATAATCCAGTATTATTAGGCGGTATCTTTGCAGCCACAAATAACAGATCTCCAGTTCATGTTGAAGCTAAAGCTAAGTGGATGTGGGGAGACTTAAAAATGCATGCCAACAATTATAATGTTGAAATTAATAGAAATGATGCCTTTCCAGTGAATACTCTACATCTTATGAGAGGTGCCTTATTAGCAAAAAAAAAGGGAATTCTTTCGGAATATAATACTGCAATATTTAAGGCTATGTGGATTGATAATGTAAACCTAAATGAGCCTAAAAATATAATAGAAGTACTTAAAAAAGGTAATTTTGATAGCAATGAATTCCTAGAAGCAACACAAAATAATGAAATTAAAGAAGAGCTCAAATCTTTGACTTCTGATGCTGTTGAAAGAGGTTTATTTGGTGTTCCTTCTTTTATAGTAGATGATACGTTGTATTTTGGACAAGATAGAATCCACTGGTTTCTAAATTAGGATATTTCCTTGAGAAAACTTCTAATTATTACATTTACTTCTTTAGAACTTTCTTGTTGAACCCAGTGTCCACAATTTTTAATAATATAGGTACCTTTATAATTGTCACAATATTTTCCAGCATTTTTGAATGCATCATAATCTTTAATAAATTTTCTTACAGGATCGTGTTCTCCTCCAATAAATATACTTGGTTGAGAAATCTTTAGGTAATCTAATTCTTTTAGCTCAAGCCAATCTATATTTTGAGCTCTATATCTATTTAATGAACCTTTAAATCCAGATTTCTTAAAATCATTTGTTAATTTACTTAAAACACTTTTATTTAACCATTTTAATCTATTCCTTTTAGGAAGAGGGATTCCATCTAGTAATCGTGATTCTAGGTTAATAGAGGATTTAATTTTATCTACAAATCCTTCTTCAGAACACCAATAGTAAATTTTTAAAAGAGAGTGTTCTATATTTTCTTCTAGCTCTTTTTCAGGAATATTTTGTATTTGAAAATAATTTTGGTAAAAAAAAATATTCTTATAAAGTTCTTGCCATAGCTTTGTACTAGAAATTTTACCTCTTCTTGTAAACGGAACACTTAATCCTATTACAGCAGATACCTTTTTTTTAAAGTATGCAGCTGTAGTCCAACAAATTGGAGCTCCCCAATCATGCCCAATTAATATAGCACTTTCTTCACCTAAAGAACCTATAATATCAATTATATCCTCCATGAAGAATTTTAGTTTATAGCTTTCTATCGAGGTTGGGGAATAACTATCTGCATAACCTCTAACATTTATGGCAACTACCCTATAGCCTAATTTAGAGAGAAATAATATTTGTTTTGTCCAAGAAGCCCAATTTTCAGGCCAACCGTGAACTAATAGAATCAACTTTCCTTCTCCTCTTTCTACATATTTGAAGTATTTTTTTCTAGTATGTAATGTCTTTTCAACAAAATTCATAAATTTTGTATAAAACCTCTATAAGGTTTTACTTCTATTATATCTAAATCAATATATTTTTTAGAAACAAAGGGTAAAATACTAAATTTTTGTCTTATTTCCTCTTCGCTAGATGCTTCAACGATCATACAGGCTCCTTTTCCACCCTTAATAGAGTATAGTTCTCTTATAAACTCTTCTTTGAAAAGCAGCATTGCTTTTTCTGCTTCCTCATCTAAAAACTCTTTAAATAAGTTTGCATCTAAATTTTCTTTTCTCTTTCCTATTACAAAAAATTTCATAATTTTCTCCGATAATATATATTAATAATAATGAATTTTAAAAATAAAGAAAACCTAAACGCACTCAATAAAGAGATAGTTGAATGTAATAAATGTGAAAGATTAGTTTTATTTAGAAATAAGATAGCAAAAGATAAAAGAAAAATGTATTGTAACGAAACCTATTGGGGTAGGCCTGTAACTGGTTTCGGAGACATTAATGCAAGATTACTAATTATTGGACTAGCACCTGCTGCTCATGGAGGTAATAGGACGGGAAGAGTTTTCACTGGTGATAAATCATCTGAGTTTCTATTTGATTGTTTAGGTGCAGTAGGAATTTCGAATCAGAACTTTTCACTTTATAAAAATGATAATTTAAAGTTACATAACTCTTATTTAACTTTATCTTTAAAGTGTGTTCCTCCTAATGATAAACCTACCTCTTTAGAGCTAAAAAATTGTTATTATTTTTTTAGAGAAGAATTGAATTATTTAAAAAATGTTAAAACCATCCTTACTTTAGGAAAAGTAGCCTTTGACAGTATAGTAAACTTTTATAAAAAACAATTTAATATAGAACTTAAGGGATATAAATTTGCACATGGGGCTGAATTTGTTTTACCTGATAAGAAAAAATTGGTTGGTTGTTACCATCCGAGTCCAAGAAATGTAAACACCGGTAGAATAGACAAAAAAAAATTTATTTCACTTATTAAAAAAGTTTTAAATAAGTTGAAATAAAATGAAAATATTTTTTCTAAGTCGTAGAACTTTTCTAATTACTTCTTAATAAAAGTTTTTAATATTTTGGCTGATATCACAAAGATTAGATAGTAAAATTGTTACTTTTAATCAAAAATAATCTAATATAAGTGAACCAGATGACTGAAGGTTTACTAAGGTTATAAACGAAAACAATATTTCTTTAATATTTAAGTATCTAAATACTTAAAAATACCTTCTATATCTACAGTCTTTTTTCTAACAAAGTTCTCGCTTGCATCAGCTACCTCTTTTTTATCTATTTTAAGCCAATCTTCCTTTGTAACATATCTTTTATTTTTTTCTTTGAGAAATTTCTGCAGCTCATTACTAGTACTTTTATTGGATGTTATTTCTTGACTAATTCTTGCGGAAACTTTCTGTGCAGCTGCTTTGTTAGTCCCTATTACCCCAACTGAGTTACTTGCGGCCCAACCTGTCACATAAATATTTTTGTCTATATATCCATCATCATTAAGATAATAGCTTTCATACTTATCTAGTGGTAAGCTATTTATCTTATTAGTATTATATCCTATAGCAGAAATAACTAAACCAGTTTCTATTTCTTCGTGATCACTGGTTTCTCTTAATTTATTTCCTTCGATTATATTTTTTCTAAGTTTAATTTTCTCAACTTTTTCATCACCCATAATTTCCACAGGACTTGAAAGAAATTTAAAGATTATTTTATTGTCTTTTAAATCCTTACTTTTTTTATATTCTATAAGTAGTTCCAGATTTTTCTTTATTCTAGTATCTAAGTCACTAATGGTTGTCATTTTTTCTAAAAGGTCCAATGGATATTCAATTACTGGATTAAAATCTGCCAAATTACCTATCTCTCTGAGCTCAGCAATTGTAAACTTTGACTCTAAAGGGCTTCTTCTACCAATCACATAAATATTTTTAATAAATGATCGCGTAAGAACATTTAATGAATAATCCGTTATATCACTATTAAATAATTCATCTCTTTTTTTTGCTAATAATCTAGCACAGTCCAAGGCAACATTACCATTTCCTATTATAGTAACATTCTTCTTATTAAGATCTGGTTCTAATTTTCTATATTCTGGAATTCCGTTATACCAGCCTACAAATTGACTAGAGCCATATACTCCTTCCTTGTTTTCTCCTGGAATAGAGAGTTTTTTATCATTTTCTGCTCCAGATGCTAAAACAACAGCGTCATAATTGTTAGAAATAAATTCTAAACTTACGTCTTTACCAACATCGATATTTCCAAAAAAACTTACTTTTTCGTTATCAAGAATTTTTGAAAATAACTTTATAATATTTTTGGTTTTTTGATGATCTGGAGCTACTCCGTATCTAACTAAACCGAATGGCGCCGGTAATTTTTCTATTATATCTATAGTGGCTCCTTCGATACTATTCAGTAAACCTTGACATGTGTAAAAAGCTGAGGGACCAGAACCTATAATTGCTATGTGCATTATTATAATTTATTAAAAATAAATTAAACTTCAACAAATTTTTTACAACCATGTCTTAGCTAAGCATTTTTAATAAAAATTATTAATTAAAATTAAAATTACACGATAATTGTTTCTTTTTTATTTATTATAATAAATTTTAATTTTATATTGATTTTTTAATAATTATTTTGAAAAACAAAAATTTCTAATTTCTTGTCTGCTATATTTCTTACCAAAATTTTCTTTTACTTAAGAATCACTTCTGAAATTGTTCTTATTTAGTAAATTTATTGTAAGATATCTAGTTTTTGCATTTTTGAAAAGTAACTAAAAAAAACCAGTTCCTCAACAGCAAGCTATTACTTTGTTAATGTATTAAAAAATTTATTTTCAATACTCAAAAAATAATTTATTAATTTCTTATGTATTTATTAAAAAAATATAAGGTCTCTATAACACAGGATAAGTTTTATTTAATATTGATACTTATTCTACTTTTCATAAGTTTTCAACTAGATGGAATTAACGACAAATTAAATATGTTAATTCAATTGGCTAGTGATTGATTAGTTAGTCTCGAAAATTTGTAAAGTTTAGTGGAATTTCAAGCGTTTTATTCTTTAATAAAGCAATAATATTTTGTAGTTCATCTCTTTTTTTTGCAGATACTCTCAGTTGGTCTCCTTGTATAGCAACTTGAGCTTTAAATTTTTCTGTTTTAACTATTTTGATTATAATCTGAGCATTTTCTTGGCTTATTCCTTCATTTTTATTAATTCTTTTCTTAATCATATTTCCACCTACTTTTTCATTATCACCTAAACTAATAGATTTTGTATCTATTTTCTTCCTAGCGATATTTCTACCCAATAATTCAATAATCTGGTTCATTTTAGCTTCCGACTCTGTAATAATATAACTTTCATCGTCGGTATGAACAATTTTTGAATCAGATCCTTTGAAATCATATCTATTTTCAATTTCTCTGTTAACACCATCGATAGCATTCCTTAATGCTTCTTTATCAAGTATATTTGTAATATCAAATGTTGGCATATGTAATAAGTTTTTTTTATTATAACTAATAAAGTGCGAGTTGTAAAAACAGATTTTTTTAGAAATTTAATATGATTGGATAATCTATTATTAATATATTCAAAAAATTTATATATTATAATTATATTTTGATAAATTAAATTTATTTAGTAGAGTATTGTTTAAGTGAACTGTAGTAAATTTATCAACGAATTAATTTTGTGATATAATAATTTAAAAATATAAAAAATGGAAAGCTAGTTATGGCAAGAGGATATAAACTTAAAGATAGGCCAGAATTTAAGACGAAACCTTTACCAGTTACTTTTAAAAAATCTGATACTATTTCAGCAGCTGCTAAAACTATGACTGAAAAAAATTATGGTTCTATAGTTGTGGTAGATAACAATAATAGAGTTATTGGAATATGTACTGAGAGGGATATATTAAAAAAAGTTGTTAACAACAATTTAGACCCAAGGAATACAAAAATTGAAAAAATTATGACGCCCAATCCTAGAGTTGGAAGGGAGAACGATGATGTTTTAGATTGGTTAAGAACTATGTCGAATGATAGATTTAGAAGATTACCTGTAGTTGATGCTGAAGGTAAAATAAAAGTTATTTTTACTCAAGGAGATTTTGTTTCCTATACCTGGCCAGATTTAATTTACCAAGCTACTCAGATGACCAAAGCCACTCTTAGTAAACACTTCAATATTGCCTCAATACTTTTTATGATTCTATTGTATAGTGTTGCTATTATAATTGCTGTACGATTGCTTTGATGAAAGCTTGTGTATTCTTTTTTTTAATTCTTCAATTAGCTTTAGCCAATAAATTATTTTGCAAAAGTTATGATCTTATTAATGATTTAGCTAGAACAGGAAAACACAGCACTTTGATAAGCATAATTGAGAAAAACCCACTTTTTTTATCTATCTTAGACAATTCCGTTAATGCCACTTTTTACGCCCCTACTGACAAAGCATTTCAAGAAATGCCAGACTTGTTCATTACTGATATTGAAAATAATAATATTAAAGTTACTACTAAACTTATACTTAGTCATATATTTAAAGGCGATAATGATACCAAAAATAATACAAATGAAAGTAAGATGGTCTTATCTTTAGATGGAAGTATATACTTTGTTTACGACATTGGTGATTTGTTTGTTAAAGACATTGTTTCTACTGGCGAAGCTTTTAAATCGGGCTTCTTTACAATAATTCCAACAGAATGTGTAATGTTTTTACAACCTTCAACTAACGACATAAGGCTAGATAAAAAAATAATAGATAAATATAAGTATACAACTTGTTGTCTGCAAACTCCTATGGAATTAGAAGATTTTTATAGAGGCATATAAAGAGTAATCTATTAGTTAATTATAAGACTCATCTTCATGTATAGTTGAAATCTTTGATATAAAAAAATAGTTATATTAAACAAAATTTCTAAAATAAATTACTTATTAGAAAAATTCTTCTTTAGAATTTCTACAGCATTATTAGCAGGATCTTTAATATAAACAGAAGCAGTTCCATCTCTGTGAGGTATGAGTTCTCCGTAATCTTCGGCATTATTTTTCTCAAATGCTATATGAGGAGGATGCATTCCTGGTAATACTAAGGCTAAACTAATATTTTCATATTGTATCATTGCCCAAGTATTGTCTTGATAAGATACCTTACATTTTGTATTTTTTTTATACCAGTTGATAGCCTCATCTATGGCTTTTACCTCGATTGCTATGTGATGCATTTTGTCCATATTGATTATACGATTATAAACTAAAATAGATTATATACATTTTTAGCAAAAAAAAAATATATAATCGATCAGCTAAAAATTAAATTTGTAAAACCTAAAATAAAAATTGGTATTTGTAGACCAAAATTGGTAATTATTGCTTTATCTTTCAGCAAAAAACCAGAAATTGTCCATCCAACAACTCCTGCCCCGTGAAAAAATAAATTGTAAGGGTAGTAGTTAAGATTTGTTAATAAAATACCTGTTAAAACGAGAAATGTGCTTGTCCACTTTAAGTAATTTTTTAAAAACATTAGTTGTATCCAAAAGTTGTATTCAAATTTATAAATGATATTTTATTATCATGATAACTAATAAAAATATAGAAAAACTTAATACACTAACTTTTGAATTTTTTTTCTAATTCTTCACAAATAATATTTATATTTTTTTTATTTATAGTTTTTACATTTATTTTTTTTATTATTTTATTTATTTTCTTTTTATGATTGTGTTCATAGAGTAAGTCATAATATTCTTTTATTAATTTACTTGCCAGCATTTTCCAATCTTTAATTTTGTAATATTTTTTCCATTCATCAACAATACTTTTCCCAAGTTTGTTTTGTGCATGCTCGAAAAGTTTTAAAAATGCATTTGGTTCTTTGAGATAATTTTTATAATCTTTGCATAAAAAATTAATCCTTTGACTTAAAGAAGCAGTTATTTCTATACAAGGAGAACTGTTTATTTTTTTAATCAATGCTTTTGGAATAAAAATATTCCCAATTTTGCTGCTTTCTCCTTCTATAAATACTCTTTTTTTATTATCCATATTTTTTAAATTAAAATTTAATAAGCTTTCAAAATATTTTTGACTAGGCTGGGGGACATTTGGTAAACTTCCTAATAGAGAACCCTTATGTTTTGCTAATTCCTCTAAATTTAAAACTTGCAGGTTATTCTTTTTTTCCAATTTTTCTAATATATTAGTTTTCGCAGTTCCTGTTTTTCCTCTCAAAACTATAAATGAAAAAGTTCTAATTCTTTTATTAAGGTTTTTTATTACATATTTTCTATAAGTTTTATAGCCTCCTTTAAGAATAGTAATCTGCCAACCTATCTCAGATAATACAGTTGCCATAGCTTTAGATCTTTGTCCTCCTCTCCAACAATAGATTAATGGTTTCCAATTGCCAGGCTTATCTAATAGGCTTTCTTCTATATGTTTGCTAATATTCAATGAAATTAAAGCTGCTCCAATCTTTTTAGCTTTGAAAGGATTTTCTTTTTTATAGATTTTTCCGATTAATGCTCTTTGATTATTTGTTAAAACAGGTAAATTTATAGATGATGGTATATTATCCAATTCAAATTCGAGGGGTGATCTAACATCAATAATATTATCAAATTCAATGTTTTCCCATTTTTTTAATATTTTTATTGTCATTATAAAATATTTAATTTCGCACTATTATTTATATTTCCTATATGTGTAAAATTTATCTTGTTGGCTATTAATTGATTAGTTAAATCTTTACTATTTTCTTTGCAAATAAATATAAAACCTCCAGCTGTCTGCGGATCAAATAGGGAATTTAATAATTTAGTATTTTTATTTTTTATGTTTAATTTATTAATTATGAAACTCTTGTTAGAGTCATTTAGACTAGACTTTATAGATTCTTCAAGAGCTAATTTTGCACCAGTGAACAAAGGTATCCTTTCTAGAAAAATATCTGCACCTTTCAAAAAGCTATATCTTAGAAATAAATTATATAAATGTATAGCTATCCCAAAGCCTGAAACATCTGTTTTAATGTATATATTGTTTTTTATAAGTATTCTATGCAGAACATTATTTGATGCCTGCATGTTTTCAATAACATTTTTGTAGTGAATACCTGATATTTTCTTCTCTTTAATAGCTGCAAACACTAATGCACTTCCTACATTTCCAGTTATATAAATCTTTCCATTTTTCAGTGGCTTATAATTTTTTAATTTTTCTTCTTTTCCAATAATTGAAAAACCCACCATTATTTGATCTCCATTGTAACTAAAACTATGTCCACCTGAAATCTGACATTTTAATTCATCAAATATAGTCTTGGCGCCCTGTTTTATTTGTTCTAAATCTCTCAAATTGATCTCATTCTTAGCAGGAGGTAATCCTATAATCATTTGAGCAGTTTGTGGTTTCGAACTAGTAACAAGTAAATCATTAATTGCATGTTTTGCTGCTATTTTTCCCAATAAAAAAGGGTCTTTTACAATAGAAGATATTATATCTACGGTGTGATAAAGATTTTTTGAATGTGGTATCCTTTCA
>MDTD01105097.1_pt1 | contig 32211 bp, 35 predicted proteins | sample 811221 | NCBI WGS metagenome assembly MDTD01 (sample SAMN05326646, study PRJNA326480) | marine metagenome | isolation source: seawater | place: Pacific Ocean: South West | collected 2011
CCGCAGATAGGACACGAACACGTCGGCGACGTTGGTGTCGACGTCGAAGTCGTAGCCCCACACCAGCTCGAGCAGACGCTGCCTGCTCAGCACCACGCCGGCGTTCTCGGCCAGCGCGGCCAGCAGGTCGAACTCCCGCTTGGTGAGCTCGACCCGCTCCCCGGCGACGAACACCAGCCGCCGCGCCGTGTCGATGGTCAGCGAACCCACGGTCAGGGTGTCCGACCCGGGGTCGGAATGGTGTGCCCGGCGCAGCAGCGCATGCAGCCGGGCCACCAGCTCACCGAGGTCGAACGGCTTGGTCAGATAGTCGTCGGCGCCGGCCTCGAGACCGGCGATGCGGTCGTTGACGGTGTCACGGGCCGACAGCACGCAGATCGGGATGTCGTTGCCCAGCGCGCGCAACGCGGTGACCACGGCGACACCGTCGAGTTCGGGCATCTGCACGTCGAGCACCAGCGCGTCGTGCGGTTCGCTGGACAACAGCCGCAGCGCCTCCCGGCCCGTCGCCGCCACGCGAACGTCGAAGCCCGAATGCCGCAGACCCCGGGCTACCGAGGTCCGGACATCCGGGTCGTCGTCGACCATCAACACTGTCCGACCCGCACCGTCCTGGATGGACAGCTCCCCCTCACGAGCGGGCGGAGCATCCACCCTGTCGCGCACCGGCGGCTATTCGGGCATGTCCGGGTCGCCGGCATCCGCGAACGCGTAGCCGCAGCGGTTCTTGATGTCGACCAGCGGCTGGCGGATCGCGGTCAGCTCGTCACGCTCCTGCGGATGGGAGTTCATGTAGTCCATCACCCGGGTCTTGATCTCCTCACGCGGCAGCCCGTGCAGGCTGGTGAAGAAGTCGTTCACGTCCGGATGGGTGAACAGGTAGGCCGACGACGCGGCCGACACACCGGAAGCCACGCCGGCGAAGTCGGCGGCGGTGCAGTTCGGCGGGGCGGGCTGAGCGGATGCCGCCGGCAGGACGCCGAACAGCGTCGCACCGAGGGCACCTGCACCCAGGGCGCCCGCGACCGCGCGCCGCACCGTAGGGGCCGAGAACAACATGGGGGCTCCTTCGTCAAGAGGTAGACAAGACCGGACCCGTGTCGGGCCGCGGTCAGGACCATCCTAGGAATGTAAACAGAACATCTGCCGACTTTCCCGCCAAGCGGGCGTTTAATCGCCGATTCGACGTCACCGAGCCCGGGTCAGGACGTCGCGGTGGGCCCGGGAAGCGCCTCCGACGACACTGCGCCGCGCGCGCCCGACGACGGGGACGTCTCCTGGCCGACGTTCTGCGTGGCCGGAAGCTGGGCGGGCAGGCCCTGACCCTGGCCCTGCTGGACGCTCTGCAGCAGACCCAGCATCTGCGGCAGGGTGACCGGCAGCCGGCAGCGACCCGACAGCGTCGCCAACGGCTGCTGCAACCGCTGCATGTCGGTGGCCACCTCAGGGTTGGAGTCGAAATACGCCTTGAGCATCGCCACCGACTGCGGTCCCGGCGGCTGCTGCGAGATCGCGGTCAGCGCCTGATCGGTCTCGGGATGGGCGGCGAGGTAGACCCCGGTGTTGGTGGCGACCGCACCGACCGTCTTGGCGACGGAGCTGGCGGCGCACGGATCAGGTGCCGCGCCGGCTGCGGGGCCGGTCACCAACGCCAGCGTGACGGCGCCACCGGCGGCGACGGCGCCCAGCGCAGTCCGCGCGAACGGTGCGACGAAGGTATTCGATGCGTCCATCATGTCTCCCATCAGCTCGCTGACACCCCTGGGTGCCGCGGGCTCGCTGCGATCAGTAGCAAAGGATCCCCGACGCGATACTTCCCGCGCACATCCTGCCATCCGCGGCGCCGCACTGGCCAACCGGCGAGCCGACCGGCCAAGATGGCAGCTGCATAAAGGTTCTCTAACCGGACGGTCGAGGGCGGGCCACCTTACAGCAAGCTGCTGTACGCTCTCGCTACGAAACGCCGGGGAGAAAGCGGGGAGATCCCATCCAGCAGTTCATGATGCGCGTGAGCAGCAACCTGCGCAGGTTCCGCTGGGCGGTGTTCGCGGTCTGGATTCTTCTCCTGGTGCCCTCGGTGCACCTCGCACTCAACCAGTCCGGCAACCTCACCGGCGGCGGCTTCGAGGTCGAGGGCTCACAGTCGCTGTATGTGCAGCGCCAGCTCGAAGCCCAGTTCCCCGACCAGGGGGCGTCTCCGTTGGCGCTGGTGGCCGACCCGCGTCCGGACGCGTCGTTCGACGACATGAACGAGGCGGTGGCGTTCTTGGAACGGGTCGCCGCCGAGGTGCCCAGCGTCACGGTGATGCCGAACCCGCAACAGCCCCCGCCCCAGCCCGACCGCCCGTATGTCCTGACCCTGCAGATCAGTTTCGACAACACCGGCGCGGTCGACATCGCCAACGAGCTGCGCGAGAAGGTCGGCATCGACGGCGAAGACGCCGGCGAGATGGACAACGGCAAGGTCCGGCTCTACGTCATCGGACAGGGCGCACTGGGCGCGGCCGCGACGTTGGCCACCAAGAACGACATCGCGCAGGCCGAGAAGTGGAACTTCCCGATCGTCCTTCTCATCCTGCTGGCGGTGTTCGGGTCGCTGGCCGCCGCCGCGATGCCGCTGCTGCTGGGTATCTGCACGGTCGCGGTGACGATGGGCCTGGTCTTCCTGTTGTCGATGCACATGACGATGTCGGTGTTCGTCACCTCGACGGTGTCGATGTTCGGCATCGCGGTCGCCATCGACTACTCGCTGTTCATCCTGATGCGCTTCCGCGAGGAGTTACGCGCCGGGCGGGAACCCCAGGACGCCGCCGACGCCGCGATGGCCACCTCCGGCCTGGCCGTGGTGTTGTCGGGGTTGACGGTCATCGCGTCGGTCACCGGGCTGTATCTGATCAACACGCCGGTGCTGCAGTCGATGGCGACCGGCGCGATCCTGGCCGTCGCGGTCGCGGTGCTGACGTCGACGACGCTGACCCCGGCCGTGCTGGCCACCTTCGGTCGCCGCGCGGCCAAGCGGTCGTCGTACCTGCACTGGGGTCGCCGGGTGGAGGCCACCCAGTCGAGGTTCTGGACGCGGTGGACGGGCTGGGTGATGCGTCGGCCCTGGGCGTCGGCCCTGGCCGCAGCGGCGCTGCTGCTGACGCTGGCCGCGCCGGCGTTCTCGATGACGCTGGGCAACAGCATGCAGCGGCAGTTCGACCCGACCCACGAGATCCGCGGCGGAGTCAACGCGGCCGCGGTCGCGCTGGGCCCGGGTGCGCTGGGGCCGGTCCGGGTGCTGGTCACCTTCCCCGACGGCAACGCCGCGTCGGCACCGGCCAAGGAACCCCTGCTGAACGCGGTGCGGCAGAAGATGACCGAGGCGCCCAACGTCGTGTCGGTCACCCCGGCGGTGTTCGGCAACGACTACCGCACCGCGCTGCTGTCTGCGGTGCTGTCGGTGGATCCGGAGGAGATGGGGGCGCGCGACACCGTCGACTGGATGCGCGATCAGCTCCCGCCGGTGGCCGAGGGCCAGGCCCTGGTGAACGTCGGCGGCCCGACGGCACTGATCAAGGACTTCGACGACCGGGTCGCGCACACCCAGCCGCTGGTGTTCGGTTTCGTCGCGCTGATCGCGTTCGTGATGCTGCTGATCTCGATCCGGTCGGTGTTCCTGGCGCTCAAGGGCGTGCTGATGACCGTGCTATCGGTGGCCGCCGCCTACGGCAGCCTGGTGGTCGTCTTCCAGTGGGGTTGGCTCTCGGATCTGGGCTTCAAGCAGCTCTCGTCGCTGGACAGCACCATCCCGCCGCTGGTGCTGGCGCTGACGTTCGGGCTGTCGATGGATTACGAGATCTTCCTGCTCACCCGGATCCGGGAGCGGTTCCTGCAGACCGGCAACACCCGCGACGCCGTGGCCTACGGCGTGAGCACCAGCGCCCGCACGATCACCAGCGCCGCGTTGATCATGATCGCGGTGTTCATCGGATTCGCGTTCTCCGGTATGCCGCTGGTCGCGCAGCTGGGTGTGGCGTCGGCCGTCGCGATCGCGGTGGATGCCACGGTGGTGCGGCTGGTGCTGGTGCCGGCGCTGATGGCGATGTTCGACGAGTGGAACTGGTGGTTGCCGCGCTGGCTGGACCGGATTCTGCCGTCGGTGGACTTCGAGAAGCCGCTGCCCAAGGCCGACATCGGCGACCTGGTCATCATCCCCGACGACATCTCGGCGCTGGCGCCGTCGGGCGCGGATCTGCGCACCGTCGTCAAGTCGGCCGCCAAGCTGAAAACGCTCGCGCCGCAGGCGATCACCGTCGCCGATCCGCTGGCGTTCTCGGGATGCCAGCCGTGCGCGAAGTCGATGGGCGGCAGGCTGGTGGAGAAGCGGACCCCGGTCGCGGTCGGCAACCGGGCCCACGGCAAGACCGTCGCCGTCAAGCTGCCCAAGCATCCGGTGACGATGTGGCGGGGACGCCTCGATGTCGCACTCGATGCGCTGGCCGTGCAGGCCGGCGGACCGGACGGCGGGTCCCTGCTGCAACGCACCGGCCCGATGGAGACCACCAACGTGTTGCTGCCCACCGGTGACCGGCTGCAGATCCCCACCGGCGCCGAGACGCTGCGGTTGAAGAGTTTCCTGATCATGGCGCGCAACAACGCCCGCGACTACACCGAGCTGGCCGACCTCGTCGACATCATGGACACGCAGACCGCCGCGGAAGTGCTCACCGGCATGGACCGGTATTACTCTGGTCCACCGGCGGGTGCTCAGCGGGCCAATACCCTCAACGGGCACTGGGTGGCGACCCAGCTGGTGCGCAGGCTGGCCGACCCGCAACCGTCCGACGGTCCCGATTTCACCCGGGAGGGCGCCGAGGCGGAGTGGGCTCGGGTCCGGCAGCGGTGCCTGACCGTGGCAGTGGCGATGCTGGAGGAGGCGAGGTGACGGTGACCGGGGAGGTACGGGGATCGAACCGTGACGCGGCTCCCCCGCCGCCGGTGGACACCCGGCCCGTCGAGTTCTGGCCCACGGCAGCCATCCGCGCCGCGCTGGAGAACGACGACCTGAGCGTGTGGCAGCGCATCGTGGTCGCGATCAAGCGCGATCCCTACGGCCGCACCGCCCGGCAGGTCGAGGAGGTCCTCGAAACGGCGAAGCCCTACGGGGTGTCCCGGGCGATGTCAGAGGTGCTGGTGCGCACCCGAGAGCATCTGGAGGCCAACGAGTGCGCCGAGGTGGCCAAACACGTGCACCTGCTGCTGGAGCGCTCCGGCCTCGGTGAGCAGGAATTCGCCTCGCGCATCGGGGTGCCCGCCGAGGACTTCGCCACCTATCTGCAGGGCAGCGTCAGCCCGCCGGCCTCCCTGATGATCCGGATGGGCCGGCTGTCCGACCGGTTCGCCCGGATGCGGGCCCAACGCGCCGACCCGTGACCGTCCTGCTGATTCCCGGTGCCGGCGGCAGCGCCTGGTACTGGCACCGCGTCGTCGCCCTGCTGGAGCAGCGCGGTGAACAGGCGATCACGGTCGATCTGCCCGCCGACGACGACGATGCCGACCTCATCACCTACGCCGACATCGCCTCGACCGCGGTGTTGGACGCCGAAGGGCCGCTGACCGTCGTCGGGCAGTCGATGGGAGCGCTGACCGCGCCGATCGTCGCCGAGCGCCTTCCGACGGCGGCGCTGGTGTTGCTCAACCCCATGGTGCCGCGCCCTGGCGAATCGCCGGGGCAGTGGTGGACCGCCACCGACCAGCAGGCCGCGCAGGTCGCCTACTTCCGCGAGATCGGGCTGGAGCGGGAGGAATTCGACTTCGTCGAGGACTTCTTCCACGACGTCCCCGCCGAGGTGCGAGCCGAGGCCGAGAAACATCCGGAGCCGGAGCAGTCCGAGACCCCATTCGCGGGGCCGTGGCCGCTGCCCGACTGGCCCGACGTGCCGACGCGGGTGCTGGCCGGCCGCGAGGACCGGCTGTTCCCGCTGGAGTTCCAGCGCCGGGTCACCCGGGAGCGGCTGGGCCTCGAGGTCGAGGTGATCCCCGGTGGTCATCTGGCGGCGCTGAGCCATCCCGACGAGGTCGCGGCCGGAATCCTGCGCGCGGAATAGCATTCCTGGTCGTGGTCGGGCCCGCAGGCACGACCCTGGCTTCTCGCTCGCGATCAGCGGTTGTGGATGGGTGCGACGTCCTGCACCAACCAGCGGCCGTCGGTCTCGCCCAGCGTGACGCGCAATGCCAGCACGGCGGTGTCCGGGGGTTGGCCGGGCGAATTCTGGGTGCCCCGCAGGATGACCGCCACGCTGGCGGCCTTCGGGCCGATCGCCTCCACCCCAGCCGACACGGTGCTGGCCTGGGCCGACACGTTGCGCCCGGCCAGGTCCTCGGCGACCGTGGCGAATTCGTTCCTGAACCGGTCGGCGGCTTCCGGCGTCATCATGCTCACCGCCCGGTCGATCGAGGCGGTGGGGTTCTGCGGGGTGAACGTCGCCGAGGCCTCGGCCACGCTGCTGGCGATGCCCGTCACCGCGGCGGAGTCGGCCTCCAACGCCTGGTCCGGCTTCGTCCACTGCAAGTAACCCACCAGGACCGCCGCGACGAGCGCCCCGGTCGCCGTCGCGACCACCGCCAACCGCAGTCCCGGGCCGTCGTCGTCGGTGCCGACGGTCACCTTGTCGCGGCGCGCCAGCACGAAGTTGACGACGACAGCCTGCACGACCAGCAGGGACAGTACCGAGCACACCGACACCCACCACAGCGGCCAGCGCAGCGCGACGCCGATGTAGATCAGGGCAGCCAGGACAGCGACCGGCGCGAGCACATCGAAGGCGGCAACCCGTAGACGGTTCCTCATCGGATCGGCTCCAGCCGCGAGATCAGCATCTCGCCGTCGACCTCGGAGACGTCCAGGCGCAGGTTCCACCGCACCGTCTGCGGGGCGTCGGACCCGGCGTTGTCGCTGACCGAGGTCGCTACGACCATCACGGTGTCGGTGCGGTCGGCCAGCCCGCCGAGGTCGCTCTGCGGCTCGCGGGGTGGCGCGCCGGGCGGATCGTGATGGATGGTCTCCAGGGCCACCGAGTCGACCAGACCGGAGGTCCGGGAGTCGAGGGTCTGCACCAGTCTCCGGAACGGCGCCATGGTGGCCTCGAAGTCGACGTTGAGCTGCCCCACCGTGCCCTCGTGCAGGGTGGTGAGGTCCTGGTCGACGGTCTCCGGCGACATGTTGATGAGCACACCCGTCCACTCGGCGGCGGCCTGCAGCGCCCTCGATCGGTAGTCCAGTTCCTCTTCGTGCGCGTGGTGCTGCGTCCAGATCACCGTGGCCAGAATCACCGCGACGACCGCCACCACCCCGAGCACGGCCGAGGCGATGCCGTAGCCGGTGAAGACGCGGACGGCCTGCACGTTCCGGTCCGGTTCGCGGGCGGGTTCCTGCTCGTCGTCGGGCATGCGCGTGAGGGTACCGCGACATTTCTGGAAGGATGTCGGGGTGACGGTAGAAGCAACATCGAACAAGTCGAATCTCGTTTCCGGAATCGATCTGCGCTACGTCGATGACTCGGCCCGACCGCAGGATGACCTCTTCGGCCACGTCAACGGTCGCTGGCTGGCCGAATACCAGATCCCGCCCGACCGAGCCACCGACGGCGCCTTCCGCACGCTGTACGACCGCGCCGAGGAGCAGATCCGCGACCTGATCACCGGAGCCGCGTCGGCGGCGACATCGGGTACCGGAGCCGCGTCGGCGGCGACATCGGGTACCGACGAACAGCGCATCGGCGACCTGTATGCCAGCTTCATGGACGAGGAGACGGTGCGCGAACGCGGGCTCTCCCCCTTGTTGGAGGAGCTGGCCGTGATCGACGCGGCCACCACCGCCGACGAGTTGGCCGCGGTGCTGGCGTCGTTGCAGCGCACCGGCATCGGCGGCGGGACCGGCATGTACGTCGACACCGACTCCAAGAACTCCAGCCGCTACCTGCTTCACCTGAGCCAGTCCGGCATCGGTCTTCCCGACGAGTCCTATTTCCGCGACGAGCAGCACGCCGAAATCTTGGCCGCCTATCCCGGCCACATCGCGGCGATGTTCGCGCTGGCGCTCGGCGGCACGACCGATGATCATGCGGGCACCGCCGCGAGCATCGTCGCGCTGGAGACCAAGATCGCCGCCGCGCACTGGGATGTGGTCAAGCGCCGCGACGCCGACCTGACCTACAACCTGCGCACCTTCGCCGAGCTGGTGGGCGAGGCGCCCGGCTTCGACTGGACCGGCTGGTTCGCCGGGCTGGGCGTCACCGACGAACAGGCCGCCGAGCTGGTGGTCCGCCAGCCCGACTACCTGACCGCCTTCGCGCAGCTGTGGGCCGAGGAGGATCTCGAGACGTGGAAGAACTGGTTGCGCTGGCGGTTGATCCACGCGCGGGCCTTCCTGCTGCCGGATGAGCTGGTGGCCGAGGACTTCGCGTTCTACGGCAGGCTGCTGTCCGGGACCGAGCAGATCCGCGAGCGGTGGAAGCGCGGGGTGTCGGTGGTGGAGAACCTGATGGGTGACGCGTTGGGCCGGATGTATGTCGAGCGGCACTTCCCGCCGGCGGCCAAGGCACGGATGGACGAACTGGTGGCCAACCTGCGCGAGGCCTACCGGGTGAGCATCAACGAGCTGGACTGGATGACCCCGCAGACTCGGGAGAAGGCTCTGGTCAAGCTCGACAAGTTCACGCCGAAGATCGGCTACCCCAACAAGTGGCGGGACTATTCGGCGCTCGTGATCGCCCGCGACGACCTGTACGGGAACTACCGGCGCGGCTACGCCGTCGAGTACGCCCGCGAGCTGGCCAAGCTCGGCGGACCGGTGGACCGTGACGAGTGGTTCATGACGCCGCAGACCGTCAACGCGTACTACAACCCGGGCATGAACGAAATCGTCTTCCCGGCAGCGATTCTGCAGCCGCCGTTCTTCGACGCCGATGCCGACGACGCGGCCAACTATGGCGGCATCGGAGCGGTCATCGGGCACGAGATCGGGCACGGCTTCGACGATCAGGGCGCCAAGTACGACGGTGACGGAAACCTGGTGGACTGGTGGACCGACGACGACCGCGCCGAGTTCGGGGTGCGCACGAAGGCGCTGATCGAGCAGTTCGAGAAGTTCGTGCCGCGCGGCCTCGCCGAGTCGCACCACGTCAACGGCGCGTTCACCGTCGGTGAGAACATCGGCGACCTCGGTGGGTTGTCCATCGCTCTGCTGGCCTACAAACTGTCGCTACAGGGCCGGCCGGCGCCGGTGATCGACGGACTGACCGGCGAGCAGCGAGTCTTCTTCGGGTGGGCGCAGGTGTGGCGCACCAAATCCCGAGAGGCCGAGGCGATCCGGCGGCTGGCGGTGGATCCGCATTCGCCGCCGGAGTTCCGGTGCAACGGCATCGTCCGCAACATGGACGCGTTTTATGAGGCGTTCGACGTCAGCGACTCCGACGAGCTCTACCTGGCTCCGGACCAGCGCGTGCACATCTGGAACTAGCGGCGTGCGGCCAGATACGGCCGCACCGCCACGAGGTACCCGACGAGCAGCGCCAGCGGCGCCGCCATCGGAAGCCATGGCACCGTGGCAGGCACGGCGACCGCCACCGTGCCGGCCGCGGTGAACCCGACCGCCGACACCATCGTCGGTGCGGTCGGGTTCGTGTGGCGCACAACCAGATACGCGGCAGCGGACAGACCGGCCAGCGCGGTGAACATCTCCACCGGCCCGGCCAGCGCGACGGTCAGCACCGTCAACAGCACCGCGGCGGTGCTCGCCGGTCGCCACCAGACCGACCAGGCGACCGCGACCACGGCCGCCGCCGCGACGAACACGGCGGATCCGTCGGCGCGGTACGCCGCAGCGACGGCCATCAACACGCCGAACACCAACGGCAGCAGTCTGCTTGCGGCGGCGGTCACCGGTGCCTCCGATCCGGCACCAGCGTCATCGCCTGATCCAGGGTGGTGTCAGCGGGCCAACTGATGATGTCGACCCCCACCGTGGCCATGTCGCGGTACATGAACGAGCGTTGCATCGTCCACATCCGGTCCACCAGCGGATCCCGCTCCCCCTGAATCGGGCTGCCCTCCAGCACATCCACTGCCACCACGGTGTGACCGCGCTTGCGCAAGTCGATCAATGCGAGCGCGAACTCGGTGTCCAGCAAGGTCGAGAACGCGATGATGATCGCCCCGGTGGGGACGGCGGCCCGGGGTGTGAGTGTTCCGGGAGCGGTTTCGAAGGTGTCACCGGCGCCGAGCATGGTGTCGAGGATCCGGTAGAACTGGCGCTGTCCGATGTCGGCACCCAGCCAGCGGGTTCGGCGCTGCCCCAGAGCAACCAAACCTGCCCGGTCGCCGTACCGCAGGGCGCTCTGTACCACCTGCGCCGCCCCGCGCGCGGTGCGTTCCATCGCCTCGGTCGCCGGGCCGGGCGGCTGAGGATAGGTGTCGAAGAGCACGACAACGTCGGCCGCGCGATCGGTCAACCGCTCGGTGACGTGCAGGGCGCCGCGACGTGCGCTGACCGGCCAGTTGACCGACCGCAGGAGATCGCCGGGGACGTAGGGACGGATGTCGGCGTATTCGACACCGGGACCATGGTGGCGGGTGAGATGGGTGCCCAACCTGTCGAGCAGTTCGGTGCGCGGAATCGCCGTGGATTGCGGTGGGGCCACGGGGAATACGCAGACCTCGGCGGCATCGACGGCGCCGACGCCGTCCAGCAGTCCACCACGGCCGGGCACCCGTACGGCAGCGCGGATCGGGTAGCGGCCCCATCGTGGGGCGCGCGCGTCGACGATCCCGGGCGCCACAGTCTCGAGATGCATTCCTGCCGGACCGGAGCATGTCACCGCGACGGGCGCGTCGTCATCCGCCGCGGCGGTGACGATCACGCGCACCGCCTCGTCTTCGAAGCACCGGTGCAGTGGCGGTTGCGCCTGTACCGTCACCGTAGGCGGACGACGCTGCCACCCGATCGAACACAACACACCCAGCAGGGGTGCGGCGAACACCACGAGGTCCGCCCGGCCGGTGAGCACAGCGCCGCCCAGTGCGGCGGCCGCGCACGTCGCGATGGCGAGCGTCAACGATGATGCACGCCAACGTATTTCGACCTCTGTCATCGGTCGGCTCGGGGTACCGGCGTGCGGCGCAGCAGCTCTTCGACGACGTCGGCGCCCTGCACGCGCCGGACCCACATCTCCGGACGCAGGCTGATCCGGTGCGCCATCGTGGGCACCGCCAGGGCCTTGACGTCCTCCGGAATGACGTAGTCGCGTCCTTGGAGCAATGCATGGGCGCGGGCCAGCTGCACCAGATCGAGTTCGGCACGTGGGCTGGCGCCTACCGCGACCTGCGGATGGGAACGGCTGGCGGCCGCCAGTGTGACCACGTACTGCAGGACGTCATCGTGCACCGACACCTGCTCGACCGACTCCTGCATGGCGAGCAGATCGTGCACGTCGACCACCCGCTGCACCGACGGCGGCGCCGAGCCGCGGTCCAGGCGCCGCCGCAACATGGTTGCCTCCTCCTGTTCCGAGAGGTACTTGAGCTCCAACCGCACCGAGAAGCGGTCCAGTTGCGCCTCGGGGAGCGGATAGGTGCCCTCGTACTCGATCGGATTGTCGGTGGCCAGCACCAGGAACGGTTCCGGCAGACGATGTGTCACGCCGTCGATGCTGACCTGCCGCTCGGCCATCGCCTCGAGCAGCGCTGCCTGTGTCTTGGGTGGGGTCCGGTTGATCTCGTCGCCCAGGAGCAGGTTGGTGAACACGGGCCCGCGACGGAATTCGAAGCGTCCCGACTGCATGTCGTAGATGGTCGAACCCAGCAGGTCCGCAGGCAGCAGATCGGGCGTGAACTGCACACGGGTGAACTCCAGGCCGAGCGCCGCTGCGAACGACTTGGCGATCAACGTCTTTCCCAGCCCGGGCAGGTCCTCGATCAGCATGTGGCCGCGGGCCAGCATCGTGGTGAGGATCAGGTTCAACGCCCGGCGTTTGCCGACGACGGCGCGGCCGATCTCGTCGAGGACGGCCTCGCACTGGGCGGTCGTGGTCGCCGGACCGGAACTGCGCGTCACAGCTTCGCCAACCGCAGGAGGATGTCGTGAAGGACCTCACGACCGGGCCCCGGTTCCCGCCCGCCGGTGCGCGAGATGTTCTGCGGATCCACCCACTGCCACAACTCATCACCGAACACCATGCGTCCTGTCATTTGATACACGTTCGGGTCCTTGGCTTTTCGGTGTCCACCGGCGAGTTCGAACTGCCTGGCCAGCATCGGACGCAGGCGTCGGTCCCAGTCCGCGCGCGACGACTCCGCCCACGCAATCAACGTTTCGGTGCGGCCCCGCCACCGGCGAAGCGCCGCGTCGGCCTCGTCGCCGACGTGCTCGTCCTCGGGGTCACGGTTGGGCACGAGACGTCGGCGCAGCGCCAGCAGAGCCACGACCAGGGCAGCCCCCGTCGCCGTCAGCACGAGTTCGCGTTCGAGCTGGGTGAACGCGAACGCTTGCACCGCAACCACCAGAGCCACTGCGCCGACAACGAGTTTCGTCATGGCACACCAGCCAGTTCGCGTTGCACGAGCTGAAGAGCGCGCACGGCCTCGGCCCGGTGCCCCTCGTCCATGACGTGCGCGCTGAACCGGGCCTCCTCGAAGAGGTCCACCAGCTCACCGGCGCTACCCGAGCGCAACACCTGCGTGTCGATCGCCCGCGCGAGCACCTCGGTCGGTGTGTCGGAGTCCTGAGGCGACGCGCCCGGCGACTTGCCCAGTTCTCGTTCCATCGCCGCGTAGCAGGCGATGATGGCTTGGCGAGGGTCACGGCTCAGGTCACCGATCTCGGCCAGACCCAGTTCGGCGGCCCTGGCCAGATCCGAGTCGGCGGGCGGCGCCGACGGCTCCGGTTCGGGCGCCGCCGCGGAGACGGTGGCGGAGACCGGTGGCCTGCGGCGGCCCCTGATCGCGGCGACGACTGTGAGCACCACCAGCACCAGCGTCGTCACCGCCAGGATCGCGAACATGTCGCTGCCACTGTCGGGCACGGGGTCGCGGCGCTCGGGCGGCGCGGTGTCGGTCGGCGGCGCGGTATCTGTCCCCGGGGCAGGCGGCGGTGGATCCACCGGCTGCGGCGCCGCCCAGCGCAGAAGCAGGTAGAGCACCGCCAGCCAGATCAGCAGTGCCGCCGCGGCAAGCAGCAGTGGGCGCCAGGGCAGCCCGTATCCGCGTCCGTCGCTCGGCAGTTCCGCCCGGGCGGGTGCAGCCCGCCGGGGTGCGGGCCGTTTGAGCAGGGACAGCGCGATGACCGTCATCGACACCACCAGCATCGCGACCACGGCGATCAGGCTGCCCGAACCCTCGGTGGGTTCACGGGCCTCATCCGGCTGCGCGGCACCGGGCAGATAACCGCCCAGGGCGACGGTGGCGAACAGAACCAGCACGATCACCGTGATCGTGCGCGCCACCGTCCTGCCGTCGCCGGGCATCGGCCCACCCTCGGATCCAGCACCGGCGGCCGGACGCCGTCGGCCTGAGCCCATCGTGGCACGCAGGGGGCGAACCGCGCCGTAAAAGGGTCAGGCGGTCAGAACATCTGCCAGTCGGAGCCGCCGTCGGGCTGCGTGTACCACCCGCCGTCGGTGTTCTTGATGACGACCGCATCGCCGCTACCGAAGTTCTCGTAGAACCACTTCGCGTTGGCGGGGCTGAGGTTGATGCAGCCGTGGCTGACATTGCTCTCACCCTGGGAGCCGACCGACCACGGCGCGCTGTGCACGAAGATGCCGCTGTTGTCGATCCGCACCGCGTACTCGACGTCGAGCTTGTAGCCCTCGCCGGACGGGTCGTCGACCGGCACGCCGTAGGTCGAGGAATCCATCACGATCTCGTCGAACTTCTCCAGCACGTAATAGGTGCCGTTCTTGGTCTCGTAACCGGACTTGCCCATCGACACCGGGAAGGTCTTGACGAGCTCACCGTCCCGCATGACCTCCATCTGCTTGGTGTCGTTGTCGATGGTGGCGACCAGCTGTTCGGGCACGCTGAAGCTCGACTTGGTGCCGCCCGCGTCGATGTTGACGACGGTTCCGGCCGGCCAGAAGTCCTGCGGGCGCCAGCGCACCTGGGTGTCGCTGGTCCAGTAGAACCGGCCGGGCACCGGCGGCACAGACGAGATGTGGATCGCGTCCTCGGCCATCTGACGGTCGGCGATGGGCCGCTGAAAGTTGATGTAGATCGGCTTCGCGGCGCCGACGATCGAGCCGTTTACCGGGTTGAACGACGGCGGCAGGAACACCGGCTCGCCGACGTAGGGCGTCGGGTTCTGCCCGGCCGGGGTACCCGGCGGAATCGTCGAGGGCTGCGCGGCGGCCATCGGGCTGGCAGCTGCCGGCGGCGGCGGCGCGAAAGGATTCGGAAGGACGAAGGGAGCCGGTGGCGGCGGCGCCGGGGCAGGTGGTGGCGGGGGCGGCGCCGGCTGTGCCAGTGCAGAGGGCGCTGTCAGCGCCAGACCCGCGAGCACAACGGCGGCGGTCATCGTGGCGAGCAGTCGGCTTCGATTGCGCAGCCGCATGCGTGTACCTCCAATTCGCAATTCACCCCAGTGTGGCACAGCGCGCGACGCGCTCTCGACCAGAAGGGCGTTGAACTGCACTTTTCATCGCCTCCGGGCTCCCAGGCGTTACCCAGGTGGGCGCGAACTACGCTCGACTCATGATCGTCGCGTTCAGCATCAGCCCGTCCGGTGGCGACGAGAGCGGTGGTGTCAGCGCCGCGGTCGCCGAAGCCGTGCGGGTCGTGCGTGCTTCCGGGTTGCCCAATGAGACCAATGCGATGTTCACCAACATCGAAGGTGAGTGGGATGAGGTGATGGCTTTGGTCAAGCAGGCTGTTGACGCGGTCGCGGCAGTTTCACCACGGGTCAGCCTCGTGCTCAAGGCCGACATCCGCCCCGGTTACACCGGCCAGCTCACCGCGAAGGTGCAGCGCATCGAGGACGCACTGGGCTGAGCCGCGGCGGGTTCTGGGCTGAGCCACGCAGGGTCCGGGCTGAGCCACGCAGGGTCCGGGCTGAGCCACGCAGGGTCCGGGCTGAGCCACGCCGGTTCCGGGCTGAGCCACGCAGGGTCCGGGCTGAGCCACGCCATGGCCTCAGCTGAACCACGCCGAATACTGGGCTGAGCCCACACCGAGTTATCCCCAATCGCGGATTCATCCACAGATCGCGCTGTTCAAACAGGCAATAGTCAGGATTCGCACATTTGTTCGATACCGTCAGGTCATGGGTGAGTTCGTCACCGCCGAGGCGGCACGGCAGCGGTTCATGGCGCTGCTCGATGCGGTCGACGCCGCCCACGCTGAAATGCGAGCGTTGTCCACCGACGACGTCAGCAGCAGGTTTCGCGCGCAGGTGGCCGAGCGCCTCGAAACACAGCACCGGACCAACCGGGGGCTGATGTACCGCATGGTCAGCGAACTGGCCGATCCGCCCGACGAGGCCGCCCCGATGCCCGATCTGGTCAAGCGGCTGGCCGCGCGGTTGCGCATCTCCGATGTCGAGATCAAGCGCCGCATCAAAGTCGCAGAGACGATTCGTCCCCGCCGCCAGATCACCGGCCCTCCGCTACCACCGCTGTTACCCGCGGCCGCAGAGGCGGTGGAATCGGGGGCGATCGGCGACGATCACCTGGCCGTCATCACCGAAACCATGAAGAAGCTGGCGTCCTCCATCTCCGCCGACGAGCGTGCCGATATCGAAGCCACCCTCGCCCGCGCCGCCGGCAAGCACGACGCCGCGTTCGTCAAGGACCTCGGCACCCATCTCGATGATCTGTTCAATCCCGACGGACACTTCGACGAATCCGACCGAGCGCGCCGACGCGGCCTGGCCCTGGGCCCGCAGCAGCCCGACGGCATGTCGAAGCTGTCGGGTTGGATCGACCCCGAAACCCGCGCCTACCTCGAAGCTGTCACCGCCGCTGTCCGCCCGGGCCGACACCTGCCCGATGGCTCGGTCGAAGAAACTCCCGACGACCGCAGCATGTCTCAGCGGCGCCACGACGGCCTCAAACTCGGCCTCAAGGCCGGCATAGCGTCCCGGCAGATGGGTTCGCACCGCGGACATCCGGTCACCGTCATCGTGCGCACCACGCTGGCCGAACTGAATCAGGCCGCCCACGCCGTGACCGACCCCGCGATCCCCATGCCCACCCCGGCTCGCACCGGCGGTGGCAGCGCCCTTCCCATGCGCGATGTCATCCGGATGGCGGCCGATGCGATCCACTACCTGGCCGTCTTCGACGATCACACCGGGCGCCCGCTGTATCTGGGCCGCCAAACCCGCATCGCGACCACCGACCAGCGCATCATCTGCTACGCGCGCGACGGCGGCTGCACCCGGCCCGACTGCCTGCAACCCGGCTACCACTGCGAGGTCCACCACAGCCCGGACTGGAATCCCGCCGGGCGCAGCGACGCCGATGCGCTGTTCTTCGCCTGCGGACCCGACCACGCCGAGGTCACCAAGGGTCATCTCACGACCCACGTCACCGCCGAGGGCCGCCTGGCCTGGTCCGACGGCACCACACCCGAGCGGATCAACCACGCGCACCACCCCGACGAACTACTGCGCGGTGACCCCGATCCGCCTGACCCGCAGAGCTAGGTTTCCTCGTCGCGGTGCCGGCTTTCGCCAGCCTCGCGATTCAGGAACGCACCAGTCGGGCGATCGCCGCTGACGCTTCGGCGAGCTTGGCGTCGGCCTCGGAACCACCGCTGGCCACGGCGTGGGATACACAGTGGCCCAGGTGCTCATCGAGCAAGCCGAGCGCGACCGACTGCAGAGCGCTGTTCACCGCACTGATCTGGGTGAGGACGTCGATGCAGTACTTGTCCTCGTCGATCATCCGGGCGATGCCGCGCACCTGGCCCTCGATGCGGCGCAGCCGCTTGGCGTAGTTCTCCTTGTGCGCCGAGTAGCCGTGCCCTCCGGCATCGGACTGGCTGGTGACCAGATCGCGGTTCACCGGTTGGTCGTCACTCATTGTTGGTCGCCACCCATGGTCTGTTGGTCGCCACTGATGGTCTGTTGGTCGCTCACGGCCGAATCTCCTCCAGCATCTGCTGCATCTGGGCGATCTCCGCCTCCTGGGTGGTGATCATCATCTCGGCCATCGCGATGGCGTCGACGTTCTTGCCGTCGGCGACCTCCGCCTTGGCCATCTCCACCGCGCCCTGGTGATGGCTGATCATCGACTCCAGCCACAGCCTGTCGAACTCGGGGCCTTCCAGCGACTCCAACCGCGTCATCGTGGCCTGGTCGACCATGCCTTTCATGGCGTGCTCGGCGTGCGCGGCATGCTCACCGCCGTTCTCGCCACTGCCGATTTCGGGGTTCTCGTTCCACTGGACCAGGAACACGTTGAGGATGTTGATCTCCGGCACCTGCGTGGCGGTGATCTCGCTCGCGAGCCGGCCCAACTCGTTGTTGGCACTGCGCTCGGGAACCATCGCGGCGAGGTCGACCGCCTGCTTGTGGTGCGGGACCATGTTCGTGGCGAAGGCGACATCGGCGGCGTTGTATCCCGCGGGCTCGCCGGTGATGACCGGTTCGTCCGTGGTGGGATGGCTTGAATGCCCGGCGTCCGCCGTGTCGCTGCCACACGCGGTCAACAACAATGCCAGCCCGAGCGCGGCCAACCCGGCGACGAAGCGACTGGTCAGGGAACGCATACCGGACAGGGTACAGGTACCCCGAGGGGGTACCTCCAGCGGTTTGTCCGGGCCAAACACCCGGGCGCATAATCGACGAATGCCCTCAGATCCCGGTACGCAGCCAGACATCAAGCCCCGTAGCCGCGACGTCACCGACGGGCTCGAACGCGCCGCTGCGCGCGGCATGTTACGAGCGGTCGGCATGGGCGACGACGACTTCGCCAAACCGCAGATCGGTGTGGCGTCCTCGTGGAACGAGATCACCCCGTGCAACCTCTCGCTGGACCGGCTCGCCAAGGCGGTCAAGGACGGGGTCTTCGAAGCCGGCGGCTTCCCGATGGAGTTCGGCACCATCTCGGTCTCCGACGGCATCTCGATGGGCCACGAGGGCATGCACTTCTCGCTGGTCTCGCGCGAGATCATCGCCGACAGCGTCGAGACCGTCATGCAGGCCGAACGGCTCGACGGCTCGGTGTTGCTGGCCGGCTGCGACAAGTCGCTTCCCGGCATGCTCATGGCTGCCGCGCGCCTCGATCTGGCCAGTGTCTTCCTCTACGCCGGATCGATCCTGCCGGGGCGGGCGAAGCTGAGCGACGGCACCGAGAAGGACGTCACGATCATCGACGCGTTCGAGGCGGTCGGGGCATGCGCCCGCGGCCTGATGTCCCGCGAGGATGTCGACGCCATCGAACGGGCCATCTGCCCGGGCGAGGGCGCCTGTGGCGGCATGTACACCGCCAACACCATGGCTAGTGCGGCCGAGGCCCTGGGCATGTCGCTGCCCGGCAGCGCCGCGCCGCCGGCCACCGACCGTCGTCGCGACGGGTACGCCCGCAAGAGCGGGATGGCCGTCGTCGAACTGCTGCGCCGCGGCATCACCGCCCGCGACATCCTGACCAAAGAAGCGTTCGAGAACGCCATCGCGGTCGTGATGGCGTTCGGCGGCTCCACCAACGCGGTGCTGCACCTGCTGGCCATCGCCTATGAGGCCAACGTGAAGCTGACGCTGGAGGACTTCACGCGAATCGGGGCGAAGGTGCCCCACCTGGCCGACGTGAAACCGTTCGGCGCCTACGTGATGAACGACGTCGACCGCATCGGCGGCGTTCCGGTGGTGATGAAGGCGCTGCTCGACGCCGGCCTGCTGCACGGCGACGTACTGACGGTGACCGGAAAGACGATGGCCGACAACCTTTCTCACATCGCGCCACCCGACCCCGACGGCAAGGTGTTGCGCGCGCTGTCGAGGCCCATCCATCCCACCGGCGGTATCACGATCCTGCACGGTTCGCTGGCGCCTGAAGGTGCGGTGGTCAAGTCCGCCGGCTTCGACTCCGACGTGTTCGAGGGCACAGCGCGGGTTTTCGAGCGTGAACGAGCCGCCCTCGATGCGCTCGAGGACGGCACGATCACGGCCGGCGACGTCGTGGTGATCCGCTACGAGGGGCCCAAGGGCGGCCCCGGTATGCGCGAGATGCTCGCGATCACCGGCGCGATCAAGGGGGCCGGGCTGGGCAAGGACGTGCTGCTGATGACCGACGGCCGATTCTCCGGCGGCACCACCGGTCTCTGCGTCGGACACGTCGCACCCGAGGCCGTGGACGGCGGCCCGATCGCGTTCCTGCGCGACGGCGACCGCATCCGACTCGACGTCGGCAAGGGCACACTCGACGTTCTGGTCGACAAAGACGAATTCGATGCCCGCAAAGCGGGTTTCGAGCCGCTGCCGCCGCGATACACCAGCGGTGTGCTGGCCAAGTACACGAAACTGGTCGGCTCCGCGGCCGTCGGTGCTGTCTGCAGCTAGATGACTGTCGCGTTCCTGCTCACCACGCTGGTCGTGGTCGCCACACCGGGTACGGGGGCGCTGTACACGGTGGCCACCGGCCTCGCCCACGGCAGCCGGGCCGCGGCCGTCGCCGCGCTCGGCTGCACGCTGGGCATCGTGCCGCACATGCTGGCCGCGGTCACCGGTCTGGCGGCTGTGCTGCACAGCAGCGCGGTCGCGTTTCAGACGCTCAAGTATCTCGGCATCGCATTCCTGCTCTACCTGGCGTGGTCGATGTGGCGCGACGACTCCGAGTTCGTGCCCGTCAACCAGCCTGCGGCGCCGCCAGGCACGTGGCGCATCGTCGGCACCGCGGTGGCGGTGAACCTGCTCAACCCGAAGTTGACGCTGTTCTTCTTCGCGTTTCTTCCGCAGTTCGTGGCACCGGACGAGGGCTCGGCGGTGACCCAGATGCTCCGGCTCAGTGCGGTGTTCATGGCGGTGACGCTCGTCGTGTTCGCCTGCTACGGAGTGTTCGCGGCGGCGGTGCGCGACGAGGTGACCCGTCGACCCGGGGTGGTGACGTGGCTACGTCGCACCTTCGCCGTCAGCTACGTGGCGCTGGAGGCACGCATGGCAGCCGCGTCGCGCTGACGCGTCAACGTCGCGGTGACCTCCTACACCTTCGGATTGGCGTTCTTGCGTCCGGTGATGCCCAGATACGCGGCGATCAGCAGCACCGCCACGATGATGCCCACCAAGAACGGGATGATCTCGAATCCGCCGTTGCTGTTGGAGTAGCCCAGCGAGTACACCAGCCAGCTGCCCAGGAACGAGCCCAGGGCGCCGAGCACGATGGTCATGATCACGCCGATGTTCTGCTTACCCGGCATCACGAGGCGTGCCAGCGCGCCGACGATCAGGCCGACGATGATGGCGCCGAGAATGGTTCCGATCACTTTGCTCTCCTTGCTCGGTGAGACCTGGTAACGGGATTATTGCCCGCCAGCGCCGGTTTGAACCGCCATCTCGTCGATTCGCCGCAGCGCGATCTGCAGGACGGGCAGGTAGGCCGGGGCCCACAGCGGCGCGCTCATCCACGCCCGGCAACCCGCGCCGTCCGGTTCCACGCTGTGCCCGGTGGCCGGAACCCCGGCGACTCGCCACGACCAGTGTCTGCCCGGTTCGAAGTCGGTGATCGTGAACGGCAGCGGGACACCCACCGGCGTCCACACCCGCCCGGTGGCCCCGTGACGCAGGAAGCCGCCGTCGATCTCGGCGGCCACCACCGTGGGGCCCCAGCGCGGCCACACCTCGGGATCGACGAGGAGGCGCCAGACGTCCTCGGCCGGCGCTGCAATCCGTCTGCTCACTGTCCACACGGCGCAGGGGTAGCCCAGCAGGGCTCAGCTGAACCGTCGGTGAAGTTCCGGAAGGAAGCCGGCCAGGTGGTTCATCTCCTGTGCGCAATGCACCATCAGGTCGCGCGGGTCCGGCAGCTGTCGCGCGGCGATCGGGCGGATCAGGCGGTCCGCCGTCCCGGCCACCCCGCGGACCGTGATCCACGGTCCGCCCATCCAGAAGCGTGAGCGCATCTCCGCGCCGTCCGGAGTCGGGCGCACGTGGTGGACGAACCATCCGATGTCGACCGGAGCCTGCGACGAGCCCAGACGTGCGCAGACGGCGATCTCGTCGGCCGCCGGCGCCAACCCCAGCTCAGCGGGCTCGAGGAACCGGATGGCGGCCTTGGCATAGGCCGATCCGAGGTACTCCTCGATCAGCGACGTGCGGCCGACGTACGAGCCGTCGCCACCGCCGTCGGCCCAGCGCGCCGACGCGTGCGCCCGGGGATGCCACAGCTTGTAGCGTCTCGTCTGGCTGCCGTGCCAGCCGAACCACCACTGCCACATCTGCGGAGTCACCCCGGGCATGTCGGTGCGCACCGACACCTGGAAGCCCCCCGTGCGCAGCCAGCCGTACCCCGTCTCGGTCGGCTGGTAGCCCTCGTCGAGAAGCATTGCGGCCCGGTCGAATTCGAGCAGCACCTGGTCGGCCTGCGGACCGTGCTGCAGAGCTGTGACAACGTGGTCGGGAAGCGCCGCCATCTCGGGGTCGAAGAACGCGCCGTAGTCCGTGTCGGCGTCTCCGTCGCGGTAGCCCAGATAGGCCTGCGCCATCAGGGCCGCCCCATCCACGAGTGGAATCGGCCGTCGGGGTCGTAGTCCGCTCGCACCCGGTCCAGTCTGGCCATCGCCTCGGGGCTCGCGAACGGCGCGGGCCGTTCGCCGAGGTTCTCGTCGGCCAGCTGCACTCCGGTCTGCAGGTGTTCCATCTGCGCCATGTTGGTGCGGGCCCAGCCGGCGTACTCGCCGTCGTCGGCGGCGTCGCGCCACACGCCGTAGAGCGCCAGATAGATGTCGTCCTCGAGGCTGTAGGCCATGTCCTGACGCTGCGGCGAAGGGCCCCAGTTCAGCCACAGGAAATGCGCGGGATGCGGGGGCATGGTCTCGAGAATCCGGGCGATCCCCGGCATGAGGTCGTCCGCCGACGCCGAGGTCCACATGTTGTCGGTGGCGTAGCGGTATCCGCTCGGGTAGTTGCTCATCACGCCCGCGTACCAGGTGTCGAGATCGGCGGGGGCATACGGCACCGCGACCAGTGCCCGCTCCCGCGCCGGGCAGGTTTCCAGCAGCGAGAGCGCCGCGGCCGCTTCGGCTTCGGAGTCGGCGAACACCGGCGAGGCCATCACGATGCCCGGCGTGTCCAGGCCGGCGCCGGGGACGGCGCGCGAGGCGACGATCTGCAATTCCACTCGACGGTCCACGTCCGCGCTGATCGATCGGGCCCAGGGGTAGATCTCGTCTGCCAGCTCGATCGGATAGACGTAGAGACTGCTGCCGCAGACGGGCGGCCGCGGATAGAGCTCGAGGTGGAAAGCGGTGACCACTGCGAAGAAGCCGGGGCCGGCACCGCGCGCCGCCCAGTAGAGGTCGGCGTGGTTGTCCCGGTCGATGTGCAGGCACTGCCCGTCGGCGGTGACCACATCGAGGCCCAGCACGCTCTCGCAGGCCGGCCCGAGCACGCGGCTGTTCCAGCCGTATCCGCCCTGCAGAAGGTAGCCGCCGATGCAGACGCCTTGGCAATGGCCCGCGGGGAAGAACAGGTCCTGCGCCGCCAGCCGTCCGGCCAGCACACTGCCGCCCATGCCCGGGCCGACCACAGCGGTTCGGGAGGACGCGTCGATCGCACAGCCGTCGAGGCGGCTGACGTCGAGGAGCACCCCGCCGTCACGGACGTGGTTGCCGGCCCAGCTGTGCCCGCCGGAACGGACACCGATCTTCAGGCCGTGCCGCTGCGCGTACCGGACCGTGGCGACCACGTCGGCGGTCTCGGTGGCCTGCACCACGACGTCCGGACAGCGCTGCGGCGTGCGCGCATTCCACACGGTGGCTGCTCGGGCCTCTTCGTAGCCCACGTCATCGCGGAAGAAGTGGCGTCCAGCAGGGAGTTCGCTCACAGCGCTGCGCTCCGATCCGGATAATGGACCTTGAAGGTCCGTTCAGCGGATCAATATAGTGGGTTCATGGCGACGGCGGAAGAGAATCGGCAGGTCGATCCGGAGTCCCGCGACGGTCTGCAGGTACTCAGCCGGGCCGCGTCGGCGTTGGACGAGATCGCGACGGCGCCGGGTCAGCTGAGGTTGGTCGACATCGGCGCCCAACTCGGTTTGGCGAAGTCGACGGCGCGCAGGCTGCTGGTCGGCCTGGTGGACGTCGGTTTCGCGGCCGTCGACAGCGCCGGCCGCTACCGCCTCGGCGATCGGCTGCTGGGTCTGTCCAGCGCAGACGGCGCCCACCTGGCAGCGGCGGTGCGCCCGGTGATCGAGGCCGTGGCCGACGCCACGGGTGAGACGGTGGACGTCTCGGTGCTTCGGGGGGACCAGATGTGGTTCGTCGATCAGATCGAGTCGACGCACCGCCTACGGGCGGTGTCGGCGATCGGCGGACGGTTTCCGTTGCTCGGCACCGCCAACGGGAAGGCCGCGCTGGCGGCGCTGGACGACGCCGAACTCGACGCGGTGCTGGCACGCCAGTCCTCTGACATGGCCCGAAGACTGCGGGACCAGATCTCGCCGGTCCGTGCCGGCGGCCTGGCCTTCGATCGCGACGAACACACCGCCGGCATCTCAGCGGCCGGGATCGCGGGCCGCCTACCGGGCGGGCACGTCGTGGCGGTCTCGGTGCCCGCGCCAACGGATCGGTTCACCTTGCGCGAGGAGGTGATCGTCGAGGCGCTGCGCGCCGCGGCGGCCGCTGCGGTCTGGGAGTCGGCGGCCCGCTAGTCGACCAGCGCTACCGCGAAACCGTCCCAACCCTTGGTGCCGACGGTCTGGATGGCGGCGGTGTCCAATCGGGGGTGCGCGCCCATCATCTCGATCATGTCCCGCACGGCGTGCGCCTGCGCGTCCGACGGCGCCGGGTCGAGCACCCGGCCGTGCCGCGCGATGTTGTCGACGACGATCACGGTGCCGGGGCGGCCCAGCGTGATCGCCCATTCGACGTAGGCGATGTTGTTCTCCTTGTCGGCGTCGACGAACACCAGGTCGAACAGCTCGCCACGGCCCTGCAGCTGCGGCAGCGTGTCCAGCGCGGCGCCGACCAGGACCTCCACCCGGTCGGCGACACCGGCTCGGTCGAGGTTGGCGCGGGCCAACTCGGCGTGGGCGGGATCGTATTCGAGTGACACCACCGCACCGTCGGCCCCGACGGCCCGGGCGAGCGCAATGGTGCTGTATCCGGCGAGTGTGCCGATCTCGAGAACCCGGCGTGCCCCGGCCATCCGCACCAACAGCGACAACAGCTTGGCGTGCTGAGCCGACACCTCGATCGGCGGCATTCCCGCGTTGGTCGCGGTGTCGCGGGCCGCACGCAGCGCGTCGTCCTCGGTGTGCAGGAGGCGGGTGAACAGGTCGTCCAACGCCGCCGCGTCGGTGTCGGCAGTCACGATCCGACGGTACCTCCGCCGGCTGCCGCTACCGTGCGCCCTCCTTGGCGTAGACGACCCGCAGGACGTGCGCCACCTCCGGCCCCATGACCGCGGCGGCCAGCTCACAGAACGTGACGACGAACTCGTGTCCGTGCGCGGCGGCTGTCTCGTTCACCTGGTGAACGAGGTGGTGGGCGATCTCGTGCAGCACCACCAGCTCGCGCAGCGCCCACGAGGTACCGCGCTCCGGCACCGCGATGATCGCCGCGGCGCGAGCCTCGTCGCGTCCGTCGGCGTCGGCGGTGCACTCGTAGTGCGCGGCGGTGTGTCCCCGACGCGCACGCACCCGCAGCGGAGAGACCCCCGGCCACCTCTCGCGGACCGCGGGATGGGCCAGCACGTCGTCGACGTACCGCTGCACCGTCTCCGACGACGAGAACCTCGCCTCCGGGGGCAACGTCAACGAGGCGCCGAAGAAGTCCACCACGGGGTTGCCGCGCTCGGCCGCCCGGTCGAACATCGTCCGGACGAAGTTCTCGGCGGCATAGACCCGCGCGCGTTGCACATCGCGGGCCGTACCGCGTCGAGCGTCTCCCGTCATCGCTCCAGGGACGGACGGGCGCCGCTCAGCTCCGAACTCCCGCCAAGCCGCGCCCGCCGGCCCGCCCGGTCACCGGCCTGCCGCGCGGCGGACGAGTACCCGGCGGTCGCACTCGTCGCGCGCCACGTCCCGCGCGCCCGGGAAGCCTGACGGTAGTAGTCCTTCAACTCCAGATCCTTGTCGCGCAGGGCGATCGCGGTGCCCGGCGCCGCCGCCGGACCCTTGGTGGCCTCCTGCTGGGCCTGTTCCCGCGCATCGGCCAGCCGCTTACCGACGCGGGCGCCGAACGCGAGCTGGAAGTTGATCCGGGCGGTGATCGTCGGGGTCGGCCGGTGCGCGCCGGAGGCGATGTAGTCGTTGGACGCCCGCACCATCTGCAGCACGAGGCTCGTGTAGAGCGTGTGGCTGGTGTCGATCTCCTCGGCGAAGCCGTAGGCGTAGACGAACGTGGAGTTGGAGGCGATGTCGCACTTGACGTCGTTGGCGGCGGCGATCAAGACGAAAAGCTGGACGTAAGTGCGCAATCCGCGGGTGCCGGCCTCACCGATGGTGATGGTGCGCTGCACCGGGGCCTGCGCTGCGGTGCGCTTGTCCGAGTGCGAGCGCGCGACGGCGAGATCGATCGACGTCGCGGTGGCCAGCCGCTGGGCTGCGGCCATGAACGCCTCGGCCTCGTGCGGGTTGTCGGTGCCCTCGGCCTGGCGCAGCAACGCGGCAATACGGGCCAGCATCTTGTCGTCTGTCATGGTCGCGAGGTTAGGTCGGCGCTACGACGTGTCCGCATCGCTGTCCCCACAGCGGTTTTCATCCACAGGCCCATCGGTCCTACTTGGTCACGAACTCGTCGAGGGCCGAGACCACCTGCGGCGAGAGCGGCTTCCCGGAGGCGTAGTTGGCGATGTTGTCGGTGGGGTCGTCGCGCAGCACGTGGTTGACGCCGTCGAGCTCGACCAGAGTCAGGTCGGTGTGCCCCAGCGCGTCGACCAGAGGCTGGACGGCGCTGCACAGCGCCTGGTTGTCGGAGTCCGAGCAGGTCACCAACACGGGAGTGCCGGCGGGAATGGCGGCGGCCAGGGCAAGGGGGTCGATCTTGTCGGCTTCGGCCACCGCCTTGACGTTGCCCGGGTTGAGGATGGCGCCGAGACCGTCGGGCAGTTCGGCGGGCGCGGTCCCGTCCGCACGAACCTGCTCGACGGCGGCCTCCCAGGCCGCGATCGTCTCCGGGGAGCCGTCGGCCTTGACCCGGTTGCTGATGATGTCGAGGTAGCGCCCCGGCAGCGGCTGGAACAGGCCCAGCGAGTGCACCGTCGGCGCACCCGGGCTGGTGTCGCCGGCCAGCGTCATCGCATGCACGGTGCCCTCGCCCAGGGCGTAGACCGACAACCGGTCCTGGTCGACGTCGGGACGGTCGGCCAGGAACCGGATCGCGGACTTCGCACCCGTGGTGTAGACGGCGCTGACGACGTCGTTGGGGTTCGCTTCGTAGGGTCCCAGCCCGGTGCGACCGGTGCCGACCTTGTCGTAGCGCAGGCTGGCGACTCCGCGCTCGGAGAGCAGCTCGGCGAGCTGGCGCATGTTGCCGATCGGCCCGGCGACGAGGTTGTCGCCGTTGCGGTCGGTGTTGCCGCTCTCGGAGATCAGCAACGCCGCGGGTCCGCTCTGGTCGTCGTCGCGGTGACGGTAGGTGCCGTGCAGGGTGAGTCCGTCGGCCTCGAAAGTCACCTCCTCGTCGACCCAGGTCGGTGCTGCGTCGCCGCCCGAAGCGTCCGACGAGCACCCGGCCGACAGCGCCAGAACCAACGAAAGCAGCAGCGCCGCAGCAACTTTGAAGCGCGTCACAGCTTCGACTCGATCCAGGCCGTGACGTCGTCGAGCACCAGATTCTGTTCGGGCTCGTTGAACACCTCGTGGTAGAGGTCCGGGTAGCTCTTGAGGTGCACGTCGTCTGAACCCACGCACTCCACCAGGCGCCTGCTGCCCTCGACGGGGATCAGCTTGTCGGCCTCGCCGTGCACCACCAGCAGCGGGGCGCTGATCGCGGCGGCGCGCTGCGGCATCGTTTCGCCGACGCCGATGAGCGCCTTGGCGATGCCGGCGGGCAGCTTGCCGCGGTACACCAGCGGATCGTTCTCGTAGGCCGCCACGACCTGCGGGTCGCGCGAGACCGCGTCGGCCGGCAGGTTCTCGACCGGCAACCCCGGCGCGACCCGGCCCAGCGCCTTGGCCGCCAGCACCATCACCGGGGACACCGAGGCTTGGGCGGCGACGGCCGGGCCGGACAGCACCATGGCCGCGTAGTCGTCGGGGCGCTCGACCCCGTAGGTGAACACGATGGCCCCGCCCATGCTGTGCCCCACGACGATGCGCTTGAGTCCGGGATGCTCGGAGGCGGCGGTCCCGGCGAGGGTGTGGAAGTCGGCGGTGTATTCGGTGATATCGCGCAGATACACCCGCTTGCCGCCGGATCGGCCGTGGCCACGGTGGTCGAGCGCGTAGGTGATCAGACCGGCGTCGGCGAAACGCGCTGCGACGTGGTCGTAGCGACGGGCGTGCTCGGCGTATCCGTGGGCGAGCACCACGACGCCGCGGGGCTCGCGCTGGTCGGGGGTCCACACGTCGTAGACGATGCGGACGCCGCCGACACCGGTGAAACTGTGTTCGGAGTGGGTCACGGCCATTCCCGAGAGACTATCCGGCCTACCCATCGGTGCCTGAACTGCAGGCAGCCGGTTGTCAGACTCACTGCGTAAGCTGCGTCACGTGAGCGTGGTGGCAGTCGAGGACGGTGGGTCCCGGGAGGCGTTCCTGGCCGATGCGCAGCGCTTCCGGCGCGAGCTGCTGGCGCACTGTTACCGGATGACGGGATCCCTGCACGACGCCGAGGACCTGGTCCAGGAGACCTACCTGCGCGCCTGGAAGTCCTACGACGGATTCGAGGGCAAGTCGTCGGTGCGGACGTGGTTGTACCGGATCGCCACCAACACCTGCCTGACGTCACTGGAGGGCCGCAAGCGCAGGCCGCTGCCCACCGGCCTGGGCGCCCCCGCGTCCGATCCGACCGGTGAGATCGCCCAGAATCACGAGATCACGTGGCTGGAGCCACTGCCGGATGCGCCCCGGGAGGATCCGTCGGATCCCTCGGTGATCGCCGAGTCCCGCGAATCGGTGCGCCTGGCGTTCGTCGCCGCTCTGCAGCACCTGCCCCCACGGCAGCGTGCGGTGCTGGTGCTCCGCGAGGTCCTGCAGTGGAAGGCCGCCGAAGTGGCCGAGGCGGTGGGAGCGTCCACGGCCGCGGTCAACAGCCTGCTGCAGCGAGCCCGGGCGCAACTCGACGAGGTGCAGCCCAGCCGCGATGACCGTGCGCTGGCGCCGGAGTCCCCGGAGACCGCCGAACTGCTGGCCCAGTACATCACGGCCTTCGAGAACTACGACCTGGACAAGCTGACCGCGTTGTTCACCGCCGACGCGGTGTGGGAGATGCCGCCCTTCGACGGCTGGTATCACGGCCCCGCCGACATCGTCACGCTGTCGAGGACGCACTGCCCGGCCGAGAAGTCCGGCGACATGCGATTCCTCACCACGACCGCCAACGGTCAGCCGGTCGCGGCGCTGTACATGCTCAACCCGCAGACCGGCCGGCACGAGGCGTTCCAGCTGCATGTCCTCGACGTGCGGGACACGGGGATCGCGCATGTGGTCGCCTTCATGGAGACCGCGCTGTTCGCGAAGTTCGACCTGCCCGACGTGCTGAACTGACTCCCTTCGCCTGGGCACACCTAACCCTCGGGGGCGTGGACGGGTCACCGGGCCCAAGGGAGCGTTGGACGAATCCTCGTCGCCTGGGCGTACCTAACCTTCGGGGGCGTGGCGGCGCAGGCGGCCCAGCACAGTGTCGATCGCCGCGCCGAACGCCTCCAGCTGGGTCGGCGACAGACCGTCGAACACGACGTCACGCACCAGGTCGACGTGTCCCGGCGCCGCGGTGTGCAGCGCCCCGGTGCCGGCCTCGGTGATCGTCACCGTGGCGCCGCGCCGGTCGTCGTCATCGCCTTCCCGGTCCACCAGTCCGCGGCCCCGCATCCGGCGCAGCTGATGCGAGAGCCTGCTCTGCTCCCAACCGATCAGCGAGCCGAGCTCGTTGATCCGCATCGGCCCCCGCTCCGAGAGCGCCACCAGCACGTCGTAATCGGCGAGCGACAGCTCGCAATCGGACTGCAGCTGGCGGTGCATGGCGGTGCTCAGCGCGCCGCTCATCGCCAGATAGTTGCGCCAGACCCGCTGCTGCTCGTCGGTGAGCCATTCCACCCCGCCAGGTTAGCCCGGGAATACATGACGTGTCATGCATGTTGTCGCGTGCAGTACCGGCCACCTAGGCTGGCAAGGACTCCCGAGGAGTGATCGCATGACCAGCCCCCGCAGCATCGTCGACGTCCGTCGCGCCCAGGACCGCGCCAAGACCGAGATCGCCTGGCTCGACTCCAAGCACTCCTTCTCGTTCGGCGGCCACTACGACCCCGACAACACCCATCACGGCCTGCTGCTGGTGAACAACGACGACATCGTCAGCCCAGGCACCGGCTTTGACACCCATCCGCACCGCGACATGGAGATCGTCACCTGGGTGCTGCGCGGATCGCTCGTGCACCAGGACTCGACCGGGCACTCCGGGGTCATCTACCCCGGCCTCGCGCAGCGGATGTCGGCGGGTCGCGGGATCCTGCACTCGGAGAAGAACGACTCGTGGACGTTGACCGGCGAGCAATCACACAGTGAGCCCGTGCATTTCGTGCAGATGTGGGTGGTCCCCGACGAGTCCGGCATCACCCCCGGCTACCAGCAGCTCGAGATCGACGACGAGCTGCTGCGCGGCAACCTGGTCACGATCGCGTCGGGCATGCCCGAGCACCGCGACGCCGCGGCGATCACCATCCGCAACCGATACGCCGCGCTGCACGGGGCGCGCCTGCAGCCCGGTCAGAGCGTGCAGGTGCCCGACGCTCCGTATCTGCACCTGTTCGTGGCGCAGGGCGACGTGACGCTGGAGGGAGCCGGCGCCCTCGAGCAGGGTGACGCGGTGAGATTCACCGCCTCGGGCGGTCAGCGGGTCACCGCGACCACGCCCGCTGAGATTCTGGCCTGGGAGATGCATGCGGGACTCACTGCGGCGTAAGCGAACCGGAGCGCTGCTGGCGGGAGCGCTGCTGCTGACCGCCGGGTGCACCGGCGGTGGGGAGCCCGATCCGGCCACGCCGTCGGCCGAGCCGTCGACCACCCCCTCGACGGAGTCGCCGACGCCCGGGTCGCCGTCCAGCGCGCCCCGCGACGGATCGGCCCAGCCCCAGACGGAAACCGTGACCGTGCAGGCCGGACCCGGTCTGGATGCCGCACCGTTCGACCAGGAACGCCGGGCTCAGGTGCCGCAGGGTTGGACGATGTCGGTGTGGGCGCGCACGGCCCGCCCCCGGCTGGCCGTCTGGACACCGGATGACCAGCTGCTGGTCTCGATTCCGGCGCAGGGCCGGGTGCTGCGGTTCACCCCCGGCCCCGACGGTACGGAGGAGTCGGTGCTGCTCGACGGGCTCGAGCAGCCCCACGGCCTGACCTTCGACGGTTCCACCCTGTATGTCGCCGAAAGCGACCAGATCACGGCCTACGACTACGCCGACGGCGCCGCGACGAATCAGCGGGTGATCGCGGGCGGCCTACCCAATGCCGAGAGTCCGGAGCTGCGGGGCGCGTACGCCCACGCCCTCAAGAGCGTCGCGGTCGGCCCCGACGGCGCCGTCTATTTCTCGATCGGATCGACGGGCAACATCACCGCCGAGGACCGCACCGCCGACCCGCCGCGCGCGACGATCATGCGGGTGCCGCCGGGCGGCGGGCCCGCCGAGCCGTTCGCGACGGGCGTGCGCAACGGAACCGGCCTTGCCGTCGCGCCCGACGGGTCGGTCTGGACCGCGAACAACGGGCGGGACAACGTGGCGTTCCCCGAACCCGGACCGCAGTACGGCCAGGTGCTGCCCGACTACGTCGACGACAACCCGCCCGAGCAGATCGCCCGGCTCACGCCCGGCCGCGAGTTGGGGTGGCCCTACTGCAACAACACCGGCGGGCCGGCCGACCTCCCGTTCGTCCGGGACGTCCAGACCAACCCCGACGGCGAGGAGCTCGACTGCGCGGCACTCCCGCCGGTCGAGCAGAGCATGGGCGCGCACTCCGCGCCGCTGGGGATGACGTTCGTCGACGGCGCGCTCCCCGAGCCGTATGGCCAGGGAGCACTGATCGGTGTGCACGGCTCGTGGAATCGGCAGCCACCACGACCGCCCGAGGTGTCGTTCTACCCGTGGCGCGACGGCACGCTGGGTGCTCAGCAGACCTTCGTCGGCGGCTTCCAGAATCCCGACGGCTCCCGTTGGGGCAGGCCGGTGGCGGCGGTGGCCGGACCGGACGGAGCGGTGTACATCACCGACGACGACGCCGACGCCATCTACCGGCTGGCTCCGCCGCGGCCGTAGCTAACTGGTCACCAGTGCATTCAGCACGGCGGTCAGCTGACGCTGGGTGCCGACCGCACGCTTTTCGAACGCCTTCTTCATCACCGGGTTGAGCAGTCTCGCTGAGCCGTGCATCTCGAGTTCGGCTTCATAGGTGACCGTCGATCCGGCACCGGCCGGCTCGACGGTGATGGTGCCGACCGCCGTCGACGAGCGGCTCTCACCGACGAAAACGACCGAGCGGTCGGTCAATTCGCACAGCTTGTAGGTCGTCTCGGCGGTGACCCCGAGCATCGTCGAGACGTTGTGCCAGTAGGCGCCCTCCCCGACCGGTCCACTGTCGATGCGTTCACAGGTGCGCGTGCCGGGGTCCCACTGTGCGACGTGGCCCAGATCCTTGAGGTAGTCGACGACGACATGCGGTGGCGGGCTGACGGCGAAGGTCCGGGAGACTCGGTTAACTGCAGCCATGGGTACCGGTTACCCCGATGGGCCACGCGATCCACACCCGGACACCGCTTTCGCCGGCCCCACACCACCACGGGGCGCGTGACCTCAGCAAATGCCTCGGCGACGCAATCGCGACGGTCATCGATAAGGTGCCGCGAACGCGCCCGCGCAATTGTGGGCAATTC
>MDTD01140601.1_pt1 | contig 32202 bp, 25 predicted proteins | sample 811221 | NCBI WGS metagenome assembly MDTD01 (sample SAMN05326646, study PRJNA326480) | marine metagenome | isolation source: seawater | place: Pacific Ocean: South West | collected 2011
CATGCTATACCGACAGTTTTAAAAATATTTGATTTTCTTGATATCAGAAAAAATATAGATGAACTTTGGGGATGCTCAGGAGGCTCTATTATTGGAGGTTACTATGCCTATGGAATTCCACCCTTATTTATTGAAAAAATATGTTTCGATTTTTACAACGAAAGACACGAAGATTTTATTATAAAAGGTGACCTTTTCAATTCATTTAAAACTTTTACGAAACAAATTCAAGGAAAAAAATTAAGTGAACTTATCGGAATAGTTGAACTACAAAAAACTCTTCAATTAGCTTTTGACAATGAAAAAAATAGAACAGAAAAGAAAGAAAATATTAAATTAAACGATATACCTTTTTTTTCTCTTGTTAGTACTCCTTTTCAAAAGGAAATGATGGCCCTTACAGAAAAAAAATGGATTCCCCCTGAATGTAGTTCATTTCTCAAGGAGGCCGAACCCTTTGAATCGATTTGTGCTTCTTCATGTATTCCTTTAATAATGAAGCCGATTGTTAAACATTATCCTGAAGGTAGTTATACTTTTTTTGACGGAGCTTTGAGTGAGGAAATACCCTTAATTTTGCCTTTTAAAAAGTTCATGGCAGAAAAAAAAGTTAATCCAGATAAAAAGAAATTAAAAATATTTTATATTAATTTAAATTCAAGATTTAGAGAATCAAAAGCTATCTCCCATTTCTTTTCAAAAAAAAACCTTACTTTTATTTATAAAAAAATTCTTCTTTTAGACAAGTCACTTGATAAGAAAATTGAAAAGACATTAGACGAATTAAAATCAAATCCAGATGTTGATATTTTGGGATTAGATCTTATTTTAAATAAGAATGCATTTTTGAATACCAAAGAGATACCTTATATCATTAGAAATGGGAGAAATCACTTTCTTGAAGAGCTCTTATCTTTAGAAAAGAGTTTAAAAATTAAAAACAATTAATATTTTTTTTGACACTATACTTAATTCAGTCTCTTAGAAAAGCCAATCCTTTTAAAAATACTTTACCGAGAGCTTTTCCTTCAACTTCCAGCTGACCCCTTTTACTTTCTGAGTCTTCCGTTGGTCTATAAAAGTGAAGGTAAGAAAAAATTGATAAGTCTCTTCCTTCTTCATCATAAAACATTTCTAGTTTAATTGTATTGCCTGGTTCTGAAAATATTTTCGAATTATCAACGCCTTCATGAGCGGGCTCCAATGTTTTCCATTTATTGAGGGTTAACTCTCCTTTTAATTCATCTAATTTTTTCTCTATCATAACAAGGATACTAAAATCTATTAAGCGGTCACTTTGCGCTACTTCAATTTTAATATCTTCATCAGTTATTGAATACTCAATCCCTTTTGAAACAGCATCGACAAATTATTTAACTAATTCTGAGTCCTGGGAGTTTTCCTCTTTCCACATAAACGTTATTTTTGAACTCATACAAACACCTCTTATTTTTTTCCGAGTTAGGCCACAATAGAAACATTATAGCCTTAGCCTTTCAATTTTTATTTTTTTTAAACAATATGGTAAAAATAAAATTTAAACAATTTTTATGAGATTCTATATTTTTTAAAGAAAAAATATATTAAAACCATCCAAATAAGTAGAGAAATTGAAAGACCAAAATATACACCTCCTATATAATCACCCCTTATAAGCTTAATAAAAAGAGTAGAGATTAAATTTTTTTAAATAATGGCAATAAAAAGTGACAAAGAGGGATATAAATATCATACCCCTCCCAAAAAAAAAGGCCTCCACCAAGCCAAAAATTAATTGATTTTAGGTGAGTAATAAAATTATCACCTGATGAAATGATCAAAAAAAAATAATTTTGCCCCAAACTAAAAGCTAAAAAATGTACCTAAAAATATGGTTAAAAAGCCTTTCGTCGGAATCTTTTGTAGATTCATAATGACAAGAGAAAGCTTATGGGCAGATACCCAGGCCATACCCATAAAAACAAAGTAAACAGGAATATTAAATGAAAAAATTTTTATTTTCTTTCCATTTTTTTAAAAAAAGAAAAACCATTAGTCGGCATGGTGGGCGCCGAATCATATAAATTAAAGATTATAAAAGGATCACACTCCATGATTTATATCTTCCCTCCATATTGGATGATAAAAGTGAAGTCTTCTATCACAACTTTTTGATGTAACGCTATCATCAAAGTGAATATATCCAACCTTCATCCACTTTTTCTTTTTATCATCGTTGCTAATAAAAATGTCATAATGGATTCCATTTCTATAATTTTCTATATTAAGCTCGTGCCTAAAATCAGGAATTCTCTTTATTTCCCTCTTCCTACCCTTTAGCTCCAAATATTTTGGAGTAATCGCCTTTTTTGGGTCCTTTAAACCCATCTCAGAAAACTGGTATAATTGCCTTATGTCTGCATTTTTATCAGCTTTATTGAATGCAACTTTTAAAGCAAGTGCTACAGGACCTTTTGCTAATGTGGCCAACTCCTTGTGAATTGTTCGGTCCGGGTTATTTGATAAAGTGGCCTCGAGAAAAGACTTGGTTCTACTACCTCCAAAATCTTCAAGTAAAAGAAAGTTTGCAGTTTTCAAGTACTTCATAGAGTTTGGATCTTTTGTTGGATAAACCTTTCCGGCCATCCCTAAAAACCTTACATCCTTACTTAGACTAGAAACAGCAGTTAAAGATGTTGATGCCCTGGCTATTATCATACCAACGGCTCCCTTTTCAAAAAGGCCTGTAAATTTTGTTTTTTTTGTAATATTCCAAGTTCCTTTGAGGCATGTCCCATTTGCATGAATTCTTTTTTTAAATTCTTTTTTTAAATCACTTTTATCTATAACAACTCTTTTTGAATCTTTTTTGATATGTCTTGCTAAAAAGCCAAAATCCAAAGCAGTTACTTTTGTAAGAGGGAAATCGCCTCGGTACCGATCACTTTTTATCACTTTCCATACTTTGGCAAATTGACTACCTTTATACACTTCAGATTGAGCGGTCAAGGAGGAAGTTAATGTAAACAAAAGCATGAGTATAACCATAACCTTCATGTTTTTTCCTTTTTCAGTTTCGTATTTTACCTAAGAATAAAAATAATTTAGAATCTTTACTCTTTTAACCATAACCCGAATAACTTTATCATCCAATAGGCTTTTGTAAGGGAAGAAAAAGAAGAGTCACATTAAGTGCGACTTTCACGATCAACTTTCAATTGGAAATGAAGAAAAAGTAATTTTCAACGGCATCTGTAAAAAAATTCAGTTATAAATCAAAATCTCTCATTTTCTTTATCACCCACTTTGGATCATCAAGAGTCAAATCATGGCCTGCATCAAGATGAAATTCAATGGATGCATTTAAATAGGAGGCCAAATCTTCTGAACATTTAGAATCTACCATCCTGTCCCTTTTTGAAGCTAAAAAGAGGATAGGAACTTGAATAGAACTTGAAACCTTAAACGAAAAAGCTACTTGGAGTTGACGGAAAAAATTTTTTTTATCAGGTGCGATTTCTTCTGCATAGTGACTCCACTCATCCACAATCTTTTCATCAACAGTTCTATTTGAAACTAAACGAAAAGTATTCCTCTCCCTTTCTCTTTTATCTTCTTCTTTGATTGCCTTTGCCAAATTTAATAGTCCTTCGACCCTTATTCTTTTTAAAAGGGAAGAAATATTACCTGCACTTGTATTCATTATAACTCCACACTTAAAGTCATCCGGAAAGGCCCGCAACCACTCTAAGGCAATCATTCCTCCTAAAGAAATTGAACATAAGACAGACTCATTGTTTTCACCATAACTTGCTTTTACCTTTAAATACTCTTTTCTTAGTTCAAGAACACAACCATGAACTGTTCTAGGAGATATTTTATCAGCTTTCTTTCCAAAGCCTGGTAACTCCAAGCAGTACAAAAAAGAACATTCTTTTTCCAACAGTTTACTAAATTTCCCCCAATGACGTATTTCCCGACCTAGTCCTCTAATTAAAAAGAAATTAAGGTTTTCTAACTCCATTTTTTGGTCCTTTTATATAATTCCATTTAATTTGGATTCAATTCATTAGAAAAAGGCACCTTAATATATTATTAAAGGCAACTTGAACCACTTTGATCTATAGAAAGGTCCCCTTTCACAAGTTGGACATTGAGGCATAGTGACTTCCCTTCCATCTTCTGTATCATCAGAAAAAGCTGTTCACATTCATGACTGTCTAAATCAAACCTATCAATAATTTTTTCTTCTTTCGACAAAAAATGAAGGCCATTGAAAAAGGATTGACAATCTAGGTTTACCTTAGGAAAGATACTCTCCTGCTTGAGTCTAAATATATACTCATAATCGGTTTGCTCAAGTCCTATTACCTTAAGAGTAAATTCTTGATTGTCCTTAATACCATTTGCATTAATTTCTAGTGAAAAACTCACAAATAGCAAAACCAAAATAAAAGACAAGTTGCTTGTTTTCATAAATGAGTAGATCGGTGGAATGGAAATTTTCTTAAAAGTGAATGTTTAAATGAAAGTTATAGAGTGGAGTCAGCTCTATATCATTAGACTTTACCCTTATTGGATATTTTGCCTTAACTCCTATATCAACAAGGGAGCTTGCTAAAAGGAGAGAGGTCGAATAATACTCCGGGTCAAAAGCACCTTTAAAGATTAAGTTAAAACTCTTTACATCTAAAGGGATAGTAAAATCACTGCCAAAGTAAACACCTTCATAAAGTTTGTATAAACTTCTCCAATGATAACCAAAAAAAGACCTGGCCTTAATATTTCCTAACCTAAACCCCTTCTTAACGTAAAAATTCACTAAGGGAGCTTTCTTCATTTTTGAGGCAGCACTAGCATCCTGAGTGACAATGCTTTTTAAAATAAAATCATTTAATTCAGCACCGACTTGCAAATTATCTAGTTCATAATTAATTGAAAGATTTCCCTTTAAAAAAGACTCTAAAGAAGGAGTAAATAAATTAGAGTCCCCTACCCCTCCTTTCAAACTTGAATAAGACAACATGGCCTTCATCGCTGCCTCTGGCGAAGCGTAAATTTTAAAACGAAAAACAAAGTTCTCTCTAAAAGGAAAGGATAAATTAAGGCCTAAATTTAATTTGGCCTCAGTGAATAAGTGAAAGTAAGGTGTCCCCTCTATTAATGGCTTATAAAATTTTCCTGAATAAGCCGTTTTAATTGCTGCAGATAAACCAGGCATATTGGCAATTAGATCATCTCCTGGAGAAAGAGAATTGTAATAGCTACAAGTAAAAAGATCTTTTATTTCTGATGGAAGGCCTGGTGGAATTAATAAGGCGATCATTCCACAATCCAAATCAGTACTTATAATTGCCTGAAAATAATTTACTTTTGAATGGCAAAAAAAAGATGAATGTATGGTTCTATTAAAAATAGAAAAAGATGGAAGAGGAATATTTAGCGACAAGTTAATTCCAACATTTTTTTCAGTTTTATCGTTAGCAATTAAAAAAGACTGTGCTGACAAATCATCTTTAAAATTACTGCTTAAAGACTCTAAAAATTTCTGCATAGAACTCGAGTTTCTAAAGTTAATGTCTATAAAATAGTCATTATCCCTTTCCTGAACCCAACTTTTTTGCGCTTCAAACTTATCGTCTAAGAGTTTTGACCTGGACTGAATATCATATGAAAAAGAGTTTTTTGACCACAAAAGGAGAAAAAGTAGAGTAATTTTGATGGTTACTAATTTGTAAAACAGGTTTTTCCGATAGGTCTCCATAGATATATACTATCCAACGAGGCGTGCGTGATAAAATTAAAATTACTTCTAGTTTACTTTTTTGGTGCCCTAATTCTCAACTTAAATTTTTTACAGGCAGAAGAATCCCTACCGGCCGATGGAGAAGAACAAAGCAAAAAGCCAAACCAGTATAACATTAAACTTTTGTTAGGACAGGAGACACCAGGAGAAGGAACAAGACTTGATCCTGGGTTACTTTTTAAAACTTTTTTATACGGTGGAAATATTCTTAAATACTCTACTTCTTTTAATTTAGGCGTAGCTAAAGAATATGTACAAGGTGAGTTTTCGATTGGTGGTCAAATTTACCCATTAGATTATTATAAAAAATCTTTTGTTCAACCTTTTTTTTATGTTGAAGCTTCTCTAGGTATAGGTGCTTATAAAAAGCTAACAAGGGTAGATGGTGGCCATAATTTAGGTGTCGGTTTAGATATTGATATCTATAAAAAATATGGATTCGGGTTAATCGTAGAATCACATAACGCTCTTGAAAAATCTCTTCGACTTTTAATTGGTCTCCATATAAAAGACTACCTGTAGTTATTCTTGTGTTTTCCCTCATTAATTAAATAAAGTTTATTTATCAAGATGCCTTTTGGTTTTTAAACCTAATTAAGCCTAATCTAACCATGTAATTTTTTTTGTTTTGATACCCCAATTTAAAGATTTATTGTCAAAGCCCTTTTCCCATGGGATTTCACTAATTCAAAAAAAATCTTCATTAAAAAGACCCTTTATTGGGAAGGTAACCTAAATGAAAACGTTTAAAAAAATTCTAACTGCCTCAATACTACTTGTGATTCTTTCGAGTTGTGCAAGTAAAAAAAAGTGCCACATTTGGAGAGGGTTTTATTGTCACCCAGGCAGAACTCTTAACTAAATTAGTCCGCCAATATTTTCCAACCACTTCAGTGTTTTCCATTTAGATTCAAACACTTATTTCTCTAAAACTCTAACTTTAGTTTCATTTCTCTTTTCCCTTTTCCGATAAAAAATTTAGAATCAAATAATAACCGCTTAACCAATTTCTTTGTTTGGAAAAAGTTCATGAGGAATATTTTAAATTCTATAGTACAAAACAACATCCTCTCGAATATGCTCCTTATTCTTATTTTTTCCATGGGAATTTACTCCCTTGGAACTCTAAATAGAGACATGAGTCAAGACTTAGACTTTGGAGTCATACAAGTCACTGCACTATACCCAGGTGCCAGTACTCAAGAAATGGAAATTAAAATTGCTAATAAAGTTGAAGATAAACTCAAAGATATAGAGGGTATAACTCGCTATATTTCTATAATCTACGAAGGATACGCTAGAGTTGTTATTTGGTTGGATCTACAAAGGAGTGATCTTGAAAAAGTAAAAGATAAAATTAGGGAAAAAGTTAATAGCATTACTGACTTTCCTAAAGAAATGAAAGCAGCTCCGACAATTGAAGAACCAAGTTTTTCAAGTATGCCCTTTTTAAAAGTTGGTCTTTATTCAGAAGATAAAGAATTTTTAAGGAACTTCTCTTTAAAACTAAAAGATAAAATAGAAAGTTTAAAAAAAATTCAGGAAGTCATTTCTTTAGGTATCCCGGACGAAGAGTTTAAAATTTTATTAGATGTTAATAAGCTCAAACAGCTGAACGTTACAACTCTTGATATCTTTGACAAGCTATCGAGAGAAAACCTTAGATCTTACCTCGGTAGGGTTGAGAATGGCGGTGACTACACTAATATAATTTTTAATGAAAAAATTAATTCTGTAGGAAAATTAAAAAACTTAACCGTCAGGTCTAATTTTTCAGGAAAAAGTGTTAAGCTCAAACACCTTGCCAAGGTCTATTTAGGGTACAAAAAAGAAACTAAATATGCCTACCCAAATGGAAAAGAAGGTGTTTTTTTTGGAGTTTTGAAAACTGGTGGTAGTGACATTATTAACCTCACACAAGATGTTAAAGATTTAATAAAAAAAGAAATGGCGCTTAATCCTGATAAAAAAATTAAGGTTGAATACCTTGGAGAAAGAGGTAAACATATTAAAAACCGTTTTCAAATCGTAAGAACTAACGCCGCGGTTGGTATTACTCTCGTTTGTATTTCTCTTTTAATATTTCTCAACTTTAATATCTCCTTTTGGGTGGCCGTTGGAGTTCCTTTTACTCTTTTTGGTGTCCTGTCGTTTATGAGCTTTAAAGGGTATGTCCTTGACTCGCTTTCTATGGCCGCAATGATTTTAACAACCGGAATTATAGTCGATGATGCTATAATTATTGCTGAATCCATCCACAAACATTTTCATGAATACGGTAAAGATAAACTTACAGCAACGATAGATGGAGTGGCCGAAGTTTTTAAGCCAGTTCTAACAACTCTTGTTTCCACATTTCTTGCCTTTGCTCCTCTTTTTTATATGACCGGCTCTATTGGAAAGTTTGTTTATATTGTCCCCTGGACAATTTCCCTAGCCCTTATCTTTTCATTACTAGAATGTACTTTTATCCTCCCTTACCATATCTACTCAGGGCTTAATGAAAAGAATCAAAAGAAGGAACCTCTCATTGAAAAAATATTAAGGCCTTTTGAAAAAGTTCTTCAAAAATTTATAGAAAAGGCAATTAAGTTTAGATACATCTTTGCCATTTTTTTCCTTCTGCTTTTTTATTTATCTCTTGAATTAGCGAACAAGCGTTTAAAATTTGTTCTTTTCCCTGATGATAATGCAGAAGGTATTATTATTAATTTTGATTTTGATAAAAAAGTTAAGCTTGAAGGAATCCATGAACAAATTAAATTTCTTCCCAAAATTTTAGACAAATACAGGCCCAATAATATTGAAAGTTATGACCTTCAATCTGGCCTTTTTAGAGAGCAAATGTTTGAGAACCCTTCGCCTAATGTCGCGAGTGTTCGAATTGATCTAGCGGCCCAAGAGTCAAGAACTCTTACAGCGAGGCAAGTAAAAGACAAAATTGCAGAAGATGTTAAAAGATTTCTTTCGGAGAATAAAAGGGATATAACATCTTCACGGTACCTCATGGTAACAAATGGTCCCCCTGTAGGTTTTCCAGTTAATATTAGAGTTATTGGTAAAGATAATGAAAAAAGAGATAGACTCGCCAAAGAAATTGAGGATTATATTAAAACACTCGATGGTGTTTCAGGGTTCTGGAATTCATCCACTGACCTTAAAAAAGAGTACCGACTAAAATTAAATAAACCTCTTATGGAGAGGCTAGGTATTTCCAGTGATATGCTCGTTCGAACTCTCCAAGTAGGTTTAATTGGAGACAGTTCTCAAAACGTGACCATTAATAATAAAAAAGTGGAATTTAAAATGGAACTCAATGAAGAGTTTAAAAATGAAAGATCCATTTTAGATTTAAGGGTTAGAAACCAGCGAGGAAAAGAAATAGAAATTGGTCAATTTGCCCGTTTTGAAAAAATAAACTCAGTTCCTTTTGTCCAACATTATAATGGCTCTCCCTTTACAACAATCTTGGCAACAAGGCTGGATCTTAAAAAACTTTCACCCATAGAGGTTCAGCAAAAAGTTATAAAAAAGTTTGAACAGAAAGACTCAGAGCTTTCTCTTGATTTTGGCGGTGAAGTCAAAGACACGCAAAATTCCGTTATTGACTTGAAAAAATCGGCCCTTGCCAGCCTTCTTCTTATTTACCTTCTTATGGCACTCCTTTTCCAATCCTATCTACAACCCTTTTATGTCATCCTTTCTATACCCATGGGCATTATTGGGGTTATCTTTGCTTTCACTGTTCATGATCAAGCCTTTAGTATGTTTGCAGGACTTGGAACGGTAGGTATGTTTGGAGTTGTTGTCAATGACAGTCTTGTTGTCATTGATGCTATTAACAGGGCCAGAGAGAAAAAAGGAAATTTAAAGGAGGCCATAGCCTTCGGAGTTTCTGAAAGGCTTAAAGCTGTTATCTTAACAACTCTTACAACTGTTGCAGGTCTCCTTCCACTTGGCCTGGGAGTTGGTGGAATAGACATGTTTCTTTCACCAATGGCGATTTCCATGGGGTATGGAATACTCTTTGGAACTCCAATGATACTTGTCCTTATTCCGGTATCTTATGCCATCGGAGAGGATCTAAAGAAACTATTTCGAGCATCCTGATAAGAGTTTTCTTTCAAAGACTGATTCACTCAACTTATTTTTTATAAAAACCTAACTTTTCTACCCTTTCTATTTTTTCACTTTACTTCATAATAGTAAATATGATGCTTAAAAACCTTTTGATTCTTCTAGGATTGAAAACAAGGAGATTGAATGGATTCTAATCTTTACCAGAACCAAGAAAATAGACCAAAACGCTTCCCAATCCAAAACATCATTGAAAAAAAGAGCCTCACCTTGAAACCTCATCAAGATATCTACAAGGCCATGGAACTTTTAAATAAAGAAAGTGAATCCCATGGGGCACCTGTTTTAGATGAAGAAGGTAGACTTTTAGGACTACTCTCAGAGAAAGATTGTCTAAAGCACGCCTTCGATGCCAAATATAATAGTTTGCCACCAGGTAAAGTAGAAGATTATATGAGTACAAACCTCATTGTTCTCTCTGAAGAAACAGATCTTTTTGATGTTATTGAGCTTTTTATATTAAATAATTACCAATCTTACCCAGTTATAAGAGATGGCTTTTATAAAGGCATGATCAAAAGATCAAAGATTTTAAAAGAAATCCAAAGATTTGGTATTTTAAAGTAGTTTTCAGGTAAAAATGAAAAGCCCCGCAAAAACGGCGACTATTAAGCCGATGCTTAGGATGAATGTCCAGTCTGTCTTTTTTTCCAATTTCTTGAAGTCCCCATAAAGTCTGAAATGAGTGTCATCTATATGGTCAACCACATACTGAAGGTCATTTAAGGGTGTTAAACCAGTAAACTCGTAAAGAACTTCTCTTCCTTCGCAAAAAGAAATGTGAGGAACCCCTCTCACTCCAAAGTGGGCGGCAAGCTCAGGAGACTCTTCTACACTTATCTTATAAAGAGAAATTTTCGGGTTTGCTTTTTCTAATTCCAGAAAAACAGGCTCCATTGAGCGGCAAGGACCACAGGTCGCTGACGAAAAAGACAAAAGAAAAAGGCCTTTTTCTAAGGCCATACATACTTCAAAGTTTTCTGTATTTAAATTTTTCATACTTAAAATTAAAAAAGAGACCCCTTTTTAAAAGGGGTCTCAATAGTCAATATTATTCAGCGACTCTTGAAAATTCTGGCATACAAAAATGGTCTAAAACCAAGTAAGGAAGTACTGTCTCTTTTTTAACATCATTACAAGGCTGATGCTCCCTGTAATGAGTCCTTTCAATTCCGCTTTCATGAATCATATCCACACATTGAGTTGCCTTTTCGATAAAAGCATCATTTGTATCGAGGATTAATTTTTGAGCGGAGTCGTTTACAATTTCTTCTAGTTGAGCGAGTGTCTTTTCCTTACTTTGATTACCTGGTTCAATAAGGTCTTTAATAAACGTTTTGCTATAGTCGTAGCCCATCTCTGACTGACCTTTTTTTGGAAATTGGTCACTCAAAGCATTATGACAGTTTCTCATTTGATAGTAATTATCCATCTGACCACGGTCAATTCTATCAATTTCAGCAATAATTTCAGAGTTTGCCATTAATGTTTTCTTTTCTTTGTACTTTAGTCTTTCCTGCTCTTTTTCTAACTTTAAGTACTGTTGAAAGTCTGTGTTTTCAATCCAGGGAACAATTTCCATGCTCGTTATGATTCCAGTATTGGCATCTTGCATTGTTAAAATTGAATCTTGAACTGTCTTTTTAAAAGACTCGATATCTGTTGGAAGAAGGCTCGCAAGCTTATCTTTCCCAAGGCCTTGTGCCCAAACGGTTATATTAAGCTTCTTTTTTTGATGCTCAGATGAATTTGAATACTTAGCGTCAACTTCAATAGAGCCACTAGAACCAAAACCTCTCAATTGAGCTTTAAGGCTAGCTTCGTATGTTGCATCTCTTTTGCTTGACTCAGTTTCATATCTTAAAAGGGCCAAAAAGGACGAATGCCTTCCAATAGACCTTACATAGTATGGACCACAAGCATCAAAGAAACCGACCACATCTTTTTCCTGAAGAAGTTTAATAGCAGAGTCACTCATTTCAGAGGTTGCTTCATTCAATGAGTTATAATAACTCTCCAGGTCAATTTTGGCGTAAATGTAATGGTAGAACCTCTTATTTTCACCAGAACCAGTTGAATGGGCCGAAACGTTCGCACTTAAAAACCAGTAGCTATAACTTGCTTTAGCAGAAACATCATAAGAATAATTTGACTGCCAACCTTCTTCAATATCTTCAAATGTATACTGAAGATCATAACTAGGAATAGTGACATCTACGTTTTTGTAACATAGAGATTGAAGAGTGTTAGTCGTAACAGAGTATCCTCTCCCAAGCGAAGGAGTTCTTCCTCTGTCATTCAAACGGTTGTCCTTAATAACTCGAGAGCTCGCTGCAAGGTTTCCTACAACAAGGCAACTCAAGGCAAAAACTAATAATGCTTTCATTTCTACCATCCTTTTTTTGTTTCATTAATTAATAAGAAATTCAACTGCCGGAGAAGGTACCACATTCTATTAGGTCCGGTAAACGGGATCAACTCAAGTTTTTTGAATGCAAGGGATCAGTTGGTTTCTTTTTGAAATCAAAAGGAGGCGTTTCGGAAACAATAAAATTCTGAGACGGAAAAGCAAAGTGAAGGTCTTCTTCTTCCTCTATAATTATAAGAACCTTTTCTATTAAGGCATCATGAACCTTACGCCTTTTTCGGGGGTCGGTAACGTAGCGAAGGATAAGCACGACACCTTTATCGTCCAGAGAAGCAAATACTGAAGGACGAGGATCCTCGATAGAAAAATAAAAATCATGATTGCTCTTTTCAAAAGATTCAATTTCTTCCTTCGAAAAAGAGTCCGTACAACCCAAAAGGGCACTGAAAAAAAGCTCCTTGGCCTTTTTCCAGTTACTCTTAAATGTGAGAGTCACTTTCACCTCATCCCATATATATGGATACGGGCGGTCAAAATTCTTTTGAGCTTCTCTAAAAATAGTTGAATTTGGAATATAGGAAACGCGTCCGGTTCTTTGATCAGCTCCTACCCACTCACCTATTTCCATAACTGTAAATTCAAAAATATTTATGTCAATGACATCGCCCTTAATGCCCATAACTTCTATACGGTCCCCTACAGAAAAGGGGTGCTTCCAGAGTATCGTAAACCAACCCATTAAGTTTAAAAGAGGGTCCCGAAAAGTGACGGCAATCCCTGCTGTGGCCAACCCAAAAAAAGTGCTTAAAGGGCCTAAACCATGAAACCACAGGCTTCCCACGAAGATAATTTTCAAAAACCAAAAAAAGTAGTCTGTCACTCTCAGGAGGTGGTAATGAGACTTTTTGTCCTTAAACTTATTATTAATGAGATAAGCAGCTCCTTCTTTTAAAAGCCAAAAAAAGCCAATCAATAAAAGAGTGTATAAAATTTTACTTCTATAAGGAGCGCTTAATAACAAGGGGGGGAGATCTTCATTGTTCACAATGCCACCTAGTGCTTTGTTAAGACCCCCAATCTATTTAGGTAGTGCACCTTTTTTAACGAAAGGCTTTTTGACCTGTTTTTTGAGGGCCCTGAAAAATTTAACAGGATAGTTTTTTTGAATCATATTAACAACCCATTTTGGAATCAACCCCATAGGATCAGAGAGGATTTCAAGAGTGACACGGGTCCCTCCATTAGGCTTTTTATTTAATATAAACCGACTAAAGTGAAGTTTCATTCTAACGCCAACTGTGTCAGGTCCATTAGGATAATCAACAGACTTTAGCTCAATTTGGATATCCCCATTAGAAAGTCTATTGGCCTTCCACAAATAAATCATATCTCTATTGCTAACAGGCCATGGAGCCGTCACCGCTTGGTAATTGACCTGTTCAAAAGGGCCCCTTTTTTCAAGGGTTGCCCCTTTTAAATAACGTGCAACCCAATCCTTTCTTCTCTTCTCATCCTTTAGAACCCACATTATTTTTTCTATGGGCTCATCAAAATCAGTGATTCCCTTAAAGGCCACTAAGGGGGTTCCTTCAACATCTCGAGAAAAAACCTCAACACCCTCCTCATCATTAATTTTTTTCCACTTTTCAGCGGCTCTTCCCTCTCCCATAGAAAAAGTCGTTTGAGCTATAAATAAAAGAAGAAAAACATTCATCACTCTGAATGAATAAGACGCTAAGTAACCAAATTTCATAGCTATTCCCCTTAATAAAATTCTAAACTTTTCTAAAAAGACTAAGCTAGTTCACGACACATTGCCAGGCGGTAATTCATGATTCCGCTTCAAACAATATTTAAAAAGGGTTCTTCAGCACTTTTTAAAGTTTAGGCCATTGCCCACAGATATAACTTTCTATACAATGAAAAGACATAACTGACTAATTTACAATACTTTAAAGGACCCATCATGACATCACCGCTTTCTCACATTCTTGAAAATGATAACCATGACCTCAGGGCAAAAATGAAGCAAACTCTTAAAGACCCTGTCTTTAAACCGCTCTATAACTTAAGCCTTGATGAGGAACGGGAGCTTGCCTACCAAAGGCTTAAAAAGTTTTTAGGGGAAGGGCATGTCAGTGTTTATGATTTCCAAACCGACCCACGGAGAATTTTTGCCGCTCATGAAATACTTGGTCTTTGTGATGGATCTGTTGCCACAAAACTTACAGTTCAAATGAACCTCTTTGGAGGAACCCTCCTTAAGTTTGGTAACAAGCCTGCTTTTAAACCCATTTTAGATGGCATCAGTGCTTTAGATGATGTTGGGTGCTTTGGTTTAACAGAATTAGGTTACGGTAATAATGCAGTTGAAATGGAAACGACTGCAACATTTGATGAGAAAACAGATGAATTTATCATCCATTCCCCAAGTACTCTTTCTCAAAAGTACTGGATTACAAATGGCTTTTGCCACGCCCACTATGCCATTGTTTTTGCCCAGCTTATTATTAAAGGGGAAGGTTATGGAGTTCACGGGTTTCTTGTTCCCATCAGGGGTAAGGACCTTAAAGTCCGACCAGGTGTAACCATACAAGACATGGGTTACAAAATTGGCCTTAATGGCGTTGATAACGCCCGCTTATGGTTTAAGGATGTAAGAGTTCCTAGAGAAAACCTTCTCGATGCTTTTTCACAAGTTAACGAAAAAGGTGAGTTTTCAAGCTCTATAAAAGGGAAGAGGTCACGCTTCATTAAGATGGCCGATCAACTTTTAAGTGGCCGTGTTTGTATTGCTTCTATGACAATTGCTGCATGCAGAAGCACATTATACAATACGATACGCTACTCTCAATCAAGACTAGGGGTCAACTCCGACGGAACAAGTTCAGCCCCTCTTATGGTATACCAACTCCAGCAAAAGGCACTGATGCCTCTACTTGCTGAAACTTATGCCCTTACGCTGGGACTGAATAAAGTTAAAAATAATTTTGCCCAACTCCAAACAGAAGAAAATGCTGAAAAAGAAACGAGTAAAGACCTTATCAAAATGTGCTGTGTGATCAAGCCTATGGTAACTTGGCATGCGGAAAATACAGCAACCATTGGCCGAGAGCGTTGTGGTGGTCAAGGATACTTGGCCTGCAACCGTTTTGGTGAAGCTATTGCCGGAGCACACGCTGGTATCACAGCGGAAGGCGATAACAGTGTTCTTATGCAAAAAGTTGCAAAGGAGCTGCTAGAAGAAACGACAATTCAAGAAGTGATTAAAGAAACATCTCTTTCTTTTGTACCTGGTGCCATTACAAGGCTTATTTCTCTCTCTAAACCTCTTTCCCTTGTAAGAACCAGAGAGAAAAGAGTTTTAAGTCAGCTAGCTTTAAAAATGCAAAAGGCCAAAGGAAAAGAAGAAATTTTCCAGAGGTGGATGACTGAAGAATCTGACCTCGTTCAAGATGTTGCCCTTTCTTATGGAGAGCGTTTTGTTCTTGAAAACTTTTCTCATATTTGTAAGGAACAAAATAATCCTCTTTTAGAAAAGGTTTATAATCTCTATGGCTGCATTTTAATTAAAAAACACCTTAGCTGGTATTTAAAGGAAGGCATCCTTAACGCTAGTTCTGTCAAAAAGCTTGAAGCTAAAATTGCCAAAGGATGCAAAGATCTTGGAGAAAGGTTAGAGGAACTTCTTGATGGCTTCGGAATACCAGCACACCTTATTTATGCGCCCATTGCTAAAGACTGGCAGACATTTAATGATAAAGAGGATGACAATGTAGGTGAAGTTTCTAAAGACCACCCTTTTAACGAACACAAAAGTCTCGAAAAAAAGGAAAAGGGAAAAAAGATCGAAACAAAAAAACCTCAACCCTCTCATAATAAAAAGGCTTCTCCTTTAAAAAAAGAAAAAGCTAAAGCTCCTGTAAAAGAGCCTGTTTAACCTTATCAAAACTCGAAGGAAGGGTTTTAAACTTTGGTGTTCTTTCAACCAAAGTTTTTAACCCTGAAGGCAAAGGCAATTCCTTCCCACCTAGAAGAGGCGATAAAATATCATCAAACTTTGATGGGTGGGCCGTTCCAACAAGAATAAAATCATCACCAGGAAAAAGTCCTCTCACAAAAGCTGCTGTGGCGGTATGAGGGCAAAGAAGAACTCCCCATCCCTCATTACCGACTTCTAACCTTTTTAAAATGGTCTTTTTAATATCCTCATCACTTACACTAATTGCCTTAGATGATTTCTTTAAAGAACTTTCTTTTCCCTTGTAAAGAGAAAGGAGTCTTTCTAAGTTATTAGGGGCACCAACATCCATAGCATTGGCCAATGTCCTGATTGATAACTGAGGTTGATAGGTCAAGGTCTCATAATAATTTGGAACAGTTTTATTGGCATTCGTTGCTAAATAGATCCGGTCTATAGGGCATCCCATTTCTCTTGCCCAAAAGCATGCGATGGAGTTTCCCATATTTCCACTTGGAATAATAAAACTCGCCCTCTTTCCCGTTTCTCTTTTCTTTATAAATGAAGCATAGGCATAGTAAAGTGTTTGAGGGAGAATCCTCCCTACATTTATACTGTTAGCAGAAGTTACTCCAACCCTTTTTCTAATATCTTTATCTTCTAATAAAAGCTTAACTAAATTTTGACAGTCATCAAAACTTCCTTCTATTTCAAAAGAAAGAATATTCTCTTCCCATCTCGTTAGGCTTGCCTTTTGCCTCTTGGAAACTTGCCCTTTGGGAAACAGAATAAGAACTTTAAAAGAGGGCTTTTTATAAAAGGCAGAAGCTACCGCTGCCCCTGTATCACCACTTGTAGCAACCATGACAAGTTTATTCATCCCATGTTCTTGTAACTCTATGACCTTATCTTCACATTCCGCTAAAAACCTTGCTCCAATGTCCTTGAAGGCATGGGTTGGGCCGTGAAAAAGTTCTAACAAATCAGTCGACTCATCTAGTTTTTTTAAGGGAACAGAAAAGTTAAAGGCCCTCTTACATATTCCCTCGAGGTAGGGCTCTAAAATATCACCTTTAAAAAAGGGGTGAAAAAGGGAAAAGGCCAAATCAGATAAAGACGATAAAGGTGGCGTTTCACTTATAATAGGGAACTCTTTAGGAACATAAAGCAGACCCGCTTCACTTCTATTAAGCCTGAGTGCCTCCGAAAAGCTCCTTTCAGGTCCTTTACCCGAACTATCAATCCACATAATGGGCCCCTCTTTCGTTAACAGATGAAATAAAGGACTCAACTCCTTCACCCTTTTGCTTAAAAAAGCTGTCAATCTCATTTTTTAATTTTTTTGCCTCCTCTTGGCCGTTCGCAAGGGCAAAAAGAGAAGGTCCAGCTCCAGAGATGGAAAGGTTATACCCACCAAAGTCGTAGGCCCTTTTTTGAATTTCATCAAAATGAGGAATAAGCTTCTTTCTCTGCGGCTCTACAATAACGTCTTTCAGTGATTGATTCATAAGATTGTAATTATTTTCATAAAGACCTAGCAAGAATCCGCTCAAGTAAAGAGACTGTTCAGTGTGCTGATTTAACAAAATGTTTTTAGAAAGAATACTCCGGGCCTTAAATGTATCCACTCTAAAATGAGGGTGCCAAACAACGAAAGTAAAATCCTTATGAAGAGGCAATTTTTTAAAAGACAATGGATTTAAAGAAAAGATGAGGTTAAGGCCTCCCAAAAGACAAGGAAGCACATTATCAGCGTGAATACTCCCTGAAGCTTTAGCTTCTCCTTGAAGAGCAAAAGATAACAAATCCTCTTTTTTTAAAGGATTAGACAAAAGTTTATTAGCGGCCCAGACAGCTGCGCAAGCAGAAGAAGCAGACCCCCCTAAACCTGAACTAAGAGGAATTCCTTTCTTTAAACCTAGGGAAAAGCCAAACTTCAAGTTAAGCACTTCTCTCATTTTAATAAGAGGATAAGATGCTGTATTTTTAAGAGGGTCGGTGGGTAAGCCGTCGGAATCAATACCTTCAATAAATTCAAATCGAACAAGCGGCTCTTCTATTCGAGTGACTGTGACAGTGTCTCCAAAAGTAGAAACAGCAACACCTAAAAAGTCAAACCCTACCGCTAAGTTGGCAAGTGTTGCTGGAGCAAAGCAAGTTGCTCTAAGATGGCCTTCACTTTTCATCAGTCTTTTCCTAAACTATTAGTTAGTCTGATTAAATCTGAAAAGATCCCCCCCGCTGTCACTTCAGGGCCAGCTCCCGGGCCCTGAATAATAAGAGGTCTCTTATTATACCTCTTTGTTTTAAAAAGAACGATATTATCAGAGTCCTTAATTTGGCAAAATGGGTGTTCTTTAGGGTAACCCCTTAAAGAAACGAAAATCTCTCCTTTAGAATTTATTTTAGCACCATATCTTAGAAGTTCACCTTTTTTAAAAGCTCTCAACCTTTGTTCTTCAAAAACCTGATCCCCTTTTTTTAAATTTTGCATAAATTCATTAAGAGTCAAGTCTCCCTTTAAAAATTGAGGAATACAATCCTCAACCTGAACATCCTCTAGTCCAACCTTATGTCCCATTTCTCTGGCCAAAATAATGGCCTTCCTAGCTACATCAAGGCCTGAAAGATCTTCTCTAGGATCTGGCTCAGTATAACCTTTTTCTTTTGCATCGATAACAACCTTTGAAAATGGGGAGCTTTCACCAAATTGATTAAAAATATAAGAAAGAGTTCCAGAGAAAACCCCTTCAATTTCTATAACCTCATCTCCCGTTTGAATGATTTCTTTAAGAGTTGAAATAAGAGGGAGACCAGCTCCGACCGTCGCTTCATAAAAATAATAAGATTTTTTCTTATTAACAGACCTTTGTATTTCTTGATACAAAGAAAAGTCACCAGAGTTTCCCTTTTTGTTTGGTGTAATTATATGAATTCCTTTGGATAACCAACTTGGGTAAAAAGAAGCCAGCTCATTACTTGCCGTACAATCAATAAGGCATGTATGAGGAAAGTCATCTGTATGAAGGAAATCTACAAAGTCATTTAAGTTTTGATTAATAGCTTTTTCATTAAATTCATCAATCCATTGAGTTAAATCAATTTCGTCATTAGAAAGGAGCATTTTTTTACTATTACAAATTCCTCTAATTCTAAAATCAAAGTCAAAGTCTATTTTTAAATTATTTTTTTGTTCTTGGAGCTGTTTAAGAATTGCTTTACCAATAAGGCCAGGGCCTATAAGTCCTATCGAAAGGGTTTGGGGTGATAAATAAAAACCAGCGTGAACAGCTTTTATCGCCCTCTTGACTTCCTTTTGAGAAATAACAGCAGAGATATTCCTCTCTGAAGATCCCTGCGCGATTGCACGAACATTAATATTGGCCTTGCCAAGGGCCCCAAAAAAACGGGAAGCAACGCCTGGAGTTTGAATCATATTTTCCCCAACGACAGCTAAAATGCTCGATGGATCACTTGTTGTTATTGTATGAATAAAATTTTCCTTTAACTCTCTATAAAGCTCTTTCTCTAAAATATTTTTTGTTAATATTCTATCATTATAAGGAACACAAAAACATATAGAGTGCTCACTACTTGCTTGTGAAATGAGAAAAACATTAATAAGTTCACCTTGAAGGGCACCAAAAACCCTCCCTACAAGCCTTGGAATTCCAACTAAGTTTGTTCCTTCAATATTAATGACAGAAAGAGAATCTACATTGGAAAGTCCTACAATACTTGTTTTTAAAGTGTATTTATCCTTGTAAATTTTTTTTTGAATTTTTTTTTCACCGATTAAGGTACCTGGAGCCTCTGGGTTAAAAGTATTTTTAATTCTTAAAGGTATTTTTTTATCAATGATTGGCGCTAAAGTTTTAGGATGAAGGATTTTTGCTCCAAAGTAGGCCATTTCCATTGCCTCGCTATAAGAAACCTCTTTTATGGGCTTAGCACCTGGTACATAGCGAGGATCGGCACTCATAATTCCATCAACGTCACTCCAAATTGAAACTTCTTTTGCTTGTAAAAGTTGACCAAAAATTGTGGCCGAAATATCACTACCATTTCTCTTCAAGGTTGTTGGAATTCCTTTTACCGTTGAGGCAACAAATCCAGTTATAATAAGAAATTGATCATCAAAACCTTTTAACTTCTTTTGAAGCTTATTCCAAGATAGATCCCAGTCAACTTCCCTATCTGGGGAATTATCTTTAAGAAAGAGAACTTCTCTTGCATTTAACCACTGTGACTTTTTGTTTTGAGAGAGAAGAAGTTTGTTAAGTATTTGGGCAGACCAAATTTCTCCATGGCCCATAATAATTTCCATTAGGGTTTCTGATGCATAAGAGCTCATTTCAACGGTTTTTAAAAGATGAAGTAATCCAGTAAAGTCTTGTTCAAGAATTGATTTAAGTTCCTGTTTAGGAGCTTCTTCTTCAAAAAGTTCATCTATAACATCAAAATGTTTTTTTCGAAGGGATTTTATAGAGTCTCCAATTCCCAATCCATTTTTAGCCTTATTGACAGCTAAAGAAAGTGAATCAGTAACTCCATAAATAGCAGACACAACAGATGCTTTTTTAGGCGATTTTGCCTTATTTAAAATTTCACTGACCTTTGAAAAAAGCTCTCCTCTCCTTAAAGAACTCCCGCCAAATTTGTGAACCTCCCAAGTATTTCCTCTTTCTTTGACTTCCATATCCCTTTTCCTCATTTAAATTCATCTTTAAAAGTCGAAAAGTATATATTAAGTAATGAAGCTTAAAAAGAAATAAGTCTTAATATTAGTTTTACTTATCACAATGATCATTATATCTAATATTTTGAATATCCTGCCTTCTCTTAAAAAGGATAAAAAATGCTTCCTTCATCTCAAGATTTAGCTTTTTTTATTGAAATGACCAAAACGTTAAATATATCTAGATCGAGTGAGAAAATTGGGGTGACTCAATCGGCACTTAGTCAATCACTTAAAAGGCTTGAAATAAATATTGGGGTCCCCCTTTTTATTCGAACAAAAACAGGATTAAAACTAACAAAAGCTGGAGGTAAGCTTCTCAAAAGGACAAGCCTGCTTTTAGATACCTGGGAAAACTTAAAAAATGATGTTATTAGAGATACAAATGTTTTAAGGGGACGCTACACACTTGGTATGCATGAAGCAGTAGCAATGTACAGCCTTTCAAGCTTTCTTCCTCAAATTATGACACTTCACCCTGAGCTCGAGTTTAGCTTTGTCCACGAACCCTCTAGAATCCTTACAGAAAAGGTTATTTCTTTCAACTTAGATTTCGCTCTCGTGGTAAACCCTATCAAGCATCCTGATCTCATTATTAAAGAAATTTGTGTTGATTATTTTACTCTTTGGATATCTCCCCACATTAGTCCAAAAAATATAGAGCTCCCCCTTATTTACACTCCTGATCTTATACAGGCCCAAACCATAAAAAAGGGTCTCGACAAATCACCCTTTCATTTTAAAAGAAGTATTCTTACGTCAAGTATAGAAGTTGTAAAAAAGTGTACATTAGAAGAAGTAGGGGTCGGAATTCTCCCGACAAGAATAGCAAGGCTGGACCTCCCCAAAGGAGAAGCCCTTAAAATTTATGATCAAAAGGCCCCTAAATTTAAAGATAAAATTTGTCTTGTATACAGGTATGAGACACAAAATGTACCGGCTATCAAAAATTTATCTCAAACCTTGAGAAAACTTTTAAAAGCCCTTTAAACTGTTATAGCGCCCTCCGAAGCTGTTGATACATTTCGCCTATATTTTTTCAGAACACCACTTATAACTTTTTTCTCCGCTGGAACACACCATGCTTTTTTTCTTTCTTCTAAAACGCTTGTTTCCACCTTTAAGTTCATCACTCCCTTTAAAACATCTATGACAATCACATCGTCATCTTCAACAAGAGCTAAAGGACCTCCGTTGAAAGCTTCTGGAGTTATGTGACCCACGACAAAGCCATGACTTCCTCCCGAAAATCTTCCATCTGTTATAAGGGCAACGTCTTTACCAAGACCCCGTCCCATGATCGCCGAGGTTGGTGAAAGCATTTCTCTCATACCAGGCCCACCTTTTGGCCCTTCATACCTGATAACAACAACATGTCCTTTTTTAATTTTTCCAGAAATAATTGCTTTGAAGGCCATTTCTTCAGAATTAAAACACCTTGCTTTACCTTCAAAAAAGACTCCCTCTTTCCCAGAAATTTTTGCCACAGCTCCTTCGGTTGCCAAATTACCGTATAAAACAACAAGGTGGCCTTCTTTTTTTAATGGCTTTTCTACAGGATGAATTAATGTAGAGTCTAACTTTAAATCTGGAACCTCCTTTAAGTTTTCCGCCAAAGTTTTTCCGGTAACCGTCATACAATCCCCATGAAGAAGGCCTTTATTTAGCAACATTTTCATAAAAGGCGGGAGACCTCCTCTATAAATAAAATCAGCAAAGCTATAACGACCACTTGGCTTTAGATCAGCAATGACAGGTATTTTATGGGATAACCTTTTAAAATCATCAAGAGTTAGTGGTATTTCTGCTTCTTTGGCCAAGGCTAATAGGTGTAAAACAGCATTGGTTGAACCTCCCAAAGTCATAACAATCGTAATGGCATTTTCAAAGGATTTAAAAGTGATTATATCTTTTGGGCAAAGTTTTTTTTCAATGAGGTTCATGACGGCTTGACCGGCCCTATCACAATCATCAAATTTTTCTCTAGACTCTGCTAAATTCGATGAGCTCTCTGGGAGTGTCATTCCCAAAGCCGTTGCAGCAGAGGCCATAGTATTGGCCGTATACATTCCACCACAACTACCAAATCCAGGTATGGCCTTACTTTCGATCAACTCAAGTTCTTTTTGATCAATTTCATTTTTTGCAAATTTTCCAACCGCTTCAAAAACGGAGACAATATCAATCTGTTTATTTCCAGGAAGAACTCCAGGTAAAATGGATCCCCCATAAACAAAAAGAGAAGGCCTATTTAAGCGGATCATACTCATTAAACAAGCAGGAATATTTTTATCACAACCTCCAAAAGTCACAAGCCCATCGAAACCCTGAGCTTCTGTGACTGTCTCAATAGAATCAGCAATTACCTCTCTCGAAACCAATGAATAATTCATCCCTGAAGTTCCCATAGAAATTCCATCGGATACAGTTATCGTGTTGAAATGAATTCCTTTGCCCTGATGTTTTTCAACACCATCAACAACTTTTTTTGCTAAATCGTGAATATGAGCATTACAAGGGGTTACCCGACTCCATGTTGAAGCAATCCCCACCTGAGGTTTATTAAAGTCCTCTTTTTTAAAACCTAATGGGTAAAGCATCGATCTGCTCGGGGCCCTTTCGAATCCATCATAAATTTTTTTGGAATATTTTCTTTTATCATCATTTATTATTTTTTTTTTCAACTTTTTTCCCTTGAAGATTTTTTAATTTAGAGTTAGAAATATTTTTAAGGAATCGTTTTTAGAAATTATTTATGTCGAAAAAAAGAAAACGTGTCAACAAAGAGGGAAAAATGAAAATGTCCGCTTACCGCAGCCAATACTTCCATCAATACTGTCCCCAGTATTCTCAATCGTCTTTTGCCCTTAATAAGTCTTTTATTTCAGTTATTGCTCTCCCACTCCTTCTACTCTCAATTATTTAGTTCCAGACCAAAGATTGATTTCCCTTTTCTTTTTTAAAGATCATGGGGAATTACTTTTTAGGCTGGAACGAAAAATATCAGTTTAATTTATATACTTTTTTTAATTTTAGGTTTTTTAAAGGAACTTTCCTATACCTATTCTTATTGTAATGGTTAAAAGCACCATCAATAAGCCGGTCTCTCTTTTCCTTTTTCAAACCTAAATATTTTTTTATTTAAATACAATTTTTCTTGGAGGAAAAAGATGGTTAGGTTCAAGAGGATTTCTGGTTCCCAGATATTCTTCGAATGTTTAAAAAATGAAAAAGTAAAGACTATCTTTGGTTATCCTGGTGGGGCAGTCCTCCCTTTTTACGATACGCTTTATGACATTGAAGACATTGAGCATGTCCTTGTTCGTCATGAACAAGGTGCCGTTCATATGGCAGAAGGTTATGCAAAAGCAACTGGAAAAACGGGCGTAGTTTTAGTCACCTCTGGTCCAGGTGCTACGAATACGGTTACCGGAATCACGGATGCCTTTATGGATTCCATTCCGATTGTCATTTTTACTGGACAGGTTCCTCGCTCTTTCCTCGGACTAGATTCTTTCCAAGAAGCTGATGTCATTGGAGTCACAAGACCAATAACAAAGTGGAACAAATTAGTAAGGTCACCCCAGGAACTTCTAGAAGCAATCCCTAAGGCATTTAAAATCGCCAATGATGGTAGACCAGGACCAGTCCTTATCGATATTCCAAAAGATGTGGCCTTGGAGGAGTTTAACTTTGAAGGCTTTTCCAAGAAGGAAAGTACTTATAAATCTGAACCAAAAGATTTACCTAATAAGATCCAAGTGTATTCTAAAATTGTAAATGCCTTTAAAAATTCTCAAAGACCCCTCTTATATTTTGGTGGTGGAGTTATCCAAAGCGAGGCCAGTAAAGAACTTAAGGAATTTGTTGAATTAACAAATATTCCCTTTACATCCACCCTTCAAGGCCTAGGTGGACTTCCTGGAGATCACCCGAACTCTTTAGGGATGCTTGGAATGCACGGAACTTACGCTTCCAATATGGCAGTTGATCATTGCGACCTTCTTCTTGTTTTAGGAGCGAGGTTTGATGATCGGGTAACAGGAAAAACGTCCCTATTTTCCAAAAATTCCTATAAAGTTCATTTTGATATTGATCCATCAAATATGGATAAAACAATTCAGTGTGATTTCCGTGTTGAAGGAGATATTAAATATAACCTTAAATCTCTTTTACCACATCTGAGAAGGGAAAAAGATTTAAAAAAGACCGTTGAAAAACAAAATCCATGGTGGAAACAAATATCCCACTGGAAAAAAGAATGCCCTCTCTTAGTTAATAAAAAAGAGTTAGGCGCAACCTTAATTCTTTCTAAGTTAAATCAAATATTAAAAAAAAATAAAACCAAATTTAGCGTTGTTACAGATGTTGGACAAAACCAAATGTGGGCCAGTCAATACCTTCACTTTCAAAGGCCAAAAACACATATTACATCCGGTGGCCTTGGAACAATGGGATTTAGTGTTCCTGCTGCCATTGGTGCCGCTTTTGGAAAAACGGAAGAAAACTTAAAAAAATGTGGAAAAGAAGAAGAATTGGTTATTTCTATTTCTGGTGATGGTGGTTTTCAAATGAATATGCAAGAATTAATCACTGCTGCGACCTATAAAATTTCTGTTAAGTTTATTGTCCTAAACAATAGTTATCTTGGAATGGTAAGACAATGGCAGGAACTTTTTCATAAAGAGCGTTTTTCCTTTACCTCTTTAGAGGGCGCAAACCCTGACTTTTGCCTTCTAGCAGAATCAATGGGTATTCATTCGAAACGACTTGACAATTTAGACGACGTTGAAAATGCAATTCAGTGGCTTCTAAGTCCAGGAATCAAGCTTTTAGAGTGTGTTATTCCCCAAGAAGAAATGGTTTTTCCTATTATACCAAGTAACTCTTCCATAAAAGATATAATTACCGAGCGTTTTTCAAAGGAGGAAAAATGAACCCAAATTTTGAAATCAAAATTATTTTTGGAAACAGTTTTGATTCTCTCAATAAAATACTCAATACCTTCTGCGGAAAAGGCTTTACTTTAGAGACTCTAACAACTCATGTCCAATACCAAAGGAATCGTAATGAGCTAAAAATGAAAATTAAAGGGCCACAAAAACTTTTAATTATTTTATTGAAAAAAATGGCCACCTTTCCCGATGTTTTTAAAGTTTCATGGAATGAGACTTCAAGCTACCTATTTAACGAAGGACTACAAAGATCAACACCAATAAATAATAAAAAAAAAGGAGAACTAAATGAAACTTTATTATGAGAAAGACCAAAAAGAAGACTCCCTTTACAACAAAAAGATCGCTGTTTTCGGTTTTGGAAACCAAGGGAAGGCCCACGCTTTAAACTTAAAGGACTCTGGTAAAAATGTTCGAGTTGCCTTGAGGAAAGAATCAAAAAGTTGGAACTTGGCAAAAAGTCAGGGACTTCAGGTAATGGGTTTTGAAGAAGCTGCCAAATGGGCAAACTTTATAATGATCCTTCTTCCTGATCAAGTTCAAGGGGCCGTCTACCAAAAAGCAATACGTCCCTTTCTTGAAAAAGGAGATACACTCTGTTTTGCCCACGGTCTTAATATCCACTTTAAAGAAATTGAGGCGCCTTCTTTTGTCAATGTTATTATGGTTGCGCCCAAATCTCCTGGAAAACTTGTTAGGTCTACTTTCTTAGAAGGACAAGGTGTTCCTTGTCTTGGTGCTGTTTATCAAAATTATGAAGGGTCATGGAATCAGGTTCTCAGCTACGCAGATGCTCTTGGTGGTTTAAGGGCGGGTCTTTTTCAAACAACATTCAAAGATGAAACTGAAACGGATCTTTTTGGTGAGCAGAGCGTTCTCTGTGGTGGTGTCAGTGAACTCGTTAAATGCGGCTTTGAAACTTTGGTCGAAAGTGGTTATCCCAAAGAGCTGGCCTACTTTGAATGTCTGCATGAATTAAAACTTATTGTTGACCTTTTTTATGAAGGTGGCCTTACAAAAATGAATGAAGCGGTCTCTGAAACTGCTGAATATGGTGGATATACAAGAGGAAATAAAGTCATCAACAAAGCAGAAACAAAAGAAAATATGAAATCAGTTTTAAGGGAAATTCAATCTGGTCATTTTACTGAAGAATATTTTAAGGATGCTAGAAATGGCCAAAAAGAACTTTTTAAAAGGAGGGATGAAGAAAAGTCCCATCTTATCGAAGGTGTTGGATTCGCCCTCCGCTCTAATATGAGTTGGATGAAAAGAAAGGAAAATAAAAATGAATGTAGAGTCTAAATATGTCTGGCATCAGGAAAAAATAGTTTCCTATGAAAAGGCAAATCTCCATTTTTTAAACACCTCCCTCCATTACGGTCTGAGTGTTTTCGAAGGTATCAGGTCCTATCAAACACCTAGAGGTCCGGCCATTTTTAGGCTTAAAGACCATATGGAAAGGCTTCAAGATAGTCTTAAGCTTTTGGGGGTAGAAACACCTCCTTATGATTTAAAAACGACAATGAAGTCATGCAAAGAAGTTCTTCAAGTGAATGAGCTTACCGAAGCTTATATTCGGCCGATTTTTTACATTAAAAATGGAGGATGGGGGCTTTCTTTAAAAGATACATCGTGGGATTACTCTGTGGCCGCTTGGCCATGGAATTCATACCATGGCCAAAAGGCAAAGAATGAAGGGATTAAAGGCGTCGTTTCAAGCATAACTAGAAACCACATTAACGTTTCATTAACCAAAGGAAAAATAAGTGGTCACTATGTTAACTCTGCTTTGGCAAAGGCGGAGGCCCAAAGATCAGGGGCCCAAGAAGCCATTTTACTTGATCACAATGGAACAGTAGCTGAATGTACAGGTCAAAACATTTTTATTGTTAAAAATGGAAAAATTTTGACCCCACCTGCTCACCTCATTCTTGAAGGCCTTACAAGAGAAACAGTTATTCAAATCCTTAAAGAAGAGGGAAGAACTGTCTTTGAAAAGCCGCTAACAAGAGATCAACTTTACCTAGCTGATGAAGTTTTTATTGTTGGGACTGCCAATGAAGTTTTACCCATGGTTGAAATTGATGGTCTTAAAATAAGAAATGGAAGATCTGGTGAAATTTGTCAAATGGTACAAAGTTTTTACCACGACCTTATTCACGGAAAGAGAAATCCTAATTCGCCTTTCTTGGAATATATTTTAAATGATTAAAGGACAAGTAAATGAAAAAAGATAAAATAATATTTTTTGATACGACTCTTAGAGATGGAGAACAATCTTTATCTCACTCTTTATCGCCCCTAGAAAAGGTCGATATGGCGCTGACTTTAGAGAGGCTTGGTGTTGACTATATTGAAGCGGGTTTTCCATTATCTTCCGAAGATGACTTTCGATCAGTTTACGAAATTGGCCGTCAGTTAAAATCATCCGTCCCCTGTGCCTTAGCAAGGGCACTTCCAGATGATATTGAAGCAGCTTATCATGCTCTTAAAAGAAGTCACCACTTCAGAATTCACACATTTGTGGCAACAAGTGATATTCACGTCAAAACAAAACTGAAGACATCATGGGAAAATGTTGTAGATATGGCAAAAAAAGCTGTTCGACTTGCTAGAAAATATACATCTGATGTTGAATTTTCCTGTGAAGATGCTACAAGGACCAGCTTTGAACATCTAAGAGAAATTATTGAAGTTGTTGTAAAAGAGGGAGCAACAACAATCAATATTCCAGACACGGTAGGATACTCAACGCCTTTTGAATTTGGTAACCTTATTAAAAAATTGAAAGAAAAGACTAAGGGCCTAGATAAAGTTATTCTTTCTACTCACTGTCACAATGATTTAGGTATGGCCGTGGCCAATTCACTTTCTGGAGTTGCTAATGGCGCCCGCCAGGTAGAGTGCACGATTAATGGTATTGGAGAAAGATCTGGAAATTGTTCTTTAGAAGAAATTGCAGCCATTTTGCACACAAGGAAAGATTTATTTCCCTTTGAAAACAATATAAAGCTTTCAAAAATTCATAGGACTTCAGACCTTGTAAGCCGGATTTGCAATGTCCCTATTCAACCTCATAAAGCGGTCGTTGGTGAAAATGCTTTTTCTCACTCCTCAGGCATCCATCAAGATGGTCTTTTAAAAAATAGAGAAACTTACGAAATTTTAAGTCCTGAAACGATTGGTCTTCCCGGGCACAAAATGTATATGACTCCTCGAAGTGGTAAACATGTTGTTCAACATAAACTTTCTAAACTTGGCCACAAAGAAAAAAGTTATAACCTTTCCAATATTTACAAAAAGTTTACCAAACTTGCAGATAAACAAGGGCAAGTTCATGACTATGATCTTGAAGCTCTCTTTTGGCTAGGTAATGAAGGCGAAGAGTTTTACACCCTTAAAGACTTAACAGTCACTTGCGGGACGAATAAAACTTCAAAGGCCAAAGTTGCACTGTCCTCATCAGGACATATCTACGAAAATAAAGCGTCTGGTTTAGGTCCTATCAACGCATCTTTTAAAGCGATAAAACAAATTATTAAAAAAAATATTACACTTACTGATTATAAAATTTCTTCAAAAGGTAGGGGGAGTGAATCTATTGGACAAGTTGATATCAGTATCCTTTTTGAGGGTAATACCTATCATGGCCGCTTTACAGGAAACGATATCGTAGAAGCTTCCTGTAGATCTTTTTTACAGGCCATAAATAATGGCCATAGGGCCGAAAAAGTCTCCATGAAAAAGATTGAAAATGAAATGAATAATAAGGAGTGCTATATATAATGGAAACGAAAACTCATCATAAAATGACCCTTATCGAAAAAATATTGGCCTCCAAATCTGGTAAAAAATTTGTAAGACCTGGAGATATTATTTGGGCCAATATTGACCACCTCATGACTCACGATGTTTGCGGGCCTGGTACCTTTGCTCTTTTTAAAGAGAAGTTTGGAGAAAAGGCCAAAGTCTTTGATCGTAAAAAAGTTGTCGTTATTCCCGATCATTACATCTTTACTCAAAATAAGCATGCCCAAAGAAACCTTCAAATTTTAAGGGACTTTTCCAAAGAACAAAACCTCCCCTATTTTTACGATGCTCATAGTGAAAATTATAAAGGCGTTTGTCATGTGGCCCTCAGTGAAGAAGGTTTTTGTCTTCCGGGAACTATCCTTCTAGGAACTGACAGTCATACATGTACCGCTGGAGCATATGGGTCCTTTGCAACAGGAGTCGGCAATACAGACGCAGCTTTTGTACTTGGAACAGGGAAGCTTTGGTTTAAAGTTCCCGAAACCCTTAAATTTGTCTTTCAAGGACAAAAACCAAAACATGTTATGGCAAAAGACCTTATTCTTCAAATTATAGGAGACCTTGGTGTTGATGGAGGAACTTACAGAAGTCTTGAAGTGGGGGGTCCTGTTATTAAAGCACTGAATATGGAAGAAAGAATGAGCCTTTGCAATATGGCCATAGAATGTGGTGGGAAAAACGCTGTTATAGAAGCAGATGAAGTAACTCTAAAAGATATCGAAGGTAAGGCCAAAAGCTCTTTTCAAGTTTTTCAATCAGATTCTGATTATAAATACACTTATAAAAAGGAGTATATTGGTGAAAAACTAGAGTCACTGGTAGCAAGACCCCATTCTCCAGATAACATTATTCCTGCTTTTAAACTCGGTCATCAAGAATTAACAAGGGCCTATATTGGATCTTGCACTGGGGGTAAGCTTGAAGACTTTAAAGCCGCTGCCAAAATACTTAAAGGTCAAAAAGTTAAAATTGACACCTTTGTTGTACCGGCCACGACAAAGGTCGCAGCAGATTTAGAAAAAGAAACCTTCGATGGAAGGCCCCTCCTACAAATTTTTAAAGAAGCTGGAGCAACTATTGGAAAACCTAGTTGTGCTGCTTGTTTAGGCGGCCCGGAAGACACTTTTGGTCGGGCCAATGATGCTCAAAAAGTTATTTCAACGACAAATAGAAATTTTCCAGGACGTATGGGCAGTAAACTCGCTGAAGTTTTTTTGGCCTCTCCCTATACAGTTGCAGCAAGTAGTTTAACGGGAAAAGTGACAGACCCACGAGAATTCGTAAATTAAGGAGGCTTAAACAAATGGAAAAAATCATAAAAGGTAAGATTTATTGTCTCGGTGATAATATTGATACCGATCAAATTATTCCGGCGAAACACCTTGTTTATAAAACAAATGATCCAGAAGAAAGAAAACTTTATGGAAGGTTCGCCTTTTCCGGTCTTCCTGTTGGTCATGAATACCCCTTTGTTGAAAAGAATGAAAATGAATCGGTTTACCAAATTATTTTTGCTGGTAAAAACTTCGGCTGCGGCTCTTCAAGAGAACATGCTCCTTTGGCACTTAAAGTGGCGGGGATTAAAATTGTTATCGCTCAAAGCTACGCAAGAATTTTTTATCGTAATTCAGTTGATGGCGGTTTTTTTCCTCCAATGGAAACACTAGACCCGATTTCCAAAGATCATTCTTTTAAAACTGGAGACGAAGTTTTGGTCAACCTTGAAGAAAACTTTATAGAAAAAATAAAAACTGGTGAAAAGATAAAACTAAAATCTTTGGGTTTCATTCAAGAAATTATTGAAGCCGGAGACCTCTTTACTTACGCAAAAAAAAAGGGATTAACAAATGAAAAATAAAAATACGATTGCAGTTCTTCCTGGAGATGGAATAGGACCAGAAGTTATGAAAGAAGCTCTTAAAGTTCTCGATTTCGTTAATAACAACTACCAACTAAAAATAGAGCCAAAATTGAGTGAAGTCGGTGGTCAGGCCATTGACCTCTATGGTACTGCCCTACCCGATAAAACATTAGAACTATGCCAAAAATCTAAGGCCATTCTTTTTGGTTCAGTGGGAGGCACTAAATGGGACGAGCTCCCTTCTGAAAAAAGACCCGAAAGGGCCTCTCTCCTTTTTCTAAGAAAACATTTTAAACTATTTGCCAACCTAAGACCGTGTAAAGTTTTAAATGACCTTTCCCCCTTAAAAGAGGAACGCATTCAAAAAGGTGTTGACCTCTTATGTGTAAGAGAGCTAACAGGTGGTCTTTATTTTGGTGAAAAAGGAAAGAAATTTAATAAATTTGGAGAAAAAGGGGCCTTTGATACACTTAACTACTTTGAAAACGAAGTTCAAAGGATTGCTAACCTAGCTTTTAAACTTGCTCGAAAAAGAAAAAAGAAAGTCACCTCTATTGATAAGGCCAATGTTTTGACTTCTA
>MDTD01044129.1_pt1 | contig 32199 bp, 32 predicted proteins | sample 811221 | NCBI WGS metagenome assembly MDTD01 (sample SAMN05326646, study PRJNA326480) | marine metagenome | isolation source: seawater | place: Pacific Ocean: South West | collected 2011
GAGAACAATCGCTAAGTTATATGGAATTTAATTATATGATTTTGCAAGCATATGATTTTTTTCAATTATATAAAAAAAATAATTGTATTTTACAAATAGGTGGTTCTGATCAATGGGGAAATATTGTTAATGGTGTTGAATTAATAAGAAGAAAATTAAAAAAAGAGTCTTTTGGTTTAACGTCTCCACTTATAACTTTATCATCTGGTGCAAAAATGGGTAAAACAGAAAATGGGGCTGTCTGGTTAAATGAAAATTTATATTCACCTTACGACTATTGGCAATTTTGGAGGAATACTGATGATAAAGATGTAAAAAGGTTTTTAAATTTTTTTACAGAGTTAAACACAGATAGAATAGAAGAAATTTGTAATGAGGAAAAGGATATTAATAAATTGAAAATTTTACTAGCGAATCAAGCAACAAAAATTCTTCACGGAGAATCTGCCTCAAAGAAAGCTGAACAAACTGCAAAACAAACTTTTAAGTCAGGTGGATTGAGTTTAGATCTGCCAGAAATAAAAATAAACTTCGCTGATGTTAAAAAAGGTGTAAGTCTGCTTGACTTTTTATCTAAAAATAAAATTATGTCTTCCAAAAGTGAAGTTAGAAGAGCAATAATTGGAAAAGGTTTAAAGATTAACGATCAAATTGTAGATAATGATAAAAGAATTTTACAACAACTTGATTTTAAAGAAAAAATAGCAAAAGTATCTTATGGCAAAAAAAAACATTTTATTGTAAAAATTATTTAGTTGATTTGTTTTTTTCAATAATTTTTTGAATAAATCTCGGTGTTATAGTTCTTATTGGATTTATTGTTGTTTTAATTTTACCTGGTGGGCCTTTCATCTTAAAACTTATGCCGAATAATCCCTCTCCTACTTCTTTTGGAATAACAATATCTCCAATCAATGGTATTTTTGAAATCATTTTATTTAAGGTTTTTGCTGGGACCAAAGTTCCTCTCAAACTGGTGACTGATTGATTTTGGTACCCCTCCATTAAAACAGAAATACTTGGTCCTAGTGCTAAGATTTCATTTAATATTAGATCATTTTTGCTCTTTTCCATATTGATCTCTAAAGAATCGAAACTAATACCTTCTCCCTCTGCTAAGTCAGCTAACCCTCCAAGATCTGCTAAAGATAAAAGCTTAACCATTCCAGGTGCATTAATGACTTTGAAGTTTTCAATTTTTAAGTTTGAGCTTGAATTTTCTTTATCTATTATTGAAGTAAAGGATAGTTTTCCCCCCGTCAGTCCTTTAAAAAAACTGAACTCAGTTAAAAGTGGCCTAGTTAAATCAGAATAAATTTCCAAATATTTTTTTTTGTTGTTTTTGTCTTTTTTCATGGTTATATCCAAAAAATTATCACCACCAAAACTACTTTTTGATGAAATTTTAGTGAATTTTCCCTTTTCAACTTCACCAAGTAGTCTAAAAGCTAAAAGTTTTTGTGACAGCGGAGCAGTTACATTAGCAATATCTATTTCAATTTCTTTATTTACATGAGAAAAGTTATTTGTCTCTGTTTTTTGATTTAATATTTTTGGTAAATTAGTTGCGTCGAATTCATCCCCTTTTATTAATATTTTTTTTCCATAACTAATATTAAAATCATTATTTTTTTTTCCTTTTCTTGATGTCTTTATAGAAATTTGGCCTAGTTCTAGAAATTTTCTATTTTTAATTTTAATTCCTTTAAGAGTAATAATGTTTTTGTTTTCTTTATAATTAATTTCATTGATGTTTAAACTGTTCTTTATTTTGCTTAAATCAATTGAAAATTCTGCAAGATTACCTTTAGGTTTGTTATAATTAAATAATTCAATATTAATATCTTCATCATAATCAAAATTTAATTTTAAATTAACAGACTTATCATTATTTAAATTACTCATGATTTTAAACCTAAAAAAATCATTTGTATCTAATGAGTATTTACCTGAAACATCCATTTTTTTTTGTTTATTGTTTAAACTAAAATTGATATCAGAATTAGCTATAAATACTTTTTCGATTTTTTTTTTGAAAAATTTGTCCCTTAATATTGGAGCATTAAATTCTGCTCTTAAAATTTTTCCATTATTTTTAAAATCGTAATTTTTTATTTTATAAGTTTTATCAAGATCTATCTTGAGAGAAGTATTAAGTTCAGCTTTTAGTAAATTTAAATTATTTATAAAATCAAAATTTTTAAAATATTTTTTAATCGAAGTAGACTCATTTTCTAAATTTAAATTTGCAATAAAATCAGATTGAATAGAAAGTTCTGGGTCAAGTCTTAAGATTAGATTGCCATCTTTAATCTCCATAGGACCAATTTTTCCAAATAATTTCTTCATCAAAACATCTGACTTATCTGCAAAAAAGTTGAAGTTAGTATTTTCTAAAAACAAGTTATTTGAAATTTCAGTTTCTAAATTTTTAACTGATCCTTTGGCAATAAAATTTTCTAATAAATTATCTTCATTTAAATAAATTTCTAATTCACTACTAATTTTACCTGCTTTAATTTTATTGTTTATAAACCTTTTAAAGTTTGAGGGTTTAAAAATGTTTGAAATTTTTTTTAGCTCATCAATCTCAATTTCGTTTATAATTAAATTTATTTTTTCAATTTTAGGCTCAGATTTAACAATAGAAAAAAAATCAACATAAACTTTAATTTTTTTTGCAGGAATAACTGAATTTCTGTAAATTATTTTAGGATTAAATGTTTCAAAAAATAAACTTAAATTTTTCATATCAAGTTTAAACTTAATTCTATCAAGTTGAATATTTATATTTTTATTATTTTGATTTATTTTTTGGGATATAAAATTGTTAAATCTGTTAGTTTCTACTCCAATTGTTGCAATTATTAATAATAAAGTTAAAAATGAGATAAAAAAAAATAAAAATAAAGTGGTTAAAATCTTTTTCATTATCTTAATTTGATGCCCCCCTCTATAAATTGATCTATATCTCCGTTAAGGACACTAGACGGGTTAGTGTTTTCCACTTTATTTCTAAGATCTTTCACCAACTGATAAGGTTGCAAAACGTAAGATCGAATTTGATGCCCCCATCCTATATCAGTTTTTGAATTGACTTCTTTTTGATTTTCTTCTTCTCTTTTTTGCATTTCATGTTCATATAATCTTGCTTTTAACATTTTAAAACATGTCTCCTTATTTTTATGTTGCGATCTTTCGTTTTGGCATTGAACAACGATTTTGGTTGGCAAATGAGTAATTCTTACTGCACTATCAGTGGTGTTAACGTGTTGCCCCCCTGCTCCACTAGATCGATACGTGTCTATTCTTAAATCTTTTTCCTCAATTTTTATATTGATATCATCCTCGACAGCTGGATATACCCATACACTTGCAAAACTTGTATGTCGTCTTGCTCCACTGTCAAACGGTGATATTCTTACTAGCCTATGTACTCCAGACTCTGATCTCATAAGCCCATATAAATAATCACCTTCTACTTTGATTGTTGAAGATTTTATTCCTGCCTCATCACCTTTATGTTCGCTAATTAATTGATATTTAAATTTCTTCTTATCAAACCATTTTAAATACATTCTTCTAAGCATGTCAGCCCAGTCTTGGCTTTCTGTACCGCCGGCTCCTGCATGAATTTCGAGGTAAATATCATAACCATCATTTTCCCCAGATAAAAAACAATTGATTTCAGTTTCTTTTATCAAATTATGAAGTTCTTCAATTTTAGAATTACAGTCTAATACGATCTCATCATTTTTTTCTTCAATAGCTAATTTATATAAGTCTTTTAAATTATTGGTTTCATTAAAACATTTTTGATAAGAATTTAGTATATCTTCAAAAATTTTTTTTTGTTTTACTGTTTTCTTTACTAAATTCTTATCTTTCCAAAAATCTTCTTTGAGTGAAATTTTCTGTAATTCTTTTAGCTGAGACTCAATTTGATTTTTATCAAAGATACCCCCTTATATTTTTTAGGGATTTGTCTATACCAATTAATTTATTTTCAAAATTTTGCATTAATAAAATTGTCTAAACTTAATTAAAATATCACGATCGCCAATAGATATTAAATTATTATTTTTAATATTGTTAATATCTTGTTCTTTAAGTGCCTCGATTATAGTATTTTTATCATCTATCGAGGACTTTAATCCAGTATCATAATTTAAAGGCGTTAAAAAAATATTTTCCGGTGTTTCAAAATCGTCAAAATCTTCCTTATAAAGAGCATTTTCAACAAAACTTTTAAAAATTGGTAAAGCTGCTTTTGAGCCAGTCTCAAATTTTCCTAAAGATTTAGGATTATCAAATCCAATGTAAACTCCAATAACAAGATTAGATGAAAATCCAATAAACCAAGCATCATAATTATCATTAGTAGTTCCTGTTTTTCCTGCCAATGGAACATTTAAACTTCGGAGTTTCTTCGCAGTGCCTCTTTTTACTGTGCCGCTTAGAATTGAGGCCATTTGATAAGCTGTTTCTTGACTTAAAACTTGTTCTGTTTCATTTTTAATAATCGGAAGCTCCGAAGACTGATTAATAAATTTATCACATCCAGAACATTTTCTGTTTTCAACTTTAAAAATTGTGCTTCCTCTTCTATCTTGTATTCGTGAAATTAGAGTAGGTTTAATTTTTTTTCCCCCATTAACAAAAGGTGCATATGCTGCAGTTAAATTCAATAAGGTTGTTTCAGCTGCACCAAGTGAAACAGATAGTAGTTCTGGTATTTCTTCATAAATATCTAGTTTTTTTGATAAGTCTAAAATTTTGTTTAGACCTAAGATCTTAGCAATTCTAACTGTCATCAAATTTCTAGAGTACTCGATGCCTTTTCTTAAAGTTGTTGGCCCATAAAATTTTTTTCCATAATTTTCTGGCTTCCAGTTTTTTAAACCCTCGCCTTGACTCTCAACAAATGGTGCATCTAAAATTATAGTATTTGGTGAAAAACCATTTTCTAGAGCTGCAGCGTAAACTATAGGTTTGAAAGCTGATCCAGGTTGTCTTTTTGCTTGTGTTACTCGGTTAAATTCGCTTGATTTAAAATTAAAACCTCCAACTAAAGCTTTTATGTCACCGGTAAATGGATCAATAACAACTATCCCGCCATTTACTTTTGGATATTGTTTTAACACCCATTTATCTTTTATTTTTTTTACAAAGATAATATCTCCTACACTATATTTATCTAAAATAGATTTATTTTTAGATAATGACCATTTTATAGAACTCAAATTTAATATTCCCAAAATTTTTTTATTTTCAAATGGGCTTTTAAATTTAATCTTAGTATCACTTAGTTCACTTATCTCAACAATTTCCCACTTAAGTGTTGGATCGAGCTTGTATCTGCTTACTTTGTTTTTCCAATTAATGTCTTTCAATTTATTAGTTATCGGGCCTCTCCAGCCATGTCTCCTGTCATATTCTTCAATACCCTTTCTTAAAGATTTAATTGCTTCAATTTGAAAATTGATATCTAAAGGAGTTCTAATACTCAATCCTTGAGAATATAATTTTTCAAAACCATAATTTTCATTTACTGACCGTCTTACTTCTTCAGTATATGAATTTGCTTCATTCAAAATTTCAATTTTTCTTTTTTTTAAATTAATTTTTGAATTCTTAAATTCTTCAAATTGTTTTTTATTGATAAAATCATTTTCTTTCAGATTTAGAAGTACTAAGTCACGTCTAAATTTTCCAACTTTAGGATATTTATAAGGATCGTATTTACTTGGCGCCTTTGGAAGGGCTGCTAAGAGCGCCGCATCAGGATAGGTTAATTCTTTTATAGATTTATCAAAGTACTCTAAACTTGCTGCTGCAATTCCATAAGTGCCTTGCCCTAAATATATTTGATTTAAATATAATTCTAATATCCTCTCTTTTGTATAAGCGCGTTCTATTCTAAAAGCTAAAATTGCCTCTTTTATTTTTCTTTTCATTGAAACTTCATTTGTTAAAAGAAAATTTTTTGCAACTTGCTGAGTAATTGTTGATGCACCCTCAAGCCTTTTATTTTGTGAAATATTTTTAATATTTTTAATAACCGCTCTTAATATTCCTTTGGCATCTACCCCAGGATGATTAAAGAAATTTTTATCTTCTGCAGAAAGAAATGAATTTATAACTTTTTGAGGAATAGATTGATAAGGTACAAATAGTCTTTTTTGTATCGCATATTCAGCTATTAATTTACCGTCATTTGAATAAACACGTGAAGAGATTGGTGGTTGATAATTAGATAATTTTTTATAATCGGGTAGACCTATTGAAAAATACCACAAAGTTGACAGTAAAAAAAATAATACAATTATTGAGAAAATTATCAAAAATTTAACCGAAAAGTTGAGAAATTTAAACATATGATATTTTATTGATAATAATTGAGACTTTCTTTAGGCATATTATTTTTAATCACTGTATTTATTTGTAAAATCGTATAAAATATTACTATGTCTTATACAAAATTAACAGTTTTCAAAATACTTAAAGGAATTCATTTAACATGGAAAAAAATTTATATATTGATGCCTCGCATCCAAACGAAACTCGAATTGTTCTCAAATCAGATAACTCAATTGAGGAATATGAATTTGAGGATAGAAATAATTTAAATTTTAAGAATAATATTTACCTAGGAACAATAAGTAGAGTAGAGCCCTCATTACAAGCTGCATTTGTAAATTTTGGCAGGGAAAGACACGGTTTTTTAGCTTTTAACGATATCCAATCTGATTACTATCAAATACCCTCTGAAGATAAAGAAAAAATTAAATTTGCAGAGGAAAAAATTAGGGAAGATCTTAAAAACAAAAATATAGAAAATTCACAAGAAAACTTTCAAGAAGAATTGACTGCTAATTCAAATGAAGAAAATAACAAAAAAGATGACTCAGAAGCGAAAAAAGAATTTAGAGACGAAGTAAAATCATCTTATGGAATTAAAAGGTACAAGATACAAGAAGTAATTAAACCAGGACAAGTGATTTTGATTCAAGTCATCAAAGAAGAACGAGGACAAAAGGGAGCGGCACTTACAACTTTTATCTCTTTAGCTGGAAAATATATTGTCCTAATGCCGAATACTCCTAAGGGTGGCGGTATTTCAAGAAAAATTTTTAATTCTTCTGATAGACATAAAATTAGAGGTATGCTTAGCGAAATTGATATTCCTAAAAGTATGGGTGTAATTGTGAGAACAGCAGGCGCAAACAAATCAAAAAACGAAATTGAAAAGGATTTTAAGAATACAATTAAAACTTGGGAAGAGATCGGAGAAAAGGCATTAGACTCTAATGCACCCTCTTTAGTTTACGAAGAGGGAGACATAATTAAAAGAACTTTAAGAGATACTTACGATAATGACACAAAAAATATTTATATTGAAGGTAATGAAGCATATCAAAAGGCAAAAAAATTTATGAAAGAGTTAAGCCCTAAAAATGTTAAGAATATAAAAAAATATCGCGGTAAAATACCCCTTTTTCATGACGCAAACATTGAGAAAGAATTAAACAATATATTTGAACCAACTGTAAAATTAAGATCTGGTGGCTACTTGGTAATCAATCCTACGGAAGCTTTAGTTTCGATAGATATTAATTCTGGTCAATCTACAAAGCAGACTAATATAGAAAAAACAGCTTTAAATACAAATCTAGAGGCTGCTGAAGAAATTGCTCATCAAATTAAATTAAGAGACCTATCTGGTTTAATTGTTGTTGATTTTATAGATATGATGAATTTTTATAACAGAAGAAATGTCGAAAAAAAAATGAGAGAAAGTATTAGAAAAGATAGGGCTAGGATTCAAATAGGAAGAATAAGTAACTTCGGTTTATTAGAGATGACCCGTCAAAGACTGAGGAGTGGATCTATAAAGTGGGAAACTCAACTTTCGCTTGGTTCTTTTTCTCAAAAAATATTAAAAAAAGTTCAACATTTAGCTTTTACTGATAAAGTTAAAATTGTTAAAACGTATGTTCCAGAAAAGGTAAAGCTTTTTATTGAAAAAAATCTCATTGACGAACTAAAATATTTTCAAAAAAAATATTCTTTTAAAATTGAAATTTTATCTGAAAAAAAACTAATTATTCCTGAGTATAAGATTGACTTACTTAATAAATCAAAAAAAGTAATTAAGTCAATAGAGAACATTTCTAATATTATTCAATTAAATTTAAATTCTTTGGATAACAAGAAAACAAAAAAAGATGAAAAAAAAACAAAAAAAAATATAAAAAAAACTAAAGTAAAAAAAAATTTGAGAACACTTTGGGTAAGAAGAAAAAAAAGAACTAAATTAAACCCTTAGTTGGTGAGCTTGGAGAAGCAAAATAATTCTTTTTCATTCTTCCGGCTATAAAAGATTTGCGGCCAGATATTACTGCATCTTTAAATGACTCTGCCATAAGAATAGGATTTTTTGCATTTGCTATTGCACTATTTACTAATACACCGTCACAACCTAATTCCATTGCTATTGTCGCATCTGATGCTGTGCCTATTCCTGCATCAACAATAACTGGTACTTTTGATTGTTTTATAATTAAAGAGATATTAATCTTGTTTTGCAAACCTAAACCTGATCCAATAGGTGAAGCCAAAGGCATAATCGCTGATGCACCTTCATCCTCCAATTTTTTTGAAAGAAGTGGGTCATCAGTGCAATATACCATAACTTTAAAACCCTCTTTTACAAGCTGTTTGGTTGATTTAATTGTTTCGATCATATTTGGATATAAAGTTTTTTTGTCTCCTAAAACTTCTAATTTTACTAATTTCCATCCACCCATTTCTCTAGCAAGACACAGTGTTCTATAAGCCTCTTCTGAAGTATAACATCCTGCAGTATTAGGTAAAAAAATTATTTTTTTTTGATTTATATAATCAGTCAACATTGGTCTTTTTTTATCCATGATATTAACTCTTCTAACTGCAACAGTAACCATATCTGCATTAGAAGCTTTTATAGCTTTTGCAGTTTCTAGAAAATTTTTGTATTTACCAGTACCTATTATTAATCTAGATTTAATTATTCTATTAGCTACTTTAAAAACATCCTTTTTCATTCTACCCACCTCCAATAAAATGAACAATCTCTACTTTGTCATCATCTTTTAAATATTTTTTGTTATATTTAGCTTTAGGTAAAATATAGCCATTATACTCAATAGCTATTTTTTTATTATTTAGTTTATGCTTTTTTAGCAAATCAAAGATTGATGTATTTGGTTTGATAAAAATTTTTTTCCCATTTAATTGTATTTTTGCCATAATTAAGTTAATCAATGATATTAATAAATAATGATGGATAAAATTATAATTGTTAATGGCCCAAATCTCAACCTTTTAGGTGAAAGAGAAAAAAATCAATATGGAAATTTTACCCTAAAAGATATTGAGGTTTCGTGTAATGAATTTGCAAAGAAAAATGAAATCACTCTAACAATGTACCAATCAAATATTGAGGGTGAGCTGGTAGATAAAATTCAAACTTCAAGAAACGAACAAAATGGATTGATAATCAATGCTGGTGGTTACACACATACTTCTGTTGCTATACACGATGCTTTAAAAGTTCTTAAAATACCTATAATTGAATTGCATATAAGTAACATATATAATAGAGAAGAATTTAGACATAAATCTCTAATTAGTAAAATTGCGAAGGGAATTTTATGTGGATTTGGTGCAGATGGATACATAATGTCACTTAAAGCAATGAAAAAATATTTAGAAAAATGAAAATTGATAAAAAGTTAATTAAGGAGTTAGTAGAAAATTTAAAGGAATTTAATTTAACAGAGCTTGAGTATCAAGATGGTCAAACTAAAATTAAAGTATCGAAAGCAACAAGATCTATTGAGCAGTCAATAAATAATGCTGTAGTTCCTCAGAATAAGGCTGTATTAAACACAACCGATAACAATGAGGGTATAAGAATAAAATCCCCGATTATAGGAACCGCATACTTGGCTCCAGAACCCGGTGCTAAAAAATTTGTAAAAATCGGAGACAAAGTAAAAAAAGGTCAAACTATAATGATTGTTGAGGCTATGAAGACAATGAATCATGTGCCTTCTACTAACGACGGAGAAGTAAAAAAAATTTTAGTTGAAGATGGTCAGCCAGTTGAGTTTGGTCAAACACTAGTCTTATTAAAATAAAAAAATGTTCAAAAAAGTTTTGATAGCTAATAGAGGAGAAATAGCTGTCAGAATAATTAGAGCGTGTAAAGAATGGGGTATCGGAACAGTTGCTGTTCACTCGGATGTTGACTCCGACTCTATGCACGTTAGATTAGCTGACGAAAGTGTATGTATAGGTTCTCACCAACCTCAAAATAGTTATCTAAATATTTCATCCATAATGTCAGCCGTTGATTTGACTGGCGCAGAGGCAATACATCCAGGTTATGGTTTTTTATCAGAAAATTCAAAATTTTCAGAAGTAGTAAATAAGCATGGAATAAAGTTTATAGGACCTAGTGCCGATATAATTTCAAAAATGGGTGATAAAATTGTTGCGAAAAAAATTGCAAAAAAATATGGGTTACCAATCATAGAGGGATCTGAGGGTGGAGTTAAATCTTTATCAGAGGCAAAATCTATATGTAAAGAAATTGGTTACCCGGTCTTAATTAAAGCTGCAGGTGGGGGTGGAGGAAAAGGCATGAAAATAGTTGAGAAAGAAAATCACCTAGAAGAGTTGTTTTTAACAGCAAAAACAGAGGCAAAAAAATTTTTTAATAACGACGAACTTTACATAGAAAAATATTTTAAAAACCCAAGACATATAGAAGTTCAAATTATGTCTGGTAAAAATAAAACAGTGCATTTAGGAGAAAGAGATTGTACTGTTCAAAGACGTCATCAAAAATTAATTGAAGAAACTCCTAGCCCTGTTCTTACAGAGGAACAAAGGAACGAACTGCTTAATAAAACAGTTAAAATGGTTGAAAAACTAAATTATGAAGGAGCAGGAACAGTTGAGTTTATCTATGAGAATGGAAAATTTTATTTTTTAGAAATGAATACTAGAGTTCAAGTAGAGCATCCTGTAACTGAGGTACAAACTGGAATAGATATTGTGAAAGAGCAACTATGGATAGCTTATACGGGAAATACAGCTTTAGATCAGAAAGATATTATGCCTAGAGGACACTCTATTGAGTGTAGAATAAATGCTGAAAACCCTGCGCTAGATTTTCAACCTAGTCCTGGTTTAATAAGTGTCTGTCATCAACCGTCGGGATTCAGAACTAGAGTTGATGGTTCTATATTCCAAGGATGTAAAATTACTCCGTATTACGATAGCTTGATCGCAAAAGTGATTTGTAAAGGAAGAAATAGAACAGAAGCTATTCAACGAACTTTGAGATCTTTAGATGAATTTGTCCTAGAGGGCATAACAACTACAATCGACTTGCATAAAAAAATTTTAAGACATAAAAAATTTATTAATTCAGATTTTGATACTAATTGGTTGGCAAAAGAGAAATTTTATTAAGCTTTGTAACAATTTAATAGTTGTAGATCATAAATTGCATGATCGAATGGTGTTAGGTGTGGATCCGATGAAAAGGTCCATCCGTTGAATATAAACACTTTTTCATTCTCATTTTTTGTTAAATCTTTTACTTGCATATAAGCAACATCGTCCATTCTATTATTTACTCTTACTTGCCCACATTTTAGAATTTTTATTTCGAGTGGACCGTATTTTTTTACTTCATTTATATTTATCTTAATCTCTGTAGATTTAGCAGTAATTTTATCGAGGCCAATTAAAACAGCATGAGGATATTTTAATTCATTTGCTCCTTTTGTTTTTCGTTTTAAAAAATCATTTCCAATAAAAATTTCGTTTTTTTCCTCTACGTCCTCAAAACTTGGTTTAATTTCATTAAGATTAATTAAAGGTGTGCTTGTAATCTTATTTTCTGCATTTAGAGAAAAGTGATAAAATAATATTGTAAAAATTGTTAAAAATTTGATTTTACTTCCAAGTCTCATATTTTTTTTTATTCGTATTCTTTTTTATTTTAACTGGAACATATCTATCTGAAGTTCCAGTTTTATTTTCCTTATGCTCTCTCTGCCAAGTAAATTTTTTTTCTTCAGATTGATCTGGGATTTTATCAATCGTATGATGCATCCATAAATACCAATCTGACGTAATCTTAGTTGCTTCAATATTATTCGAGTATATTACCCACCTTTTGTCTTTTTTGTTTTTATAATATTTATTACCTAATTTGTCTTTGCCGACGTATTTTCCAGTAAATAAAGTTTTAAGAAAAGTCCCAAAAGTCTGTTTATTCCACCAAGTAAAAATAATTTTTAAAATCATTTATTAGTAATTATAAATCCACACAATTAACAATTGTATAATAATACAATAGACACTTATAGCATTTAATATATATCTTCAATATTAGATTCCAATTTATATGAAAAAATTCATAGTAGAGACTTATTATACTTGTACTTTTAAAACAGTTCATACGCTTAACGACTTGAACGATGCAGAATTATCTAAGATAGACAATAGAACGGATGGAAACGTGGAAGTTATCGATGTTAAATTAAATAATAGAAAAACAAAAAAAGTTGGAGAAAAAGAAAAAACCAATAAAATTAATGTAAAAGAGGTCTTACCAAAAGGTATAGATGATAAAATTAAAAATTCTAAAAAAAATAATTTAGTTGAAAGTTCTAGCAATCTGAAAGTAAAAAATAAAGCTAGATTTAAAATGCCGGATAGAAGAAAAGGTTACATTCAAAAAGCTCAAATAGGGGATCATAAAGTTTACTTACATACTGGAGAGTATGATGATGGAAAAATTGGTGAAATTTTTATAGATACAAATAAAGAGGGTGAATTAGTTAAAGCTATGATGAATAATTTTGCGATCGCTATTTCATTAGGACTACAGTATGGGGTTCCTTTAGAAGAATATGTAGACGCATTTATTGATACTAAGTTTGAGCCCTCTGGAAATGTATTGGGTAATGATAGAATATTAAGTGCTTCATCAATTTTAGATTATGTGTTTAGAGAATTAGCAATCTCTTATCTAGGAAAAGAAGACTTAGCCCATACTCCATCTATTGCTAGCTCGAAAAATATAAATGAAAATACTAGTGACGATAAATTTTTAAAAATCGTAAAAAACATAACCTCCAAAGGATTTGTAAGAAGTAATTTAGAAGAAAAGCTAGTAGATTTATCAGATGTAAGAATAAATCTTAAAACAAAAAATTAACTTTTTTTAATATCAATTTTTATTCCAAGCTCTTTTAATTGTAATTTATCTACTTCTGATGGAGCTTGCATTAAAAGGTCTTGAGCATTTTGATTCATCGGAAATAAAGTAACCTCCCTTATATTTTTTTTATCTGCTAATAACATAACTATTCTGTCAATACCTGGCGCTATTCCTCCATGTGGAGGAGCACCATAACTTAGAGCATTAATCATTCCGCTAAATTTTTCTTCAACGTCTTTTTTGCTGTAGCCAGCTATTGAAAAAAGTTTATACATGAGATCTGGTATATGATTTCTGATTGCTCCAGATGATAATTCAATACCATTGCACACAATATCATATTGAAATGCTTTGATCTCCAAAGGGTTTTCAAAATTTAAATCTTTTAAATTTCCTTGAGGCATAGAAAAAGGGTTGTGACTAAAAATAATTTTTTTAGATTTTTCGTCTAATTCAAACATTGGATAATCAACGATCCAACAAAAAGCAAATTTATCTTTATCGATTAATTTTAAATCTTCAGCAATTTTATTTCTTGAAATTGATAAAATTTTCTCAACGTCTTTCTCTTTTCCACATGCTAGAAAAATACTATCTCCAACCTCTGCTTTACAAATTTTCATAATTTCTTTTATAGCCTTTTCGCTAAAAAATTTTCCAACAGGGCCTTTGGCAGTGATAAATTTGTCTTGTTCTATTGTAAAATAAGCAAGACCTGAGGCTCCTTGTTCTTTTGCCCATTTGTCAATATTATCAAAAAAACTTCGTGGTTTATTTTTTGTATTTTTTGTAGTTATTGATCTAACAATTGAGCCCTCGCTCACCAGTTTTTTAAAAATATCAAATTTTACATCATCTCTTGTAAATATATTTGTTATGTCATTTATTATAAGAGGGTTTCTTAAATCAGGTTTATCTGTTCCATATTTAAGCATCGAGTCGCTATAAGAAATTCTAGGGAAGTCATTCGAAATAATTTTTTTAGCCGAAAATTTTTTAAAAACATTTATCATCAATTTTTCAACCACATTGAAGACATCCTCTTGTTCAACAAAAGACATTTCTAAGTCTAATTGATAGAATTCTCCAGGGCTTCTGTCTGCTCTAGCATCCTCATCCCTAAAACATGGTGCAATTTGAAAATATTTATCAAATCCGGATACCATTATTAATTGTTTAAATTGTTGTGGTGCTTGCGGAAGTGCATAAAATTTTCCTGGATTCAATCTACTGGGCACTAAAAAGTCTCGGGCTCCCTCAGGACTTGAAGATGTTAAGATTGGTGTTTGATATTCTAAAAAACCTAATTTAATCATTTCTGATCTAATGAATGAAATAATTTTTGATCTTAAGATAATATTATTATGCATTTCATCTCTTCTTAAATCTAAAAATCTGTATTTTAACCTTATATCTTCTGGATAATCTTGCTCCCCAAATACAGGCATTGGTAATTCTCTAGCTTGAGATAAAATTTCTGCAGTATTAATTTTAAGTTCAATTTTACCAGTTTTTAATTCTTTATTTTCAGTACCCTCTGCTCTCTTTGAAACTTCGCCAGTAATTTTTAATACAGTTTCAGGTTTAGCGCTCTCTAATATTGGAAAAAATTTATTTTTATTTTCAATAACGCATTGAGTTATTCCATAATGATCTCTTAAATCAACAAATAAAAGATTTCCGTGATCTCTTTTTCGATGTAACCAACCAGATAATGATACTTCCTTACCTAAATCTTTTAGATCTAATTCTGAACAATAATGTGTTCTGTATTTATTCATTTTTTAGTATTTTTTTTATTAAATTAATATTAATAGATTTTCCAGAAGATAAAGACAATTCATCAATATCTTTGATAAATTTGAACATTTTATCATAAGATCTATCTACATTTTTAATAATAAATTCTGATATTTTAGGGTTAACTTTAATTTGTTTGTCCGAAAATGATTTAGATATTATTATTTGAAGCAAATCATCGGTAGGAAGCTCAATGCCTATAAATACAAAGCTATTAATTCTGGATACGAGATCATTTAAATTAAATGAATTATGTTTAATTGATTTCAAACTATTAATTACAATATAATTTTCTAATTGCTTAGATTGATTTAAAATCGAATACATTAATTTTTCATCTATATTATTTTCGAAATTATCAATGATTAAACATTCTAGATTATTTAATTCATCTATTGTTTTATTTTGCACTCTTTTAGAGTCTATAATTTTTACATTCTTGATTTTTTTTTCTAGAATTTTGGCTAAGTGAGTTTTTCCAGACCCTTTAGCTCCAAAAATGTTTAACCACTTTCCCGGCCAATTTGGCCAACTTTCTACAAGTTTATATGCTGAAAAATTATTTTTTGAAACAAAAAAATCGTGTTCATAATATTTAGTCTTAAAAGGAAATTTAAAAACCAATTGACTCATCACAAAATACTAAGCTTCCATTGTTCATTCATTAATTCAAGTTCGATTTTTTGTTTTGCCAGTTGGTTTATAATTTTATCCAATTTTCCAATAAATTTTATTTTTATTAATACAAACTCATTATTAAATTCTTGAACAAATATATCATCAATTAAATCTATTTGTTCAATTCTTTTATTTAATTCTACAAGACTATTTTTTTTAGAAATCTTAAGTTTAGCATTTAGAAAAGATGGGGTTCTTATATCTATTAAATTTTGTGATTTGATTATATTCGTTATTTCATTACTAATTAGATTAATTATTTCGACATAAAATTTTTCTAATTTTAAATTTTCTCTATTTACTAAAATACTCTTATCAATATTCTTTCCTAAAATTTTTGTTTTAAGATATATTTTTTTAATTTTGCCGTCTAACTCTTCTATTATCACTAATGCCAAATTTTTATCGGTATACTCTTTTAATAAAACACCTAAATCTAAATCTAATAAATTATCTTTATTAAAATTTATATTTTGTATAACTTCTATATTCTCTATAGGTAAAATAAATTCTATAAGGTTATTTTCACTCGATAAATTCCAGTTTTTATAAAAAAAATTTTGATTGAATATATAAATTTGATTATTTTTAATAAAAACTGGGAGAAGATACAGTTCCTTATCAGCAATATCGGAATAAAAAATATTCTTTTTATAAAACAAAGTATGTAATTTTTCTTTATCAAAAAAAACATTGAAAACAATTTTATTTAAATCTGATTCTTTGTTCGATTTTTTTTTAATCTGGTAGTAAGAGACAAATTGTTTGATTTCGGAGATATTTGACTTTAGGATTTTCTCATAATCCTCTTTGAGTAAAATTTTATTCATAAGTTCATCAAAACCAAGCTTTATAGCCTTATTTGCCATTTTCTCATTAGAGATATTTGGATTAATTGTTAGTTCAATATTATTAACATTAAATAAATTTTCCTTGGATAAAACATTTCCAGTATTTGAAAAAATAATTAAAATAAATAATATAATTTTAAAATATTTCATTTAAAGCTAAATATCATTTTTATTAATGAAAAAAATAAAAAATAGTTACAAAAAAAGCGGTGTAAATATTTCGCTTGCTAATAGATTGGTAAAACATATATCCCGTCTATCTAAGAAAAATGTCAAAAAAAAGAAAAATTCATTTAATAAAGATATAATAGGTGGTTTTGGATCTTTATTTGATATTAGTAAAACTAAAATTAAAGATCCAGTTTTAGTCTCCTGCACTGATGGAGTAGGCACAAAATTAGATTTAGCGAATAGGTTTAAAAAATTTGATACTATCGGAATAGATCTAGTGGCAATGTGTGTTAATGATTTAATAGTCCAAGGTGCCAAACCTTTATTTTTTTTAGATTATATAGCAGTCGGTAAGTTAGATTTAAATAAAACAAAGAAAATTTTAAAAGGAATTTTTAAAGGATGTTCGTTAGCTGCTTGTGATCTTATAGGGGGTGAAACAGCTGAAATGCCAGGAGTTTATAGCAAAAATAAATTTGATTTAGCAGGTTTTAGTGTTGGCTTAGTGTCAAAAAAAAAAATTTTGGATAAAAAAAATGTTAAGGAAAAAGATATTATTTTGGCAATACCTTCAAATGGTATTCATTCAAATGGATATTCATTAGTTAGATCAATAATTAAAAATAGTAAAATATCAAACAAATTAAAAATAGAATTATTAAAACCCACAAAAATTTACTCAAAGGAGATTTTAAAACTATCAGATAAAAGATTAATTAATGCGGCTGCGCATATAACTGGAGGTGGACTTGTTGAAAACTTACATAGATCTATACCTGAAAATCTAGCTTTGAATATCGACTTATCTAAAATTAAAATTCTTAAAATTTTTAAATGGCTTAAAAGTAAAAACATCTCTGACATTGAAATGTTGAAAACTTTTAATTGTGGAGTTGGATTTTGTATAATCGTTCCACCTCAAAATGCAAAAAGAGTCAAAAATGTCTTCCCAAAAAAATATAAACCATACGAAATTGGATATATATCAAAAAGTAAAAAAAAAAATAATTTATCAAAATCTTTATTATGGTAAGAAAAAACACATGTATATTTATCTCTGGTGCTGGCTCAAATCTAAAAAATCTAATAAAAAAAACTAGAGATTATAGCTTTCCAATTAATATAAAACTAATAATCTGTAATAATAAAAAAGCAAGGGGAATCATCTACGCAAAAAAAAATTCAATTCCATACCTGATTGTTAGTACAAAAATTAGAAATTATGACAATCATATTCTCTCAGTGCTAAAAAGGTATAAAATTGATCTTATATGCCTAGCAGGGTATATGAAAATTTTATCAAAAAATTTTGTAAGAAGTTTTAATAGACAAATAATAAATATTCATCCCTCGCTTTTGCCAAAGTTTAAAGGATTAAATACTTTTTCTAGAATTTTAAACAATAACGAAAAAAAAACAGGATGCACTGTACATTTCGTAAATGAAAAATTAGATAGCGGGAATATCATTATTAAAAAATCTTTTTTTATTTTACCTGAAGATAATGAAAAAAGTTTAAAAGTAAGAACTCAGTTATTAGAATACAAGGCTTATCCAGAGGCTATTATTAAGATTTTCAGAAATAATTAAACTTTAAAAAAAAATTCAATCTCTTTTTTTGCATTATCAATTGAGTCTGAACCATGTACAGAATTTTTATCAATAGAAATTCCAAATAGTTTTCTTATAGTATTTTCGTCAGCTTTTATTGGATCAGTAGCGCCCATTAATTTTCTATTTATTGCTACAGCATTCTCTCCCTCTAATACCATTACAAAAATCGGACCAGACGAAAGATATGAACATAAATCGTTATAAAATGGTTTAGATTGATGTACTTTGTAGAATTCAGCTGCCTCATCTTTAGTTATATGTAATTTTTTACTATCTTTAATTTTAAGTTTATTTTTTAAAAAAATAGATTGTATATCTTCTATTAAGTTTCTTTCTACAGCATCAGGTTTTATAATTGAGAGCGTTTGTTCTACATTACTCATAGTTTTGCTCGACTAATTCATTTAGTAACCTAACGCCAAACCCGGTTGCTCCTCCAGAGTTTAACGCTCCTCCATATTTTGAAAAGGCCATACCAGCAATATCTAAATGCGCCCAAGGAGTTTTATTGATAATAAATCTTTGTAAAAATTGAGCAGCTGTAGTCGAACCCGCACCACCAACATAATTAATATTTTGAACATCTGCGTTTTTTGAGTTCATAAGTTTATCATAATTATTATGAAGAGGCATTCTCCAGACTTTCTCCTCAACTATTTCACCAGCATCAAATATCTGTTTAGACAATTTATCATTATTTGAAAAAAGACCAGCGTACTCTGATCCAAGACAGACTATAATGGCTCCTGTTAATGTAGCTAAATCGATAATGAATTTAGGTTTAAATTTCTTCTCAGTGAAGGTGAGCGCATCGGCTAAAACTAGTCTTCCTTCTGCATCTGTGTTTAAAATTTCAATGGTTTTTCCACTGTAAGACTTTACAATATCTCCAGGTCTTTGAGCATTTCCGCTTACCATGTTTTCAACGAGTCCGACTACCCCTACAGCGTTGATTTTTGCTTTTCTAATAGCAAAATTTTTCATTAATCCTACTACTGTAGCAGATCCAGCCATATCATAAGTCATGTCTTCCATAAATCTTGCTGGTTTTAAAGAATATCCTCCTGTGTCAAAACAAACACCTTTTCCAACAAAAGCTAAAGGTTTAGAATTATTTTTTGCCCCCTTCCACTCCATTGTTACCAGATAAGATCCTCTAATACTTCCTTGTCCCACGCCCAGCAAAGCATGCATACCTAATTTTTTTAATTTTTTTTCATTATAAATATTTATTTTAAGACCAAATTTTTTTAAACTATTAATTCTTTTTGCGTATTCATCTGGATGCAAAACATTTCCAGGTTCAGAAACTAAATCTCTTGCATAAAAAGTTCCTTCTTCCAAAGCTTTGAACTTTAATTGATTTTTAGAGCCTATCTTATTTTTATTCGCTAAAACATTTATTGTAATAGTTTTATTTTCTTTTTTAGTTTTATACTTTTTAAATTCATAAGATTTTAATTTTATACCATGAAGAAAATGACCAATTAAATTTTTGTCTTTTATATTCGCGCTATCTGAAAAAATAAAAAATTCGTTGTCCTTTCCTTGATTAATTCTGTTGTAAAATTCTGCACCTAAATTTTCAAATTCTGAGCTCTTTAAATTTTTTTTGACTGATATTAAAACAATTTTTTTTTTTGAATTAACCTCGAATACAAATAAATTTTTTTTAAGATCGCTAGTTTTTAACAAGTCACGGATGTAGGAAAATTCTGAATTAGATAAATATTTCCTCAATCCATCTATGTTAAATTTGTCATTTGAAAATAAAACTATATTTTTATCATTTTTACTTCTTAGCTTATCAGAGTATTTAATTTTTATGGCCATAAGTTTAAACTCAATTTTTTGTAAATAAGTGGTATATAAGACTGAATATATCTGATTTCAATGGTAATTTGATCATATTTAAACCTTTAGTTGAATTTAATTTATGGATGCATTATTTATATACGATAATTGCAATGCTTCAAAACAAAATTTATCAAAACTTTATAAAAGAAATCTTAAAAACATTTCTAACAATAGTGTTTGGTCTATCGGTGATTGCTCTTACAGTTAGAGCTGTAAGCTTTTTAGACTTAATGGTGGATAATGGTTATCCTGTAGGTATTTATTTCAAATACTCATTATTAAATCTTTTTGGTATTGCACCAAAATTTATTCCTCTTGCTTTCTTAATTGCAATAATCATTTTTATCTTAAAACATTTAGAGGACAGTGAGTTTGTAATATTATGGACTTCTGGAGTAAAAAAAATTAAATTAGTAAATCTTTTTTTTGTCTCCTCAATTCTAATTTTAATTATCTATTTGTTATTATCTGTTTTCTTAACTCCTTTAGCGCTTAATAAATCAAGAAATCTTTTAAGCCAAGATCACTTAAATTCTTTTTTACCAACTATTAGATCTCAACAATTTAGTGACTCTTTCAAAGGATTCACATTTATAGTTGAAAAAAAAATTAATAATGAAATAAAGCATATATTTTTACACGATACGGGTAGTAACCTTAAAAATTTATCCTCAAATATATCAAATGTTTCGAGTGTTACAGTATTGTCGGAAAAAGGAATAGTAGATGAAAGAAAATTAATTTTATTCAACGGACAAATTATATCATCAAAAAATAATGAAGAAAGTGAAGTAATTAAGTTTGAGCAATTAAATATAGATCTCAGTGATCTTGTAACAACCACAATAAAACTTCCAAAACTTCAAGAGATATCTACAGTTTCATTATTAAATTGTTTTTTAGATAGAAAAAAAACCAAAGTATGTGAGAATGATAGTCATAGAGAAATTATTCCAATTTTAATTAGACGTTTAGTTCTTCCTTTTTATATACCAGTAATTGCTCTAATTTGCTCATTTTTACTTCTTAAAAGAGAAAAGTTTTATTTAAGTAAAATTTTTATTTTTACGTCGTCTTTTTTTATATTGGTATTAACAGAGTTAGTAATAAGATATACTGGATTAAATGAAATATTAAGGTGGTCGTATATCTTTTCACCATTCTTGATGATGACATTTTTATATTTCTTACTTCAATATAAATTTTCATCTGAGGCAAAAATTTAATGAATAAAATACTCTTAAATTATTTATTAAAAAATTTTTTAAAAACTTTAATAGTTGTAGTTTTAGTTATTTATTGTTTTGGAGTTATTTTAAATTTATTTGAAGAGATAGAATTTTTCAAAAATATAGACGTTGGTATTTTTATGCCTTTAATGCTTACAAGCATTTTTGTTCCTAGTATGATAATAAAACTACTTCCTTTCATAATTTTTGTATCCAGCATGTGGTTTATGGTAAAGATTAGAAATAATAAAGATTTATTAACACTTAAAGTTTATGGTTATTCTAATATTAAAATTTTTTCAATTCTAGCACTGACATCTTTTTTATTTGGATGGATAGTTTTGGTAATAATTAGTCCCATAACATCTTCTATGGTAAAATATTATGAAAAAACCAAGTCACAATATGCGAGAGATATTGATCACTTAGTAACCTTTAACAATAATGGTTTATGGATAAAAGAAAATTTAAAAAATGGAGATAGAATTATAACAGCAAAGAAGCCAGAGGGTTTTAATTTAATTGACGTAACAATTTTCCATTTTAAAGATAACTACAACCTTCATGAAAAAATTTATGCGCAGAATGTAAATATAAAAACATTTAATTGGGCTTTAGAAAATGTAACTATTTTTTCTTCAAAAAATGGAGTCTTTGAAAAGAAAAAACTTGAAAATTATAATCTCAACTCGAATTATAATTATGAGAAAATAACTAGTTTATTCAATAACTCTGATACGATATCTTTTTTAAATCTCGCTATTGATTACGAAAAACTACTCAAAAATGGCTATAATCAAAGATTTCTTAATCAGAGTTTGCACACCATGCTCTCCTTGCCATTCTTTTTATTTCTAATGACTGGCTTGGCCTCAATTTTAACTTTGCATACATTAAAAAGGTCAGATAATTTGAAATTTGTCGTTTTAGGTTTGGTAATAAGTGTATTAGTCTACTATTTTAAAGATCTTTCTATAGCGTTAGGTCAAACAGATAGAATACCATTAGTTCTGTCTATTTGGGCCCCCGTCATAGCTCTAAGCTTGTTCACATTTGTAGGAGTTTTACAAATCAATGAGAAGTAAATATTTAATAATCCTTTTTGTAATTTTTCTAAGCACTAAAGCATTGGGGGAGTCAATGCAGATACAATCAAAAAATATTTCTATTAATAAAAACGATGAGACAACTATATTTGAAAATGAGGTTGTTGTAAAAACTGAAAATAAGACGATTACTAGCGACTTTGTGAAGTATGATAAAAAAAAAGAGTTTTTAATATTGAGAAAAAACATAGTAGCTAAAGACAATAAGAATAATATTATTGAGGCTGATTACGCTGAGTATTCTGATTTAAAAAAAATTTTTATCACAACGGGTCTAACAAAAATTACGACCTCAGAGAGTTACACCATAGAGGCAGAGGATATTTTATTCGATAATAAAAATCGGATTATAAATTCAAAAAATAAATCAATTTTGACTGATCTTGATGGAAATGTAATTTACTTAGAAAATTTTGAATATTTGATCGATGAAAATATTTTTAAATCTATAGGTTATGTAAAAATTGAGGATCAAAAAGAAAATGTTTACGAATTTTCACAAATTTATATAGATACAAAAAAAAAGGAAATACTAGGAACAGATATAAAAAGCTATCTAAATCAAGATGACTTTAAAATAGATAAATCAAATAAACCTCGTGTTTTTTCAAACTCTATTAAGATAAATCAGAAAAAAAGTATTTTTAATAAAAGTATTTTTACATTATGTGATTACAGGAAAAATGATAAATGCCCACCATGGACTATTCAAGCATCAAAGATGGTGCATGATAGTGAAAAGAAAACAATATATTATGACAATGCAATTATTAAAGTTTATGATATACCAATATTTTATTTACCGAAATTAGCTCATCCTGATCCAACAGTTGATAGAAGATCAGGCTTTTTACCTCCATCATTCACTGACTCAAAAAATTTAGGTTTCGCAGCTTCGATACCTTACTTTTTTGCCATTGATAAAGACAAAAATTTTACCTTAACAAGTAATTTATACTTTGATGAAAATCCTTTGATAACCGGAGAATATCATCAAGTCTTTAAAGACTCTAGTTTTATTACAGACTTTGGATTTACAGAAGGTTATAAAAACACTTCTCCTACCAAAAAAGAGGGATCTAAATCACATATATTTTCAAAGTTCGTTAAAAATTTTAAAGGTGAAAATGGTTCAGACAACGTTTTTAGTTTATCAGTTCAAGACGTTTCGAATGATAAATATTTAAAACTTTATAAAATTAAATCTAATCTTGTCAATTATAATAATGATACTCTTCAGAGTTCGCTTAGTTATACTTACGAAAATGAAGATATTTTTATGGGTCTAAATGCGAGTGTATATGAAACTTTAAAAGAAAATTTTAATGATAAATATGAATATATTTTACCCGAAATTACTTTAGAAAAAAATATTTTCAGTAACGAAAAGTTGGGAAGTTTAGATTTACAATCTAATTTTAAAGTACATAATTATGATACAAATAAACTTACAAATTTTCTAGTAAATGATTTTAACTGGAACTCAAAAGAAATTTTATCTAATTCTGGTTTTGAGAGCAAAATACTCGGAAATTTTAAAAACATAAATTATGAGGCAAGAAATGTCTCACCTTACAAGGAGGAAACCACTAGCGAATTTTATGGAGCTCTTGGGTTATTATCAAAAGTTCAACTTGAAAAAATTAATGCAGGATCAAAACATACTTTAATACCAAAATTTTTAGTTCGATATGCACCTGGTAGTATGAGAAAAGAAGATTCAGCATTTAGATTAGATCCTGACACAGCTTTTAATCTGAATAAATTAAGTAATATTAATAATTTTGAAACTGGTTTATCAAGCACATTAGGTTTCGATTACAATATTAATAAAAATAATAATAGTTTTGACTTTTCTGTAGCACAAATAATCAGCGAAAAAGAAAATAAAAAGATGCCAAGTAAATCTAGTTTAGACGAAAAACTCTCAGATTTAGTAGGGTCTGCTAACTGGGATATTAATGATAAATTTAGTCTAAATTATAATTTTAATTTAGATCAAAACTATAGTGATTTAAATTACAACGAAATTGGAACTAAATTAAACTTTGGATCTTTAAATTTTGATTTCAATTATCTTCAAGAGAATAAACACATCGGTGATCAAGACTATTTTAAAACAAAAATAAATTATTCAAATAACAAAAACGGATTGTTTTCTTTTGAAACAAAAAGGAACCTAATTACTAATTCTGCTGAATTTTATAATCTAAGTTATGAATACACAAATGATTGTTTAAGAGCAGGACTTGTTTATAGAAGAGAGTTTTATAATGACTCTGAATTGGAGCCAGAGAATTCATTAATGTTTAAAATTACTCTTGTACCATTCGGTAACATTAACTCGCCTGCTTTAAGTCAATGACGAAAAAAATAATCATTTTAATAAAATTTTTTTTAGTAATTCTCTCAAATAACTTATTTGCTAATATAAAAAATAATATAGTTCTTAAAGTAGAAAATGAAATCATAACAAATTATGAAATAAAAAATAAAATAATTAGCACTTTAGTTCTATCTAATCGAGAAATAAATCAAAAAAATATTGATGGATTAAAGAAACAAGCTTTGGATTTTTTGATTCAAAATAAACTTAAAAAGATTGAACTTTCTAAAACCAATATTGAAACAAGTTCTAGTCAAATAAATGATTATATAAAATCGATATACCAAAATAATTTATCTAAACTAAAAGAAAAATTCAAAAAAAATAACCTTGACTTCAAATTATTTAGAGAAGAAATAGAAATCCAATTAAGATGGCAAAAATTTATTTACCAGATTTACTCAAATAAAATAGAGATTGACGAAAAAGGTGTAATTTATGAGGTAAAAAAAATTTTAAAAAATCAATCAAATATTGAAGAATATAGATTATCGGAAATTGAAGTTTTATTAAATGGAGACAACCGTGATAAAGAGAGAATTTTAAATTTAAAAAAAGAAATTAATGAACGAGGATTTGAGGAAACAGCTTTAAAATTTAGTATTTCATCCTCAGCTACAAATAATGGTGATATGGGTTGGATTAAAGGAAAAACTTTATCAAAAAATATTTATAAAATTGTAAGTAAAATGAAAAAAGGAGATGTCACAAATGAAATAGTTAGACAAGATAGTGTTCTCTTTCTAAAATTAAATGACAAAAAAATTTCTAAATCGAGTGATATAAATTTTGAAAAATTAAAAAAGGAAGTAATTACCCAAAAAAAGAATGAATTATTTAACATGTACTCAAGAAGTCATCTTTCAAAATTAAAAAATACAAGCTTAATAGAATATAATAAATGAATAAAAAAATACTAATTGTAAGTGGAGATCCTAATAGTATCAATTCTGAAATAATTTACAAAGTTTGGAAAAAATTAAATATTTCGATAAAAAAAAAAATATATTTAATATCGAATTATAAATTAATTTCTAGTCAGTTTAAAAAATTAAAATACAAGATAAATTTGATAAAAGTAGAAAATACGAAACAAATATTCGATAAAAATGCACTTAAGATAATTGACGTAGATTTAAAATTTAGAAATTCTTTTAAAGTAAATATCAATCAATCATCAAAGTATATTATAAACTCATTAAATCTTGCTCATAAATTATCGTTAAATAATAATATTTTAGGATTAATAAATTGTCCAATAAACAAAAATTTACTTAATAAAAAAAATTTAGGTGTAACTGAGTATCTTGCATCAAAATGTAGAGTAACCGATGACTCGGAGGTAATGTTAATTACTAACAAAAAGTTATCAATTTGTCCTATAACTACACATGTTGATGTGAAAGATATTGTTAAAAAGATTAGTTCTAAGAAAATTATTAATAAAGCAAAAACTATAAAAAATTGGTACAAGAAAAAATTCAAAGTTGAGCCCAAAATTGGAGTACTAGGACTCAACCCTCATAATTCAGAATTAAAAAAAGACTCAGAAGAAAAAAAAATAATTATTCCAGCAATAAAAAAACTTAAAAAAATGAATTTTAATATTAATGGACCATTAATTGCTGATACGCTATTTATTAAGAATTATAAAAAATATGATGTTTTGATTGGTATGTTTCATGATCAAATTATTACTCCTTTTAAAACTTTATATAAATTCGATGCAATTAACGTAACTTTAGGATTGAAATATCTTAGAGTTTCACCAGATCACGGCACAGCGATCAACTTGATTAAAAAAAATAAAGCAGACTCAACAAGCTTATTAAAATGCATTCAGTTCATAAATAAATTTGGAAAATGAAGTTTTTAAAAAAGTCATTAGGTCAACATTTCCTTGTAGACCAAAATATAATCAAAAAGATTATAAATTCAGTTGAAGTTGAGAACAGGCATATTGTAGAAATTGGGCCTGGAGATGGTGCGCTTACAGAGGAAATTTTAAATAAAAAACCAAAATCTTTAATTGTTATAGAAAAAGACTCAAGTTTTGCCTCAAAACTAAAATTAAAATTTTTCAACAAAAGAATTGAAATTATTAATGATGATATCTTAAAATTTGATTTAGAAAAAAAAATTAAAAAAAAATCTATAATATTCGGTAATCTTCCCTACAATATTTCTTCTCAAATACTTGTAAAACTATTGAAATTCAAGACATGGCCTCCAAATTTTACTGATTTAGTTTTAATGTTTCAGAAAGAGTTAAGTGATAAAATTACAGGCAAATACTTGTCAGCATATTATGGAAGATTGTATATACTTTTAAATTATCGAATGAAAATTATTAAAAAATTTTTAGTATCAAAAAATTGTTTTTTTCCAAAACCAAAGATTACCTCGCAGATAATACATCTCTGCCCAAAAAACTTTGAAAAATTTTCTATAAAAAATTTAAATAATCTTGAAAAAGTTACAAATATCCTCTTTTCTAATAAAAGAAAAATGATTAATAAAAACATTAAAAAAATTTTAAATGAAAAAGAGATAAAAAGTTTGATTGATTTAAAACTTGACCTAAGGCCAGAGAATGTTAGGCCTGAAATATATTATAAAATAGCTGAATTATACGAGAGAAAGAGTTGATCTTCGTTTGTACATTTTGATAATTTCTTCAATTTGTTTAAAACAAACCTCTAAATTTTTATTTATTATTATATAATCATAGTCTTTCCAATGCTTTATATCTTCGTCGAATGACTTAAATCTTTTATTAATCTCCTCACTTGAATTTTGATTTCTAGATACTAGTCTTTTTTTAAGTTCATTTTTGCTATCGGTGATAAGATAAATTTTGATTAAATTTAAGTTTTTAAATTTTGAGAGTTGTTTTGTTCCTTGCCAATCTATATCAAATAAAATATCATTATTTAGTATAGTTTGATCTACAGTTTTCTTTAGTGTTCCGTAGTAATTTTCAAAGATTTTTGCGTGCTCATAAAATTCATTGTTTTTAATTAATTCTTTAAATTTATCTTTTGATACGAAATAGTAATCAACTCCATCAATCTCATTTGACCGAGGTGCTCTTGTAGTGTGCGATACAGAAATTTTAAACGATTGATATTTTTGTTGAATTTTTTTTGAGAGTGTGGTTTTTCCAACACCCGATGGAGAGGATAAAATTATCATGATATTTTCTCCATCATGTGCCATCGAATACTTCTCTATGTGTTAACTTGATTTACTTTCAATGAATTTTATAGCGTCTCCAACAGTTAAAATTTTTTCTGCCTCGCTGTCTGAAATTTCTGAACCAAATTCTTCTTCAAAAGCCATTACCAATTCAACTGTATCTAAGCTATCTGCCCCTAGATCATCTATAAAACTTGCTTCTTCGGTTACTTTTTCTTCTTCAATGCCTAAATGATCAGCAACTATTTTTTTTATTTTATTTTTTATATCCTCTGACATGAATTCCTTTCTTTATTTAATTTCTTATTAGATTAATAATTAGAATTGTCAAGCCATATACATCCCACCATTAACATGTATAGTTTCCCCATTTATATAATTTGCCATATCTGAAGCTAAAAAAGCTACACAATTTGAAACATCTTCACCAGTTCCAAGACTTCCAGAGGGAATTTTACTTAATAAATTTTTTTTAAACTCATCACTAATTTTATCCGTCATCTCTGTTTTTATAAAACCTGGAGACACACAATTAATGTTTATATTCTTTCGCGCATATTCAATGGCTAAACTTTTCGAAAAAGCTATAATACCTGCTTTTGAAGCTGAATAATTTGCTTGTCCAAGATTACCTGTGTGTCCGACAATTGAAGAAATATTAACAATTTTTCCATATTTATTTTTTAGCATCTTTTTAATAACAAATTTGCACATTAAAAAAGTTGACGTCAAATTAATATCCAAAACTTTTTTCCAATTTTCTTCTGTTAATCTAATTGACAAATTATCTAAAGTAATTCCTGCATTATTTATAAGAACGTCAATGCCTCCAAGTTTTTCGTTAACTTCATTTACAAATTCCTCTATTTTATCATGCTCGTCTAACTTAAACTTTTTTGTATTAACATTAAATTTTTTCTTTAAATTTTCGAGTTTTTCCTCATTGGTACCAGTAGCAAGAATTTTGGATTTATGATTATGAAATTTTTCAACCAAGCTATTTCCAATACCTCCTGTTGCACCTGTTATTAAAATTTTTTTATTTTCTAAATTCATTGTTTAAACTTTTAATATCAGCAATTTGATTAATAGAAAAGCAATTTACATTTTTAAGTGTCCTTTTAACCATACCTGTTAACACCTTTCCTGGGCCTATCTCGATATAATTTAGTACGCCTGCATCAAACATATTAATCATACTTTCCCGCCATCTAACACTTGAGTAAATTTGTTCTATTAATAAATTTTTTATTTTGCTAACATCATTCTCAGACTTTGTGGTCACATTATGGATAATTGCAATTTTAGGTTTTTGAAAAGTAATTTTATTAATTTTTTCTTTCATATTATCAGCAGCAGATTTCATTAAAGAGCAATGAAATGGTGCACTTACTTTTAGAGGAATGCTTTTTATTTTATTTTGTTTTAGTAAGACTTGAAATGAACTAACAGTTTCTTTTTCACCACTAATTATTACTTGGCCGTCTGCATTATCGTTTGCAATTTCACAAATTCCATTTTTGTTATCCATTCTTTTTATTAAGTCTTTTAATTGATCAACGCTGATTCCTAATACTGCTATCATACTTCCTTTTCCTACTGGGACTGCTTCTTGCATTGCTTTGCCTCTTTCGTGTAAAAGATATAAAGCATCGCTAAATTTTAAAGACTCTGAGGAAACTAATGCTGAATATTCTCCTAATGAATGACCAGCAAAATATTTAAACTTATTAAAATTGACATTAAATTCATCTTTCAAAATTTTAAAGATTGAATAACTAACTGTAAGAATAGCTGGTTGAGTGATTTTGGTTAGTTGTAATTGATCTGCTGGACCTTCCAAAATTATTTTAGTCAGAGAGAAATTAAGTACTTCATCAGCTTCCTTGAATATGTTTTTTACAAGATTAAATTTTTTATAAAACTCAGATCCCATTCCTACTACCTGAGCACCCTGACCTGGAAATATTAAAGCGTTCATTTTATCTAAATTTTACAGCAATTATTAGTATTGCTATAATATATCATTATAGTATAAACCAATTTTTAAAAATAACTAATTTTACTTATTAATATTAAAATGGCTTTTTACGAAAATACAATTGTTGCAAAACAAGACTTAGCTGAAAATGAGCTAAAAGCAGTCAAAGAAAAATATAATAAATTAATTAACGAGACCTCAGGAAAAGTGATCAAAATTGAAGAGTGGGGTTTACGAAAATTAGCCAACAAAATCAAAAATTTTAATAAAGGTTTTTATATTCACTTCAAGTTTGAAGGCACGAAAGATACGCTAGCAGAAATTGAAAAAAAAGTTAAAATTGACAGCTTAATAATAAGGCACTTAACAGTAAAATATAAAAAATTGGACACTAAAAATGAGTTTTTTAATAAAGAAAAATAAATATTATGAAAAGAAGAAATAAAAAATTTCAAAGAAAGGGTTCAAATTCACTAAATAAACTCAGTTTATTTCAAAGAAATGACGGTAAATTTTCAAAAAAATGTCCTTTATCAATTAAAAATGCGCCTGTAGTTGATTACAAAAATATAAATTTATTAAAAAAATATATTTCAGATAACGGAAAAATTATATCTTCTAAAATTACCTCAGTTTCGTTCAATAAGCAGAAAAAGCTAACTAGAGAAATTAAAAAAGCAAAAGTATTGGGTCTTATATAAATGGAAATAATTTTGTTAGAAAATATTATTAATTTAGGAAATATTGGGGATAAAGTTAAAGTTAAAAACGGTTACGGGAGAAACTATCTCTTAAAGCAAGGTAAAGCTCTTAGATTTAATAAAGAAAATCAAGACCTTGTAAATAAAAAAAAAGATGAACTTAACAAAAAAAACTTAGAACAAAAAAGTAAATTCAAAGAAATTGCTAAACTAGTGAATAGCAAGACTTTTACATTTATTAGAGAAAGTAAAGAGAACGGTGATCTATACGGATCAATCAAACCAAAAGAGATTACAAATCTAATTAATGAAAAATCAAAAGCAGAAATAAGCCCATCACAAATTATTTTAAAAGAGGAATTAAATAAAATTGGTTCTTTTAAAATTGATATTAATTTCCACACTGAAGTTAAAGCAATAATAACTATCAAAATAGACAAAATTCAAACAAAATAACTTTTCCACAGCACATTAGAAAAGGTGTGTAACTTTTTTCTTTAAAAAAGGTATCTTATTAATCTAGAATATGAAAGTGACGGAAATCAAATCAATTAAAAATAATCTTGAAAATAAACATCCATCAAATATTGAAGCTGAACAAGCTCTTTTAGGGTCAATTTTAGTCAATAATGACATAATCGATGAGATTTCAAACATGGTCAATGCTAATATTTTCTATGATCCTGCCCATGTTAAAATATTCGAAGTTATTGAGAATTTAAACAATAAAGGGATGATTGCAAATCCTATTACGCTAAAAAATTTTTTCGAAAAAGATAATATGCTTAGTGAAGTTGGTGGGACCGAATATTTGGTAAAACTTACAAGATTCTCAAGTTCCGCTAAGCAAGCAATAGACTATGCTAAAATCATTCATGAAATGTTTCTAAGAAGACAGCTTATTTTAATTTCTGATAAGCTTTCATCTGACACTTTGAATGCAAATTCAGATGAGAAAAACGCGGAGAATATTATTGAAAATACAGAAAAATCTCTTTTTGATTTAGCTGAGAGAGGAAGTTTTTCTCAATCTTTTTTAAAATTTAATCAAGCCTTAGATCAAACTATTGAGATGGCAACTTTGGCAATGCAAAACGATCAAGGTATTGTTGGTGTTCCTACTGGATTAACTGACTTAGATGAAAAACTAGGCGGTTTACATAAATCTGATTTAGTAATTTTAGCAGGCAGACCCTCTATGGGTAAAACTGCACTAGCAACAAATATTGCTTATAATGCAGCTCAAAATATTTTAAAAAGACAAGAGAAATCATCTGTTGCTTTTTTTTCACTTGAAATGTCATCAGAGCAACTTTCCACTAGAATTTTATCAGAGCAA
>MDTD01177287.1_pt1 | contig 32172 bp, 28 predicted proteins | sample 811221 | NCBI WGS metagenome assembly MDTD01 (sample SAMN05326646, study PRJNA326480) | marine metagenome | isolation source: seawater | place: Pacific Ocean: South West | collected 2011
GGGATCAGCGCCGCCATCCAGCCGGCTTGTGTCAACGCATCCACGAATTCCTCGGGATAAGCGCGTTTTTCATCGACCTTGCGATGATACTCATCCGGGAATTCCGCGCAAAGCGAGCGCACGGCATCGCGAATGTCCTGATAGTCGTCACTTATTGGCAAACTCACGGTAACTCCGTTTCATCCTGTTTCATTGAATTGAGCGACGGCGCTCTCGGCATCACGCACACCGGTCCAAGCTGATCCTGGTTCTTAAAACCGATAGGTCCGGCACGCCGTTCAACCATGTGTTCCCTCGCGCAGAATGGCTCCGACGTCGCTCGCGGTCATTGAGCCGTGCGCGTCCAGCACCCGGTCAAAACCTGCTGCAGCGTCGCCAAACATGTCGCGCGCCTTTTTGCGTAAACTGGCGTCGACATCCTCGGGCTCAATTGGGGTTTCGAGATCAAAATGCGTCTCGATCCGCGTGCCATCGGCCAATTCAAGCATGCATTCGGCCTGCATATACCCGACGGCATCGTCGGGGATTACCTCAACGTGTTCCGCAAACGCGATCAGTGCCGGGTCTTCCGCCAAGTCATCAGCGTACAATGCAATTGACCCGGTCGGGCGCCCGTCCAGAACCATCCCGGCCAGCCAGCGATAACTGAATTTCACCTCCAGGCCGGTCTGCGGCGTTGGAATATTGCACACGCTCATCCAACGCGGGCTGGTGCGGATCTTGCAGGCGGCGATGTCACCCAGTTTGAGGTCGCGGCCCTTCATGGCGATCAAAAGCGCTTCCACCATGGCGTGGGTACCATGGCAGCAGGCGTGGAATTTGTAACGGATATCCTCAAACAGAAACCGGCGGGAGGGGCCTGGCGCCTGTTTGGGCGCGCTGGAATGTGTCGGGACAAACCCTTGCGCGCCCGTCAGCCCATCGAACGGGCCCGAAAAACCGATGCGTGCCAGTTTTACGACTTCGATGCCGTTGGATGCCGCAATGCCCGCATTATAGGGTTTGCCCATGGTGCCGAATTGTGACTTGAGCCCGGATGCCCGCGTGGCGCACAATCCGAGGGCCGTGCGGGTTTGTTCGCGGTCAAGTCCGTAGAGCCGGGCCGCTGCAACAGTCGCGCCAAATGCGCCCGAGGTCGCGGTCTGGTGAAAGCCGCGATCATAGTGATCCATCCCAAGGGTCATGCCGACGCGGATGGCGGCTTCCGCGCCCAGCACATAGGCGTCGATCATCTCGTCAAGCGCTGCGTCCGTCTCCTCGGCTGCCGCTAAAGCTGCGGGATAAACTGCCACCGACACATGGGCGAGATGGCCGAAATGGGTGTCGTCAAAATCAAGGGCATGGCTGATCGTGCCATTGACGAGCGCTGCCATGCGCGGGGGGAAAAGACCGCCCGAAATGGCCGAGGCCACGTTCGCGCCGCCTTCACTTTCAGCAAGCCGATGGATGTAGCCGGCAACTGGTTCGTCCTTGCCCGCAAGGCCGCACAATATCCAGTCATAAAGCGACAGGCGGGCCATTTCGCGTGCCTGCGCCGGGATCGTCCGCGGGTCTCGCCCCGCCAGGTCGAGAACTGTTTCAAGCAGGTCTGTTGCCATGTTAATCGGTCCCGGTCTTCGCTATTCGCCGATCATCACAACGACATTGCCGAAGCCGCCACGTTCCACGCGTTCATGGGCCTTGGCGATCTCTTCGAGCGGGAATGTCGCCCCTATGGCAACGGAGAGTTTTCCGGCATCGGCCAGTTCGGCGATTTTCTGCTCACCGGCAATGCGCTGGTCTTCGGGCAGGTGGAAGCACTGGATAAAGCGCAGATTGGCGCCTTTCCCCGCAAAGGCATAATAGGGCAGAACCGGCTCGCGATTGCTGGTGGAGGAATAGGACGCAATCGTGCCATTTCGCTTGAGCACGGCGATATCCAGTTCAAGATTGGCGCCGAAATCGACTTCGACGACCCGGTCAACACCCTGACCATCGGTGAGTTGCAGCACGCGCGCCGCGACATCTTCGGTCTTGCGGTCGATCGTAGCAAAAGCACCGAGTTTTTTGACGTAGGCGGCAGCGTCGGGATTGCTGACAGTCCCGATAACCCGTGCCCCGTCCGCGACAGCCATTTGCACGGCAAATAGGCCCACCGACCCTGCGGCGCCGTTGACAAAAATCGTCTCCCCGGTCACCGGGCCGTCTGAATAGATGCACCGGAATGCAGTCATCGCGGGCACCGCCATGTTGGCGCCATCGGCATAGCTCAGCCGGTCGGAGAGCCTGACCGCATGACGAGCGGGCAGGGCGATATACTCAGCGGCGGTTCCAAAAGCCCGCCCCGGTTCGCCATAGCTGCCCTGCGCATTCCATAGCCACACGCGCTCACCCACGCGAGCAGGGTCAACACCTTCGCCCACAGCGTCGATGTCGCCTGCGCCATCCGAATGCGGAATGATGACGGGGTGCGGCATGACCTTTTCAATCCATCCGGCCCGACGCTTGACGTCCGAGGGGTTGATACCTGAAGCGCGCACCCGCACGAGCACCTCGCCTGGCCCGGCAACCGGAGCTTCGACCTCACCAACCTTCAAAACCTCGGCAGCGGGACCGGTGCGTGTGTAAGTGGCGGCAAGCATGAATTTACTCCCAGGCAGTCAGCGAACTGCGCCCGAAATTCAACCTGTTGCCTCAAGATAAGGGTCGCAAGCGGCTGGTTTCCGGGCACTCCGATTGCCGGAGAGACAAAACCATTGCCAGTTTTCTCAGTTATCTGAATGGGGCGTTTAGTATGCGATAAGGGGCAAAATAGTTTGGCCTGAAATGTTCACGGGTGGATATTTGCAAAGTAGCTTGAGCGCCAGAGACGATATCCGAGGTCAAAACCTGTTGGATTTCTTCATCAGTTCGGGTTTGGAGCGCCATTCCGTCGCGCTGTAGCCGAATGTGGTCTGAAACCAACGCGAGAAGGAGCTCAGTCCCTCAAAGCCGACCATGCCCGCCAAATCTGTCAGCGGAAAATCCTTGTTGGTGATGTATCTCAAGGTAATATCGACCCGGACCTTCTGCATCACCGAAGAAAAGGTTTCTCCTTCCTTTTCCAGCCGGCGGTTCAAAGTGCGCCGATCGATGTTGAGATAGTCCGCCATGATGGTTGCGCTGCATTTATCCTCGGCCAGCATCTGTCCGATCAGGCGACCCACCTTGGTCGAGAAATTATCGGGTGAGGGCAGCACCGGGGTTAGATATTTGAGAGCCTGTTTGCGCAAATAGGGTGAGGACGTGACCACTGCGCGTTTCCAGTCCTCGCGCCTGACCACGATGCCCGAAAGGATCTGGTTGTAGGACACCGGGCAATCGAAAAAGCGGCGCGTGTACTCGGTGCCCTTTTGCCTTGGATGCGAGAAGGACACCATTTCCGGCTGGAAATTCATGCCCGCGAGCCAGCGGATCGTCATGGTTACGCCTGCGGCGGCAAATTGCGATGCCTGAATGGACGCTTCCTGGGTTCGCCCGGCAAGTTGTACGACGATCACCGGATTGTCCAATTGGCTCTCGATCTGCACCACGAAGCCGTCCGCATGCATGGCGATGTGGGTCGAATAATAGCCAATTGCCTCTTCAACCGTTTCGGCTTCACGCATCAAAAGGGTGACAGGTCCGAGATCGGGCACGCCCCGTTTGTGGGCGGCGCGAATGGCGAAGTCGGAGGTTCCCGAAAGCTCCGCAGCCAGCGCCAGCGCATCGAAGAAGCTGTCTAGCGAGATCAGGGTATCCGGATCATCAAGGCAACTCGGATCGAGCCCGGACTTGCTGAGAACCTCTTCCGGCACAAGACCGACCTCCCGCGCCGCTTCGGGAAAGCCGATCAATGTGGCGCTGCGGATGAGACGCATATGCGATCCTTTTCTTGCGTAACCGCTTAACCCAGTATGCCCGAAAATGATAACCGCTTGTCCCAAATGGTCAATCAGTTTGTCGCGTCAACGTCAAAATCAGTGTCAGCGCCTTTTGGGTGGCCAATGCGCATTTTTGACTATCGACATAGAGGATCTCATGATTTCCAAGGATTGGTTCGACCAAAATCTCCCTGAAATGGTGGCGATCCGGCAGGACCTTCACGCGCATCCGGAGATCGGCCTGAAGGAATTCCGCACCTCTCAGATTGTTTATGATCAGCTGGTTGCCGCGGGTGTTGAAGCCGAACGTGAAATTGGGGTCACCGGCGTGGTGGGCACTATCAAGGGCGATCGTCCCGGTCCGACGATAGGACTGCGTGCCGACATGGACGCGCTGCCGATTGTTGAACAAACCGATGTTCCCTACGCCTCGACCAATGGTCTGATGCACGCTTGCGGCCATGACGGGCACACCACAATGCTACTGACCGCCGCGCGTTGGTTGTCCGCCAACCGCGATTTCGCAGGTACGGTACATCTGATTTTCCAACCGGCGGAAGAAGGCAGGGGCGGAGCCCAGGCCATGATCAAGGATGGTCTGTTCGAACGATTTCCGTGTGACATGATATTCGGCCTGCACACGACCGCCGGCATGCCGGTGGGCCGGTTCGGTATTCGTGACGGCGCCATGCTTGCGGCAGCCGACCAATGGAAAGTGGTTTTTCGGGGACGCGGTGGTCATGGGGGCGTCAACCCGCACCTCAGTGAAGACATCACTTATGCCTCAGCGCATTTCGTTCTTGGCCTGCAAGGCATTGTTGGGCGTAACGTCGCGCCGCTCGAAACGGCCGTGCTCAGCGTTGGTCATATTGGCGCGGGCACGCCCGACTCGTTCAACGTGGTGCCTTCGGAGCTCTTGATTTGCGGCACGGCGCGCTGCTTCAGCGACGAGGTGCATGACGATCTCGAAAGAAGGGTCAGGGAACTGGCCGAGGGGACTGCCAAGATCTGGGGCTGCACCACGGAAGTGGACTTCAAGGGGTTGATGCCGCCGCTGATTAATGATCACGCCTGCTATGAAATTGCTCTGGCAACAGCGCAGGCGTCAGCGGATGACGAGGCGCTGGTCAATCCCGAACTCGGCAAATCCACCGGCGCTGAGGACTTCGCCTGGATGATACGCGAGGTTCCCGGCGCATTCATGCGCATTGGCAACGGGGTTGAAGCGGACGGAACTTTCTATGGGACCCACACGCCGAAGTTCAATTTCAACGACGACATTATCGGGCTCGGTGCTGATTACTGGGTGACCTTGGTGCACAAGGCGGCGGAGCGCGTTTTGAGCAATGTTTAGAGTGGATTTTGTGCCGATAGCTGGGGCGTGTGTGCCCGATGCAGCTTCGCTGGCCGCCATGCATCTCCTCAGCCAGCGTCTGTTTCGAAAAGTTGGCGGGTCGACGGAGGAAGGCAGGTTTGGGGGGAAACAACACCATTTTCCCATGTTTGTTTTGAGTGGAGACCGGGGTTTATGACGAGACCTCTTGATGGCGTAACCGTCGTATCAATCGAGCAGGCGATTGCCGCTCCCTACTGCACCAGATTGCTTGCTGATCTTGGTGCCCGTGTTATCAAAATCGAGCGCCCCGAGGTTGGCGATCTGGCGCGCGGCTATGATAAACGCGTCAATGGGCTCGCAAGTCATTTCGTGTGGTGCAATCGCACCAAGCAAAGCGTCACTCTTGATCTTAAAAAGCCGGAAGCTGCGGAAGCGGTAAAACGATTGGTCTCAAAGGCCGATGTCTTTGTGCAGAACCTTGCGCCCGGCGCGGCGGCGCGGCTCGGCTTGGGTGCGGAGGAACTACGGGCGCTCAATCCCCGTCTGATCGTTTGCGACATTTCCGGCTATGGCAGGGGCGGCCCCTGGGGTGACCGCAAGGCCTATGATCTTCTGATCCAGGCAGAGGCGGGGTTTCTGTCTGTCACCGGTCCGGAAGATACGCCCTCCAAGGCTGGCATCTCCATTGCGGATACCTCAGCCGGCGTGACGGCGGCAAACGCCATACTTGCGGCCATGCTGCAACGCGAAAAGACCGGCGAAGGCACGGTGATTGATCTCTCAATGCTCGAATCCATGGCCGAGTGGATGGGTTATGCGATGTACTACGCCTATGACGGCGCTCCGCCGCCGCCACGCACGGGCGCTGGCCATGCCACCATCTATCCCTACGGCCCCTACAAGACATCGGACGGTGTGGTGTTGTTCGGCCTGCAGAACGACCGTGAGTGGCGCGCGTTCGCCACTGAAGTTCTGCGGCGGCCCGACATGGCCGCCAATGACGAATATGCCAGCAATCATGGCCGCAACAGCAATCGCGCGACGATTGAGCCGGTGATCGTGGATACGTTTTCCACGATCACTTCGGACGAGGCCATCTCACGCCTGGAGAAAGCCAATATCGGCACTGCGCATGTCAACGAAATGGCCGACGTCTGGGCCCATCCGCAACTGAAGGGCAGGGACCGCTGGACCACGATTTCCTCCCCCGCAGGAGAGGTTCCGGCGCTGCGCCCGGTTTCCGGCGCGACCTGGACGCCCCAGATGGGCGCGGTTCCCGCGCTGGGCGAACACACCACCGCGGTGCTGACTGAACTGGGCCTATCGCCCGAAGAGATCGAGCGCATCTCCTCCTGACAGCGGGAATGGGGTGTGAGCTATTGTTGAACGCAGGAAGCGACTTTCTTGGAACACAATAAGACTTTGGAACTGGCCTGTTTTGCTTCCGCGCTGCGGTTTGAGGACCTTCCCGCTCCGGTTGTGCGTCAGACATCGCGCTTCTTGCTCGATGCATTGGGCTGCGCGTTAGGTGCATATCGCGAAGACTTGCGAAAGACAGACCTGATCACGAAAACCGTCGAGGGCATGCAAGCCGCTGGGCGATCGACTGCCATCGGAATTGGTGCAGTCCATCCCACGGTCGCTGCTTTGGGCAACGGCATGTTGATCAACGCCACCGACAATGACGACACCCACAAGCGGGCACTGGTTCACGTGGCCTCTGTGGTCGTGCCTGCTGCACTTGCCATGACCGAACATACCGGCGGCAGCGGCAAGGACTTGGTCGCAGCGCTGGTGGCCGGTTATGAGGTCACCGCGCGGGTCGGCATGGCGGTCATGCCCACCCATTACCGGTTCTGGCACTCTACGGCGACCAATGGCACGTTCGGTGCCGCTGCGGCAGCCGGACGCGCCATGGCGCTCAATCCCGAGCAAATCAGGGCGGCATTTGGCTTTGCCGGCACCCAGGCAGCGGGTCTGAACACCTTCTTCGAAAGCGGCGACGACACAAAGGCACTGCATCCCGGCAAGGCCGGGTTCAATGGCGTGCTGTCCGCGCAGCTTGCGGCCATGGGCATGACCAGTCCACCGGACATCTTCGGGCATCCCAAAGGATATCTGGCCGCCTATAGCCTGGAACCGAAGCCGGAAATGTTGACGCGCGGCCTTGGCAGCGAATGGATGATCCTGGACAACGGGTTCAAATATTTCCCCTCTATCCTTGCCAGTCACTCCCCGATTGGCGCATCGCTCGACATTTATGGGCAGGACGGGTTCGATGCCGGGGCCATCAAATCGGTGTCCGTCAAAACCTATTCAACCGTCAAGTCGCATTTCTCGTCCAAGCAGGTGGACACGATTATGGCGGCGCGTCTCTCTGTGCCCTATTGCGTCGCGGTTGCACTGGTTGATGGTGAGGTCAAGCAAAACCAGTTCACGCCAGAGCGCTTCAACAATGCTGTTGTGCGCGACGTGATGAATAAGGTCGAGATCGTTGCCGACGAAGACCTGACCAAGCTCTATCCCGAGAAGTTCCCGGCACAGGTGACCGTGGAGCTTGCGGATGGACGCACCTTTTCCGCCAAAATGTACTATCCCAAGGGCGATCCTTCCAACGCGCTCAGCGATGAAGAGCTTGAGGTCAAGTTCCGCGCCAATGCGGACGGTGTGGTTCCGGCGGACAAGGCCAGAGACTTGTTCGATATGATCTCAAATGTTGCAACCCTCTCCGATTTGAGCGGGCTTGTCGCCATTCTCTCAGCCAGGAGCGGCGCAAAATGACAACGTCGGCGGATATCGACATCCTTAAAACCTGGATAGAGGCCGAAAGCCCGTCCCATGATGCCGCCGCCGTCGGGCGGATGGCCGATATCGTGACCGCTCATGTCTGCGAAACGCAAATCGCCGTCGAGCGGGTGCCCGGCAAGGATGGGTTGGGCGACTGGCTGATCCTGCGCGCAGGGCCGCAGACCAATGAGCCGCCCTTGCTCCTGCTCTCTCATCTCGACACGGTCCATCCCCTGGGAACCGTGCAGAACGCCCTGCCGTTCCGCGCCGAGGACGATCTACTTTACGGTCCTGGCATTTATGACATGAAGGGCGGGATGTATATCGGCATCGAAGCGTTCAAGGATGTGGTCCAGCGCGGTGCGGCCAACCGACCCATAGTCTACCTGTGTACCCCAGATGAGGAGATCGGGTCACCCACATCGCGCGAGCAGATTACAGCGTTCGGCAAGTCTGCCGGCGCCGTGCTGGTAACAGAACCGGCGCGGGATGGCGGCAAGGTTGTGACGGCGCGCAAAGGGCTTGGCTTGTTCAACATCAAGGTTTCGGGTCGGGCCGCGCATGCGGGCATGCGCCACGCGGATGGCCGTAGCGCGATTGCCGAGGCGGCGCGGCTGGTGCTCGCGATTGAAGCGATGACCGACAGGTTGCGCGGCATCACCGCGAATGTGGGTATGATCTCCGGTGGAACGGCGGTGAATACGGTGCCGGAGTTCTGTTCTTTTCCTGTTGATGTCCGGTTCGAGAACCCAGAAGGCGGCAAACGGATCTGCGATGCCATTGCAGCGCTGCAACCATCAAGCGCCGATTACAAAGTCGACATTATCGGCGGCGAAGACCGCCCTGCCTATGACCACTCCGAGCAAGGTCTGGCGCTGTTCGAAAAGGCGCGCTTGCTCGCCTTTGAGATTGGGTTTGAGCTGGCGGCGACAGAGCGCACCGGCGGTGTCTCTGATGGAAACTTTACCGCCATTCTCGGCACCCCGACACTCGATGGAATGGGCGTGGATGGTGCAGGGGCACACACGCTTCACGAACACATCTACGTGTCATCGATTGCGCCGCGCAAGGCACTTTTGACGCGGCTTATGGAGACGCTCTGAGCGAGCGTTTGTGATCTGAACGCCAACGGCCGCTTTGCCTGAAACAGGCCGGCAAAGACACTTGTTCCTATTTCCCGGATTCCCCTGTTTTTCGGCCGCTTCAAACCACTGCCGCATGGTGACGGTTTTGTTTCAGTCTTATGTCAAACCAAAGCCAGCTTGTCCCAAATTGCAAATCTATCGTCCCAAGTTGTTATGTGGGGGGCTTCCCTCCTTGTGAAGGTGGGTGATCAGCTCCGGGGGCCCTGACCATGGATGTGGGGACCTTAAGGACAAGGTGGACGGAGGCGTCCATTTAAAAAAAAGAGGGATACATGAAGAAGCTGCTCTTATCTTGCGCAACGGCGCTGGCGCTGGTTGCAACGCCCATCAGCACATATGCGCAGACCGCCAAAAGCGAAATTGTCTGGGGCGATGTCCTGCCGGGCAATCTCGACACCCATGTCGGGTTCGACGTGCTGGTGCAGATGATCCTCATCAATGCCTATGACGGGCTTTATCGCTATGTCGGCAATCCGCCGGAACTTGAGCCGTGGCTTGCCGAGAGCCACACGGTCAGCGATGACGGTCTGACCTGGACCTTCACCTTGCGTGAAGGCATCAAGTTCCACGATGGCAGCGACATGACATCCGAGGATGTGGTCTACAGCTTTCAGCGCTTGATGGCTCTGGGAAAAGGCGCTGCAAGCACATTCACGCCGATCATGAAGGCGGAAAACGTCACGGCGCTGGACGACCGCACGATCCAGTTCGTCCTCGATACACCCTATGCTCCGTTTCTTGCCGCGATGCCGCTGGTGTCGATCATCAACAAGGATCTGGTTCAGGCCCATGAAGTTGATGGCGACTGGGGCACCGCATGGCTTGCCTCGAACGATGCCGGTTCGGGCGCTTATGAGATGGATATGAGCAATTATCGTCCGCAGGAATCGCTGACGATGAAACGCTTCGATGACCACTTTTTCGGCTGGAGCGACAACCCCAATCCGGTCGACATCGTGCGTGTCAATCCCGTGCGCGAAACCTCGACCCGTGTTCTGGCCCTTCTGAATGGCGAACTGGATGCGACCGACTCTTATCTTGGAACCGATCAGGTCGACCGGATCGCCAGATCGGACAGCGCCTATGTGTCGCGGGATGAGTCCATGCGGCTTTTCCTGATTACAATGAACAATCAGAAAGCGCCGTTCGACAATGTCAATTTCCGCAAATGCCTCAGCTACGCGATGAACTATGACGGTTTTATCAGCGGCGTTTTGAACAATCTTGCCGAGCGCAATCCCGGCCCGCTGCCGCGTAATCTGTGGGGCAATCCTGAAGGTCTGGCCGGCTATTCCTTCGACCTGGACAAGGCCAAGGAGTACTGCGACATCGCCAAGGCGGAAGGCGCGCCGATCGACCGCGAACTGGAGCTCGTTTCGCTCAGCGGCTTTGATCAGACCTCACAACTTGCCCAGCTTCTGCAGTCGGATGCGGCCAAGATCGGTTTGAACATCAAGATTGTCGAGCAGAACTTCAATAATGTGCTCGGCACGCTTTCGAGCGCTGAGACCGCGCCCGACATGTGGATTCACTGGGCTTCCACCTACTTCGTGGATCCGGAAAACTGGATCGGCCAGATGTATGACAGCTCGCTGTCGGGCAGCTGGAAACAGTCGGCATTCTACAGCAATCCGAAGGTCGACGAACTGCTTCAGAGTGCGCGCGGCGCCACCGACAGGGCCAAGCGTCAGGCCCTCTACGAAGAGGCGTCGAAGATCGTTGTCGAAGATGCAGTGGACATCTGGGTCTACAACACGGTTCAGCTCAGGGGACTGGCCAATCGTATCGATGGTTACAAGTTCTCGCCCGTCGGGTCGGGTTCCGATTTCCGTTACCTGTCGATCAAGCAGTAAGCGCAACCGCTTCAACGTTACCGGGTGAGCTTATGTTCAGATTTCTTCTCCGCCGGCTGATTTTGGTGATACCTGCCTTGTTGGGCCTGACCCTGCTCATGTTTCTGCTGGTTCGGGTGGTTCCCGCGGATCCTGCGATCATACTAGCAGGCGATAACGCCACGACAGAGCAGATCGAGGGGATTCGTCGTTCCCTCGGTCTCGACCGACCGCTCTATGAACAATTCTTCTCCTATGTTGTTCAAGTCGCCCAGGGTGATTTCGGAACCTCGATGTTCTCCAATCGGCCAATTGGCTCCGATATTGCCCTGCGGCTACCGGCAACAATGGAGTTGTTGCTCGTCTCACTGATATTTTCGTCGTTTGTGGGTGCCGTGTTCGGGGTGATCGCCGCCGTGCGCCGCAACAAGCTTCCCGACTACCTGATCCGGCTCCTGTCATTCAGCGGCCTGGCTCTGGCTTCGTTTTGGGTGGCGATTATGCTGCAGATTTTCTTTGCGATGCAGTTACGATGGCTGCCCTTGCGTGGGCGCTTGCCGGCGACGATGGATGCGCCTCCGCATTTTACGGGTTTCTATCTCATCGACTCGCTGGCGGCAGGGCAATTCGGGACATTCTGGCAGGCCTTGCGCTATCTTATCCTGCCCGCGATTACGCTGTCTTTGATCGGCGTGGCCTCCATTGCGCGTTACACACGTGCGTCCATGCTGGAAAACCTGCGACACGATTTCGTGGATTACGAAAGGGCTGTTGGATATCCCGACCGGCGCATCATTGTGCCCTACGTCCTGCGCAATTCGCTCATCACGCCGGTTGCCCAAATGGGCCTGTTGTTCGGCAGCCTTATTGCGGGCGCGGTGGCCATCGAAGCGGTGTTCGATTGGCCCGGCCTCGGCTCCTATCTGGTCAATGCGATCATTGCGAGCGATTTCAACGCCATTCTCAGCGTCACGCTGGTGATTGGCATCATCTACGCCTTCATCAACATCCTGGTCGATCTCGTTCACGGACTGATCGATCCGCGTGTTGCCCAGTTCGATTGAGCCATGCTGTATCTAAGAGCCTTCCTGCGTGACATCCCAGCCGTGATCGGCCTGATCACCATCGTCACACTGTGCGTAATCGCAATTCTTGCGCCGCACATCATTCCCCGGCCTGATGAGGCCTTCAACGCCAATGTGTTCTCCCGGCTGCAGCCGCCCAGTGCCGATTATCCTTTCGGGACCGACAATCTGGGGCGTGATATTCTGTCCCGAGTCATCCTTGGCACGCGCTCGGCGCTTGGGGCCGCGTTGCTGGTGGTCGCTGGTGCCATCGTCATCGGCGTTCCTCTGGGACTTTACGCCGGTTACAGCGATGGTGTTGTTTCCAACGGCATTATGCGCATCACCGACATTTTCCTCGCCGTGCCGCAGTTGGTGCTGGCGCTGGCAGTGGCCCAGATTTTCACCGCGGGGCTCGGCAGCGCAATGCTTGCCCTGGCCCTGACGTTTTGGCCGTTTTTTACAAGGTCCGTCTATTCCGAGGCGCGGCGGGTGAGGTCCGCGCTTTACATCGATGCGCTGGAAGGGCTGGGCGCAAGCCGGCTGCGGATTCTGGGCCTTCACATTCTGCCCAATGTTGCCGGACCGGTGATTGTCCGTGCCAGCACGAGCATGGGGTTCACCATTCTGCTTCTGGCGACACTGGGCTTTCTGGGCGCGGGAGCGACGCCGCCTGATCCTGACTGGGGGCTCGCCATCGCGGAAAGCCGCCAATACCTGCCCGACGCATGGTGGATGCCGACTTTCCCCGGCCTTGCCATTTTCATTGCCGTGCTCGGTTTCAGTTTCTTTGGTGATGGATTGCTCGATCTGGTCGACCCCAAACAAAGGCGGTCGAGATGAGCGGCGATCTAGCACTTTCAATCCGGGACCTGCAGGTTTCGGTCGGCTCCAATGAGGGCGCCGCGCACATTCTGGACAGCGTCAATCTGGAGCTGAAACGGGGTGAGATTGTGGGGGTTGCCGGTGAATCGGGCTGTGGCAAATCCACACTTGTCAAAACCATTCTTGGCATTCTGCCCGGCGTGGCGCGGATCAGAAGCGGTGAAATCCTGTTTCGCGGCGAGAACCTGCTCACCATGCCCCAGAAGCGCCTGCAAAGCGAAATCCGCGGCAGCGGGATAGGGTTCATTCCTCAGGACCCGTATTTGGCCTTCAATCCGGTTTTCACCGTGGGTGATCAATTGCTGGAAACCCTGCGCTGGCATGGTTTGCCCGGTGAGGGCGCGTCAGGCCGTTACACTAAAAAACTCCGGGCCAGGCACCGGGCGCACCTGGTGCAACTGCTTTCGGCGGTGCAGGTGCCCGATCCCGAAGGAGCGCTTGAGCGCTATCCGCAGCAATTCTCCGGGGGGCAGCGGCAGCGCCTGCTGATTGCCGGCGCGATTGCCTGCCAGCCGGAGATCATCCTTGCGGATGAGCCGACAACCGCGCTCGACGTGACCACTCAAATGCAAATCCTGAAACTGCTTAGGGATCTTGCAGCCCAGTTTCACGTTTCGATGCTGTTCGTCTCACACGATTTCGGTGTGATTTCGCAGCTCTGCGACCGCATTCTCATCATGTATGCGGGACAAAGCGTAGAGTTCGGTCAAACCCAGGACATTATCGAAAATCCGCAGCACCCCTATACGCGCATGCTCATGCAGTGCCACCCGGACAAGTCCGAAGACCTTGTGGGGATACCGGGCCAGGTTCCGTCACCGCTGACGCCACCTTCAGGCTGCCGGTTTAACCCGCGCTGCCCGGAAGTCCGCCCGGCGTGTTCGGCGGCGCGTCCGCCCTTTGTCTTTGACGGCGCCCACGCGCGCGCAGTGGCGTGCGTCCTTTCCAGCGAGGTGACCGTGTGATGGAAAAGGCACTCGTAGAACTCAGGGACATTCACACGACCTTTCAGGCGCGTTCGCGTTTTCTTGGCAAAAGGCGACCGCCTGTGCGCGCGGTGGACGGGGTATCGCTCACCATTCGAGAGGGCGAGATTCTTGGTCTTGTCGGCGAGTCCGGATGCGGAAAGTCGACGTTGGCCAGAACCCTTCTGGGCCTTCAGCGCGAAACCTCCGGCGAAATTCTCATCGAGGGGCGACCGGTGGGCGGGCTCGATCCGCGCGCTGCACGCCGTGCGCGAAGAGACATTCAGTATGTGCATCAGGATCCAGGCGCAGCGCTCGATCCGTGGTGGCGGATCGGTGCATCGCTTCACGAAACACTCAAGATCGGTGGCGTAAGCGATATTGCAGAGCGGGATAAACGCATTGAACAGATGCTGGAGGCAGTAGGCCTGAATGCCACCTACACACGCCGTTTCCCACACGAAATCTCGGGTGGGCAACAGCGGCGCGTCGGTCTCGCGCGCGTGTTGGGCTTGCACCCCCGCGTGATCATTCTGGACGAGCCGACCTCAGGCCTCGACCTTTCAGTCCAGGCGACGGTTCTGCGCCTGTTCCGCGATCTGCGGTCGCGCTTTGGATTGACCTACCTGTTCATCAGCCATGATCTGTCTGTGGTGCGCCGGATGTGTGATGGCATTGCGATCATGTATCTGGGCCGCATTGTCGAGATCGGTGAAGCCGAGGAGATTTTCAGCGCGCCGCGCCACCCTTACACCAAAGCGCTCTTGGCGGCCGCACCCAGGCTGAGGCCTGGCCAGATCGACGAATTCAAGGGGCTTGAGGGCGATCCGCCAAATCCGGCGTCCAAGCCCGCTGGTTGCGCCTTTCATACCCGATGCGTCCATGCGCAGCCGCAATGCGCCGGTTCAGATCCGGTTTTGCGCCCGGTCGGCGCAAAGCACGAAGCGGCGTGTCTGAGGCTGGATGAAATCTAGTTGCCCAGGCCTCGGGATGCCGGGCGGGCGGCGGCAAGATATGTGTTTGCGTCGGCACCGTGGGCGGAAAGCCCTTTGTCGCCGCGTTGCGTGATTTTGACGTGCAGGCCCGGCTCACGCCGGTGAGTTCCCGACTGGACAATGCGCGCCTTGGCCGGCGCGCAAAATGGAGAGAGACATGGACGCGATCACACCGACACAGCCTGATGGGCCGTTGGTCATCATCAAGGACTTCGTGTGCCCGCTTTGCTATTTTTCTTTGGGCGAATGGGGGCTGTTGGAGAAGCAACCGGAAAACAGGCGCACCGTAGCGGCCTTGCTCCTTCCAAACCTGCCCGCCGGCGGTCTTGTCATGGCAGAGTACGACCGCCGTCGCGGCATGCCGGCCGAAACGCGGGCTAGGAACAACGCCTGGCTTGCCAGCGAAGCGGAACGTGTGGGCTTGCCCTGGGTTACCCGCGAGAAGCTATGTTACACCATGCCCGCGCATGTGTTTGCCAAATGGGCCGTGGCTGAAGGGGTGGATCCTCTGAAAGTCGACCTGGAGGTTTTCCGCGCATATTACGGGCGCGGCGAAGACATCGAAACCACCAAGGCGCTCGAAGGCGTGGCAATCGAACTTGGGCTGCCCGCCGGCAAGGTCGCAGCAGCACTCGCCGATCCGGTTTTTGTCGGTGCGGTCGCGCATGACATGGCTGTCCAGAAGGCCGTCGCCTTCCTCAACCAGGTGGTCATCAATCACGGTACGGCGGACGTGCTGCAAGCCGAACAGGCGGACCGGAGCACGTCCGACCGCGAGCGGGTTCTGTCCGACTGGCGCGACGAAAAACCCGACAATATGGACTGGTCTCACCTGCGCACACTGACGGTGCCCGCAACCCATGACCGCGCGGCGGTTTCCGATGCCGTCACCATTATCGACCAGTGGGGCGGGCGCACGTCGCCATGGACGGCCAAAAGTCCCTCCGGCCAGAAATTCTACCAATTCGTTTCTTCAGGCCCAATCCGACGGGTCTGAGGAATCCAGCGCAATGCGCGCCGAGCCGATGAGTTTTGCAAGCCCAGAAACGGAGGATAGTTGTATGGAAACAGCCGAACTTTTTTACACTGACACGGGGCGGGGCAGGAATGTCATGCTCATCCACGGTTGGACATGCGATTCACACGACTGGATCTTTCAGATGCCAGCCTTGGAGGACAAGTTTCGCGTTGTCGCGGTTGATCTGCGCGGGCATGGACGGTCAGAGGTCATGTCTTCAGGCAGCTATGCGCCGGCCGACTATGACGCCGACATCGAGAACCTGATCGAGACGCGATTTCCAGGCGAGAAGTTTGTCGTCGTAGGACATTCCATGGGTGCGCAGATTGCGGCTCGTCTTTCGATCAAGCGGCCCGACCTCGTGGAAGCCGTGATCGCCGTGGACGGGACGCTGGGTTTTTCGGACGAACTCAGCGGCCTTTTCGAGCAAACGGCAAAGGACCTTAACGAAAAAGAACCGGGAGAGGTCGGTCCGGGTTTATTTACGCTCTTCTACGGGCCTAAAACACCTGAACCGTTCAAGCGTTGGCACGCCCGCCGCCTGCAGGGCACTCCTGCTCACGTGGTCAGGGAGTCTTTTGCGCCATTGCTGCTTGGCTCCGGCCAGATTGGTGTCGGTGAACAGAGCGAGGCGTTCATCCGGAGCATCCAGGCGCCTTACTACCATCTGTGCCGGTTCGATGAACAGGCAGGCTGGATGCAGCCCTGGCTTTCTCACCCCAAGTCGAAGGTTGATGTTTGGGCAGACTCCGGGCACTGGATTCATCAGGATCGGGCAGAGGACGTCAATGCCGCGATCATTGAATGGATCGAGCAACTGGATGGCACAGATGACGATCCCGCGTGAAATCCCTTCGCGCGATCGCTGGGTTTTGAACCGGAGATAGCCTTTTCGGCTTCCGCTCTAATTTACATTTTGGCACCGGTCATTCGCCATGACTGGCGCCGAATTGTGTCTAAGGTTCTCCTTCCTTATGCAGATCGCGTCGATCACGCTGAGACAGCGCTGAGATCGAAATGTTGGCCTGCCGCGCCCCCTTGTGAAAAACTCCCCGCCTGCGCCGCGCAAAAAAAACGAAAATCGGTGAGATCGTAGCGCATCAGAATTTCTCCATTTCAGCGGGCTTTGTTCAATGGATGGCGAATAACTCTCGCTGTATTCGCGGTATTTTTCTCCAAAGGTGAAATTCCGCGGACCGGATCGCTCATCGCAAAACAATCGCCCTGCGCGCATGCGATTTCGAGCCGGTATATTGTTTGGATGCGCCCCAATATGACAAGCATATGTCTGATAGTGAAAACTTGAGGGCATCAGCCGCTCATAACTTTCTTCGCATCAAGCCGCAATTTGGCAGCGAACCTACTGGATCAGTCGCACGTCTCCACCGCTTGAATGGTGTCGATCTGTGGTGCTCCGCCAGGAGGTGAGGGGCGGGCTGGCACCCCCCGTGTCCGCCGGCGTACCGACCTATTGGGCCCGGCGACTTTTTGAACAGTGGAGGACGAACGTGATTAGACAAACCAGCGTACTTGCAGGCGCCTGCGCCACACTTGCCCTTGTCTCCGGAGCATACGCCGCAGACTTCTCGATGAAGATTGCCTCACCGAATGCCGAACCTGCACCCAATCTTTCGGAATTCCAGAAGATCGTTACGGTGCCGTTGACCGAGTTCGAAACCGCTGTCGAGGAGCGTTCCGGTGGAAGGATCGATGTGCAGATTTTCTTTGCCGGCCAACTTGGCAAGATGGAAACCTATCCACAGCTCGTGCGTATGGGCGCTGTTCAGGCCGGCATCAGCACCGATGCTCAGGTGAGCCCATATTTTGAGGATATCAATGTTCTGAGCACGCCATACATATTTGGATCAACCGATATTGCGTTTTCGGTATTTGATGACGGGTTTGGCGAATGGCTGAACGACCGCATGGCGGAAGAGTCCAACATGCGTGTTATTGCCTGGATGCAGAACGGGTTCCGCAACTTCACGGCGAATACGCCGCTGAACAGCGCGGCCGATCTCAAAGGTCTGAAAATCCGGGTGCAGCCCAGCGAAATCTACATGCAGATGGTGCAGTCGCTAGGCGCTTCGCCCACCCCGATCCCGTTCTCCGATCTCTACACGTCACTGCAGACGGGCGTCGTGGACGGGCAGGAAAACCCATACGTCGCTATTCGAACGGCCAAGCTTGAAGAAGTGCAGAAATATATCATCGAGGACAAGCACACCTATGGTCTTCTTCTACTCGTAGCCAATGAAGAGTGGCTGGAATCATTGCCCGAAGACCTGCGTCAGATCGTGCGCGAGGAAGCTCTGGCCATGGCCAAACGTGAGCGGCAACGCGCCATCGATTCCGATGTGGCAGATCGCGCCTATCTGGAAAGCAAGGGCATGACCGTCAAGGAGCTGACGGCAGCCGAATTGCAGGCGTTCAAGGATCTCACACAGCCGGATGCCCTGAAACTGGTCGGGCAGACCGTTGATCAGGAGGTTATCGACGCGTTGTTCGCGGCGGTGGCCGAAGCTGAAAAGACGCACGCCAACTGACTTTCTTGGCCGGGACCCCACGCAAGTGGTCCCGCCATTTTCACCAACCGGGGGGTATTATGGGGTATGCCAGGGCTTTGGCGCTGAGGTTGTGCGCATTGATCAGTGTCATCAACGCATTGTTGCTGTTGATGATGACGGTCGTGATGTTCAGTCTGGTGATCACGCGCTATTTCTTTTCCTATTCGCCACCTTGGTCGGAAGAAGTCACCAATTACTCGATGGTCTGGATGGGGATGCTTGGCGGTGCTGTTCTCACCCTTTTCGACGACCATATTTCGCTGAGTTTTCTCTCCAGCCTGCTTGGTCCCCGTGGAAAGAGAATCCATGCCATCGTCATGCGCCTGCTGGTGATTGGCGTGTCATTGGTGCTGGTTTACACCGCTTGGAAATTCACCATGTCCATGGTGGGCATTCGGGCGCCGGGCAGCCGGTTGCCGATGTGGCTTCCCGTCTCCTCCATACTTGTGAGTGCCGTGCTCAGCGTCTTGTTCCAGTGGCTCAGGCTTTTCCAGGACCTGTTTCTTGGCAGCGCCGTCACCAGCGAGATGGATGAACGTCAAGCCGACTTCATGGACTCCTCCTTCAAGCTTGCCGAAGAATAAAGGATAGAAGGCGTTGACCCTCATTCTCATCCTTGTGTTGTTTTTCGGTCTGATTTTCGCGGGTGCTCCGATTGCCTATGCGATGATCGGTACCTCGATCGTCTATTTTCTGACCGGGCCCATTCCATCGCTTGTCGAGGTGGTTCCGCACAAGATGTTCGAGGGCGTGGACGTGATTGTTCTGACCGCCATTCCCTTCTTCTTGCTGGCCGGCAATCTGATGAACCGCTCCGGCATGGCCGACCGGTTGATGAATTTTGCCGATCTGATCGTGGGTTGGGCCCGTGGCGGTCTCGCACAGGTCAATGTCCTGGCAAGCCTTCTGTTTTCCGGGCTCACTGGCGTTGCGGTCGGCGACATCGCAGCGCTGGGAAAGCTCGAAGTGGCGGCGATGGAGAAGAATGGCTACACGCGTCCCTTCGCTGCGGCTGTCACAGTCGCTTCCGCGCTGGTAGGACCGATCATCCCGCCAAGCGGCGTGATTATCTTCTATTGCGCGATCATGCAGGTGTCCGTCGGCGCCATGTTCCTGGCGGCGATCATCCCCGGCCTGATGCTGGCCGGCGCGGATATGCTGCTCATCTATATCATGTCGCGCGTGCGCAATTTTCCCGTGTCGAAGCGGGAACGCACCGTAGGCAAGATCGCGCGCTCAAGCGTCGATGCGTCTCTGGCGATCTTGATGCCGGTCTTCCTGATCGGCGGCATCGTTGGCGGGGTTATGACCCCAACGGAGGCGGCTGCCGCGACCGTGGTTTATGCCGTCATAGTCTCAACCGTGGTCTACCGTGCGCTGAGCGTCCGGGATATCTGGCGCATCCTGTCAAACTCCGCGTTCGAATCCGCGCGCTTGATCTTTCTAATTGCCGGCGCGCTAACCATGACCTGGATCTTCGCACTTGAAGATCTGTCTGGTCTGCTGAGCGGGATATTCCTGATTTTCGGAGACTCGCAAATCGGATTCATTCTGTCGGTGAACGTTCTGTTCCTGATCCTGGGCATGTTCATGGAGCCGGGGCTGGCGGTTATCCTGTTCGGACCTGCCATCGCAACCATCGCCTATTCGTTCGGTATCACCGATGTGCAACTGGGGATCATGCTGATCGTCAATGTCGTCGTTGGATTGGCGACGCCACCCATCGGTAATGCGCTCTTTGCCATCGCCGCCGTCACCAATGTGAAAACCGGCGCCGTGGTGCGTGAGCTTCTCCCGTTCCTGTTCGCCAAGATCGTCATCATCGTGCTGATCGGCATGGTCCCGGCACTCACCAATGCCATTCCCGATTATTTCGGGTTCTGAACTTGAGGAGATACAATCATGAAAATCGTTTCAGCCGAAATCTTCGTGCTGCAGCTTGGCAATACCAGTCAGTATGGTCCCAGCGCCTGGCATCCGGTGCTGCTCAAGCTGCAGACGGATGAAGGCATTTCAGGGATCGGCGAGGCGGGTCTTGCTTATGGTGTGGGCGGCCGGGGCGCTGCGGGCATGGTGCATGACCTGGTCGAAGCCTTTGTGATCGGCCGCGATCCGATGCAGCGTGAGGCCATATGGAACGATCTGCATCGTCGGACTTTCTGGGGCGGGGCCACCGGTCCGGTGTTCAACGCGGCCATGAGTGCCATCGATATTGCTTTGTGGGATATCTGGGGAAAGGCGGCGGGCGAGCCAATCTACAAATTGTTGGGTGGGAAGGTGAACGACGAGTTGCGTTGCTATGCCAGCCAGCTTCAAGGCGGTTGGGCCGGCAAAGTGCAAAAGCTGGTGGAGCCGGAAGAGTATGCCGAGGCCGCTCGAATGGCGATGGCCGAGGGATATGATGCGATCAAGGTTGATCCCATCATGAATACGGAGGAGGGCAAGAACGAAATTCAGCACCGGCTTAAAGGCGCGCTCGATGCCAAGATCATCAAACGGGTGGTGTCCCGCATGGAGGCGATCCGGGAGGCCATAGGTCCCGATCCCGATATCATGCTGGAGCTTCATTCGCTGACCTCGGTGACCGGCGCGGTCCAGCTCTATCAGGCCTGTGAGCATCTGAACATTTTCATGATGGAAGAGGCGGTAAACTACGGCTCGGATCGCAATGCGCGCACGCTGCGCAACCGCCTGCCGGATGCCCGGCTGACCGGTGGCGAGCGCATTTTCACCCGTTGGGGCTTCCGCAGCTATCTCGAGGATGGCCTTATGGACATGATCCAGCCGGATTTCTGCCTGGTGGGGGGCATTTCCGAAGGACGTAAGATTTGCGATATGGCCCATGCCTATGAGGTGACTGTTCAGGGTCATGTTTGCGGATCACCGATTTCAACCGCGGCAGCGCTGCACATCGAAACGGCCATTCCGAACTTCCAGATCCACGAGCATCATCTGATTGCCACCACGGAGTACAACCGGGCGATCTGCGAGCAGGACCCTCAACCGGTCAATGGCAAGTACAAGGCGCCCGAAGGACCTGGTCTCGGGATGGATCTGAATGAGGACTATGTCCGCAAGAACGCGACCGTTATCGCAGTCTGATTGGATTTTTTACCTTTGTGCCGGGTGAAGCTTCCTGAGCCTCACCCGGCTTTTGTTTGATCGGTGGTTGGTAAACCGTTAGATCGAAGTGGCGCAGTTCAACAGGATTTTGGACACGTCTTTGGGCGCGTCGACCATCAAATCGTGACCATGAGGCGATTCAATCACCGTCCAACCCGGTGAGGATTTCAACCGTTCCGCCGTTTGGTCGTGCATCGGCGCGACGATGCCCTTGGCACGTACATAGACTTTGCAGGGGACGCAATCCATTGCGTCAACGTCTCCAACCTTGTCGGTAAATGTCTTGTAGGATTGGGGCGTACACATCCTGTCCACCCATTCTCGGTCTGCCGGGTCGGCGACTGCAAGCGCTTCTGCGGGGTTCGGGGCCATCAGGCCGGTCCCGGTTTCCTTTTCGATGGCTTCGCGCTTTTCGCGAAACGCGGGAGATGTCAAATCCATCAAGGAAGTGTTGGCGCTCGGAACAAAGGCGTCGAGAAAGACCAGCCCTTTCACCCTTGGACCCAGTTCCTGCGCCGCGCCGGCGATGACCATGCCGCCATAGGAATGGCCCACCAGAACCACGGATTCCAGTTCTTCCCACTTTATGAGGTTGACGATATCCGCAATTTGGGTGCCCAGACCTACGTCACGGGTGAGCAGATGTGAACGGTCCGCCAACCCTGTCAGACTTGGCGCGAAAACGCGGTGGCCTGCCGCAATCAGGTCAGGCGTAACCCGTTGCCAGCACCAGCCACCATGCCATGCCCCGTGAACCAGGACGAAAGCTGTCGAATGTGCCCCCGCTTTATTCTCTTTAGCCGTGCCTGAAACCGTCATGACTTCTCCCCTTTGTGACAACGTCGCTGATCACAAACTGATAGGTGCGAGCTGACGCGCGCCTTTCCGTAGTGGGGCAACAGATTGCCATTTTGTGGCGAAATGTGCGCACCGGCGCGGGAGCGGAGGCTGTCTGATTGCGTTTCTCAAATCGTGTCCGTCCCAATTCTATCGCACGCCGGAACGGTTTCGTTCTCCGCCGCCGTAACACCGAGACTCTGACAGCCCTGTCTCAATCTGCAAAGCGATTGTCCCAAACCGGTATTTTGCTCAAGGGGCTGTTCCCTAACATCGGCGCATCAACTGATACGTCCTGTGGGCCCAAAGGGGCCGTCGCGGGTCGTATTGAGTTTGCCGTTGCACCGGTTGTTTTGAGTAGTCACGAGGGGAAGAGAATGCCGTTCACGCTTGCCGCTGCTGGCGATATCATCATGTTGTCCGCTGTGAGCGGGAAAGATGCCGCTATTTATGCAAGCGTCGCAAAGGCCGATCTTGCAACCGCCAATCTGGAAATGGTGGTGACCGACAGTGAAGCGGCAACGGACAAGTTCATAAATCTCCGGCTTTCCCCTCGCTATATGGATGACGTGACGTCACTTGGTTTCAAAGCCATGTGCGTGGCCAATAATCATTCCCTCGATTATGGCGTTGATGGGCTTTACGACACGCTTGAATTCACCAGGCAGGCCGGCATCATCCCGGTGGGTGCCGGTAAGAACGTGGCTGAGAGCGTGCGTGCGGAAGTCACTGAGTCCAATGGCCGGAAAATTGCCATGCTGGGCGCATCGGCCACGCTGCCAAATTCAAGTGCAGCGGGCGAGCATTCGCCAGGCATTGCCCCGATCCGGGTGATCAACCGGTACCGTATCGACACGGTGACGATCGACGAGTCCCCAGGCATGTCTCCTTTCGTGGAGACTGAAGCGGTCGCTCCAGATGTAGAGCGGCTTTGCGCGGCGGTTCGTGCCTGCGCGGGTGAGGCGGATCATGTCGTGGTCCATCTGCATTGGGGTGTCCCGCTGGGCTGGGTGGTGCAAACGCAGGACGAAATTGCCGATTACCAACGTCCGCTTGCGCATGCATTGATCGACGCCGGCGCCAACCTGATCATCGGGCATCACCCCCACTATGTACAGGGTGTGGAGTTCTACAAAGACACCCCAATTCTCTACAGCCTGGGCAATTTCCTGAAACACAAACTCAGCGTGACGGATGACAAGCAGCACGTTCATCCTCCCTACAAAATGAGTTCGTTGCGCGGTTACTGGAACAAGATCGGCGCCCTGGCACAAATCGAATGGAATGCTCCCGGCCAGCGCCCGGTGTGCAAATTCGAGATCGTTCAGTTGGACGACAACGGAGAGCCGCATCGCGCTACGCGCGAAACCGGCCAGGCGATGTTGGACAATATGAAGGAACAGTGCGCGGGCTGGGGCACCAGTGCGACCCTGGAAGAGGGGCCGGACGGTCAGGTCTGCATCTCATTCAACTGAATTCGGAACCGCGCGCTATCGTGGCGCAAATATACGCAAGTGGTTCTCGGGCAAGGCAATTTTGATGGTTACGAATATAGCAGGTTCTGGGAAATCCAGCTCTGAGGTCGCAATCGACGACGAAATTCAGGGTATTATTGACCGCGCCTGCGGTGCGATTGACGAAAAGGTCATCCAGGCAGATCTCGAAGAGTTTGCGAAGCGGCAAAAGCTCTCCGGTACACCTGAAGAGCTCGAGAGTTTCCGCTATCTTGAAGCGCGCATGAAAGGTCTTGGTTTTCGCACCGAGCTCCTGATGCACGACGCCTATATCAGCCTGCCGGGACCTGCGCGCCTGGACGTTGGTGGCCTGGATTTCAGATGCATCACACATTCGTTTTCACAGGCAACGTCACGGCTTACCGCCGAGGTTATGGATGTAGGCGCATGCAGGCCGGAATCCTTCGCCGGCAAGGATCTGCGCGGCAAGATCGTTGTTATCGACGGCATGGCAACTCCTTACGCGGCGGTGCTGGCGTCCCGAGCTGGCGCGGTGGGCCAGATTCACGTCAGTCCCCATGAATACCTTCATGAAATGTGCATCTCACCGGTATGGGGGAACCCCGATCCGGATACGCTGAGCGAACTGCCGGAGACGGCTGTTGTCACGGTCAGCGATGCCGATGGGCGAAAGATAAGAGAACGTCTGCGGCGCGGTGAAGCGGTTAAGGCTTCGATTGTCGCGGAGGTTGATACGGGTTGGCGGCAGACACCGCTCCTGACTGCGGAACTGCTTCCGGAGGGCGCGGATGACGACTGCCCGTTCGTGATGTTCTCCGGCCACCATGACACCTGGTATTATGGCGTGATGGATAACGGCTCGGCGAACGCGACCATGCTTGCGGTTGCCGAGGCGCTGAAGAAAGATATCCGGCATTGGCGGCGCGGGTTGCGGTTCTGTTTCTGGTCGGGCCATTCGCATGGCCGCTACACCAGTTCAGCGTGGTATGCGGACACTCATTTCCAGGAACTCGAAGCGCGCTGCGTCGTTCACGTTAATGTCGACAGCACAGGCGGCAGGGGCAATTCTGTGCTCACGGATACGCCTGCATCCACGGAGCTTCAGGGCCTGGCTCGGGAGGCGGTTCTGGCGCAAGCCGGCCAGGAGATTCTCAATGTCCGCATGTTCCGGGCGGGCGACCAGTCTTTCTGGGGTGTCGGCGTGCCTTCAATCTTCATGGGCATGAGCGAACAGCCCATTGACCCGACCAAAAAGGGCGTGTCTTACGCCTTCGGGCAGGAACAGCGCAACGGGTCAGGTTTCGGCTGGTGGTGGCATACTGAGTTCGACACTATCGACAAGCTGGATATGGATGGGCTCGTACGCGATACCCGCGTCTATTGCCACGCTGTCGCACGGCTTCTGTGCTCGGAGACGTTGCCCATTGACTATGCATCGTGGCTTGAGGACTTCCGCGAAACCGTAGCTGATCTGGAGAGTGCGGTCGGAAAGTTGATCGATTTCCATTACCTCAATGATCGTGTCGATGCGCTGAGAGATAATCTCACGTCTAATCTGTCCGACCGGGTTTTGATGCGTCTTGAGCGTGCCCTCGTGCCGCTGGATTTCACTTCGGGTGACCGATACCGCCACGATTCCGCGCTGCCGGCGGAACCCTATCAGGTTCTTGATCCGATCAGGCGGCTGGCCGAGGAAACGCCTGGGACCGATGGTGCGCGATTTGCATCTGTGGCAGCACGCCAGTCGCTCAACCGTGTCGTGGCGATGCTCGACGAGGCGCTTGCAGCCCTTGCGCTCGGGTGAAGCGCCATGACGCTTAGGCCCGAAACGAAACTGGTCATCGCCAATCAGATTTCAGCGGATTTCGGAGAGGCGTTGCGCGGGCACCCGGCGAAGCCAAAGGTCATAGACTGCCTCAATACCGAGCGGCCATGGCTGATACCGGAGCAGGCGGATGTGCTGGTGACAATCCCTTATGCGAGTTGGGCGACCGAAGACGCCAGAATAGCCGAGCACGATCTGCCGCGCCTGAAATGGATTCAGCTGTTTTCAACCGGGATCGAGCGAATGCCGGCCTGGCTGCTGCGGGACCGGCTGGGGGGGTGCGGGCGCGGGCATACTTCACCGCAAATTGCCGAGTTTGTGTTGGCCACGATGCTGATGCGCGAAAAACGCCTTGATCAGATCAGGGCGCGGTCGCTCAAGGATTGGGTGAAAACCCCCATCGGCACCCTTGAAGGTAAGACTCTGGGGATTTTGGGCTTTGGGTCAATCGGCGAAGAAATTGCCCGGCGGGCAAGGGCCTTCGACATGAAGATTTTCGCCTGCCGTCGAGGCGAATGGACAAGTGCCCCGGAAGGCGTTGAACCGCTGCCCGACCCGGCCGCCGTTCTGGCGGTCTCGGATCATGCCGTGGTGGCTCTGCCCCTGACCCAAGCCACCCGGGGTTCGCTTGATATCAGGGTGCTCGGCAGGGCCAAACCCGGGCTGCATCTCATCAATATTTCACGTGGCGCGATCATCGTTCAGGAGGACCTGAAGACCCTGCTGGACGAGGGCACGATCGGGTTTGCCAGCCTTGATGTTACCGATCCGGAGCCGCTGCCGGCAAGCCACCCGTTCTGGAAAGACGATCAGGTTTTTCTGACGCCACATGTGTCGTTCATGGGTGGCGATCCCTTCGGCCGGTTTCTGGAAAAAACAATGAGCAATCTGACTGCGTTCGTAAAGGGCGCGCCGATGCAGGATCTTGTGGATGTAGAGCGCGGGTATTGAGCGCAGGTCCGCAATGCGTTGCCGCCTGTGAACCCAGCCGTTTGCCTGAATTGAGAAGAATATGACACAGCCAAAACTGTTCACCGAGTACAAACTGCGCGGGATCACGCTCCCCAACAGGATCGTGGTTTCGCCCATGTCCATGTATGATTCCACCGCCGATGGCCTGCCGACCCATTGGCACGACATGCATTACGGAAATCTCGCCATTTCTGGCACTGGGATGGTGGTTCTTGAGGCGACATATGTCTCGGAGTTTTCACGTTCAACGCCGGGTGATCTGGGGCTCTGGAGCCAGGCGCAGGCGGACGCGCTTGCGGCGCTGATCAACAGATGGCGGCCTCAGGCGAAATCCAAATTCGGCATCCAGATCAGCCATGCGGGAAGAAAGGGAGCGACGGCGGTGGCATGGCATCCCGAAGATGTGCCGGACTGGCCGGTTCTCGGACCATCTTCTGAACCATTTACAAAAGACAGCCGCACACCCGAGGCGATGACGCTGACCAATATCAAGGAAGTGATTGCGGACTTTGCGCATTCCGCCCAACTCGCTGGGGGGGCTGGTTTTGACTATCTCGAACTGCATGCCGGGCATGGCTATCTGCTGCACAATTTCCTGTCGCCGCTCTCCAATACGCGCACCGATGAGTATGGCGGAAGTCTGGACAATCGCATGCGGCTTTTGCTCGAGGTGTGCGCGGCGGTCAGGACCGTTTGGCCCGATGACCGCATTCTTGGCGTGCGTCTGAGCACGACGGACTGGATCGAGGGCGGATGGGACCTTGAGCATTCGATCCTGCTCACGCGTCGTCTCAAAGAACTTGGATGCGATCTTGTCACGGCATCGACGGGCGGTCTTTCCCTGCAACAGGTCATCCCCAGGGGGCCGGGCTATCAGGCGCCATTTGCCGCCAGCCTTCGCAATGCCACCGACATGCCGACACTTGCGCTGGGCATGATCAGCGATCCCGCCCTTGCCGAATACCTTCTGGTCGGAGAACAGGCAGACCTTATCGGTCTTGGCCGCGCCATGCTTTACGATCCGCGTTGGGCGTGGCATGCGGCAAAACAACTTGGCGCAAGACCTGATTTCCCTCCCCATTATGAGCGCGCTATCCGCGAACATCATCGCATCTAGGCTTTCAATTGAATGCCGCCGTCACACCCGACCAGAAAGAGTTTTCTGACATGCAACCTATCGCAACAACCAATGCCCCCGAAGCCATCGGTCCTTATTCTCAAGCCGTCCGACATGGTGATCTGATTTTTGTTTCCGGCCAGTTACCCATTGATCCCGCCACCGGCGAGATGCCTGCAGGTGATCACGCGGAACAGTGCCGGCAGAGCTTGCGCAATATTGCTGCCATTCTCGAAGCGGCTGGAACCAGTTTGGACAAAGTGGTCAAAACCACAGTTCTGGTGACCGATCTGGGCCAATTTGCCGAGGTGAACGCAGCCTATGCCGAGTTTTTCACCACAAGCTTGCCGGCCCGCGCGACCTTTGAGGTGAGCGCATTACCAAAGGGCGCCCTGATTGAAATCGAGGCTATTGCCGTTTTTAGTTGAGCCATCAATCCCGTACACAAGCGGGCTGTTCGGTCCCGGCATTTGGTGGATCGGATTGAATTTGAACCGTTGGGGTTCAGAAGTCCAGATTTTACAAATCTATTCGTATGGCGTTAGCCCGCGCAGCATTTTCAATCGTCGTCCGAAATTGTAGGCGTTGATGAAGTCCTGGAGATGGGCTTCTAACTGGGCATGATCATCATAGTGAAAGCGCTTGACCGTTGCCTCTTTGATGGTGCGGCTCATCCGCTCAACCCGGCCGTTCGTCCAGGGATGTTTTACCTTGGTCAAGCGATGCTCGACGCCGGTACGATCAAAAGCTTGCCGTGCGCGTGTCCGGATTGGCACAGCTCAAGTGCTTCACGCCATTGATCCAGGCTAAACGTCCGCGCGACGGGAATGACGAAGCGCCCCTCCACAGCAAGCTGCGCATAGGAACTCAGGACGTCATAGCGAGGGACCAGATCTTCCTCGCGGCCGGTGGTCTTGATCCCGAGACCTTCGTCGTCGAAGTCGGTGATGCTCATGACATGATTGGGCTCGCCATCGACGATCTTGATAAAGTCATGGAGCTGGCCGGGCGCGAGCGCCGTTTGCAGCACCCGATCCACCTTGCCGCCGGCAATCTCGCGCGCCCGCTCGATCAGGCCTTCGCCATAGGGCGTGATCTCGGCGCCGAACCCGCGCAGTTCCTTTTCGAAAGTCTTGCCGGCGGCCGCAATGACGCGCGCACCGCGCGCGAGCGCGATCTGAACTGCCGCAAAGCCGACCATCGTTCCGCCTCCATTGACCAGCAACGTCTGGCCCGACGAGACGCCGAGAAGGTCGAGACTTCGCGTCGCTGTTTCCACGGCCATCGGCAAGGTCGCCGCCGCGAGCATGTCCAGACCCGCCGGAACCGGCTCCCATGTCGATAGCACCGCCGATTCCGCCACGCCGGCGGTTGGAAAGCCGAGATAGTCGGGAACGCCGAACACGTTGTCGCCGATCTTGACGTTGGTCACGCCTTCGCCGATGGCCTCCACCTCTCCGGATACGTCGAGCCCGATCCCGCCCGGCAGCGGACCCGGCATCAATCCGAGGCACAGCACCCAGTCCATCGGATTGAGGGCACAGGCATGGACCTTGATGCGGATCTGGTTTGCCCCCGGTGCCGGGACCGGAGCGTCGACAAGGTGCAGCACCTCCGACCATTCGCCGTGACTGTCAAAACGCAGCGCGCGCATATTCGTTTCTTGGGTATCTGGCATCGTCTTCTCCATGTTGGGCCGATCAAACGTGCGGCCGAAACGGGTTGTGCAGCTCGGTTATCGTGGTATAGTCAGTCACTGACAATAATCGTATCGTCAGTGACTGACAAGAGATGAGATGCCACGCGATCGCGAAAAGGTGCGCCGCCGACTGCAATTGGCGGCGTTGGAATTGTACGGCTCGGCCGGATACGAACAGACGACAGCCGCCCAGATCGCCGAGCGTGCAGGGGTCACTGAACGCACGTTCTTCCGCCACTTCCCCGACAAGCGCGAGGTGCTGTTCGATGGCCAGGACGCATTGAGCGCGGTCCTGATCACGGCCGTAAAGGAAAGCCCTGCAACGCTCGGAACATGGGCAACGCTTCGGCAGGCATTTGAGGCGACGGACAGCATCATGACCGATAACGGTGATCTTGCGGCGGCACGGCGAGCAGTGATCGCCGGCAGTCCCGCACTGCGAGAGCGCGAACTCACCAAAGCCATGGTTTTGAGCCTTGCCCTGGCCGGCACCTTGACCGAACGGGGGCTTTCGAACGCCTCGGCCCTCCTGGCGGCACAGGTCGGGATGGCCGCATTTGGCAAAGCCTTCGAAGCTTGGCTGGATGGCGGCGGTGACTTCCGACAACAGGTCCAGCTTGCTTTCGATGAAGTTCGCGTTTTGACAGCGTAGCGCAGCGGTTCGGCCGGGGGCGAGCTAGGCCCATCCGAACCGCATCACGCTTTGAGCGACCTGGCGACGCGATTGGCAGACTGAGCCGCGCCCCCGCCGTATCGGCCTGTTCACCTATTCCCTCGGGCCGGTCATGCCTTACTTTGATCTTTCCAGACTTGCCACCGTGTCCTGTATTGTCGTTGCCTCGGCTCCCACCCAAAGTCCTGGAACGCTTTCGCGCTTGAGACAGGACGATACTTGCCGAGTTCGAACAGGCGGGATCGGGTGACCGAGTCGAATAAGGCAGACAGCCGCACGAGCCAGTCGGGCACTCGCCGCGCCAAAGGGAGACCAACTTATTGTAGGGGCGTTGCGCCTACCAACGGCGGCTCACTGTCTCGTGTCCGGCCGCTTCGCCATGATCGACGATGTGCTGGGTTTCCAGCTCGTGCCGTGATCGCCGGGACTGGAGGAGAAGCTCGGCCAGCACGTTTCGGGCGCAGGCTGGCGCTGCCGGCCGGCTCTTTGATCTTCACCCTAGCAGGTTTCGGATGCACCCTCGCGCAGATTCTCGTTGCGCGCCTGTTTCAAGGCATCGGTGCGGGGACCGAAGGCATTCCGCTTTTCGTCATCGTCCACGACCTTTTCGAGGGCCATGTCGCGCGGATAGCCTTGCCGCTATATCGTACGCAGCGCTACGCCGCCGATTGAAATAGCAGTTGAAGATCTGCACATTCCTGCGCGACTAGGCTCATTTGCTTGGCGATCTCGCCAACGTCACCTGCCTCCACGGGTCGAGCGTTCGGCAGCAAGTTAAGATGGATGCGCCCTCCCGCAACCGCTCTGCAGCGTGATATATTACCATGTGCTTCAAAACGAAGATTCAGGTCAATGCCGAATTTGGGCGGCCGCCTTCGCCTATGCCAGCCGTTCGGATGCTTGCCCGAACGACCTGCCGTTCGTTGCTCACGGTGAAAGGCACAGGGGGTAGATGAAGTCGGCAGACTCCGCGCGACGCGCGAACGGCCGTCTCAAACAGGCATACGCTTAGGGAGCAGACGCGTAAGGTTTCCCATCAGGCTTATCTCAAAGAGATAAACCGATGAGCCACCGAGCGTTCAGTCGTTTCCGCTCGCGAGTTGCAAGCCTGCCCAAGTGGTATATTTGTCGCCGGTCTCACGGATGTGCGTATAGCGTTTAAGGCTCACCCAGGACCTGTGTCCGCTGACCGCTTCGACATGCGGGATGTTCCAGCCCATCTCGAACAGGCGCGAAATTCCGTCTGGCGCAGATCGTGGAAGTGCAAGTCTTCAATTCCGAATAGCTTGCAAGCCCGCGTGAAGTTCGCTGTGATTGCATCCGGGGAGTAGGGGAATATTTCCGATTTTCGCTTGGGCATGTTGTCGATGATACGGACGGCTTGGTCGGGGAAGTCGACCCTGGTATCATTGCCGAGCTTCTCACCAGAGGCTTCATGTGCCTTCGTGCGTCCGATTTCTTTGAGGCTTCTTCAATATAGCGCTCGATGGCTTTGGACAGTGGTGGGGCTCGCGTGTTTAACTCCTCCAGCGCGCCAGGCCTGGCCAGCTCTTTCGCGCTCTTCTCTCCAAGGGGTTGCGGCAGGGCGTTTGGCAAAAGTCTTGGTCTCATGATAGGACGTTCGCTCTCGCATCACTCGCATGCGCGCACGGCTGATGCTGCGGCCAGCTTTGCGTTTGCGTGTCCTGATCGAGCCCCTGGTGATCTCCTGATTTGGTACACGATGTCTATTTGACACTTTGTACCCAGGCCAGTGTTGAGATTGACGTCTTTGGCACCGAATGAGCGGCAAAGAGGCAGATAAAGAGTTCCTATAAGTGTCTGAAAAAACTATAAAACGAGAGTTTTCCGGGGCTTCCCGCTTTGCCGTTGCACCGATGATCGATTGGACGAACTGAGTTAAAAAAACTCTATAAAGTCAATTAGAAAGGCAAGCTCGTCGTGTACCATGTACCAAGATTTTTCTAAGCGAAAAA
>MDTD01010593.1_pt1 | contig 32166 bp, 26 predicted proteins | sample 811221 | NCBI WGS metagenome assembly MDTD01 (sample SAMN05326646, study PRJNA326480) | marine metagenome | isolation source: seawater | place: Pacific Ocean: South West | collected 2011
CGAACAACAACGCCTGTCGGAGGACGATGTCATGTCTGAAGAGAAGTACGCAGACTATGTCGAAGCCGTGCAGAAAGAATGCCCGGGAGCCGATGCCAAGGAAATTGCGGAGGCCTTTGCCAAGTATGAACAAGAGTTCTACATACCCCCACAAGACGCTATGCGCTCGGTGCTTCGCCGTTTCCAAAGCGGCACCTCACCCGCCCCAACTGCAAGCGGAACATCCTCTCGGGAAACCAAGAAAGTCGCCGGGCTTTCTGAGCTTAGTGGCAGTGACCGTGATGTTGAAATTGAAGTCGCCATCATCACGCACAACGTTCGTGACCAAATGATCAGAGGCGAGGAGAAGCAAATCGCCTTTGGAATGCTCGAGGACAATCCTTGGGAAGAAAACGGTCAACGCACCCGCTGGGACTACAAAGACTGGGGGCCTCATGCGAACCTCACCTCAGGAAGTATCGTCCGCATCGAAGGTGCCAGCGTGAACGAATACAACGGGAAGATGTCCTTGAACATCAATCAATCAACGCGTATTGTCGTCCTCAAGGAAGGCGTTGCGACTCCTGTTGCTTCCAATGACCCCATTGACATTGATGCCATTCCAAAGGAAGGCTACATCTGCGTTGTTGGGCGCGTTCTCGCAAGTCGGCCCGATCAAATCCACAGAAAGGACGGTTCAGGTTCGATAGACGTCGTCCGTGGTCGCCTCGCTGATGACACGGGAACCATCGGATTCCTCTCCTGGGAACCCTTTGAGCACGAAGTCGGGACCTTACTGAAAATCGATGGCGCTCAAGTTCGGAGTTTCAGGGACACGCCAGAATTGAACTTCGGGCGAACCACTCGCATTGAGGTCTTCCACGACACCAACTTTGCCGATCTTGAGACCTTGGCTCAGAGCACCAAAACGAACATCGCAAACCTTCGAGACGGTTCTCGTGATGTGGATGCTGTTGTCCAAATTACGGACATCATGAAGCGAACCTTTGAGCGAGACGGCGAAGAGAAATTCCTCTGGTCCGGCCAAATCGCAGACCCAACGGGCCGTTGCCGAATCAGCATTTGGGACACGCTTCCCTTTGACGAAGGCGACCTACCGGTCACCTTGGAAATCCGAGGAGCGCGGGTTCGGGCTTGGCAAGGGATTCCAGATATCACCGTGGACAAGACCGACCAGTTGACGGTCCTCGAATCTCCACCGTGGGACGAAAGCATGGACCTCACCAATCACTCCGTTGACGTTCTATTGACTGCCGTCGTGGCAGGACCAAGCCGCGTTGGCATGAAAACAAGAGGCATGCTGGTCAGCGTTCGTGAGGATTCCGGGTTCATTCTCCGTTGCACGGAATGCCGTCGGGTCTTACGTGATGGAGCGTGTTTTGAGCACGGTCCAAACGAAGGAACTGAGGACATCCGACTCCGAATGGTGATGGACGACGATGGCGTCACAGCCGCCGTGCTCGTGAACAAAGAGGCCACCCTTGCGGCCCTTGAAATGACCCACGAGGAGATGAAAGCCAAGGTTGAGGAACTCGGCGACCTCGGGTTTGTCCAATTGGTTCGCGAACGCCTGCTCGGGCGCCGTGTGAGCGTCTCAGGGCGCAGTATTGTGGATGACCAAGGTGCGATGGTGTTGGCAGACGGCTTTGAAATTGAACAACACGACGCCCAAATGCGGGCTTCTGAACTACGGGCGCAGTGGGGGTGGGCATGATGGAACGTGCAAGAATCGCCCGTCAACCCGCTCATTTGCTCCTCGCTTCTGAATTTGGAAGCGCCACCCTTCACGAGAAGGGCTCAGGGGAATACGACCCGTCCTTTGTCATAACAAAACTTGGTGCCAAGGTCAACCGAATCGTTGCAGCAGGATTGCTCGAACGATTGGAGTTGCGTGAAACCAGCAACGGTTCTTCGCTTTACCAGGGACAACTACGTGATCCTACTGGACTTCATTACTTCTCAATTGGTGAATACAATTCGGAGATGATGCAGGAGCTGGCTCATCAGTGGACCGAACGCCTCAACGATGGCGAACCGCTCTTGGTCATGATGACTTCCAAGACCCGTTGGTATCAAACTGACGAGGGCGCAGTCTACACCTCTTTGCGACCCGAGGAAGCATGCGTTGTCAAGCGAGAAGTCTACGCCAACTGGTTGTTGGATGCCTGCGAAGCGACGATGGCTCGCATGAATCAGTTCACGTCTTCCTTAGAGGTTGAGCCGACGCTCGATGCATTTGCACGGGCTGAACTACCCTCCAGCCTGCTCGCTGCACGAAATCACTACGGCGAAGTTGACCTTGAGCCTTTCAAGCTCAACTTGATGCAGGCCCTCGATATTGCTGAGGGACGGATTGAGGCTGCGACCACGCCGCCACCGGTCATGTCCTTGCCCGATGAGCCATCAGATACCTCTTCAGAAGGCGGCCAAGATGTTCAGGCGTTTTTGCTCCAGGCCATTGGGCACTTGGACCAGGGCGAGGGCGTAACCTTTGATACACTGTTGAAAAACGCCGTTGCTCGGGGTTTTGTTCGCGAGGTCGCCGAAGCCAAATTGGAAGAAATGCTTGACGGCGGAACCCTTGATGAGCCAAGGTTTGGCTGGTTCAGACTCGCCACAAATGAATAATTCGCCTCCAACACATTCAAGTTCTTCTCACGCTGTGGGTGGAATAGGGGTCAGACATGGCTGGAATGGATTTCTTTATTCGCCCTGCAACGGGCACTTCAAGTTCCGATTGGGTACGAATTGCGAATGCAGATATCAAGGTGAGAATGACACGCCGACTGACACGGACGGTTGTCCGTGGTCAAGAAGGCGATGACCTGCATGACGAAGGTTCTGAGTCGACCATGTACACCATCCGTGGCGAATTGACCATCGATGAATACAAGCGAATTGTGGCCATGTTTCGAACGGGCCAGCCCTACATCCACGACCCCTTTGAAGAGCGTGATGTGAAAGTGATCTTCGCCGTCATGGAATACGACAGCTCCAACGAGAGTTTCCACTTTGAACTGCTTGAAGACGTGATTTGAGGAGGTGCAAGTCGTGCGTGAACTGGAGGAAAAGCGAGAACTCCTCTACGTGATTCGCACGATGGACGTGCTGATGTCCTCTGGCGTTGGTTTGGAAGCAGCCCTTCACACCATCGGACGCGGTGGCTATGGCATCATCTCAGAGGATTTTTCTTCAATGATGAAGCGTCTGCGAAAAGGTACGGGTGGCGGTCTTGACAAGGAATTGAAGAGCATGATGAAAACAGCGCAATCCGCTGGCTACAAGCGTCTTCTCAACACGCTCTACACCAACGTCACGCAAAACACGGACCTCGTTGAAACACTGAAAAAACAGGGTGCGAGGATGGAGGAAGACCGGACTGAAGATGTTGAAAAATACATTGAAGACCTCGGTGGTGTACCCGAAACACTCCTTTCTATAGGCATGATTGGACCGATTATCTTGGCCATTGTTGGCTTGGTTCCACAATTGATGTCAGGCGACCTAGGTGCATTCATGTCCCTTCCAGATTCGGCGGTCATCAACAGCGTCGTGAACATGGGTTTGTTCATGACACTCGTGGGCATGGCGCTCATCGGGCTCAAGGCGCACACAAAAGACCCGGGATTGTGAGGTGAACAGATGCTCTTTGGTTTCCTCGAATCCTTCAACGACTCGCCCCTCCTCCTCTACTTGGCGGTCATCGCTGTTGCCTGCATCGGTGGCGGTATTCCGCCAATGCTGGAGCGCCGTCGTCGCCGTGCGATTGAAAATGCCCTCCCAACGTTTCTCGAGGCACTCTCGGATTCCGTTGGTGCTGGTCGAGGTTTGCAAGAAGCCATGATGGAGCAATCCGAGTCAAACGATGGTCTTCTGGCTTCCCTTCTTTCAGAAACGCTGAAGGAAGCCCATGCATCCTCGTTTGAAGCGAGTCTCTCGGCTTTCGCTGCCAAAACCCGGTCCAGTCAGGTGCAGCGGGTCATGATGTTGATTGAGACCGCCATCCAGCAAGACTCTGGACTACGGGATATTTTGAGCGATTTGAGCCGTGACTATGAACGGCTCAACGATTTGATGAATCAACGAGAAACAGAGCTCTCTGGCCGTGGCATGCTCATCATCATCTTTGTGAGCGTTGGCTTACCTGTGCTCATCGCCTTTATTGTGGGGCTGTTTGCACCTGCCAGCAAGGGCTTCCAAATCACCGCTTTCAACCAAACTTTCAGTCTCTTCTTCGCCGCTGCATCCGCAGTGGGGGTCAGTGTTTCCGGACGAATGATGGGTCGTCTCAAGGACACGTTGTGGTGGCTTCCCATGTGGATGGCCATCTCCATGGGGCTCTATCTTGGAGCCGTCAAAGCCGTTGGGGGTTAACGAATGTCAGAAGAAATCTTGGAACAATACGGACGAGTGACCATTTACACAGAAGCAAACCATCCATCTCCAATTTACCACGTTGATGGCGATATCCAAGCCAACCCCTACGGTGACCTTGCCGCTCTGTTCGAAGACGATGCGCTTGAAGAAGTGATGTACAACGGAGGAACCCAATGTGTCAAGGTTGCGCACCGCAACCACGGCATGTGTCGGACCAACATTTGGATCGACGATGAATCCGGTCTTCAAATCGCCAAGAACATCGCCTCCTTCACCAATGTGCCGTTGGGCGATGGTCCTGGCCTCGTTCCCATCTTTGACGGTCGTCTTCCGGACGGTTCTCGTGTGAACGGCACCATCCCCCCCGTTTCACCCGATGGACCGACGCTGACCATTCGTAAGTTCAAGGAAGACCCGCTCACGATGATTGACCTGGTGAACTTTGGAACCGTCAATTCCCGTTTGGCAGCCATGATGTGGGTCTGGATTGAAGGCCTTGATAGCCGTCCTGCCAACTTCGTTATCGCTGGTGGAACCGGTTCTGGTAAAACCACCACCCTGAATTGCTTGGGCATGTACATCCCATGGTCTCGTCGTCTCTTGACGGTTGAAGACACGGCTGAATTGCAAGTCTATCACGACCACTGGCTGCGTATGGAGACCCGTCGCGAGCGTCCCGATGGCACACCGGAAGTTGACATGAACGACTGTCTCAAGTCAAGTCTTCGTATGCGACCTGACCGCATCATCGTCGGTGAAGTCCGTGGACCGGAGTGTGCAACCTTGCTCACGGCCATGAACACAGGGCACGACGGTTCCTTTGGTTCACTCCACGCCAACACGGCGCAGGAAACCGTTACCCGAATGATCAACCCACCGATGAGTGTGCCACCCATTATGCTGAGCGGTCTTGACCTCATCATCATTCAAGCCCGGCTTCACGTCAACGGAAAAACGGCCCGTAAAATCACCGAGGTGGCTGAAATCGCCGGTATGGAAGGCGATAAACCTCGTCTCAACGCCATTTGGAAATACAACGCCGCCACCGATCAAATCGAAGAAACTGGTATCCCCTCTAAACTAAGAGAAACCATTTGCAACGCTGCGGGTGTGACCCCTGATGTGTTTGAGCGCCATGTCTCTCAGCGACAAGCCATCATCGAGGACCTTTGCCAGCGAGGTATTTCTGATATCCAAACGGTGACGTCTGTTATTCAGAACTTCTACGCACAACAGCACTGAATCATCCGTTCAAGCGGTTGAGCAGTTCGTCCACACGGTCGATTTTTCCTCGAACTCGAGCGAGGCTGTCCGAGGCATCAGCCACCGACTCCGCAACTTCCGTTTCCTCTGCAGGGGCTTCTGCAGATTGGGGCTTGAAACTAGCAGCGAGCGTCTTTAATTCAGTCACGATTGCATCCACTTCCGTCTCGGTGACCAAGACGCCCGGAGCGATGCGTGGAATTTCACTGGGTGAAAGATAGCCAAGTTCAGCACCTATAATGCCAGCACATGCCAACACACGGGGGCGGAGTTGAGCCGTGTTGACCTCATAGCCCTTTGATTCAAGGAAGCGAATCACGAGTGCCTGTTGGGCTTCGTCAAACCCGTCCTCTCCTGATTCAAGAATGGTCTGAACGAGTTCCTCAAAGGAGGCGATGTTGCGCTCAAGGCGCTCAATGGTCATGCGTTCGGATTCAGGCATGTGAACCGCTCCTCGGTGGAGGATTCTCATCATGCGTTGGCGACGCTGAACCACGGGATCATGGAGAGCTTGGGATTCAGCGATTTCGATGTGGAGGTCGAACAAAGCGTGCAAGCGCCCCGAGACGCTGGGAACACGGAGGTCGAGATTTAGGTCGCGCCCTTCCTGTTCGAAGGCCATGCGGGCCTTCACAACGTCCGAAGCGTGGAGAGCGAGGATGTTTTCCAATCGGTCTCGTAGCGTGCTACGGACTTCCTCAAATCGCCTCAACGCCTCTCGCTCACTCCATGATTGGGGCAGAGCGATGGCAGCGTTGCTCTCGTTTTGCACCTTGAAATCAAGTTCCATGATCATCTGAGCCACGGCTTGGTGAACGGGTGCAAGGTCGGTGGCAAAGCCCTGGCCTCGTAGGGATTGAATGAAGGCGGTCATGTCTTCTTGGTTGGTGGTTGAACTGACCATGAGGAAATCACGAGCCATGGCGTGAATCTCTGCGGTTCGCCCTCGAAGTTCCATGAGAGCGGTTTCCACCTCAAGACTGTGCGTTTCGCCAGCGTGCTGAATCATCGGAGGTACGGTGCTGGTGGCATCAACCGGCTCGGGGCGGAGGTGTTGCTCAAGTTCAGCATCGCTTTGGGATGAGGAGACGTCGTGGCCGATGCTGGCGAGGTCTTCCTTCAGGGAAAGTTCTTCTTCGTAGGTCCAGCCTTCATTGTGGTCTTCCACGAAAGAAGCAACCGTTTCTTCCACCGTTTCGGGAGTTTGCGGTGCGACAACAGCGGACACCTTTGGTACGCTGACAGGCCCTCGGGGTCTTCGCAGGCTCTTCTTGACCTTGCCCCATGCATTTTCTTGTGAGGCCAAGACCCCGGCAACGCGAGCGAGGAGGGCTTGCTTATTGCCCGAAAGGGTGAGCTCCAGGTCTTTGCACATGGCGTGAAGTTCGTCCCTTGTCATCTCGTCGAGTCGCTCGATGGCGAGTGATTTCGGGTCGTGGTTCAAATGAAGGTGCAGACGTTGCCTTCGGGCTTTGATGGAACCCGATTTCTTGATGCCAAACAGCCCCAATATCTCTCCCAAATCGCTGTTGGAGATGCTTCGAAGCCCAGCAGGAGAAAAATCCCAATCGGGAAAAATGAGGTGCTGAATCAAGCGTGCTCGCAACGATTCAACGGGGCCAGTTTTCGCCACACCGTGTTGTTGAGCGATGGCTTTGAGGTCGTCAAATCGGGCTTGGTAGAGTTCACCCAACAACGCTGACGTGTCCATGGCTACTCCACCTCTACGGCTTTTGCCGCATTGAAAGCATATATGTCTTCGCTGTCCAACGAGGCCAAGAAGGCTGGTTCTTGTGGGTGTTCGTACCAGCGGAAGGGGCCATCAGTCGTCCAAATTCATCAGCCGAGGGCTCGGGTCCATGAAGGAACGAGGCATGCCGGGTATGTTCCGTTTGCTTCCCTCGTGGTCGGTGGTCATGACCGAGAGCAATTCCATGAATTCCTTGAGGAGATTGACCATGCCAAGGTGGCTGTTTTCCGGTTGAACAATCCGTTCACATGCGGCGGTTACGGTGCCGTTGGGGTTCAAGGTTTCAATGAGCATTTCAACTCGAGGGCCGCTCTTGTACACACCACGTTTCTTGTTGGGGTCCACCAAGGAGGTGAGCAGTGCTTCATCGCCTTCCTCAGAGGCCTTTTTCAGGAAGGTGGAGATTTTTCGTTGCTCAACATAGGCGCCGACGATGGGTCGCAACGAGGGGTCGAGACTCTCAAGCAGCGCTGTTTCCAAACGATACGCCAGTTCAGCGCTCGGGTCCAGCATCTCGGAGATGTTGGATTTCGGGAAACCTTGGCGTGTCACCAAGAGGGTGAAACCGTGCAGCGGTGGGGGGATGAACCGTTCACGGTTGCTTTCGGTTTGGTCGCGTTGAAGACCCAGCGTGTGGCGCCGTCCTTTCATTCGGTGGCCGGCGTGAATGGCCCGCGGGACGATGAAGCCGTCAAGATGGCCTTGGAGTCGTTGCTCTTCCAGCCACGGCCAAATGTCCTCTTCATCAAGGTCGTCCACCTCCGCCTTTGCACCAAGACGACTGACCACCTCCTCAATGGTCTCGAGGATAAGGTCTGGGCGCATGCGCCGCATCTGGCGCCGAAGCAGTTCATGCTCGCACATCACACGAGCACCTTGTTCCAGGTACTCGGGCTTGTCATCGGCCACCAAAACCCACGTTGGCTCTTTTCGGGGCAAAAGGCCGGCGATTGCGAGGCCCTCAACATCGTGGTTAATCCAATCAAAAGCGCTCATGGCGACGATGTCGCCTGTTCCACTACGAAGCGTTTGGATGGCCGTTTCCATGTGGGGAAGTTGTTTGAGACGCAGGTCTCGATGTTTGCCGTGGGTGCCAACGGTTCGCTCAATTTGAAGACGAACGCCATCGTTCCTTGACGGCGTGGTGAGAATCACGAGATACTCACTGTTCTCCATCGGTTCACCTCGGTGAGGGTCGCCCCTCACATGTCACGGGCGTGGACGACCGGTTAAGAAGCCCACCCCCGTGGGAAGGGCGTGGGCAGCAGTCTTGAGGTGCTTCAATCAGCACTGGAATCCATGCGTGAAGAGGTGAATCAAGCCCTTCATGACCTCATCCAAGACGAACTTGAGTTTGGAGCAGGCGAGGTCGCCCTCGAAGCAGGGCGGGTTCTCAACGCTGGAGGAAAACGCCTCCGACCGATTTTGTTCCTCTTGGCCTACCAACTTGCTGGAGGAAAGGCGAAAGAGGACGTCATGCCGCTTGCGTTGGCCTTCGAACTCATCCACACCGCCACCCTGGTTCACGATGACATCAACGACGAAGCACAACAACGACGAGGCATCCCAACCATCCACGCCCAAGCAGGGCAGGCCAAAGCTGTCATCGCAGGTGATTGGCTTTTCGTCCAAGGTTTTGGTCTCGGTGGACGTTACTCTGCACAAATCGTCTCCATCATCGCTCGGTGTTGCGCCAACATCGCCGTTTCGGAATTCCATCAACTCGACCACGTGTTGAACCTCGCCACTTCACCCGAAGATTACCTTTCCATCGTGCGTGGGAAAACAGCTGGTCCGTTTGCTTCAGGCTGCTACAGTGCAGGATTGGTCGCAGGATTGGACGACGAACAGGCCAAGGCGCTTGAGCGGTTTGGAATGGAATTGGGTATTGCTTTCCAACTCGTTGATGACCTCTTGGACCTGCGTGGGGATGAGCGCATGGGTAAGCCCCGGGGCGCCGATGTTTACGAAGGAAAAATGACGCTGCCCCTTATTCACGCTCTCACGCTCTCTCACGGGCAGCATCGCGAGCGTTTGTCGGAACTCATTGAGAATTTTTCAGACGAGCACTTTGACGAATTGATGGCACTGTTGGAACGTTCCGATAGCATGGAATACGCCGAAATTTTGGTTCGAACGCATCTTGAACGTGCTCAAGCAGAACTGCAACGTTTTCCCGACAGCAAGGCCAAGGAACTGATGTTGCTCATCACCAACATCGTCAAAGATCGGCATGCTTGAGGTGAATCCATGGCTGTCAGTGAAATTGAACATCGCCAAGTCATCGTCATAGGTGCAGGTCCAGCAGGCAGCGCTGCAGCCCAACGCTTGGCTGAAGAAGGCATCGATGTACTGGTCTTGGAGCGTCGCGCCATCGTTGGAAACCCGGCTCAGTGCGGCGAATGCATACCCAACTGGGGGGAGGTCATCGGGACCTTCAAGCATCTTGAAGACCACACCTGGCTGAAGACATACTTCGACTTCCCTGAACGTCTTCGTCTCCATCGACTGGACAATATGCGCGTGTTTCTACCATCTGGAAAATCCTTCAATTTTGGACTGGATGCTTTTGCTGGCCATCGGCTGCAATTCGATGGCTACCTCGCAGATAAAGCAGTACGAGCCGGTGCTGAGGTACGCACCTCAACGATGCTGAAGCGGCTTCAACAACAGCGAAAGGCCAATCGGGAACTGTTGGTGACCAACGAGGGGAGGTTCACCTGCGATTACCTCATTGACGCCTCCGGCAGCCTGGCCCATGTCGGCCGGCTAAGGCACGGGCAAGACCCTGCCTTCCGTCCCGAAGACCAAGTCCCGACGATTTACGCCCAAGTCAAAGGCAACGTGCCTGAAACATTTGATGTCTTCCTTGGCTCCGTCGCTCCCTCGGGCTATGCGTGGATCATCCCAAAGGGTCCAAACTTTGCCAACGTGGGGCTGGGGGTTCGTGCCGGGAAACTCAAAGGCGATTTGAAAGGGCATTTGGAACGCTTTTGCGCCGACCTCGACCTTGAAATCGTCTCCTTTGGTGGAGGCTGGATTCCGATGGGAGGGCCTGTAAAACAGATGGTGGATGGAACCACGCTTGCGGTTGGCGATGCTGCTGGCCTGGTCATGCCAAGCAACGGCGGTGGCATCAGTCAAGCCATCATCTCCGGCTGTTTTGCGGCTGAGGCCATCGTTGAGCACTTGACCAACAACACGCCGCTTACCACCTACGAAGACCGGGTTCGTGCGTCAATGGGGCCTGCCTTGAAGAATTCACTGCGAAGCAAGAACCTCGGCTACGCCTTCATGCGTGGTGATGTTTTGACGGAATTGATTCTTCGCTGCCTTGGACCCATCGGGGGCATCAAACGAGCCATGGAATGTGAGAAACCTCTTTGGCTGTTCTGAGCAACAGAAAATCAGCGGCCCTTTGCCGTGAATCATCGGTGTGTTCAAGTGATTTGACGGCATGGAAAGTGCATGCGAGGGCCGGTCCGACGTGATGAAGAAGCGGTCAGCCCCGTGATTGCGACCGTGCTTCTTCTCGCCATCACCGTCATGCTTTCCAGCATGGTGTTCGTGTTGATGCAGGGTGCGTTGACCACGGTTGAGAAATCCGCACCCCAAGCATCGGTCAGCGTGCGGGCTCTCGACAACGGGTTTCACGTTGTGCGCATCACCAGCCTCGACCAATCCATCGACCCCGCACGCCTCCAATTCGATTTATTGCCTGCAAACATGACAGAATCCCTGCCCATTCGGGGCCAAGTATCGGACGCCGATGTGTACGGCGTCATCGGCACCAACATTTCCTTCCACGACCGTGATGCTGGTTATTCGGTGACCCAAGGCGATTACTTTGTTATTGATTCAGAAACCATCGGTGCAGACGATGGAACGTGGCGTTTCCGTCTTGTCGAACAGGCGGCAGGAGCGCTCATCGTTGATGTTTCTCTTCCTGCGATGACGTGATGTCATCCACCGATGAAGGACATCTCAACCTTGCTTTCATCGCCGGTCTGTTCGCTCCGTTCCATCGAGTAGCGGTCCGTTCGTTTTTCCCAAATTGAACGAATCGCCGTTTGGAGGTCGCTTTTTCCTGCACCCAGGCGGAGCAACCCTTTGACATCGCTTCCGCTAGATGAAAACAAACAGGTGTAGATGGAGCCGTTGGCCGATAGCCTTGCACGGGAACAGTCACCACAAAACGGATTGGTTACGGATTCAATGAACCCAAATTCATACCCCGAAGGGAGTGTGTAGCGCCTCGCGACCTCGCTGCGTTCCTTTGGCGAGATGGGCTCAAGCGGGCCAAATTCAGTCTCAAGCATGCGTCGAATGTCCGCACCGGAGACCACTTCGTCCAATTTCCAAGCATTGGTGTTTCCCACGTCCATGTATTCGATGAACCGGAGAGGAACGCCACGGTCATGGCAGATGTGAGCCAGCGGCAGAATTTGGTCTTCGTTGACGCCTCGTCGTATAACGGCGTTCGCTTTCACGGTCAATCCGACCCGCAATGCTTCATCAACGCCGTCAAAGATGGTCTGCGGGTCAACTTGGTCGGTATCGGCCATCGCCTGGAAGGTGCTGGTTTCGACCGCGTCAATGCTGACGGTGACCCTGTTCAACCCGGCCTTGAAAAGGGCTGCAGCGTGGCTTTTGAGGAGCGCCCCGTTGGTGGTCATGGCGATGTCAAGACCGGGACCAACCTGCCTCAACAGCGCAACCAACTCGGTTATGTTTCTTCGCAAGAGCGGTTCACCGCCCGTCAAGCGGACCTTCCGAAGCCCGCACCCCATGAGCGATTCAACGACGAAGGCAATCTCTTCGTAGGTGAGCAATTCATCTCGGGGCAGAAAGGCATGGTCGGTACCGAAGTGCTCACGTGGCATGCAATACGTGCACCGAAAATTGCAGCGGTCGGTCACTGAAATTCTCAAGTCCTTCAACGGACGTTGATACGCGTCCATGAGGGCCATGAACCGTGCACGCCTCCCCGGTTCTTGAATCTGTATTGCAAGGGTTCATGACGGGCAGACGGTAGCCAAGAGCATGGGCAAGGCCTGGGTCAAGCGTTGGTCACCCTCCCTCAAGGACGGGATGGGCAGCTTGGTCCCCGTCCTCAAAATCAATCCCCAGTCCTCTATAGATAAATTGACTTGGAACCTTCCTCCCTCGAAAAGCCACGCCATTCGCTGGCTTGCTCTGGCCGCACAATCCGAGCAAGAAGTGACCCTTCACGGACTGAAAAATGCCGGCCAAGACATGGTCTCCATGAGGCGTTGTCTGGGCCAGATGGGGGTTCAAATCACCGACTTGGACGCTGACGGGCAGGTGTTGTCGGTCTCAACCAACCACGATGACCAACCAGCAGAAGGAAGCGTAGCGTGGAAGATTCAGGGGCTTGGGCCCGATGGGCTGAAACCGCCCATCAGCGTTTTACACGCTGGAAATTCCGGGACCGCTCTTCGAATTTTGATGGCGCTTTGTGCTCGCTTTGATGTCCCAGTCATGCTCGATGGCGATGCTTCCTTGCGCTCCAGAAACCACGATGTCATGATTGGGTCCCTTGAGAAGGTGGGCGTCAAGGTCTCCTACGGAGCGGGTGTTGAGGGACTTCCTCTGCTGATTGAGGGGCCTTGGAGGCCACTTGAGACATTGGAACTCAACGTGTCAACATCCAGTCAACCGATGACTGCATGGTATCTGGCCGCTCCCGCCCTGCCAAATGAAATGAAAATCCATGCTGTGGGTGAAGGGGTTTCCCTCCGACACAGTGGATTGACCAAAGCGTTGTGTGAACGCACAGGGGCTCCTGCAAATCCTGCTGCTGGCGTACTCAGGCCCTGGCTTCCTGTCGTCGCCAATGATAGTGTGCACCTTCCCCTTGATGCATCGATGCTCTCCTTTGCAAGTTTGGCCGCGAGGGTCAGTGGAGCCACCGTCGAACTCAATGGCGTTCCTGCTGAGGAGGATGCACTCGGAAACGAGGTGCTGATTGAGCTTGCTTCCTCGCTCGGACTCTCCATCACACAGGCGTCCATCGAATACGTTGGGGAAGCAGTGTCCACCGAAGTGAACCTCCAGCACGCCAATGATTTGATCACGCCGCTTGCTGCACTGATGGCTTTGGGGGGCGGTGGACATATCATCGGGGCATCACATGCCGCCTTCAAAGAAACAGACCGCACACACGGCACAACGGCGCTTCTCGCTCAATTTGGCCTCCAATCAACGTTTGAAAACGGCGTCTTGTTCGTGGACGGCGGCCAATCCATCTCCCAACCCGAAGGACTCGTGCAAACATATGGCGACCACCGAATGCAAATGACGGCGTTGGTTTTGGCGATGGGATGCCAAACCACCGTTTTGGTGGAAGGCTCCGACCTGCACGAAGTCGCAGACCCTGAAGCGGTTCAGCGGTGGAAGGCGGCGGGTATCACGATAGAAACTGTTCTTCACGAACCATGGCAGTAGTACGGTCGTCGGGAGATTTTTCTTAAATCGGTGGTTGTTCAAAAAATGGAGATGTTGAACCATGAACGAGGATGCTAGGGGCCTGGCAAGTGCACATGCCCCACAATCACCCCCGTTGATTAAGGCTCAAACAAAGCTCACGGTTTTGTTCGTATTGATGGCTCTCTCTGGTGGGATTCTCGCTCAAATATCCTATGAACAATTTCTGCCGGAAAAGACATGCAACGATCCAACCACCACCATGGAACGGATTGGAATTTCATTGTTGGTCATCTCGGCCCTCTTCGTTGGCTTCAACCTCATCGTCTTCGTGCTTCGGCTTTTGTTCGACCGGAAACATGCAGTTTCTGCATTTTTGGCACTGTTGATTCATGTCGTGGCCGTATTCCTAACGTTTGTTGTGTTCGCAGAAGCTTTCCTTTACGACGCTGGATGCGGCGTTGGCATGTTTGGCTAGTCCGTTGGATTCATCCGCCATGCTCGCTCAACCGTGGCGACCAAAGTGGTGGTCCAAACTGTCGATGGAGATTCGAAGTGATGTTGGACGTCCATGAACGCAGGCCCAAGGGTTCTGGATGCGGCGCATATCATCGATGAGACGCCTCATTTCTGGCAAGGAGAGCGAGTCATTGGCTTTCACAGAGCCGCGGCATGCGTTCATGAAGGCGATGTGGTCCTTTTTCGCCTCAATTGTTTCAAGTGGACCACCATCGAGCGCCAAGTCCTGAAGCAAATCCAAGAGGAAGGGCTTGACCTGGTCGCCTCCGAGGAGTTGCGGTGAGGCATTCAGCACCCAGGTCCCCTCTTCGTTTGAGAGGTGGAAACCGAGTTCTTCAAGGCGCTCGTGATGTGCATCCACCTGCGCTGATTGTCTTGCGTCGAGGTTGAGGGGAAGAGGAGAGAGACGTTGTTGTGGCTCCCATGCCTGTCCGCTGTGGCGCAATCGCTCGTACCGTATTCGCTCATGCAGCGCGTGCTGGTCGATAAGAAGCAACTCGTCTTCTGCTTGAACGAGAATATACGAGTCTGCAAATTGCGCCAACGGTTCCATGTGAGGCAAGTCATTGAGAACACCTTCCAGCGGTGCTTCTTCGGTTGGCCTAGCGGTGGCGCCTTTCCCTGCGTGTCGGTGCAAGTCACGCTCAGCGGAGGACAACGGTGCTGCCACGGGGGAAGAGGGGAGGTTCGGTAGGACGCTTTGACCCACCGGAGAGGATGATACAGGGCGTTCCTTCTCCACCTTTGCTTGTTCTTCTGCTTCTTGACCAACGAGGTTCAATTGCCGACCTGCTGCAACTGCCCATGCTGGCGGGCTTGCAACAGATGGAGAAGGTTTGACCTCTGGGCTCGCCGCCATGCCAGCTGCCGTTGAAATGGAGGCATTTTGGTTTGGTTTTTCGGATGCTTCTGAAAAGTAGGTTTCTACTGGCTTCGTTTGCGTCCCACTTGATAGGCCCTGGAGGCCGGGGATACCTCCCGTGGCATCCGGCTCGGTTGGAACAGCTTCAAGGGTGTAAGCGATGGCTCGCTCGAGCCGTTCCAATACCCGCCATGAGTGGCGAAGGCGGACCTCCCGCTTTGTGGGGTGTACATTCACATCCACCTCATCAGGAGGGCACCTGAGGTTGACAACAGCCAAGGGATGGCGACCTTGCATGAGGCGCGTTTTGTAGCCTCGACGGATGGCTTGAAGGAACGGGCCTGCACCGACCGGTCGGTTGTTGATGAGCACGTGAATATCATCGCCCTTTCCTCGTGTGATATCTGGTGTGCTGATCCAACCGCTCCATCGCTCGCTGCCGGGCGCGTCTTCGTCCTCAGGTGGCCATTTGAGTTCCACCAGTTCGGTCGCCTGTGCGCCCATAATGTCGTAGAGTCGGTCGAGCATGTTTTCAGTCGCTGGTACGTTAAGCAGTGATCTTCGTTCCGTCTTCAAATGAAAACCACATGCTGGATGAGCAAGCGCATGGTCGACGACCACGTCCACGATGCGGGCTGTTTCCGTCTCAGGTCGTCGCTGGAATGCGAGTCGAGCCGGCGTGTTCTGGAAGAGATGTTCAACGGAAATGACTGTGCCGTTGGCCATTCCGTACGGTTGGGCCTTTGATTTGATGCCGTCTTCCATGACGATGCTTGCCCCCTGTGCACCTTCCGGTTTGCTTGCGATGGTCAAGCGGGAAACCATGCCGATGCTCGCCAACGCTTCGCCTCGGAAACCGAGCGATACGATGGAAGCAAGGTCGTCCTTGCTGCTGAGTTTTGAGGTGGCGTGTCGGTCAAGGGCAAGAGGGAGGTCGGATTCGCTAATGCCGCTTCCGTTGTCTTCGACTTCAAGGCGGTCAAAACCACCTCGCTCAACGGTGATGACAATGGAAGTTGAGCCGGCATCAAGGCTGTTTTCAATCAACTCCTTCACGACTTGTGCTGGACGCTCAACGACCTCACCTGCAGCGATGAAACCGATGGTTGCCTCATCCAATTGCCTAATTTTACTTGGCTTCATGTGCGCTCCTCCATGTCATTTTTCAAAGCGTAGAGGACATCAAGCGCCTGGCGTGGACTGAGTTCGTCCACATTGGTCTCTTGCAGGCGTTGCAAGGTGCGCTCAACGTTTGGCGATAACGCAGCGGGTGGGGGCGAGGACGTTTTCATGGCAGCCGCAGCAAAATAGCCCATCAGGCTGGCTTGACCTGCATCTCGGGATTGAGGTGCGCCTTGTTCGCCCGCTTTCGCCCCACCTGCTTGCTGCTCAAGGAAGGCGAGCAGGTCGCTGGCACGTTCGACCACGTTGCGAGGAAGGCCTGCCAAAGCTGCGACCTGAACACCGTAGGAATCGTCGCATGGACCGTCTGCGACGGTGTGAAGGAATCGGAGTTTGCCGTCCACTTGAGCCACTTGGACGTGGACATTGCACAAACCGTTCACCTCACCTTCGAGGCCGATGAGTTGGTGGTAGTGGGTGGCGAAAAGCGTGCGTGCGCCAATCCTTGAACAAATATCCTCGGTCACCGACCAAGCGATGGAAAGCCCGTCAAAGGTGGAGGTGCCTCGGCCGATTTCATCCAATAGCACCAGTGAACGGGGCGTGGCTCGCTTCAGAATGTGGGCGACTTCGATCATTTCCATCATGAACGTGGACCGGCCTCGCTTGAGGTCGTCGCTTGCGCCAACGCGGGTGAAGATTCGGTCGACGAGCCCAACTTTGGCTTGCTTGGCGGGAACAAAACAGCCGGCCTGTGCCAGAACGGTCACCAAGGCCACCGTTCGGAGATAGGTGGATTTTCCACCCATGTTGGGGCCGGTGATGAGCAGAAAACTTCGCTTTTGGTTCATGGCAACATCGTTAGGAACAAAACCGGATTGTGTTTCCAGAACGGGGTGGCGAGCCCCTTCAAGTTGAATCTGATGCTTGTCGGTGATTTCGGGTTTTGTCCAATTTCTCTCCCTGCTGACCGAAGCAAAGCACTGGAGCACATCGATGGAAGCGACACGCCGTGCGATATCAGCCAAAGCAGCGGCTTGGGTGCTGCAGTAGGTGCGGAGTTCAAGGAAACGTCGGTACTCGAGTTCTTTCAATTTTGAATCGGCTGTGAGCAGGAGGTCATCCCGTTCGACCAATTCTTCGGTGGTGTACCGCGAACCATTGGTCAACTGTTGCTTTCGTCGCCACGATTCTGGGACCTTTTCACTGTGCGTTTGGGTGACTTCAATGTACCAGCCAACCTGACGGTTATTCTTGACTTTGAGCGAAGGTATGGCCAACTCTTCTCTCAGCCTTTGCTCAAGGTTGGAAAACCATGCTTTGCCCTCAGATGTAACGCTTCGCAATCGGTCAACTTCCTCGTCAACACCGGCTCGCAACAACCCGCCGTCCCGGAGTCCCAGGGGTGGGTGGTCATCCAAGGTGTTGTGAATCATCGTTCTCATCTCATGCAGTTGGTCAAGGCCTTCGCTGAGATGCACAAGGAGCGGGTCTTGGCTATCGTTGCACCACTGGACAAGGGCCGGCATGCGCTCAAGCGCATGGGCAGTGGCGACCAAATCTCTCGCATTGCTTCGCTGATAAGCGAGTTGTGTGGCGAGGCGCTCCATGTCTCTGATACCCTTCAATGAAGTGCGCATGCCGTCCAAACGCCGAGCGGACCGGGTCAGAGTGGCCACGGCTTGATGTCGAGTTTGAATTGCATCTGTGTCAGAGAGTGGGTGCAAGAGCCACGTTTTCAGCAGGCGACGACCCATGGCGGTTCGGCAACGATTGAGGGTGGAAAGCAAACTACCGTCATACTCTCCTGCCAGTGTCAACGTCAATTCCAAATTTCGCAGCGTTGTTTGGTCCAACAACAGGTGGCCTTGTTCCTCGACGAGTTCAACGTCTTGCAAGGGCACATCAGGTCGCAAGTGTACCGTTGCAAGATAGTCTGCAGCCAGTCCCGTGGCCGAGATGGCGAGCGGGGCGTGGTCCAAGTCAAGATGGCCTAAATCCGCTACGTCCAGCATGCTTTGCAAACGTTCCTCTCGCTTGGATTGGCTGAGTTGGTGTTGGCTGACCATGGTGGCGTCCAATCGTGGGAAAAGCGGTGCAAGGTGGTCATTCTCAGCGTCCTTTGGTGAAATGACCAACTCGCTTGGTTGCCATCGCAGGAGGTCGTCTTGGAGCCGGATGAAACGCTCCGTCCCTTCGTGAGAACTGGCCCATGCTTTACCTGTGGAAGCATCGAGCACGGCGAGGCCCAGAGCATCCGAGCCGAGAACAACTGCCGCTAGCAACGATTGTTCATCGCCTTCCAACAACCCTTCCTCGTAAAGGCTCCCAGGTGTGTAGACTCGCGTCACCACCCGTTCCAACAATTTGGCGCCAGGCCTCAATTCCTCTTCTTGTTCGGCGACGGTCACTTTGTAGCCAGCCCGGAGCATGGTGCGCAGATGGTCTTCGAGGCCGTGCCAGGGAAAGCCTGCCATAGGGATGGGTTGTTCTGCGTTTTTATCTCGAGACGTCAATGAGAGGCCGAGCACCTCTGCTGCGACCTCTGCATCGTCGTGAAAGAGCTCGTAGAAGTCGCCCATTCGGAAGAAGAGAACGGTGTCAGGATGCTGTTCTTTGATGTCAAAGAACTGGTCCATCATTCCCCTTTTCGACATGCTTGCACACTCCATGGCTTACGCTGGAGTTTGACAAGGCCGACGAGAGCACATGAAGGTTCTCAAGATGATGGCTCGTAAAGCTGGTTATCCGATGTTGCTGGGCGGTTTACCCCGTGGTTCGCAATTGTTCGACGGCGTACATGCCCATCATGGCGAGCATTATTCCTCCACCAAGGAGGAATAACATGTTCAAGAAACCACGCCCACTCTCTATAGAACCATCGGCCGTGATATCAATGGACCATTGGATTGGTTGTCCATTTACGTCCGTGCCGTGCACGTGAATGAATTCCTGTTGCGCTCCTGCATCGGAGACATCAACGGGTACAGGCCTGCTGAGTTGATGCACCTCGAACACGCCGGCGTTGTAGGTTGCAACCGTGGTCGAGCCGAGCGCACCGATGAACCAAGCTGTTCCCTCAAGGTCGCTCACGACCATCGCCGAGGGAGCGTCCAACGCTTGCACTTCTTGGTCCGATGATATGACCAAACTCTCAACGGTCCCACCCACGATTAAATTCGTTCCAGATGACGCAAAGGAATGGAACATACCGGAGCCAAACATCTGAACATTTCGAAGAACGGGTGTTGCTTCATCACCGTTCCAAGTGATCCAACCGAGCACCGGTCGTGGGTCAGGCGTTGCTGGACTTGAACCGTCAGCACCTGATGCGCTGATGTGCGTCCCGAGGCCCACCCAGAGGCCCTCAGAGTGTGCTTCAATCGCATGCCATTGGACCCCCGAGGAGGTGGACATCGGAGCCGTGGGCGCCATGCCAACAACGCCACGGAAGGAGTTGGCGTTTCCTTCTTTGGTGAGCATTAATCGCTGTGTTGCCTCTTGATTCTCATACTCAGCAACATCGAGAACGGTAAAGGCTTCACCTTCCAATCCATAGTCGTATGTCACCATGGTGTTGCCCCTCAAGCCCACCAATTGATTTGGCTCGACGGAGAACAGGATTTCACCGTCCGGCATCGTTTTCATGAAATTTACTTCATCAGCAAGGTCAACGCTTTCAGGACTGTAAACCACACTCGCTGTCCCGTCGTCCACATGCTCGGTAAACAGGTGGTACCCTGCTCCTGGGGCGAAGACGAGGGAGGTGTAGGATGCGTTGTTCTCGTGATATTCAATGTCAAGAACCAGCCCGCCTTGATGTTGGGCTGTGACCTTGGTGATTCGGTCGCCGACAAAATGCTCGGTGGCGTCAATCGCAAAGGCTCCAAACAACACGAAAAGGGCGAACATGGACAGCGTAAGCCACTGATGCTCGGATTCCTCCTCGAGCAGTCGGCGCCACCGTCCAGCCATGCATCATGCTGTGGTGTCCGCCCCATGAAGACTTTGCTTCCAGAGGGCGCGAAGCAGTGGCGCGTCCATGGTTGGCGCCGTGGGCGGAGATATCATAAAGGGAGCATCGGTCGCAGGGATGCTTGGAGGCAGACCTATGGCACGTAAACCCGCTGTGATGTACCGCCGCTTGAAAGGCCCAGCCTACACCCGCCGAAAGTACATCGGTGGTGTCCCCAACAACCGTATCATGCAATTCCACGTCGGCAACCGCCGTGCTGCAGAGACGGGGCAATTCCAGGTGGTCCTCGAACTCCGTGCCGACAACGACGTTCAAATCCGCCACACGGCTCTTGAAGCCGCTCGTGTCGTTTCAAATTCCACCATCCGTAAGGAAGCCGGTGCCCAAGGCTATGCCCTGCGCGTCCACACCTTCCCTCACCATGTGCTCCGAGAGAACAAGCAAGCCACGGGTGCTGGTGCTGACCGTGTGTCTCAAGGCATGCGCTGTGCATTCGGAAAGAACGTCGGTACGGCGGCCCGTGTGAAGCGTGGCCAGCGTGTCATTTCCCTCCAAGTCAATGCGGAGAACTACCTCACGGCCCGTGATGCATTGCGCAAGGCCAGCATGAAGTTCCCCACCCCGTGCACCATCCGCCTCATCCGTGGACACGAGCACCTCAAGGGACTCATTTGAGGCACAGAACATCGGCTGCCTTTCTCGGTTCACGCCGGGAAAACGGCAGGGGAAACAAAATAGAACAGACGAGAGGATAGGCTGGGTGACAGGATGCGTGTTGCGGTTCTTAAGGAGGACAACTGTCAACCCAAGAAGTGCAATGACGAATGCCAAGTCTTCTGCCCACCGGTTCGAAACGGGCAAGAATGCATCATCATGGATGAGCAAACTGGCAAACCCCACATTTCCGAAAGCCTGTGCATCGGATGCGGTATCTGCATCAACAAGTGCCCCCATGATGCCCTCATCATTGAGAACCTCCCCAGCGAACTCGAAACAGATATGATTCATCGGTACTCGATGAACGGTTTCCGTTTGTTTCGCCTACCCACACCCTCCAAGGAAAGCGTCGTGGGCATTCTTGGCCCCAATGGCATGGGGAAATCAACCGCCATCAGCGCCCTTTCTGGTCGCATGACGCCCAACTTGGGGGATTGGCTCGACCAGGAACCCGACTGGGATAACGTGATTGAATCCCTTCCAAAAGGCGAACTTAGGGATTTCTTCATCGCTATCCAGAAGGGAAGCATCCGTGTTGCACTCAAGCCTCAAAACGTGGATAAACTCCCAAAACGCGTCAAAGGTACCGTGCACGACCTGCTCAGCAAGGTGGACGAACGAGGGTTGCTCGAAGCCACCACGCGTTCGTTGGGCATCGACCATCTTCTCCAACGTACCGTCCAGCAACTCTCGGGGGGAGAACTGCAGCGCATGGCCATCTGTGCAACGATTCTCCGAGATGTTGACGTGTACTTCTTTGACGAGCCTTCTTCCTACCTTGACATTCACGAACGCATGCGCATAGTGCGCATCATCCAAGAACTTGCAGAGACAAAGCGAGTCATCGTCATTGAGCACGACTTGGCCGTTCTCGATGTTCTAGCTGACTTGGTTCACATTGTCTATGGTAAGAAGGGCGCCTTCGGCATTTTCACGCCGGCTCGCTCAACACGTCAAGCCATCAACACCTATCTCGACGGGTTCCTCCCCGAGGAGAATGTAAGGATTCGAGATAAGCCGATCAAGTTCCTTCGTCACCGAGACCGAACAGTTGAGATTGGTACGCCGGTTGTCAGTTGGGGTGGGCTTGAGAAGCAACTTGGTGAGTTTAAACTCACTTCAGGCGAGGGTGCCGTCCATCGTTCAGAAGTCGTCGGCGTCGTCGGCTCAAACGGAACGGGTAAATCGACCATGATCAAAATCCTCGCAGGCGAGCATGAATACGACGAAGGGTGGGTCACCGCCGACGCTACGATCTCCTACAAACCCCAACACATTGATGTCGATATTGATGGCTCGGTCCAACTCTGGCTGGACAGCGAACTCGGACCACGTTGGCGAAGCGGCGAGTTCAATGTGAACGTCATCAAAGCACTCGGCATTGACCAACTTCTTCCCAAGCGCGTCAAGAAACTCTCCGGTGGTGAGCGCCAGGCGGTCTCCATCGCCCTTTGCCTAGGCCGAGATGCCGACCTGTACCTCCTCGACGAGCCTTCGGCCCATCTGGATGCCAACGCCCGTATGGAAGCGGCCAAAGCCATCAGAAGAACGATGGAGGCCAACGAAAAGTCAGCCTTCGTCATCGACCACGACGTCTATTTCATCGACATCGTTTCTGATTCGCTGTTGGTCTTTGAGGGCGAAGGTGGGGTAGAGGGTCGTGCGACTGGCCCTTACAATCTCAGAGAGGGAATGAACCGATTCCTTGCGGGTGTTGATGTCACGTTCCGGCGAGACCACGACTCCCGTCGTCCTCGCATCAACAAAAACGAGAGCAGGAAGGACCGAGAACAACGAAACAGTGGTGACTACTATTCCTACGATGCATGATGTTCTGCTCGCCCGACCTTTCGATGAGGGGGTCATCTCGTGCCAGTAGGTCTCCCGCCCCGAGGCGGTCCGCTCGGACGCACCAGAGGCCGGATTTCCGCCAGCGCTCTCACGACCTACTTGCGATGTCCAAAGCAGTGGCTCTTCGCCTATCAAATCGGACTCCAAGGGCCAACACGCCCCTCCCAAATCTTGGGTGTGGTGCTCGAAGACGCCCTGTGTGAATTATTGATGATGCACCCACCAGAGGTTTCCAGTTTTGAGGAATTGAAGGCATGGGCTGCCAGCCACGTGTCTGTCGTGGCGCAACAAGCCATGGCCACCGGTGAGAAGATGTGGAATGAGGTGCTCTGGAAATCAAGTGAAGACGCATGGAATGAGGTGGATGTATCCTCCTTAGAGGAGCGGCTTCTGGGCGGTTTGAGCCTGTTTTTTGAAGAGGTCAAGGCCTGTTTCGACCAAGACGGTGGCCCTTATCTTCAGCTTCGTCGCACGGGCCAGCAGCCGTTTTCTGTGCCCGAACCAGCACAAGGAACCGTGCCGGTCTTTCCACTTCCCGATAAGGTCAGGGACGTGGAAAAGCGGGCATGGTCGTCATCCACACACCCAACATGGTCGCCGTCGGATGCTCCCATCACATGGCATGAGGCATGGGAATGTGCTCGGCCTTGGTTCAAGGATCCCCGCGTGCACCAGCCTCAGCGCCTTTACCACCCCGAAGGATGGGCATCAGGTGAATTGGACATGGTCCTTCGGTGGGACGGCCATATTCGAATTGTCGACATCAAATCGGGCTCACCCGGATCTGCCTTCGCCTCTTCGCTTGAACATCAGCTCCGTTTCTACGCTTGGCTTTGGCATGAAACGCACGACGGGCAAACCGTGAACGGGATGGAAGGTTGGTACCTTGACGGGGGACATCGGGTCGCTTACGGGCCACCACTCAAGGGTGAGATGGATGGACTCTCCTCCACCTTCAATGAACATCATCGGGCCATGCAGGATGCCGAGAAAGGCGTGAAGCGTTTCCCCGTTTCGCCCTCCGAGGCCTGCCAAGGTGAAGCCGCAGGCTGTGGCTGGTGCGCTGTCGCTCGTTCAGATGATGGTGTGTGGTCAGTTCCCGAACATCTGTCTTGGGTGTCCACCCTCCCCGAAGTTTCAATGAAAGCACCGTACGCGGCCCTTGGTGATGTCCAAGGGCGCGTGGCTGTTAAAGGCCGATTAACCGGGGCATGGGGTCCTATGCCCAATCACTTTGCTGAGCCCGTATTGGGTGCGGTGTTGGTGGTCGGTCAACAACACATCACCGTCGAGGAAAGCGAACCCGGTGCGTTTTCTCAACTCCACGAACACATGGAACAAGAGGTTGTGCTCGTTGATGCACTTCCCGGTGTATGGCGAGACCAACCTCGCCTCTATGTGGATTCCAGAACGACGCTCTATAGCGGTGGCGAAGCAGAGAACGTGAACCTTCCCGAGTTAACTCGTCTCGGTTTGCTTCGAACGCGAGCCAATGTCAAAGGCCATGTCATCGGCATTCGGCGCCGCTCGGGCACCCGCATTGACGGCAAGCCATGGAGCATGCTGAGCTTGATGCTTTGGGACGGGCATCACGTGGCCGAGGTGGTGGCGTTTGGCGCCAGCATCAGTCAGCGATTGCTGAGCTTACGGCCCGGTGATGGCGTAGCGATGACGGGCGTCGAACTCGGGTGGCGTTCAGGTCTGTTGCAATTGCGAATTGACAACCGAAAAACACGATTGGAAACGTTCAGCCAACGATGAGCCACTTCATCTGCACTGAGGCTTGAAAAGGAGTGGGTGATTTCGTCGCATCATGCCGGTCCACATGGCCAAGAGGGAAAGCGATACCGTCGGGCCCTACAACCGAATGTCGGCCAGCCAAGCCAACACCTACTTATCGTGCCCGCGTCTTTGGTTTTACCAGAAGGTCTACCGGTTCAAGATGCCTCAAATTCCTGTGCTTTTCGTAGGAAGAGCCGTTGAAGAGGCCATCTGTAACGTCCTCCGTGAGTCGCCGGGTTTTATCGCTGCCAATGCGGGCCAGTACGTTGTTGGTTCATCACCGTACAGTGACGATGGTCAACCGTTGTCCGGCAAGGATTATGTCTGGCCATCGATGGGTTTGATGCCGTTTTTACCCGGGGAACGACCGCAATCCAAAACCGAACTTGAGGCGTGGGCCCTTGAACGGTGTCGTATTCACCTACCACCGGCTTTGGAGCGCATGCGGCTGGAGTGGGAAAAGGATGAACGAAAAGCAGGTGATTGGAGCGAAGTTGATTCAGGTCGTTGTTTGGCCATGGTTGAGAGCGGTTTGCGTTTCCATCTTGAAGAGGTTGAACGGTGTTTTGAATCGGACGGAGGGCCAAATAAAGAGGCTTGGCGCCGAGGTGAACGTCCGTCTTGGCCCGCTCCAGATGGCTTTCCTCACGAGCCCTTTGTGGGGGGTCATCCTCTGCGGGGTGAAGGTTCTGTTTCGTGGACCGAGGCGTGGGAACTCGCTCGGCCGTGGTTCGTTGACCCAAGTGCGCCGAAGTTTACCATGAACGCCATTCATCCAGAACATTGGTTCCAAGGAGAGTATGATTTGGTCTATCGGTGGTCGGGAACGCCGATGATTGTCGACCTCAAAGCGAGCGTCGGAGCCAATGACCGTTCGGGTGATTATGTCGAGCAACTCAAGATGTATGCCATGCTTTGGTACGTGACGCACAACCGAGAAGAAACGGTCGGTGGGCTTCAAATTTGGTATCTTGGCCACCCCAGCATCAAAACCGTCCCTGTGCCCAGTGTGGAGGAAATGAGCGTGATTGAAGAAGAGATGAAAACGCTCTGGGACGAACTCAAAGACAGCACGCCTTCCCTGATTGACTGTCCTCCTGAGCCTCGGGCCATGCGCGGTTTTTCTCCGGGCGGTCTTCCAATTGAGGCTCCCTCAACCACACGATGTGAGGGATGCGATTGGCGGGCGGTCTGTCCAGGTGGAGAAGGTCAAGATGGCCCACGTCTGGAAGCATCCGTGCAACTCCCAAGTTTCAATCAACGCACGTCCTTGCAAGAAATCGGGTCGCTCAATCCAAGAGCAACAGTGCGAGGAGAATTGTTCTCAGTGGGCTATGTAAAGGATAACATACCTTTGAAAATGACCATGAAGCAGGGTGGCAACACCGCTCATATTCAAGTCGTTTCAACCGCCAATGCAGATGGTGAACCCACCGTTGCTGTACCTGCGATGAAAGGTGCCAAAGTTCTGCTCAAGGACGCCATTTTCACCATCAATTGGAAAGGTGAAATCGTGCTCAAAATGGACCCCTTCTCTCGCCTTGAAGCCGATGAGGACCCTGATGTGGAATCCTTTGACTTGTTTGATTTTCAGGCCAAGCACAACGTGGGCGGCACCGTGGTCTACACCTATGAAAAATCAGGGGTTGGAAAAAACGGGAAAGCGTGGTCTCGAAGGGGCCTGATGCTGATGGACCACACAGGTGCGTGCAAGGTTGAGGGATGGTCGGATGATTGGAATTCTCAATATGATATGCTTGAAATGGGCGACGTGGTCGTTTTGGCTAATGTTGGACTGGATGCTTGGGCTTCGGAGGTTCGCTGCGATTACACTCGGAATTCCCGACTCCAAATCATCGAACGAGTGGACCGTTCAGCCGCCTGATGAGATGGTGGTGACGAGCAATTCCACCTCCTGCTGAAGCGGTGTTGAGTGAGGAAGCACAGTCCCCTCATAACTCACGATCACCATTGACGGCAGAACATTGGCTTGCTCCAAGGCCTTGCGAACGGTTGTCCCCGGTTCAACTTGAACGGTTGTGTTTACATCCCTGCCGTGGAAGCGGACGTCCATGACATCCCGACCAAACATCATGCTTATGACGGTGGCGCAAGAGCCGGAGGATGGAGCCGAGGTCGCATAGCCCGGTATTGCGGTGGATTCGAAATCCACTGTCCCTTGGACGCGGGGGTTCAAATCCCTCTCTCGGCGCTCCAATTCACATGTAGAATGCATCGTGTGATGCGGTCATTTCCTTCACGAGGTCTTCTTTGACCGTGGGGGCCATGGCGTCGAGTTTCTCGCGCAACCATTCGCCACCGTTCGTGGGGACCGTCAAACCAAAGCCAAACCACCGCTCAAGGTGTTCAATCACCCGTTGTGAGCCCATGATGTCAGCACTTGTTCCGACGCTGGTGGCGATGACGCAGGCCGAGTTGAGTTCGTAGAGTGGACCCATTGATGCGAGCAAGGCCGGCATGCCCACGGCACCCGATTTGGGTTTGTCTCGCCTGACATCAACGCCCATGGCCTCCATGTCAATACGGAATGAAGCAGAACTTGCAACGGCAAAGGTCTCTTTGTTCTCTGGCTTGTCGAACATGCCAGCGAGCACCAAAACCGTGGCCACTTTTTGCTCTTGGAAGAACGCCATCAATTCGGCGGCCAGCACGGACTGCTGACTTGGTTCGGTGGGCTGGGTCTTTCCAGTCAGGGTGATGAGTGGTGTTCCATTGGGCGTTTGTATTTGGCGAATGCTGAGATGAGGTGGAGCGAGCAAGCCGTCTTCGTCAAGGTGAGCGTGCGGTGGCAAGCCAACCGGGTGGAGGCGAACAAGTTCAACCGATTCGTGAAGTTCGCATACCGAATCCACAGCCATCTTGCCAATATTCCCCACGCCAGGGAAAGCGACCAGGGCTGTGGCAGCGGGTGGGAGTTTGTTGGTGCTGCCTCGCCATTCGATACGCATGGACATAATCGGCCAATCCACGCAACTCGCAGTATAATGTTTGAGACGCCAGGGGGGCGAAGGAACCTGATTTGGAGCCCTTCTGAAGTTGCGCGTTTCACTCTTCTTCTGAAGCAACTTGGGTTTTCATGTCCTCAAGGCTTGGCAGCGTGGCGAGTTGTGAATGCCAATCTGGCTCTTCCACCCCGTTCATCTTTCGGCGGAGAGCTGCTCGGTGGTCTTCAGGCGACCATTTCAGCGGAGCGGCGGCTTGAGCGCGGCCTCCGCACAATGGACAGGTTGTCTTGAGTGAGAATGCTCCACATGAGAGGCATTGTTGCATCCGCTGCTTTGCCATGTGCTCACTCTCGCTCTGCGGTTGCCTCACCGCCAGCAGCGGTCATGTGATTGACAACGGCTTGAGTTGCTTCTTCCCACATCGTTTCGGCGACCTTGAAATCTGGTGCACGGAGTTCAAGACGGTAGGAAGGTGCCCCGTCATAGAAGCACTTGACATCGATTTCTTCGGCTTCGTTTGATAGGGCTTCAGCCGTTTCCAACGCCGAGCGAATCACCGAAACGCCGTCGGTGGCATTGATGCTCAAGGTCAAGGTACCACGAACCTCAACAAAGGGCGGGATGATGTTCTCCACGGCGATTTCGATGAAGGCGGCCAGCCAATCTCCCTCAAAGCCAGCATTTTGCAGTGCACCTTCTTGCATCGCCGCTTCTTCGAAAGCGGTGTAGAGGCCTCCGAAAGCGTCGGTCAATTCAACCGAATACTCTGCCACTTGTTCTTCATTCCACCCGACTTTTTCACCGAGAACCTTGAGAAGTTGGTGGGCCCGCTGTTCGTTCTTCCATTCTTGAAGGCGGTCCCGGCGGCGTTCTTCTGAAACCGATTTCAGGGACAACTCAAGCGATGTCCCGTCGCGTCGGGTTCGCATGACTTTGCAAATGACACGCTGCCCCTCTCGGACAAATCCACGGATGTTCTTGACCCAACCAGAGGCGATTTCTCCAATGAAGATGAAGCCCTCAATGCCCTCGTACTCATCCAGAAGTACGTAGGCACCGTTTTGTTTGACGGTGGTGATGGTGGCGACCACCAATTCCCCTTCTTCGGGTGTTGCACCGTCTTGGTTTGACATGGAGGCTCAGCCTCCTCAGTTCAGTGCTTCCACAACGGTGCAGCCCACGAGGTCGGCTTTACCGCCGGCTGGCTTGGTCAACGTTGCGCTGCAAACACCGCAAGCGATTGAAGTGGTGGCGCGGGAGAAGATGATGGATTCGCTTCCGCAATCACGGCAGCTTACTCGTAGGAAATAGTTGGTCATGGGGTTCACCTCAGCGGTCGACAAGTTCGAATTTCTTGGCACGCTTGCAAGGAGCGTAGTGTGCTTTGCCGGTCTCGGTGCACCGGTAGAGAATGTTGACGCGCTTCGTGGGCTTCTCACGACCGTCTGGTTTTGGACGAGGGAAACCGCGGTATCCAGCCATGACGCGGCGGAAACGTCGCTGACCCCAGCGAAGTTCAGATGCTCGCTTTTTCTTGACACGCTCAACCGTGTGGAGGGTGTGCTTGCCAGCAGACGGGCTGTAGCGCATAACTTGACGGGGTCGCTTCACCATGTGAACACCTAAGCGTTCAGCCCACAGAGGGGGGGTATTTATGCCCTCCGCCACCGCTTTTGGTGTGTTCGGGACACTGCGAGTCCCTCGGTGGGATTCTCTATAAATCTCTGCGCACAGCATCCCCTATGGAAGAGGCGACGCAAGCCTTCGTTTTCTTCTGGCTCGCAGGCCTGTTCGTTGTTTTGGGCGCCATGTTGGCCTTCTTTTCCAAAGTTCATTGGCAGCGCCGGCTCGGTGGTGCGCTCTTCGGCTCCGGACTGCTCTCGCTGATGTTAACGCCCTGGACCCTGCCCTTTTCTCCTTCAAGCGCGTTCGGGCATCTCCTCGGTAGTTTGGTTGGTCCTGTGGTCTTGTTGGGTGTTGGACTGTATCAAATCGCTTTCTCGGGTCATGTGCCCGTTGGTCGGCTGAGCCGTACGGACCGCACCGTCGGGATCGTCATGGTCGTGGTCGGCGTGTTGTGGCTCGAAGCGATGCACTGGTGGGTTCTGACGCCGACCTACCCGAGTGAGGTGAACAAGTACTGGTACATTTTCTGGCCAACCATGTTGCTGGCTGTGCTCACGTGTTCATCCGCCGGCTACGCCGTTGTTGGCCTGGTGGGTGAAGAACGTCAACAAGAACAGCGGTTGATGTTGGTAGCAGCCGCCGTGGCCATCGTTTTGATGGTGTTGGGTTCGTTGTTTGATGGGCCGAATGTCGAACATCAACGATTTGCGACAGAACTGCTCTTTGCGGCTGCGGATGTGTTTGGTGCCATGGTCGGGGCTGCGGTCGCCATCCTCCTCTTCGCTGTGGTCCTCGCGGTCTATGAATCCCAACAACCGGCTCCCAAGCGGCTTGATCCGCCTACCCAAGAGCAACTGAACCAAGCGAGTCAAATCATCGCCCAACATGTCGGAGGTGAAGGTGAAGATGAGTGATGCCTCACCCCTGCGTTCCCTGGCTCGGCTGGGTGCTTTTGCCGTCTTGCCTATGACGGCTGTCCTGATTCTTGTTTGGTGGCTCTCCGTCGATTCAACGGAAGGAACGCTTGTTCGTTTCTCCAACGCACTTCTGACATCCTTCACTTTTGTCTCGTTCATCCTACTGATGACGCTCTTTGTCTACGGGGATGCTCGCAAACGCCCAGTTGCCCCGCTGCTGGGGATGGTCCTGAGTGTTCTCATCGGTGCTGGGATGACCGTTTATTTCCTCTCACAAGGCGAACTCTTGATGGAAGACAACGGTTCTGTTCGCGCTCAAGCCCTTTCCAACTTGATTCGTCTGGGGACCACGCTCATCGGGGTTGGTCTTGGTGTGATGGTCGTGGCAGGTACGCTGTTCGCCAGTTTGATGAACACCCCTCCTCGTAGAATTCAATTCGAAGAGGAATAATGGACGGCAAAACGCCTGCCGTTGATTTCATAAGGGGGTGGTCGGTGGCCAAGTCGTTCGGGTGAGCGCATGTCCAAAGGTACACCGTCCATGGGTAAGCGACAAAAGACCACCCACATTCGTTGCCGACGCTGCGGGCGCAACGCTTACCACAAGCAGAAAAAGGTCTGCGCTTCCTGTGGCTACGGCGAATCCTCAAGGATTCGAAAGTACAATTGGTCCAAGAAGACCCACCGCCCCAAGGCTTGAAGCATTCTCATCGCAACGATAAGAAGCAACCTGAGTTTGGTTTGAACGAGGCGAACGCATGTGCGGCATTCTTGGGATTGTTGGCCAACACGGCTCCCATGTGAATCAGTTGCTCTATGACGGGTTGACCGTGCTTCAACACCGCGGGCAAGACGCTGCTGGAATCTTGACCGATACCGAAGGCAACTTCCGTCTTCGAAAATCAAACGGTCTCGTTTCTGATGTGTTTTTCAAGCGCCACATGCTCCGCCTCGAGGGCAATGTTGGTATTGGACATGTTCGCTATCCGACAGCGGGCTCTTCTTCGAGAGCCGAAGCCCAACCCTTCTATGTGAACTCGCCCTACGGCATTGCCCTTGCACACAACGGGAATTTGACCAACGCCGAGGAACTCGGAATGTACCTTCGCGATGAGTGCATGCGGCACATCAACACCACCAGCGATTCCGAACTTCTCCTCAATGCCCTGGCCGTCGAACTTGGCGAGCGCTCGTCTTCCCTTCGCATCCAAGGCGACCCCCACATCAACATTGAGACCATTTTTGGTGCCATCTCTGCGGTCAACGATCGTGTTCATGGAGGCTATGCCTGCGTTTCCGTTATCTCTGGCTATGGATTGCTTGCATTCAGGGACCCAAACGGTATCAGGCCTCTGGTCTTTGGCAAGCGAGAGGTCGAAGGCGTAAGCGAATACATCGTCGCCAGTGAAAGCGTGGCCATCACCGCTTTGGGTTTTGAAATTGTTCGGGATGTTGCCCCCGGCGAGGCGATCTTCATCAGTTCCTCGGGCCACTTGTTCTCACGCCAATGCACACCCCCCGCAAGTTATTCGCCCTGCATCTTTGAACACGTTTACTTTGCAAGGCCCGACTCGGTCATCGACGGCATGTCCGTGTACCAATCTCGCCTGAACCAAGGGCAACGCCTGGCCGAACGCTTGCTGGAATCCTGGCCCGACCACGACATCGATGTCGTCATACCCATTCCCGACTCTGGACGGATTGCCGCCCTCCAAATGGCCAAAGCGCTCAACCTTCCCTATCGAGAAGGCTTTGTGAAGAATCGATATGTTGGGCGGACGTTCATCATGCCCGGCCAAGCCTTGCGTGAGAAATCTGTCCGCCGCAAGCTCAACGCCATCGAACACGAATTCCGAGGTAAGAACGTGTTATTGGTGGACGATTCAATCGTACGAGGCACCACCAGCGCCCAGATCATTGAGATGGCACGAGATGTCGGCGCAGCCAAAGTATACTTCGCCTCAGCAGCCCCTCCAGTCCGTCATCCCAAC
>MDTD01137182.1_pt1 | contig 32140 bp, 34 predicted proteins | sample 811221 | NCBI WGS metagenome assembly MDTD01 (sample SAMN05326646, study PRJNA326480) | marine metagenome | isolation source: seawater | place: Pacific Ocean: South West | collected 2011
GCGGGTATTTGTATTGCTATTCCTGCTATTTACTGGGGCTGGCCTCTATGGATGAGTATAATTTTTGCTTTTGCAATGGCTGTTCTTGTTGGTTACTTTAATGGACTATTAGTTGTAAGAACTGGTTTACCGTCTTTTATTGTAACTTTGGCAATGTTATTTATTCTTAGAGGAGCTACTCTTGCTATTACAAGATTAATAACTGGTAGAACACAAGTCCCAGGATTACGTGTTTTAATAGAAAATGATCCTATAGCATGGATTTTTGCAGCTGACTCCTTTAAATGGATTTTTACTTGGTTAGGCTCACTTGGACTAATTGCACTAAGACAAGACGGAACTCCCTTAGCTACAGGCATTCCAGTTTCAGTTTTATGGTGGATTGGCTTAACAATTTTAGCAACTTGGATACTTATGAAAACTAGATATGGCAATTGGATTTTTGCTTCAGGTGGCGACAAGCTTGGAGCAAGAAACGTAGGTGTCCCAGTTGATAGAGTTAAAATTAGTCTATTTATTGGCACAGCTGTTGCATCAACTATTTTTGCTTGCGTCCAAGTATTGGATGCGGGATCAGCAGATACAATGAGAGGAACTCTCAAGGAGTTAGAAGCTATTGCCGCTGCTGTTGTTGGTGGCTGTTTATTAACAGGAGGATATGGCTCAGCTATAGGTGCTGCATTTGGAGCACTAATTTTTGGCACAGTTTCAATGGGAATTTTTTATACCGATGTTGATACTGACTGGTTTAAAGTTTTTTTAGGCGCAATGATGCTAATTGCAGTAATTTTTAATAATTTTATAAGAAAAAAAGTTACAGAGAATAAATAATGAGTGAGAATTTAGTAGAGTTCAATAACATAAGTAAATTTTTTGGTAAAGTTATAGCCTTGAGAGACGTTACGATGAAGCTTAAAAAAGGAGAGATCATGTGTTTGCTAGGAGATAATGGTGCTGGTAAGTCGACATTAATAAAAACTTTATCTGGTGTGCATAAACCTGATCAGGGAGAAATTATTGTAGAAGGTAAAAAAACAGTTTTTGATTCTCCAAAAGATGCACTAGATTTAGGTATTGCTACTGTTTATCAAGATTTGGCATTAGTTTCGTTGATGAGCGTTACAAGAAATTTTTTTATGGGTAGAGAGCCTCAAAAAGGATTTCCCTTAATGAAAACTTTTGACATCGTGAGAGCAAATAAAATTGCAGCAGATAGAATGGGTCAGATTGGAATCGATATAAGAGACCCGTCACAAGCTGTTGGAACAATGTCTGGAGGAGAAAGACAGTGTTTGGCAATAAGTAGAGCTATATATTTTGGCGCTAAAGTTTTAATATTAGATGAACCTACTTCTGCACTTGGCGTACATCAGGCTTCAGTTGTACTAAAATATGTGGTAAAAGCTGCATCACAAGGTCTTGGTGTAATCTTGATTACTCATAATGTGCATCACGCATATCCGGTTGGAAATAGTTTTACTGTATTAAATAGAGGAAAAAGTTTGGGCACTTATAAAAAAAAAGATATATCAAGAGAAAAACTTTTAAGTATGATGGCTGGTGGAGAGGAACTTGATAAACTTGAGGTCGAGCTTAAGGAAATTGACAGATTATCAAAAAAATAATGGCAATTGGAATTGATCTAGGAGCTACAAAAATAGAGAGCGTAGTTTTGTCAGACGATGGTAAAGAAAATTTGAGAGAAAGAGTACCCTCACCAAAAAGTTATTCAGATACAATTAAAATTGTAAGTGAAATTGTAAAAAAGATTGAAAGAAATTTTAAAAAAAAATTTGAAGTTGGAATATGTCATCCTGGTTCAATCAATCAGAATGGGTTTGTTTTCAACTCAAATAATTCACCCTGGCTCAATAAACAAAAATTAAATTTAGATTTAAATGAGAAACTCAATAAAAAGGTTTATTGTGAAAACGATGCAAATTGTTTTGCTTTATCCGAGTCCATTGATGGTGCAGCAAAAGATTATAAAGCTGTATTTGGAATAATTCTTGGATCAGGATGTGGTGGTGGTTTAGTATTTAATAGAAAAATCTATAATGGATCTAATAAATTAGCAGGTGAATGGGGACATAATTTTTTACCAGGATATGGTATATTAAGAGAGGAAAACTTGAAATTAGAAAACTCTTATAACTTTACAATTGAACAGTTTATTTCAGGAAAAGGTATTGAAAAAATATTTAAAAATAACAATACGGCTAAAGAAATTTTCAAACAAAGTAGAGAAGGTAATTCAGAAGCTATCAAATATATTAATATTTTCAAAGATAAACTAGCTAGAAGTTTATCTTCTATAATAAATATCATAGATCCTGAGGTGATCGTATTTGGTGGTGGTGTTTCAAATGAAATTTCCAATTTAAACGAAATTAAAAATTTAACAATTAACTACCTTAATGGCATTAAGTTAAATACAGCTTTTCTTAAACCCAAATATGGTGATGCAAGTGGAGTGAGAGGAGCTGCTTATTTAACTAAGCATAATTCGATTTAAGAATAAACCTGATTTCTTTATTTTTAAAAGAGGAAGGTTTTTTACAAAAGTATATTATTTTTTTTCTTTTTCCTGATCTAGCAGATTTATGAATTGAATCAATTATATTAAGCACATGTAAAGATAAGTCTCCATTACATTTATGTTCTTTTTTATTAATAATTGATGAAACCATTTCAGATAATCCTGCACCCCTATAATTAGCATTTGTAGGAGACTCATTTTCTCTCGAGCTTTGAGTTTTGATATTTATTTTACCTAATAAAGTTTTATTTGTTTTGTGGTTTTTCCACAGACCATTTAGTTTTTTATTAATTAAAACGGACCCGCCAAACATGTTAGGATCTGGAACTATCATTGTGCCTTTATCACCGTATAGCTCAATATGATTTCTTAGATGTGAAATTACGTCAAAAGATAAAGTTAATCTAATGATAGCTCCACTTTTAAACTTTATAGTTGAAAAATATGTTGTTGGACATTGCACCTTAAATTTTTTTCCTTTTCTAGGGCCAATGCCAATAGTTCTTTTTGATTTTCCATTTACAGATTGACTTTCTACATTTTTTGCTGGACCTAGAAGATTTACTAAGGATGTTAAATAATATGGGCCCATATCAATTACAGGTCCGCCTTCTTTTTTGGCAAACCATGGTTCAGGATTGGGATGATAAGATTGAATTCCAGGAAAGGCAAATATTGCATTGCCAAATTTTATTTTACCAATAATTTTTTTATCTAAAAGTTCTCTTGCTTTTTGATTTCCGCCACCTAAAAAAGTATCTGGAGCGTTTCCGATGTATAGTTTTTTTTTCTTAGCAAGATCTACTAAAAACTTGCCATCCTTTAGATTAATAGCTAATGGTTTTTCCGAGTATACATGCTTACCATTAATTAAAGCTTTTTTTGCAATTATATAATGCGCTTTTGGAATTGTAAGATTTAAAATAATTTCAATTTCTTTGTCTCGTAAAATTTCATTAACAGTCAAACACTGAATTTTGTATATTTTTGCACATTTTTTGGCTGCTTTTAAATTTATATCAGCGCATTTTATAATTTTAAAATTATTAAAATATTTGTGAGCTCTGAAGTATGTTTCTGCAATATTTCCGCAACCTATAAGGCCTACGTTAAATACTCTCTTCATTTATACACCTTTTCTTTGCTTTTTTTTTCCTTCAAGGTGCTCTTTAAGTGATTTTTTGTTTTCTGCTGTTTTAGGTATAGAAAGAGTAGGGCTTTCCCAATATGCTGATCCTTCTAACCATTGATATCCATCAGTATGAATTGAAATTACGTATGTTTTTTTTGATTTTTTTGCTCTCTTAAATGCCTCTTCTAATTCCGAAATAGATTTTACAAATTCTCCATCAGCACCCATACTTTTTGCATGATCAGCAAAATTTACTGAAACTAAATTAGGTGTTTTAGAACTTTTAAGAAGACAATTAAATTCTTTACCACCTTTATAAAGCTGCAATCTGTTTATCACAGCATGACCACCATTATCACAAACAATGATAATTAGTTTATTGTCAGTTATGACAGAACTATATATATCAGAATTGTATAATAAGTAAGAACCGTCACCTATAAATGCGATTACTTCCCTGTCGGGGTTAGCCATTTTTACACCTAAAGCACCAGAAATTTCATAGCTCATGCAACTAAATCCCCATTCAGTTTCATGAGTATTTAGTTCTCTAGGTCGCCAAACTTGCACAACTTCACCAACTAATCCACCTGCTGCAGTAACCACAATATCTTTAGGGTCTGAATTTCGGTAAATTGCTCCAACTGCATGAGCATACGAGGGCAATTTTTTATTTGTGGGTCCACTTTCTTTGTCAACATAGTCGTTCCAACTTTTTAATTCAGCTTGAGATTTTTTGTACCAATTGTCGTCAGCTCTCCAACCACTTAACGCCTGAGAAAGTTCTAGTAGGGAAACTTTTGCATCACCGATTATTGCGTCAGCCATGTGCTTATTTGCATCAAATCTTGCTGCGTTTATAGAAACAAGTTTAAAGTTAGGATTTTCAAAATTAGCCCAAGAGCCAGTTGTAAAATCTGCTAACTTAGTTCCCACGGCTATAGCTAGGTCAGTTTTTTTTGCCATATTATTTGCAGCTTTACCGCCTAATCCACCTATAGGACCAAGAAAATGAGAATGATCTCTTTTCATAGTAGAATAACCCATGACTGTTTGAGTGACTGGTATATTGTGCTTTTTAGCAAATTCTGAAAGCTCACTCATTGCATCAGAGTAGAAAACACCACCGCCAGATATGATTATTGGATTCTTAGATTTTTTTATTGTTTCAGCAGCTTTCTTTATTTGAAAATCATCAGGTTTTGGTCTTCTAATATGGTGAATTTTTTCATTAAAAAATTCCTCGGGATAATCAAAAGTTTCACCCTGTACATCTTGGCAAAGTGAAATACAAGTTGGTCCGCAGTCAGCAGGATCAAGCATAACTTGTAGTGCCTGGGGTAAAGAAGATATAATTTGTTCTGCTCTTGTAATTCTATCAAAGTATCTAACAACTGGTTTAAAAGAATCGTTTTGAGTTAATCCTGGGTTTGAAAAATTTTCAACTTGTTGCAGTACAGGATCGGGCATTCTGTTTGCAAATGTATCACCTGGCAAAAACAAAATTGGAATTCTATTACTCATAGCTACTGCGGCAGCAGTAATCATATTTGTGGATCCAGGACCAACAGAGCTTGTTGCTATGAATATTTGTTTTCTTCTCTTTGCCCTGGAGTAGGCTATACCAGTTAATGCCATATTCTGTTCGTGATGACCTCTCCAAGTTGGTAAGTCTTTTTTATTTTCTTCTAAAGCCTGTCCCAAACAAGCCACATTGCCATGTCCAAAAATAGCAAAAGCTCCCGGGAATAAAGGGTGTTTTTTTCCATTAATCAAAATCTTTTGTTTAATTAGGAATTTAATTATAGCATCAGCACAAGTAAGTTGAATATTTTTCATAAATTCTTTATAACCTATTTAAATAAAGCTGTTTTTTCAATATTTTAATTATGTACGATAAATTTGGACAATTCATAGATGGTAAATGGCAAAAATCTTCAAGTGGTGAAACTTATGAGGTAATCAACCCTGCGACTGAGGACGTAATAGGTTCTGCTTCAAAAGCAAATTTAAAAGATATTGAACTAGCCTTAAAATCTGCAGAAAAAGGTTTCGAAGTATGGAAAAATACATCACCATGGGAAAGGTCTAAAATTATAAGAAAAATTTCTGTTTTAATAAGAGAAAAATCTGAAATATTGGCAAAGTGGCTAACATTAGAAGTTGGTAAACCTTTAAGCGAAGGAGTTGGAGAAGCTGGTGGGGCAGCAGATATTTTTGAGTGGAATTCTGAAGAGACAAAAAGGATATATGGTGAAACACTTCAGAGTCGATTTCCAAATACTAGGATACATGTTTATTATCAGCCTGTAGGTGTTGTTGCGGCTTTAGTTCCATGGAATTTTCCAATTATTTTAGCTTCGAGAAAAATTTCTACAGCATTAGCAGCAGGATGCTCAGTTATTGTAAAACCTGACACAATAACTCCAGGAGCAGTAATGGAGTTAGTTAATATTTGTAAAGAGGCTGGCGTTCCGCCGGGTGTGATAAATTTACTTTCTGGTGATCCAGCTTTTATTTCTGATAACTTATTATCTTCCGATATAATTAAAAAAGTATCAATAACCGGATCAACCAGAGTTGGTAAATTAATTTTAAAAAAAGCTGCTGATAAAGTTCAAAGAGTGACTATGGAATTAAGTGGTCATTCGCCATTTATCGTTTTTGATGACGTAGATATAAACAAAGTAACTGATATGGCAATTACAGCAAAGTTTAGAAATAATGGTCAAGTTTGTATCTCACCAGGACGGTTTTATATTCATGAAAGTAAAAAAAACGACTTCACTAAATTGATGGTTGAAAAAACAAAAAAATTAAAAATTGGAAATGGTCTTGATAAAGATACAGTGCTAGGACCATTAACAACAAAAAAAAGATTAGAAGAAATAGAAAATTTAGTTGAAACAACAAAAAAAGAAGGTGCTAAAATCTTAAGTGGCGGTAAGAGACCATCTGGATTTAACAAGGGTTTTTTTTATGAACCAACGATATTTGATGATGTTAAAGATCATTTTACGATAATGAAACAAGAGCCATTCGGCCCACTAGTTCCAATTTTATCCTTTAAAAATTTTGAAGAAGTTGTTGATCGAGCTAATAACAATGAATTAGGTCTTGCAAGTTACATTTATACTAATGATATGAGGAAAGCTAATAAAGCTTCTGAACTTATGGAAAGCGGTACAGTTGCAGTTAACACACCCGTTGTTGCCGTTGCTGAGGCCCCATTTGGAGGAATCAAGCAAACTGGATATGGACGTGAAGGTGGATCAATGGCTATTAAAGATTATTTAAATATAAAATATACACATCTTGGCATACAATACGATTAATAATGAGAAAAAATAATCTCAAAAAAATGTTCAAAGAGGGTAAACCAATTGTTAATGGTTGGCTACAAATACCTAATAGTTTTTCAGCTGAAGTTATGGCTAACCAAGGCTGGGATTCTTTAACGATTGATATGCAACATGGAGTAGTTGACTATCCAAATGCCCTTCAAATGTTGCAAGCGATTTCAACAACTGAAACAACTCCTTTAGCTAGAGTTAATTGGAACGAACCTGGACAAATAATGAAAATACTCGATGCTGGTTGTTACGGAATAATTTGTCCAATGGTAAGCAATAAACAAGAGGCTGAAAATTTTGTTAAAGCATGTTTATATCCACCTAAAGGATATAGGAGCTTTGGTCCGATTAGAGGATTGCTATATGGTGGTTCAGATTATGGAAAATTCGCTGACGATGAAATCTTAAAATTAGCCATGATAGAAACTAGTGATGCTTTAAAAAATTTGAACGAAATAATGTCAACACCTAACCTTGATGGAATTTACATTGGTCCTGCAGATTTGAGTTTAGCCATTGGAGAAGAACCAAAATTTGACAATCCGAAAGGATCTAAAACGCACTCTACAATTTTAAAAATACTTGAGCATGCAAAAAAATATAAACTTTTTGCAGGTATCCACAATTTAACAGCAGAATACGCACAAGAAATGATTAAAACAGGTTTTGATTTAGTAACAGTTGGGTCAGATCAAAGATTTATGAGTGGAAGCGCTAAAACTGCGGTTGAGAAAATGAAAGGTTTAAAAAAAGGAACTGATGCAAAAGGATATTAGTGAGAAGAGGTTACTATGTCTATATTCTTCAGCTATTAAGTAAAAAAAAATTAACTTACGTTGGATATACAAAAAACTTAAAAAAGAGAATTATCTTACATAACTCAGGTAAAGGAGCTAAATTTACAAGAGGTCGTAGATGGAAGCTGATTTATAAAGAATTCTTTGAAAGAAAAAAAGAGGCAATTTCTCGAGAATATTATATAAAGAAAAATAGGACAGAAAGAAAAAAAATAATAAATAGTTTAGAATGAAAATTTCAATACTTCTTCCATATAAAGAGAATTTTTCTCCAGAGTATCCAGGTGCCGTATCATTATTTGTCAACGACACTGCAAAAATAAGTAAATATAAAAATAATATAACTATATTTGGCAACACTATTTTTAAAAAGAAATTTAAACTAAAATATAAAGATATTCCACTTTCAAAATTTCCTTTTCAAAGCCAGAGCAAAAAATATGTTAATGAATTCATTAAAATAGAAAAATATAATAAATCTGATTTAATAGAAATTCACAACAGACCAAATTATTTAAAAGTTCTTATAGATAATTTAGAGGAAAGATCTTACGTTCTATATTTCCACAACGATCCCTTAACAATGACTGGATCAAAAACAATCGATCAAAGAAAATATCTTTTAAAACATTGTTACAAAATATTATTTAACAGCAATTGGTCAAAGAAAAGATTTTTAGAGGGAATGCAAAATAAATTTGTTAACAGTGATAAATTAATAGTAGTTTTCCAATCTGCAAAAAAACAAAAAATAAATATTAATTTAAAAAAAAATGAAATCACATTTGTTGGAAAATTAAACAAATCAAAAGGATACGATATATTTTGTAGTGCTATAATTAAAATATTAAATAAATACCCTAAATGGAAAGCAAACGTTATTGGTGATGAATTACGAGATAAAATTAAAGTCAATCATAGAAATCTTAAAAACTTTGGTTTTTTACCTCATAATAAAGTCTTAGATATTTACAAAAAAACAAGTATCGCTGTTGTATGTTCAAGATGGGAGGAGCCATTTGGTAGAACTAGTTTAGAAGCCTCTTCCTCAGGTTGTGCTGTAATAATTAGTAATAAGGGAGGCTTACCAGAAACGATAACTGACGGCATTATTCTAAAAAAATTAACTGTAGAAGAATTATATAAGTCGATAAGTAAACTTATTTTAAATAACAAATTAAGGAAAAATCTACAGTCTTTATCATTAAAAAATTTTTATTTAAGTCACAAATACGTTTCAGAATTAATTGATAATTTTAGAGACCAAAAACTTAAATCCGTAAAAAGATTTTATACAACAAAAAAGCTAAATCTACGTATATTACATGTTACAAATTTTAATGAACGTCACGACGGCAGATTATTTTTTAATACAGGTAGAAGAATTAATAATGGATTGATTAGATTGGGACATAGTATTCTAGAATTTAGTGATAGAGATATTCAAAAATATTATAAAAGTTATAAAGACCTTAATGGAGCTAAAACACTAAATGAAAAACTCAAAAAAACATGCTATAATTTTAAACCAGATTTAATCATTTTAGGTCACGCAGATTTAATCTCTCCAGAAACACTTGGTGAATTAAAAGACGATTATTCAAATCTTAAAATCTCTCAATGGTTTCTTGATCCCCTTAATAAAAATGGCCCTGACTTTCATCGTAATAAGGAAAGAATTTTAAATAAAAAGGATTTTATTGAAGCTAATTTTCTTACTACTTCCCCTGATGTTTTAAATTTCTTGCCAAATAATAATAGAAATTACTTCATACCAAATCCAGCTGACGCATCTTTTGAAACACTCAAAAATTATAGTAAAAAATGTAATATGGATGTTTTTTTTGCATTAAGTCACGGTGTGCATAGAGGAATTTTAAAAAGTGGTAAATTTGATGATAGATCGGACTTTATTAATAAATTAATGTCAATAACGAATAATGTTAAATTTGATATTTATGGACTTAACAAAGTACAACCAATTTGGGCTGATCATTATTTTAAAACTATTTCTAATTCAAAAATGGGTTTAAATTTAAGTAGGGGAAAACCAATAAAGTACTATAGCAGTGACAGAATAACTCAAATTATTGGAAACGGGCTTGTTACTCTTATTGATGAAAAAACTAAATATAATGATTTTTTTTCTAACAAAGAGATGGTTTTTTATAAAAATATTGAAGATTTGTCTGAGAAAATAGCAAAAATTTCTAAGGATGAAAAACTGAGAAAAAAAATTGGAAAAAAGGGTAGGGAGAAGTATCTTAAATATTTTAATTCTACTTTAGTAGCAGAATTCATACTTAATAAAACTTTAGATTTAAAGAGCGGAAAAAAATATTTATGGCATGATTTCTAATTCAAATTTTATTTTAGTTACAGGTGGTCTTGGTTTTATAGGTTCTCACACCGTTATAGAATTATTAAAAAAAAATAAAAAAATTATTGTAGTTGATAACCTTTCAAATTCATCGATTAACATAAAAAAGAAAATTGAAAAAATAGCAAAAAAAAAAATAATTTTCTTTAAATATGATATTAGAGAAAAAAGAATTGAAACTATTTTTAAAAGATATAAAATATCATCAATTATCCATTTTGCTGGTCTTAAGTCAGTTAGAGAATCTTCATCAAAAAAAAAGAAATATTTTTCAAATAATGTTGGAGGTTCAAAAAACTTACTCTTTTTAATGAAAAAATATAACTGTTTTAATATAGTTTTTAGTTCTTCCGCATGTGTTTATGATGAAAAAAACTCTTCTCCGATAAAAGAAAAAGATAAATTAAATCCCAAAAGCAATTATGGAAGGACAAAATTGAAAATTGAATACATGTTAAGAAAATTTTATTTAGAATTTAAAAATGTAAATGTTGTGATTTTAAGATATTTTAATCCTATTGGATCTCATAAATCAGGAATTATATTTGAAAATCCAAAACTAGCAGAAAATATTATACCTAATATAATAAATGTAATTAATGACAAAAAGAGAAAATTTCAAATATATGGAAATGATTATAATACAAAAGATGGGACATGTGTTCGAGATTATATACATGTCGTCGATCTCGCAAGAAGTCATATTTATGCTTTAAAAACATTTAAAAAAAGTAGTTTTAAAATAATAAATATAGGCACTGGAAAAGGTTATTCCGTTCTAGAAATAATTAAAGCCTTCAACAATTTCTTAAAAGAAAAAATTACCTTTATTTACTCACCTAGAAGAAAGGGCGATGTAGAAATGTCTTTTTCTGATACTGCAAGACAGTATAAATTACTTAAATTTAAGCCTAAATTTAATCTAAATCATATGATAAAAGATGTTCTAAATTCAAAAATTATAAAATGATATCAATTATAATACCTACTTTAAATAATCTCAAATACCTTAAACTGTGTGTTAAAAGTCTTGAATTAAATTCTAATTTCAAAAATCAGATTATTTTTCACGTTAACAATGGTAGTGATGGGTCATTAGATTTTATTAAAAAAAAAAAATTCCCGCACACGCATTCCGCAGAAAATCTCGGTATGTGCAAAGCTATTAATCAAGCCGCCAAACTAGCTAATCAAAAATATATTGTTTATGCTCACGATGATTTTTATTTTTGTCCTGGTTGGGATAAAATTTTGATAAATGAAGCGGAAACTTTTACAAATAATAATTTTTTCTTATCTGGCACTATGATAAAAGCAGGTCAAGTTCATAGGAATTATGGGGACACTCTTGAAAATTTTAATGAAAAGAAATTATTAGATGAGTATTCAAAAATTAATTATTATGATTTTCAAGGATCTTCTTGGTGTCCTTCTATGCTTACGTTAAAGTTGTGGAATGAAGTAGGTGGATTAAGTGAAGAATATGATCCAGGAACTGCCTCAGACACTGATTTAAACATGAAGCTTTGGGTTAAAGGCGTAAGAATTCATAAGGGATTGGGAAAAAGTTTAGTTTATCATTTTGGCTCTATTATTACTAGAAAGAAAAAAAATTTAAAAACTAGAACATATACTGGTAGCAGGGGAAACAAGATTTTTTTACTTAAGTGGGGAATATCTGTAAAATTTTTTGAAAAATATTTCTTAAGAGGCTGTTCTTACAAAGATGAAAGATTATTTTGTAGCAAATACGACGGTCCTTTAACAGAACCTAAAAAAACATTTAGTTTTATACTAGGTATGATTAAATGCAAAATATTTTTGCTTTATCTTAAACTGATTAATTACAAATAATTTATATTTTAAGTTTATTTAGCGCATTATTCTTAAACAAATCTGCCTCTCTAATATATCTTCTAACCATTTGATTTGATTTATGCCCTGTCATAGCCATTATACTTCTTTCTTCTGCCCCCATTTCAGCTGTGGATGTTGCAAATCCTGATCTCAAGCTGTGTCCTGAGTATTTTGTCATCTCTAATCCTGCTAAATTTGCGTATTTCTTAATTATTAACGCTACGCTTTTATCTGAAATTCCAAAGATTTTACCTTTTATTATATTTTTTTGGTTTATGTAAGATTTAAGTGATGTTACAGGACACAGATCCTCGTTTATAAAGTAGGGAATTGCCTTTGTCATTCCCTCTCCTGATTGATCAGTTTTGGATCTTTTTATAAAGATTTTTACACCCTCTGAGACAAATTCAATATCATTCCTTTCCAAAGCCACAATTTCTGACCTTCTGAAGCCTCCTGCAAAACCTACTAATACTAATGTTTTATCTCTTAATTTTTTTAAAAATTTCTCATTTGACTGATTTATAGCTTTAATTATTAATTTTAAGTCATTGATTAATATTGGTTTTTTTGATCTCTGAAAGCTTCCAATCTTTCTTTTAATACCTAATAAATTTTCAACAATTAAAGGATGTTTTATATCTAGGTAATGGCCTTTAGATCTATGGATTATTTTAATTGAGGCTAATCTTCTTTTCAGAGTGCTAAATCTACTATTTTTAGATAAATGAGTTAAGTAAATGGCTAATACTTTAGGAATAGACGGCATATATGATAACTTATTATTTACACAAAAATTTTTAAAATCTTCAAAATCAGCCTTGTAGGCTCTTATGGTATTATCAGACTTAGAGCTTCTTAAGTTTTTAAAAGTCTCAGCCTCAAGGTTTTTTAAATTATTTACTAAATCTTTCATAAATTTCCGATAACAATTAATTATCGGAAATAATATAACAGTTTAAAATCGATGTCAATACATTAAACTAAAAGTTGATCCTATGAATATAAAAATTAAAATTTCTGACTTAGAAATAATGTGTGCAGTAAGAGATAATGATACAGCAAAAAAAATAATATCATTGTTACCAATTCAAGCAAAAATTAACACTTGGGGTAAAGAGATCTATTTTGATATACCAAAAGTAAGCATTAAACATGAAAAAGACGCTAAAGAGGTTTTTAGCCTTGGTGAAATAGCTTACTGGAACCAAGGAAACGCTATAGCTATTGGATTTGGACCAACTCCAGTTAGTAAAGGTCAAGAAATTAGGCTTATTTCTCCAGCAAATCATTGGGCAAACGCAAATAATCCCCATGAATTAATAAAACTAGAGCAGTTTAAAGACGGTGAAAACATTGAGGTTTTGAAGGCATAATTATGTTAAAATATCTCATATTTGCCGCGGCTTTTGTTATAGCAGTTTTTTTTAGCCTAAATTATTGGGAAAAAATTAAAAATACAAAAAAAAATGATTTAAAAAAGGTTTTTACATTAATTTTTATTGTTTTAATCTCATTTATTATCTATCTTTTGTACGATTAATGTCTAAGTTAAGTAAATTTGAGAGAAAAGTACTTAATTATCTAAAAACAATTCCTAAAGGTCAGGTAAAAACTTACAAAGATGTGGCAAAAGCAATTAAAAAACCTAAATCTTTCAGGGCAGTTGCAAACGTATGCGCAAAAAATCAAAACGCACCTAAAATACCCTGTCACAGAGTTATAAAGTCTGACGGTTCCTTGGGCGGTTACTCAGGACCCGGAGGTGTAAAAACAAAAAAAAAGCTTTTGAAAAAAGAGGGATTTTTAAACTAAAATTGTTGATAAATAATGGTTTTTAACTTTTTTTACTTAAAATAACTCAAAATAACCTTCTCCCCTTCTAGTTGTAGTCTATTGCTTACAATCACAAAAAATACCCCCTCTATGGCTCATTAAACGATATATTCTTAAACTGCAAAGCTTCTCAATTTTCGATTTAAAATAGCTTATAATTTTCTAATTTTTCAAAAAAAATTGCTCTAATCACTACATTTTATATAATTAGATTTTTATAACATTAACTATCTATAATTGATTAAAATAGCTTACTTTTAACTTTAGTTATTAATCGTAACTTATTGATTTAATTAGGTAAAATAAATAAGTGATATATAAACTACTATCGGTAAAGTAATAAATGATATAGTTGTTGAGACCACAATGGTGCTTGCAATACTGTCTACAACACGTTTGGGCGAATACATTGAACCTACTAAATAGGTTAAGATTGCGCTTGGCATAGAGCATTGAATAAACATTACGCCAGCCTCCACCCCTTTCAAATCAAAAAAATTGATAATGAATAAGCCAATTATTGGTCCAATTAACATTCTACTGAATGAGTTAATTAACGATAATTTTAAAGAGAACACTTTTAATTTTGTTAAGGCTATACCTAAAGACATCAGCACTAAAAAAATAGTTGCATAGGCAATCAGAAAGGTCACGTTTATTAAAAATTGTGGTGGTTCAATTTCAAAATATAAAAAAATTACTGCAGCTACGATCCCATAAATTGGTCCATTAAAAAGAATGGTATTAAAATTAAATTCTTTTTTTGCTAAAAAAATGCCTATAGTAAAGTGGAAAAGCATTATTACTGAAGCAATAGCTGCCGCAATACCTAATCCATTTGGACCGTAGGCAAATAAGCATATTGGCAAACCAATATTTCCGTTATTTGGTAATATAAGTGGTGGCAACTCTCTTATCATATCTCTTTTAGTTAGAAATAAAGTAAAAATACCTACAAATGAAAATCCCAAAATAGCGATAACCTCATAGCTAAAAAAAACTAAAAAAGTATTAAAGTTAACCCCAGTGGTTGTAAGAGAGTAGAAAATTAATGCTGGCGTACCGAATGTTCCCGCTAACTTAGTAATAAATTTAGTATCAATTTTTGGATCTTTTTTCCCTAAAAAAAAACCTATACCGATTATAAGAAATACTGGAAAAATTACTTCGAATAATTTTATGAAAATTTCCATTAAGCTCTTACATCCGATTTTCTTGGCTTTCTAATTTTCTTTTTAAAATTTATTGCAGTTTCAAATTCCATTAATCTTTTATGTATAGATCTTAGCTCAGTAATACGCGTCCAATTCTGCAGAAATAAAGAAAAGCTACTTTGTACTTCTCTAAAAGCAGATGAGGTTTGTATTAATACACCTAGTGTTACTGCACCAGTGAAAAGACCAGGTCCCATAAGTAAATAAGGAACTATTATCATTGATTGATTGTACATAATTAACCATAAATCGAAATATCCATAATGTAGAAATAATTTATGATAGTTAAATTTAATTCCAGTAAATAATTGAAAAATTGTTGGTGCTTTAACATAATTTTGTCTGTCATCTTCACCATAGACAAGTTCTTTTCTAAATGCCGCCTCTACTTTTTGATTATTATATTCTAAACCTGGTAGCTTTATTCCAACTAACCAACTAATAACTAGGCCACCAATGCTAGCTGTTAATGAAACCCATACTAAAGAACCGCTCACATCTTTAAAAAAAGGTATTACAACATTAGATGATAGTCCCCATAATATTGGTATAAATGCGATTAATAACATAATAGCTCTTACAACTTGCAAACCTAAACTTTCGACAATTTTTGCAAAGTTCATTGCATCCTCTTGAATTCTTTGAGAGGCACCCTCTACCTTTGCGTCAACAGCTCTCCAGTATGGCATATAGGAAAATGTCATTGCTTCACGCCATCTAAAAGCCCACAACCTAGTGAAGTAGTTAGTTATAGTATAAATGATAACATAGGGTATAGCCAATTTCATAAAAAGAAGAATACCGTCATAAAACTCTGATAATTCTCTTTCTGGGGCTTTTTGTAAAAGATCGTAAAAACCCTTGTACCATTCATTAATTTTTACATCTATATAAGTTTGAGCGAGAAGTGATAAAATAATAAACGCAAACCCACCCCATGACCATATTAACCATTTTTTTTCTGTAAAAAAACTTCTCCACATATCTATTTTTTTATAAAGTTGTCTGAATAGGATTTTATAACAAATTTTCTATTTTTAGGTAAAATTAGTTTAAAATTTATTTTATTTTTTTTAGCATATTCTATTGCTTTTTCCTTTTTATCAAATTCAAGTTTTATTTCACTATATGTATCCTCACTAGACTCCCAGCCCATTAATAAATTGGTTTTTGGATTTTTTACTTCATATTCTAGTATCCATTTATTTTGCTTCCCCCTGCCCGATTGCATGGCGCTTTTAACTGGAATATATATTTTTGCTTTTTTCATAAATTGGTCGGGGCGGCAGGATTTGAACCTGCGACCCTCTGGTCCCAAACCAGATGCGCTACCAGGCTGCGCTACGCCCCGAATGAGTAATTATATAGGTTATATACGACTTTTTGGCAATTGAAAGATATGCGTTATAGAAGTAAATAATACCAATGATACAATACATTTCAAAGCCATTTAAAGAATTCTTCAGATTAGAGTCAGCATCAGGTATTGTTTTGTTGTTTTCAGCTGTTGCTGCTTTAATTATTAGCAATAGTGATTATAGCTCATTATATTTTGATACATTAAAATCCTATTTAACATTAGGTACAGAAAAATTTGGTCTAAAGTTAAGCATCCTTCATTGGATAAATGATGTTTTAATGGCGATATTTTTCTTTTTGGTATCATTAGAAATCAAAAGGGAATTTATTCAAGGTGAATTATCAAAACCAAAACAGGCTTTACTTCCAATTATTGGAGCGGTTGGTGGTATGCTTGTTCCAGCATTATTTTATATTGTAATCAACTATGATGATGGCACTAGATTAAATGGCTGGGCTATACCCGCAGCAACCGATATCGCTTTTTCATTAGGAGTTTTATCCTTACTAGGAAAAAGAGTTCCAATATCTCTTAAAGTTTTTCTTACAGCTTTAGCGATTATAGACGATTTAGGAGCAATAGTAATTATTGCATTTTTTTATTCAGGTAACATACATACTAATTATTTGATTTTAATGTTTATCGCTGTGCTGGTATTAATTTTATTAAATAAATATAAATTCAAAAATTTTTTTCCTTATTTGGTAGTTGGAATTCTTTTGTGGGATTTTACTCACCAGTCTGGTATACATGCTACAATAGCTGGAGTTTTATTAGCTTTAACAATACCTCACGATACAAAAAATCAAAAAAAATCATTACTTCTTAAATTAGAGCATTCAATTGCACCGTACGTTGCCTTTGGGATAATGCCTGTTTTTGCTTTCGCTAACGCTGGAGTTACCTTAGAAGGATTAACTTTAAAATCTTTATTAAATCCTGTACCACTAGGAATTTTATGTGGATTATTTTTTGGTAAACAAATAGGTGTATTTTTATTTTCCTATTTATCAGTTAAATTTAAAATTGCTGAAAAGCCATCTGACTCTAACTGGACTGGCTTTTATGCTGTATCAATTCTTACAGGTATAGGTTTCACAATGAGTTTATTTGTTGGTAATTTGGCTTTTGTTAATGATTTACAATATTCTGATGGAGTTAAAATTGGAGTCTTAACTGGATCACTAATGTCAACTGTGTTTGGCTATTTTTTATTATTATTATCTGTTAAAAAATGATTATAGAAGAAGTTATCAAAATAGCCTCTAAAACAAAATTTTACGGTCTAAAAGACATTTTTACACACAAAAGTTCATTTAAAAATAAAACATGTGGTGATACAATTAATATTGAATTAGTGGTAAATAAAAATATGATTAAATCTTTACGATATGAAACAAAATCCTGTATTTTCTGTCAAGCGTCAGCTAGCATTCTTGCGCACTCAATTAAGTCTTTTAAACAAGAGGATATTAATAATCAAATTAACTTCCTAAAGAGTTATTTTAATGACAATAGATTAAAATTACCAAAAAAATTTAACTCTTTTAAAAAAATATTATCTGAATCTAATATTAATCGTTTTCATTGTGTCTTTTTACCTTTAAATGCGTTATTGAAAGCTTTGAAAAACTAATGGTTAGGGCTATTGTTATAATTATGATTTTATCTTTATTTACAAAAAGCTATGCAAACTATGAAAATTTAGCTTATGATTTTAAATTTAAAGGAATTGATGGAAAAGTGATTAATCTTGCAGACTATGAAAACAAAATTATTGTTGTAGTTAATGTAGCAAGCAGGTGTGGTTATACACCTCAATACGATGGGTTACAAAAATTATGGTCTAAATATAATAAGAATAAAATTGTTGTTATCGGCGTACCTTCTAATAATTTCAAACAAGAGCCAGGGTCAAATTTAGAAATTAAGTCCTTTTGCGAGACAAATTTTAATATAGATTTTCCCATGACAGAAAAAATGTCAGTAATTGGACAAGAAGCCCACCCTTTCTTTAAATGGGCAAAAGATAATCACGGTATTTCAGCTGTACCAAAATGGAATTTCCACAAAATAATTGTAGGTAGAGATGGAAAGATTCTAGATACTTTTTCTGCGTTTACTAAACCATTGTCTAAAAAAGTAATATCAGTGATTGAAAAAGAGCTTAAAAGTTAATTGTTAAGCCGTCATATGCTGGGGTAATATTATCAGGCAATTTTTTTTTTAATTTATAGTAATCAAAATCAACATGTAAATTTGTTAAAATTGTTTTTTTTGGCTTAATTTTTTTAATTAAATTTAAAGCGTCTTTTAAGTTAAAATGAGATGGGTGTTTTTTTTCTCGTAAGCAATCAATTATAAGATAATCTAAATCTTTAAGTTTTTTTAAACTATTTATAGGAATTTTATTACAATCACTAATATAAGCAATATTGTTAAACAAAAACCCGGTAGCGTTTATTAGTCCGTGATTTACTTTAAAGGATTCTATTTTTAAAAATTCCATATTTTTTTTGATTTCAAATTTTCCACTAATTTCATTTGCGTTCATTATCGGTTGGTAACCATGTCTTTTATAAAAACAGAATGTATATTTTTTAATTAATTCATTTAAAACTCTTTTATTTGCAAAAACCTCTATTTTTTTTTTATTAAGCCAAAAAAAAGGTCTTAACTCAAATATACCTGAAGTTTGATCAGTATGCTCATGAGTATAAATAATTGCATCAATATTTTTAATCTTGTTGTCAATTAATTGTTTTTTAATATCTGGAGAAGTGTCGATTAAGAAAGATATATTTTGATATTGAACATAAGCACAACATCTAGTTCTGTAATTTTTTTTTTTTCTTTTGTTAGATTTTCCCCAATAATTATTAATCCAAGGAGATCCAAGTGAACTACCGCACCCTAATATAATTAATTTATTATTCAATTTAATGCACCAAACAAATTAAAAAAATTTTGAGACGTATATTGTGCTAAAAGAGTTTTTTCAACACCTTTTAATTTTGCTAAAAAATCTAAAGTATGAATTATATGACCAGGTTCATTAGTTTTACCTCTCAATGGTTCTGGTGATAAATAAGGCGAGTCAGTTTCAATTAAAATTCTGTCATTCGGAATGTTTTTAAGAGTTTTCGCAAGTTCCTTTGAATTTTTAAATGTAACAATTCCACTAGCTGAGATATAAGCTCCGATATCTAATAGTTTATGTGCAAATTCTTTTGATCCAGTGAAGCAGTGCACTAAAATTTTGATATCTTTATTTAAAGATTTCTTTAAAATATCGAATGTTTCTTCCTCTGCAGATCTTGAGTGAATAATCAAAGGAATTTTAGTCTCACTAGCGGCTTCTATATGTCTTTGAAATAATTCTATTTGTGATTTTTTATCAGAATTATTATAATAAAAATCTAGCCCAGTTTCACCTATGCCTATTATTTTTTTATCTTTTTTAAGTTTGCTTAATATCTTTTCTGTGCTTATATAAAGGTGTGACTTGGCTTCATGTGGGTGTATACCATAAGTTCCATAAACATTCTTTTGTTTTTTGATAATTTCTAAAATCTTTGGAAACTCATCATCTTTAGTTGAAATAGTCAACATGTGTGTTACTCCTAATTTTTTGGCCCTATTCACAACTTCCTCGACATTGTTAACGAGTGGCTCATAGTTTAAGTGGCAATGAGAATCAATTATTATCATCTATTTTCTTAAATAATATAGTTGATTTAAGGATTTCAGTGTCGTGATCCAAAATATTCTTATCTGTAATAGCTTTAAGATTTCTTTTTTCATGATTAATTTTTAATATATCTAAAACTTTATTAGAAGCTATAGGAATTATTGGTGTGAGCAAAATAGATATGTTTTTAATGTGCTCAACTATTGTAAATATAATTGCATCAGCTCGTTTTTTGTCAGTTTTTTTTATTGACCAGGGTTTATTGTCATTAAAGTACTTATTTGCAGCAAAAGAATAATCGACGACAACTTTAATATATTCATTTAAATTTTGATTATCCATAAGTTCAATTAATTTCGAAACATTATTCTTTATGCTATTAATCAATAATTCATCTTTGTTTTCAAGTTCGTCAGAGAAAGGTATTTTGCTAGAGTAGTTATTTTCAATAAAAGAGAAAACTCTCTGACAAAGATTACCATAATTATTTGCAAGATCATTATTTATGCAATTTTTAAGACTTGATAGTGATATATTTCCATCATTACCTAGAGAAACTTCTTTAAGAAGGTAATATCTTAATTCATCAATTCCATATTTATTTATTATTTCAATTGGATCTAATATATTGCCAAGAGATTTAGACATTTTTTTCTCATCCGATAAAATCCAGCCATGGCCGTAAACTTTTTTTGGTAGTTCAATTTTTGCGGCTAATAAAAATGCAGGCCAATAAATTGCATGAAATCTTAAAATATCCTTACCAATAATATGTATCGAAGCTGGCCAGAATTTTTTGTACAATTTACTATCAGTTTTTGGAAAATCTAAAGCACTCAAATAGTTAGTTAAAGCATCTAACCACACATAAATAACGTGCTTATCATTATTTGGAACCTTTATACCCCATTTAAAAGAGGTCCTACTTACTGAAAGGTCTTTTAAGCCTTTTTTTACAAATTCAACCACTTCATTATGTCTTGACTTGGGGGAAACAAAATTTTCATTTTTTTTATAAATTTCAAGCAGTTTGTCTCCCCATTTAGATAACTTAAAAAAGTAAGATTCTTCCTCAACCCAATCAACTTTAGAACCTGAAGTTTTAGAAAATTTTTGTCCCGATTTTGTTAAAATTTCACCCTCATCGTAATAAGCCTCATCTGATATTGAGTACCATCCACTATATTTACCTAAGTATATATCTCCAGATTTTATCAACCTTTTCCAAATTTCTTTAACAGACTCGTGATGTCTTTTTTCAGTTGTTCTAATAAAATCATCATTACTAAGGTTTAAGATTTTAGTTAAATCTTTAAACTTTTCAGACAATTCATCGCAAAAAATTTGTGGAAGTTTATTTTTTTTTTCTGCTTCTTTTTGTATTTTTAAACCATGTTCGTCTGTGCCGGTTAGAAAGAAGACCTGATACCCTTGTAATCTTTTAAATCTTGCAAATACATCAGCAATTATACTTGAATAAGCATGCCCCATATGGGGTTTTCCGGAAGGATAATAAATAGGCGTTGTTATATAGAAGCTTTTTTTATCCATTTTAAAGTTTATTAATAATTTTGTTTATTACAAGTCTACTGTTTATATTGAGTGTATAAAAATTATTTATTTCATTCAATATATCTATTTTATTTTTATAAATTCTTTCCGCTAATGACTTATCATGCAAAATTTTTTCAGAAAAATAATTATGAATTAAATAGTTTAATAATAATATTTGATAGGGATTTTTTTCTTTCTTAAATAAGTTCAATATTTTCTCAATGTTTTGTGCTAAATGATCATTAACTAATGTAATATTGTAATTTTCACATAGATTATTTAAATGCAAATAATTACCTGGTGATAAAAAATTATGATTTTTGGTTATCACCGGTTTTACTGAAAAATTATTAACAATAAATTGTTTTATGTCGTTTTTGGCATTTTCATTTAATGTTATGTTATATTCTATTGATCTTGATTTAATAGTCTCAAGTAAATTTGTAGATCTATTGTTTACAAGAATAAAATAATTGTTTGAAGGTTCTTCTATTATCTTTAATAAAGCATTTAAAGAATTTAGGTTATAATTTTCTATTTCATCTAAAATAATAAATCTAGGTTTATCATTTAAAACAGTCTTAGAGATATTTTCTTTTAATTGTCTAATCTCATCTATCTTAATAATTGAATTAATTTTTTTTTCAAATAATATGATATTTTCAAATATTTTATTTTTGTATTGATTGTAAAAAGGAGAATTAGTATTTATTGTTAATTTCTCATTGTCATAATGATTTTCATCAAATATATAATTCATTAAATGGTGAACAAGAGTAAGTTTTCCTACACCCTTCTCTCCTGATAGCAGCAAAACACTTGGCATTTTTTTGTTTAAATAAAGCTTATAAATATTATTAAAATGGTTTGATAGACCCTTTAGTTTCAAAGAGTTAATGGGATTAAAAACATCATCTTGCATATTTTAATTTAATCTTTTTTAGTACAATTTGTAAGATTTTTTTTTCTAATGTAGTATCGTCGTTTGATGAATTTAAAATAAAATAATTATTCTTATTTCTTGCAATAGATAGAAATGTTTTCTGAGCTTTAAGATAAAAATTATTTGAAAATTTATCGTACCTGTTACTAACCTTTCTTTTTTTTAATCTTCGCTTAGACGAAGAAATAGAAGTCTTTAAAATAAATACTAAATCAGGGGTTTTTTTTCTTAAAATAACTTTATGAATATTATCTATGAAAGATTTTTTAACTTTTTTGCCTGCAACCTGATATGAATAAGTAGAATCGGTAAATCTATCGCATATAACTATCTTATTTTTATCTAAAGCCGGTTTTATCTTGTTAATTATATGCTCATTTCTGGAGGCGAGATACAAAAGTGTGTCGGTGTATTTGTCAAATTTCTCAGACTTATTTTTATTGAAATAATCTTTTAATATTAAATTCCTTATAAGCTCAGAGCTTTTAGTTCCTCCAGGTTCTCTTGTTTTTATTACATTAAATTTTTTTTTTTTTAATTTATTAAAAAGTTTTTTTATTTGGAAGGATTTACCGCTACCCTCAATACCCTCAAAAACAATAAAAAAACCTTTTTTTTTATGCATCTCCCCAAATCAAATAATTTATTGATAAAAATAAGCTTTTTAGGAAATTTACTTTTTCAATATTTTCTGAAGAATATATAGGAATAGATTTTAATAATTCATTATTTTTAAATATTTTTAATTTTGCAATTTCAACATCTTTTTTAATTGGTGCGCTTATAGGTCCTTCATAATCAATTAAAACTTTTAATTTTCTTGAATCTTTTTTATTTAATGTCAAATACACGTCTTCTTTTGTAATACCATTAATTTCATTTGACTTACCTAGCCAAGTTTTAATTTTGAATATACTTTCATTTTTTTTAGAAATTTGAAATGTATCACTATTTCTAAAGCCCCAACTTAAAAGTTTCAATGATTGAGAGGATCTTAATGCTTTATTTTCAAACCCGCTGGCAACAGCAATTAGTCTTCTTGTATCACGTTTCATCGTACTTGCTAATGAGTACTTTTCTACAGCTAAGTATCCTGTTTTGATACCATCAACTCCTACCTTTTTATAAAGTAAAGGATTCCTATTTCCTTGTGTAATAGGTGAACCGCCTGTTCTATCCCATGTGAAAGAAGTCTCAGCGTAAAGAGGATAATATTCAGGAAATTCCTTAATCAAATATTTTGACATTAGAGCTATATCTCGAACAGTTGAATAATTTTCAGTATTATTAATACCTGAGGAATTAGCAAAATTAGTGTTTGTCATTCCGAGTTCTGCCGCTTTTTCGTTCATCATTTCTACAAAGTTTTCTTCTGTACCAGCTATCCCTTCAGCCAAAGCCACGCAAGCATCGTTTCCAGATGCAACTATTATACCTCTTAAAAGTTCCTCAACAGTTACTTCATCGTTTATCATTATGAACATTGAGGAATATCCGCTTTGAGACATTCTCCACGCATTTTCTGAGACAATAAATTTATCATCTAATGTTAATCTATTAGCTTTTATTAAATCAAAAACTATTATTGTAGTCATAATTTTTGTCATTGAGGCGGGATAAATTTGTAAATCTGCGTCACTTTCATAAAGAATTTCATCAGAGTCATAATCTACTAAAATAGCAGATTTAACCGATATTTTTGGTGCTGCATTTATTGATGAAATTGATACTAATAAAGCTAGAATTATAATTAAAAATTTATTCATTTGCTAATATATCCAATTCTTCAAAACCAAATTTTTTAAGCTCGATATAATCTCGTTTCATAGACTCTATTGACTTATATGGACTTAAAATTAATTGAACCTTATTACTTCTTTTTACTAAAATTTTCAATTTATTTCTATCTAATTCTACTGTTTCCTTTAGAATTCGTTCCTTTAAATACTTTACAACCTCTATCGAAGAAAATTCACCTACTAAAATAGAAAATATTTTCGCATTTTTTTTCGTGGATGATTTTTTTTTGGAAATATTATCAATTTTTACATGCTCAACGGGAGCTTTAATATGAATTTTTTTTTCCTCGTTAAACGTTTTAGCTTTTTTTGCAATAAATGATTTATTCTTTTTAACAACATCAAGTCTTATATAAGGCAAATCTTTATCTAAACCTAGCTCTTGAGCAATTGGTTCTGTTATTAAAACAGTATAAAATTCTGGATAAAGAACTTTTTTGTTATTTTTATATATAACACTTTTGTTATTACTTGGATTTGTAATTTTAATTGAAGAACCTATTTTTAAAAACTGGTGTCCTATAAGTTTTTCCTCATTATTAAATTTTTTATTAATTAATTTTTCATTGTAATCTTTAGCATTGTAAATGTAAGCAAAGCCGTTAGCTGTGAATGATTTTTTTACATTTAAATTACTTATACCAGTGCATCCTAGTAGAAATAAAGGTATTAATATAAAAGTTTTAAATTTCATTTTTAAATTTTTCTTTTAAAGTACAAACAGCTAATGCAAATCTTAAAGATCGATTCCATTTAAGTATTTTTTCGTAATTATCAAAAACTATAAAAGCTGGCTTAAGGGTTTTTGAGCCAGGGATGATGTCCTTATCGGGGGTAATTATTCCAACTCTCATATTGTAAAAATCTTTAAATTGTTCAGGATTTTTTAAGTATTTTTTAAAATATTTAATCTTTTTTTTATTTTTAATTTTTCTTGCCGATGTATTTAAAAATTTTGAAGGAATATTTTCCTTGAGATCAATCTTAAAAAAACAAGGTTCATTTTTTTTCCACCCAATTTTTGTTATATAATTTGCTGCAGAAGCAAATGAATCATCTATTTTTTTAAGCTCAATACTGGAATTATTATTATAATCTATTGCATATGATTGAATAGTCGAAGGCATAAATTGAAAGTTACCAAAAGCTCCTGCCCAAGATCCAAATAAGATATTTTTACTTATAACTTTTTTATCTATTAATTTTAAAACTACTAAAAGTTCATTCGTAAAAAATTCACTTCTTCTTTTATCAAAACTTAGTGTTGCTAAAGATGAAATAATATCCATTTTACCTAAATATTTACCATAATTAGTCTCTATACCCATCAATGCGAGCAACAATTCTTTTTCTACTAGGAATTTTTTTTCAATCTCGTTAATTATATTTTTTTCTGCTTTATATAGAGATAAACCATTCTTAACTTTTTTGTTATTAGTTCTTTTTTGGACGTAGGTTTTTGTATCTTCATAAAACTCTGGTTGAAACCTATCAAATTTTATTACTTGTGGTAGAAACTGAACATTTGATAATGCTAGATTTAATGTATTTATAGAAACACCCTCGTTGATCGCTCTTTTTTTAAAATTTACAACCCAGTCAGAAAATTCATCTTGGGCTACAACAAGTTTTATTAGAAACCCGGTGAAAAAGATTGTTATAATAATTGTTTTTAATAATTTAGCCACTTTTTTTAATTATCACAAATATTTTGTTTAAACTAGTATTTGAAAACAGATATAAGCTTGTTGTTATTTTTTCTTTAAAATAGTATTAGATAAGTCATTATCTGTGGAGAGGTGGCTGAGCGGTTGAAAGCACTGGTCTTGAAAACCAGCAACGGGGCAACTCGTTCGTGGGTTCGAATCCCACCCTCTCCGCCAGCATTTTGTGTTAAATTTTGAACTCTTTTAATAATTTAAAAAATTTATTTTTTTGTATGAGATTTTTTGTGTCATTTCCCTGGTAAAAATTATAAATATCTTCATCCTCATATTCTAAAAAATCGTATAAAGTTTCTAGATCTTTTAAAGTAAGAGTCTTAATATGATAATCAACAAATCTAGAAAGTAATATATCCATTTCTTTTGTACCTCTATATTTTGCCCTGTATATAATTTTTTTTTTTTAATGAATTAGAATCTTGCATGAACTAAATTAGTATATATTATTTAATGAATATTATAAAAAAAAAAGAATTTTTATTTAAAAAAATCTCATTTCTTAAAGGTGTTGGAAATAAGATTGAGAATTATCTAAAAAATAAGAATATTGAAAAAGTAAGCGATCTACTATTACACCTTCCATATTCATTTACTGATAGGTCAAAAGTTTTTAATACAAACAATTTAGAAGTGGGTACTATTGCTACGCTTAAAATAAAAATAATCAAATACAACTTTCCAAGGAAAAGGAATTTACCGAATACAATTGTTGGGGAGGATAAGTTCGGAAAAGTAAATTTAGTATATTTTAATACAAATGAATTTTATTTAAGAAGAATACTTAAAATTAATTCAAACGTCGTAGTGAGTGGAAAAGTAAATTATTATAATAATAAATTTCAAATTGTTAACCCTGATTACATTTCTAAAGATAATGATATTAATGACTTCCAAAAGGTAACGCCAAAATATTCTTTAACAGACGGGATGAATAAAAAAATATATAAAAAAATTATTAATCAGGTATTGCTTCAGATGCCAAATTTAGAAGAATGGATTGACAAAAATATTATTCAAGAGGAAAAATTTTTAAGCTGGAAAGAAACGATTTCTAATCTTCACGAAAATAATGATGAAGATTTAAATCGTAAATTGAAGAGAAGACTCGCTTACGACGAAATTTTAGCACATATGATCATAATATCTAAGGATCGGTTTTTTTCTAAAAAGCTAAAGAAATCTAAAAAAGATTTTACTGATGAGTATCAAAATATTATTATCAAAAACTTAGATTTTAAACTAACAAATAACCAAAATAAAATTATTGATGAAATTAATATTGATTTAAAAAGTAGAAATAGAATGTTCAGAATTTTACAAGGCGATGTAGGTTCTGGAAAAACTATAATTTCATTAATCTGCGCATCTAATGTTATAAAGTCTGGATATCAATGTGCTTTAATGGCTCCAACTGAAATACTTGCAAAACAACATTATAACTTAACCAAAAGTTTATTTAATAAAATTGGAATTTCAGTGGGTTTTATAAGTGGTAATTTAGCTCTGAAAGAAAAAAGAGAAATAATAAATAAGATTAGTAATGGAAAAATTGATTTTATAATTGGAACTCACTCATTATTTCAAAAAAATGTTCACTTTAAAAAATTAGGTTTTGTAATTATTGATGAACAACATAAATTCGGTGTTAAACAAAGAATGAGTCTTTCAAAAAAAGGTAATAATGATTGTGATATATTATTAATGTCAGCCACACCAATTCCTAGAACAATGATATTATCAGCCTATGGAGATATTGATGTTTCAAAACTAACAGAAAAGCCAAAAAAAAGAAAAGACATACTAACTTACAGTAAAAATGAAAAAAATTTAAATCAAGTTATCAATATAATTAAAAAAGAAACTAATTTAGGCAATCAAATATTTTGGGTTTGTCCATTAATTGAAGAAAGTAACATTCTAGACTTTTCATCTGTTAAAAAAAGGTACAAACATTTAGAGAAAATTTTTAAAAAAAATATAACTTTGTTACATGGGGGATTAGATTTAATTGAGAAAGATAAACTATTGAATGATTTTGCGAATAAAAAGTTTAACATTCTAATATCCACAACTGTGATTGAGGTTGGTGTTGATTTTCCAGACGCTAATCTAATTATCATTGAAAATGCCGATAAGTTTGGTTTAGCGCAATTACATCAATTAAGAGGAAGGGTTGGTAGAGGAAATAAACAAGGAATATGTATACTTATTTTTAAAAAAAACCTTACTAAAAATGCAATTAAAAGAATAAAAATTCTAAAAGAAACAACTGATGGATTTAAAATTGCAGAAGAAGATCTTAAACTAAGAGGATTTGGCGATATTTTAGGATTTAAGCAAAGTGGTAATAAATATTTTAAATTCGCAGACCCATCATCAGATCAAATTTTATTTGAGAAAGCAATCATGCAAATTAAAGATATCAAAAAAGATAAAAAATTTTTTGATAAATATAAAACTTTATTGAGAATTTTTGATAAAGCTGAAATTTCTTTTAATCCAGAGACGTTTTAATCTATTTCTGAAGTTCCTGCTGAAACTATAAATTTTGAAGCTTGTTCGAATGAAATATCAAGAAAAATTAAATTTTTTTTTGGGACCATTAACAAAAAACCACTAGTAGGATTTGGGGTTGTGGGTACAAATACATTTATTAAATCTTCATTAACTTTTTCACTCATTATAGTTTTATTATCTTTAGTTGCAAAACCAACGGCCCAAACGCCTGATTTTGGATATTCAAGTAAAACAACACTTTTTTGGTTGTTGTTTGATTTAGTTAGACTCTCTGTCATTTGTCCAATAGCTGAGTAAATTGTTCGCAGAATGGGAATCTTTTTCAAAATATTGTTTACTAAATCAATTATTTTTTGACCTAAAAATGATAATGACAACCAACCAATAATTGTAATTAATATTAGAGCAATTAATATCTCTAATCCGGGTATATCTACTGGTAGATAATGATTAGGATTAATTTCTTTAGGTATTATCTTAGAAGAAATTCTGATGATGAATAGTGTTAAATAAACAGTGATAGCTATTGGAATAAGAACTACCGCCCCTGTAATGAAATAATTACGAATCCGTGAAAAAAATGATTTCTTAAGTTTTCCTTTAGTCATTTTAGTTATAACTTGAGTAAATTATAAAAATTATTATTAATATAAAAATTGCAATTAATAATTTATTATTTAATATCATGAGTCAACATGATTAATAACATAAATAGAAGAAAATTTCTCGCTTATTTTGCATGTGGTTGCGGCTCACTATGTTTTTCAGCATGTTCTACTGTCCCAATAACAGAAAGAAAACAACTTAATTTAATATCTGAAACTAAACTAAACAGGCAAGCAGGACTAGTTTATGAGCAGGTAAAAAAAAAAAGTGAGTTAATAAAAAGTGGCTCCGACATTCAAAATATTAAAACAATAGGTAAAAGAATAGAGAATGCCGTAACCAATTATTTTTTAAAAGAAAATAAAAGTGATCCAACAACTAATTTTGAATGGGAATATATTTTAATAAAAAATGACAAAATGGTAAATGCATGGTGTATGCCAGGAGGTAAAATAGCTGTTTATACAGGAATGCTAAAAATAACAAAAAATATAAATGCATTGTCAATTGTAATGGGGCATGAAATCGCCCATGCTGTTGCAAAACATTCGATAGAGAGACAAAGCCAAGCTATAACTCTTAATCTTGGAACACAAATTGCAGACATTTTTTTAGGTGGTGCAATTAATCGAACAAGAAATACAGTTGGATCTAACACTGGCCTTGATATTTTTCAAATTGGTATATTAAACCCGTTTGGAAGAAAACAAGAGTCCGAAGCAGATTATTTGGGACTAATTTTTTCTTCATTAGCGGGTTATGATGTTAGAGAGTCAATCCCTCTTTGGAAAAGAATGGCTTCAAATAAAAAGAATAAAGTGCCTCAATTTTTAAGCACACATCCATCATCTGAAAACAGAATTAAAAATCTAAAAAAATGGATGAATGAAGTCATAATTAAATATCCTCCAGTCTAAACTATTTATATCCGTATTTTCTTAAAGAATTAAATGAAATAAACAAAATAGATTTAATATTTTTTATAAAACTCAATTTTAGTAAATTTTTATTTGTTTTAAAAACTGAAATCAAACTTTTGAGCTTAAAACTTGATCTTGATCCAGGTGTAATTCTATAAAAAGTTAAATTTTCTTTTAAATTATATGCCATACAGGGAATTTTCAAAATCTTGCACTTAAAATCATAATCTTCATTAAATGACTTATTGTTAAATTTATAATGGTTGATTAAGTCTTTTTTAATTATCATGGAGCTTGTAGCAATAGACGTGTCCATAACAAAAGAGTTTAAATCATATTTTTCTTTGGGTTTTATTGTTGTCCTAAAATAATCCTTATTATTTCTTGTAAGAAAAGGAGTGTAGTTTGTATAGGTAAAACTGTAATCAAATTTTTCCATAAAATGTAATTGATTTTGTAGTTTTTTTTTATCCCATAAATCATCTGAGTCTAAAAATCCGATATATTTAGAATTTGATTTTCTTAATCCGAAATTTCTTGAGAATGCTACTCCCATGTTTTTTTTTAAATAAAAAATTTTGATATTACTAATTTTTTGATATTCTTTTAAAATATCTTTCGATCCATCTGTAGAATTATTATCGATTATTATTAAGTTCCAATATTTAAAAGTTTGAGCTATTACTGAATTTATAGTTTTGTGTAAAAATTGTTTTTTATTATAATTTGGAAGAATTATATCTATTTGGTTTTTATTTATCACTATTACTACTTAAATCCATTTGCTATCTTTCATATACTTATTAATTTGATCGTTAGTTATAATTTTTGGATTAATTTTATCGTTTGTAACTTTATAATACCATTCTATAGTTTTTTTTATACTTTGATTAACATTGTAAACTGGCTTCCAGTTCAAAATCTGTTTCGCCTTGTTACAATTTAATTGTAAGTGATGGTGTTCATGAAATTTATTATTAGCCTTTGTGACAGAGCCTTTTCCCCAAAATTTAATTATTAAATCAACAACGTCTTTTACACTTTTAAAATTATTTGATTTAGGACCAAAATTCCATGAGCTTGAAAATTTTTTCGGTTTTTCATACTGTTTTTTTGCTAAGATTAAGTATCCTTTTAGCGGCTCAAGCACAAATTGCCAAGGTCTATTATAATTTGGATTTCTTAATCTTATTTTTAAATTTTTATTTATGTAGCGAATACAATCAGGAATTAATCTGTTTTTTGACCAGTCGCCCCCTCCTATAACATTTCCTGCTCTAACACTTGAAATACCTGTTCGGTGAAAAAAACTTTTTCTATAAGATCTAATTAGTAATTCAGCTGAAGCTTTTGATGCACTATAGGGATCAATCCCACCTAAACGATCCTTTTCTGAATATTGTTTAATCTTATTAAGGTTTTCGTAACATTTATCTGAGGTCACACTTATTATTGATTTTATAAATTTATATTTCATTGAAATATCTATAATATTTAAAGTGCCTCTGAAATTAATATCAAATGTTTGATAGGGATTTTTGTATGACTCAGAAACAAGAGGTTGCGCAGCTAAATGAAATATTATTCCTGGTTTAAATTTTTTAATAACATTGTCTAATTTTTTTTTGTCTCTTATATCAAATAGTGTCAAATTGACTTTTTTTGTTAAACCTAAGCTATGAAATAACTTTTGATTAGAATTGGGATTGTGCCCTATTCCCTTAATTTTTGAACCTAAACTTAGTAACCAAGCACATAGCCAAGCTCCTTTAAAACCGGTTGCACCTGTTATCAGAATTTTTTTATTTCTATAGAATTTTGCTATAGTATTCATAATATTGGTGAGCCCTGATGGACTCGAACCATCGACACCCTCCTTAAAAGGGAGGTGCTCTACCAACTGAGCTAAGGGCCCTTA
>MDTD01079288.1_pt1 | contig 32133 bp, 26 predicted proteins | sample 811221 | NCBI WGS metagenome assembly MDTD01 (sample SAMN05326646, study PRJNA326480) | marine metagenome | isolation source: seawater | place: Pacific Ocean: South West | collected 2011
CCAGTGAGCATCGGGGTGACCACCTGCCCGGATGACGGTACTGATCCCGACGGACTGATCGCCAATGCCGATATGGCCATGTACCGGTCAAAGGAATTGGGCAAGGGGCGGTACGCCTTCTTTACGACGGAGTTGAACCAGCAGGTGTCCAAAAGGGTGGAATTGGAAGTGGATCTGCGCCTGGCCCTGTCTAAAAATCAATTCTCCCTTTATTACCAGCCCAAACTGGATATTGCCAGGAACCGTATCTGCGGTGCCGAAGCCCTTATCCGGTGGCATCATCCGGATAAGGGGCTGGTAACGCCCCTGGAATTTATCCCCCTTGCCGAGGAAACCGGCCTGATCAACCCCATGGGGGAATGGATCGTGGACCAGGCCTGCGCCATGGCCAGGGAATGGTCAAAGGTGATCAACCGGTATTTCAGTATTGCCGTAAACATCTCCTCTCGCCAGGTCAGGGATGTGGATCTTGTGGATCTGATTTCCCAAAGCCTGAAAAATCACCAGATTCCGCCGGAATGCCTGGAGATTGAAATCACCGAAAGCGCCGTCATGGGCAATGTGGAAAAGGCCCAGATCATGTTCCGCGCCCTCCATGACATGGGAATCAAGATCAGCCTGGATGATTTCGGCACGGGATTTTCCTCCCTTTCATACCTGAGAAAATTCCCCATCTCCGTACTCAAGGTGGACAAGTCCTTCATCGACGATATCCCTGAAGATACGGATTCCATGACCATGGTGGAAACCATCATCTCCATGGCCCAGCACCTGAACCTTACCACCGTGGCCGAAGGGGTGGAAACTGAAGAACAGCTGGCCTTTTTAAGGGAGCATAAATGCAATCAGGTGCAAGGATATCTCTTTGCTGCGCCCATGCCGGCGGACCGGTTCGTGGATTTTTTAAAAAAACACGAGGCCACCTGACTTACACATGTCAGGCTTCCAAACGAACCAGCCTTACCGCATCCAGGCGAAGCCGGGCACTGGCAAGTTTTTCCGCAATACCGTCACGGGTTTTTTCCGCCGCTTCAATTTCCCTGTCCGTAATGTCCGGATTCACTTTCTTTAACGCGGTGAGCCGGTGGATTTCATTACCTAAGCTGTCCCCAAGTGCGTCCAGGGAGGTCCTTCGCATCTTTCCTGCAGCGTTTTCCGCAAGGTTCCGGCAGGTGTCCAGAAGTTCGGGCAAAAGACCGGTTTTTACCGCCTCCATATCCATAAACCATGCGGGGTGATCCGGTTCAAGACGGGTGTGAAATCCCTGGGGCAATTTGGCTTCCGGTACAGGGGTGCCGGTATGGTCCACCCGGATATGGATGGGGTGGGTACGGACAAAGCGCCGGGCGCCTTGCACCTGGTCTAATTCGGGGATTTCGAGAACAAAGAGACATTCCAGAATAAGGCCGGGAGCGCCGGCATCACAAAGCTTGGCAACGGCGGCACAGCCTTCCCCCCGGGTGAGAAAAAAATCCATGACCTGGTTCACGTAACCATGATCCCAGGTGATAAACCCTAACTCCTCTCTGGCAATGGCCGTGGCCCGGTCAAAGGTGACTGTCCGGCTGCCGCCGGGAAGGGCCGGAAACTGTTCGTCCGTGATTCTGTCCACGGTGAGTGAAATAATCTGCTCGCCGGTTTTTTCCACCACGGGGTCCATGTCCACACCGTAGTGATCCAGCAGGATTTCCATGAGATTTTTAAGGTCCGGGGCCTCGTCTGTGTCCCGTATGATACGGATGATGTCTTCGGCTGGTCCGGGTTTAAACGAGTTCAGCTCCACCAGGATGTGCCTGCCCCTGTCCAATGCCTCCTGGGTTTTTCTCGTATAGGCCGCGGCTTCGCTGATCAGGCGGGCAAGGCCGGTTTCGTCTATTTTAAGGGTTTGGGCCGTGTCCTTGATCAGCGCCGTGAGCCGGTCTTCAAACCGGGTGAATATGGCATGGAGGCCGTTGATGTTCTCCTTGAACAGGCCTATCCCGTCTGCATACCACCGGGCCAGAATCTCCTGGCTGCTGCCCTTAACATAGGGCACGTGGATGGAAATATCGTGTTTCTGGCCGATGCGGTCCACCCGCCCGATGCGTTGTTCCAGAAGTTCTGGATTCAGCGGCAGGTCAAAGAGAAAGAGGTGGTGGACAAACTGAAAGTTCCTGCCCTCGCTTCCTATCTCAGAGCAGATCAGCAGCCTGGCCCCGTCTTCCTTTGCAAACCAGGCGGCGTTCCGGTCCCGCTGCAGCAGGGTCATGGTTTCGTCGAACCGCGCCGCATCAACGGCCACATGTGCCTTCAGCCCCGATTCCAGGGCCTTAGCCGTTTCAAGGCTTGCGCAGATAACCAGGATTTTTTCAGGCTTTATTTTTCGTGTCAGCTCAGCCAGGTAAACGACCCTGGGATCTTTTTCCAGATCGGGCCGGGGGGCAGGAGATGTCATCGTATCTTTTTTAAAGGCATGGCTGGTGTCCCGGTTGATTGCCCGGACCTGTTCCTGTGTGCCGGTCAGGGCCGCCGGGTATACCTTGCGTCCCGGGAACCCTTTAATGGATTTTCTGCGGTTCCTGAAAACCACCCGCCCCGGGCCGAAGGTATCCAGAAGGGCGTCCACGGGCTGTCCTTGGGCCAGCCGCCGGGTGACCTTATCGGCCGTGGCTTCGTATGTTTTTGCCTCTTCAAGGTAAACATCCCGGTCGTAATACCGGTCCGGGTCCAGGAGCTGAAGCTGGGCAAAATGGGTGTCGATCCCCATCTGTTCGGGAGTGGCGGTGAGCAGCATCAACCCTGTGGTTTGAGTACCGAGTCTTCGCATGAAGGCGTAAAATTCAGGATCTTCGGTTATATGATGGGCCTCATCCATGACCACCATATCCCACCCTGCGGAAAGGATCTGTTCGCGGCGTCTGTGGCTGTGCCGGATAAAGGACTGGCTGCAGATGCCCTGCTGATCCCCGTTGAAGGGGTTCATGTCAGGTTCTGCCGCTTCGGCGGCCCGGCAGAAGTCTTCGTCAAACAACCGGAAGGTCAGACTGAATTTCCGGTAAAATTCAATGAACCACTGGTGGACAAGGGCATCCGGGACGATAATCAGTATCCTGCTGATCTGTCCTTGAACCAGGAGGCGGTGGAGAATCAGACCGGCTTCAATGGTTTTGCCCAGGCCGGTTTCATCGGACAGCAGCACCCTGGGGAAAAATCTGCGGCTGACCTGGTCGGCGATGTATACCTGGTGGGGGATCAGGTCGATCTGACCGCCTAAAAATCCTCTGGCCGGAGAGCTTTCATAAGCTGCCAGGCCTGTGCGGATTTGAGCTCTGAGATCGAACAGCTTGGACTGTCCGGCCAGGCCTGCTATCAAGCGCTCCTGGGGCAGTGATACCGATAGGAACGGGGCAAGCCGGCTTTCTTCCACCCTGTGCCTTCCTGCGATATAGGTCATGATCCCGCCGTCTTCAATCACCCGGTCCACGGTCAGATCCTTTCCGTTAGCGGTTGATATCCGGTCCCCGGCCTTGAATGTCATCCGGCGCACCGGTGCGGCCCTGAGGCTGTATTGGCGGGTACATTCCCCGCCGGGAAAATCAAGCGTGAGGGTGCGTTTATCGTGGAAGACAAGGATACCTAAACCAAGCTCAGGCTCAGCCTCTGAAATCCAGCGCTGGCCGGGTGCGAATACGGGGAAAGAATCTGTGGTGTTCATTGGGTGACCTGTATATGTCTGGCGGGTCTGTTGATAAGGGTCCGGTATCAGTGAAAAAAATGGTATGTATGCCACAGACCGGTACAAAAAGTCAAGCCCGGGAAAACATCAAGAACCCTATAGCTGGAGCGGCCCCCATTTCCTGCGGTATTCTTTCGGGGAAATATGGCAGATCCGTTTAAATATCCGCCTGAAGTATCCGGGGCTTTCGTATCCCACCCGGTAAGTGATCTGGTCAAAGGGCAGATTTTCGGTTTCCATCATCCGTTTGGCTGCCTCTACCCGGAGCCGCTGCAGATAGTACAACGGGGTTTCTCCGGTGGCTGCTTTGAAACGGCGTTCCAGAGAGCGTTTCCCGATGCCCGCACGACCGGCCAGATCCTGGATCGACGCCAGGCTGCTGTATTCCTTTTCCATGAGTTTTTGTGTCCTGCGCACCAGATTATCCCGGTGTGATTTCTGACATCTGAAAACCGCCCACTCCGACTGGTAAAACCGGTCCAGGTCACAGACGAAGGCTTTTGCGGTCTGAAGGGCGACCTCCCGGCCTGCCAGCTTGCGGATGAGGTAAAGGGACAGGTCAAAGCAGGCATTGGAAGCCCCACAACAGTAAAGGTCAGTTTCATCGGTGATGAGACGCTCCGGAACCAGCCGGACTTGTGGATACCGTTCACGGAATATTTCGGTAAATCCCCAGTGGGTGGTGGCAGTTTTCCGGTCCAGCAGACCGGTTTCCGCCAGAATGAACGTGCCTGTGCACATGGCTGCGATTTGAGCGCCCTGTTGGTGGTGGTGCAACAGCCACGGAATAACGTCCGGGTGACGGTCCAAAGTTTTATTTATATCGACAATAGAAGGAATCAGAATAAGATCTGTGCAGTCAACTTGGTCCAGAGTTCTGTGGGGGAGAATGGAAAGGGCTCCCGTGCATTGAATGGGCTTTAGGTCTGAGTTGACAATTTCGACGCTGAAACAAGGGGACTCCTTTAGCCCGAAAATACCGTTCCATAATCTGCCGGCCAGATGGAAAAGGTCAAAAGGACCCGTGATCATGGTTCCAGATGATATATCTACACCCAGTATGGTGACTTGGTTCATAGACTGTTTGCCTTTTTCTGGTTAGCTTTCCTTTTTGGTAGCGGATACACAGGTAAATATCAAGACCGCCTGTTGGATTGTCGCAGATCGGGCCATTATTGTCGCATTTGTATCTGTTTGGGTTAAAAAAGTCGGGATATCATGGGGCAGTTCAATTCACCCTAAATCAAGGAGACGATTATGACCGGGCAACGTGGACACGGGGATCGGAAGAAAAGTGAACTTTTGACAGGTATTCAGGCACTGACCGGATTTACCGACGAAGAAATGGCTGAATATATTGCCCAGCCCCGAACAGGTAAAATTCTCGGCAAGCTAGAAGCGCTCAGTGGACTTTCCGTCAGCTTTGAAGTGAAGATGGCAAAGGGGTGTGTGGTGGGACACAAACCCGGGGATACTTATGTTTTTCCGGGGGCGGGTGCCATGAATCTCAAGGACAGCTCCGGTCACCTCTGTCCATTTCTGATGCCTCCGATGACCCGGATCATGTGGCTGATACAAGAACGCGTCTGGGAAGGGATAGAGCCGCTTCCCCTTTATGCCGTGGGACATTGTGATGATGTCGGACTGGACTGCGGCGGATGGGGGCGGGTGGTGGTAGAAGCCCGCATAATTGAATCAGGCCAATAAACGGCCATGGGCCGCCCATGAGTGTCATTGGCCGTGCCCACAACAAAATATGAAAGGATATAATAGTTTGCTTGGTTCTTTCATATAAAATTTAGGAAGCATAAAGCGGCTCAGAATTGGGCTGTGAATATGATGCTCCGGGGGAACCCGGCCCTTGGCTTTATTGGGATAAGTGCTGCTTAAAAGCCGTTCCTTTTTGTGCGATCGCATACAAATAAACGTTTTGATTTGGAGATGATTTTAGGATAGGATGTCCGAAAAATAAACATCCAAAGTCAATTATCGTGGCGTCGTCCGGCAAAGGAGAGGAAATGGATAAAACCGGTCAATTCTGGCAAATGGCAGAGAATTTTGTTCAGGTGGTTCACAGGGAGTCGGAGTGCTCGGTCATCGTTTGTGATGATTCGGGAAAAATTACCTGTTCCACCGATCCGTCCCGCATCGGTGATACCCATGCTGGGGCCGTTAAAATTTTGAGCGGTGAGGTGGATGAGATGTTCGTCACGGCGGAGGAAGCTGCTGAGAACCCCCTGGTCAAAGAGGGATACAATTGTGTGATTCTCCATGAAAACGAAAGGATCGGTACGTTCGGCATCGCAGGATCCATAGATAAAGTAAAACCCCTGGCAAGAATTTCGGCCATCGTCATGACAACCTGGCTCCACGATCTGGAACAGAAAATACGGATAGAAGAAATCTCCGAAAAGATTTTCACCGGTGTTGCCGGACTGACAGAGGAGAACCGGGAAATAAAGGCGAAGTCAAAGCAGGTGTTTTCAGATATCCAGGCGGCTGCGGGTTCTGCCGGCGACAGCGTGGTCGTCACCGATGAGATTTTGAAGACCATTCAAGATATTGCCTCTAAAAGCAGTATTTTAAGCCTGAACGGTACCATAGAGGCGGCCAGGGCCGGAGAGCACGGCCGTGCCTTTTCCGTGGTTGCCGATGAAATGCGGCAAATGGCCAACAGCACCAAAGCGGCCGCCACCGATGTGGAAAAAAATATCAGGCAGATCCGCGAGGCAGTCAGCGGCCTGAATGACACCATCGCCGCATTTTCAGACGTGTCCGATGAGCAATACCGCATGATTGATGAAACCATAGAGGTCATCGGCCAGTTTAAAACGGCCATGACCGATCTTAAAAATCAGTAATTTCTGTTAAAAGGCCTATCTTAAGCCCTTAAAAGGTTGTCAAAAAGCCGTTTGGGCTGTAGATATGGGGGATGGACAAGTTAAATACCTTTATCAGACTATTTGAGATCCCGCCAGCGATCCAGCCTTATGTGTCGGTTTTCGCAGAAGAAATTGAGATTGACCTGATCATTGCCATGAACGGTGCCCCCATGGGGGCGGATGAGGTTGCCAACGTCCTCGGCATGTCCGTTGACGATGCGGTTGAGCTGCTGGAACGCTCCTATCGCCGCCACGTGGTTCACCGGGAGGTGGACGGGAAAAAAGTGGGCTATATTTTTGACTACCAGGACGTTGACGGCAAAACCCTCCGGTACATTCCCGCACGGTTTTACGATCGCCTGGACGAACTGGCCATGTACGGGGACTGGGATCAGATTCCTGAAACAGTCAGGGAAGAGATCGCCGACTGGTGGCTTAAAGATTACGCCGAGAAAATCGCTCCGGTGGTGGAAAACATTAAAAATGATCCCGACGCCTACCAGCAGATCAAGCAAAAGGACTTCCTGTTGCTGGAACAGGCCCTGGAACAGGTGGAAAAAGCAACATTCCACGCCGTGGTCAACTGCGACTGCAGGGCAAGTACCGAAGGCTGCAGCCGGATGTTAGAGGCCTGTATCCGCCTGGATGACGGGGGCCGCTATACGGTGGACCGCGGTCTTGGCCGCCAGGTGACCAAAGAGGAATGCAAGCAGATCGTTCTGAGAACGGACCGGGAGGGACTCATGCACATCGGTACCCTCCAGGCGGAGGGAACCGAATTGTTCGGCTTTTGCAACTGCTGCACCTGTTGTTGTTTCCCGGTGCGGTCCGCTGAACTTTTGAACTCGGACAGGGTCTATCCAAGGGTTCATTTTGCAGCCGAGAAGATTGAGGAAAAATGCTCCCACTGCGGTATTTGCATCAAGCGCTGCCAGTACAAGGCGTTCTTTCGGGATGAGTCCCGGACGGTGACCGTCAAAAAACGGGAGCGAAAGGCCGTGGTCCTGGATACTTCCCGGTGTTACGGCTGCGGTCTTTGCCGTACGGCCTGCCCGGAAGGCTGCATAGAAATGAAGCCCCTGACGTGAGATGCCCTTTATAAATGACTGAGAAAAGGCAACGAATAGATGTCCGGCAGTCTGTGACCCGGAGCAATGACGCCGAAGCTGCAGCCCTGAGGCAGGCATTTGCCGCAAAGGGGATCTGGGTGGTGAACCTGGTTTCCTCACCCGGGGCCGGAAAGACCAGCCTCATCGAAAAAACCCTTGAACGCCTGGGGCCTGAAGTGCGGGCCGTGGTGGTGGAAGGGGATCCCTACACCAGCCTGGATGCCGACCGGATCACCGCCCTGGGCGCCACAGGGATCCAGATCAATACCCGGGCCGGGTGCCATCTGGATGCGGTGATGATCCGGCGCGCACTGGCGGATGTTGATCTTTGCGATACCGCCCTGATCGTCATAGAAAACGTGGGGAATCTGCTCTGTCCGGCTGCCTGGGACCTGGGGCAATCCCACACCGTTGTTCTGGCAAGCCCCACCGAAGGCGGGGACAAACCCTTGAAATACCCGGAGGCCTTTATCCGGTCCGATGTCCTGGTGATCAATAAAACGGATCTGCTGCCCCATCTGCCGCCTTCTTCAGCCGGACTGGCCAAAAATGCAAGGGCCGTGAACGCCGCATTGAGGATCTTTGAAACCAGTTGCATCACCGGCGGGGGACTGGACCTGTGGATGGATTGGGTCCGCGCCCGGATGGCCGACGCCCGAAAGGCGGCTGGCCGTGCATGAAGAACCCTATGCCCAGGCCATGCTGGATTTGGCGCTCTCAGAATCCTCCGGCCGCACCATCACCCGGATTTTTCTGGGGGTCGGCCGTTTCAGTGCCATCGTTCCCGATTCCCTGTCCGTATTTTTCACCCACCTGAGCCGGGGCACCCCGGCTGAAAATGCGGAGCTTGTGTTTGAAACCATTCCGGTGGTCATCACCTGCAGGGCCTGCGGTGAGAACCGCACCCTGGATATTCCCGACAAGATACCGGTGCGCCCGGCACTGGCCCGCCATCTGGCTGCCGGATGTGACTGCGGATCAAACGATCTTACGGTAACCGGCGGTTTGGGCCTGGACCTTCTGACGGTGGAGGTTGAGGGCACAGAGTGACGAAAGTTACGATCCTGCTTTTCGGTGCGAAATTTCGTATGCCACAGCCGTAAACAGGGCATCTGATGCCGAGGCAATGATGATCAGCACCATTCCCAGCATCACCCCGTTAACGCCGGGGAAAAGATCGGTCAACACAGCTCCGGATAACACCAGAAGTCCCAGTCTTACCCCCCCTGCCATGCCGAGTACCTTCGGTGCTTTGAGACGCATGAAAAGGCCTTCGTAGTAAAAACGGACCAGAAGCAATACGGGGAAAAACATAAAAAATACCGTTGACGTCCCTGCCCATGAAAGTGCCTGCCCTGACAGGTTGAACCCCGTTCCGAGCAGGGGCAGGTGAACGCTGGGCAGGCTGAAAACATAGCTGAGAATGGTCAGGGCACAGCCAAGGACGATACCTAATGTCCGCACCCGGAGGAGGGAGGCCGCATTTCCCAGTATCAGCACCACGGTCATAAGGGAGTTCAGGGGGGAATTCAACAGTACATTCAATGAGCGCAGCACATTGAATCCCGCAAGCCCGGCTTCAGGTGATGCGGTGTTGCCGATAAAGTAATTGATAATCGGAAAAGAGCCGGTCCAGGCAATACTGGAGATCCATAGGGGGGCACTGAACCTGAGGATGTAAAAAACGGTCAGGGGCTGATCGTAGGCCGCCACGGCCGTGGGGGTTGAAAATGTCCTCATTTCTCCGGTCCGCGACAGTAAAAACAGGGTTTCAACCAGGCCGGCAAGGCTAAAGGCGGCACCGGACGCCATCCCCGGGCGGTGGGGGTAAAGGACAATTAAGACCAGGACCCCTGTCAGTACGGCAACCATTCTGAGTATGGTTCCCAGGGCATTGTTCAGGGTATTGCGATATACGGTTGTAACTCCCTGGAGGGCGCATCTTACGGCCACAAGCACCGGCACCGGGGAACTCCAAAGCATCCACTCCTTTGCATGGGCGGCTGTGTCTGCCCGAAGTCCGAATAGAAATGAAAAAAGATGGTTCCCCGTCTCAGTGAGTCCGATCGCCGCAAACAGGAGGCTGCCGACGCTGCCAAGCAGCAGGTAGACCCGTAATATCCGGCAAAAGCTCTCCCGGTCCCTGAGATGGGAGTTATACACCTTGAGGCTTGTATAGATAAATGAGTTATAAATGATGGTCAGCGAAAATGCCGCCCCGAACGCCGCCAGGGCCTTTCCCGGTTCCACGGCCTTGCTGACCCCGAAATTTAAAAGCGGGGCGGTTAAGGTGATAATCCCCACATTGAGAAAGAGTGGCAGGTAAAATCCTAATATATCCCGGTAGCTGTATGTGACCTCTTGATTTTCCACGGCGGGAGTATAACCGGGATGAAGGGGATTTACAACGATTTCGTATCCCTTTGTGGGGGGATCGCAGCGGTGGTCGTTCCGGTTACGTCAAAACTTAGGATTTGACGGATATCGCCGTCCAATGGCCTGATCTCCTTGCAACACCCTTGATATTATAGTAATTGGTATCCCCATCACGAATCGATTTTCAATATGCGTACGACTTCAAACGTCGTACGAGGGGAAGTGCAGCATGTCCACAGGAAAGGCTGTTTTTGACTTAGGATTGGCGCACGTCGGCGAGTCATATGTCGCCGGGATTCAGGTACCAATGAACGATACAAACTGGCAGGGTCCCTGGGACTGTGCCGAACTTGCTTCCTGGCTGGTATATCAGACCAGCGGCCTTTTGTACGGCACCAGAACCCGGGAGGACAACCGCTTTGCCGATGCCTTCACCGGTTATTGGGCGGCCCAGGCCCAATGGGACAATGCCACTGTTGATGTGGAAGACGCCGCACAGATTCTCGGCGCATTTATCCTCAGAAAACCCCGGCCGGGAAAACGCGGCCACATCGTGATCTCCCACGGCGAAGGGGGGACACTGGAAGCCCACAGCAGAAAACGCGGGGTCGTTTTAGAATCTTTAGCTGGCAGGTGTTTTGATTTCGGCATCCTGGTGCCGGGGATTGCGTATGCCGGTGTAACCCGGGTGTGTGAGGAACTTGAGATGCTCAGGGACGCCTCATAAGGCCCTTCTTTGTCACTTATCTTGATCCGCACCCTCGGTCTGCATAACGCACCTTGCCTGATCGTTTTGCCTAATGCGTTAATTTCGTATAGAATATATTTTTGTAATCTGAAAAGATTTTGCTTATTACCGTTTTTTGAAGTGCCTGCAGTTGCCGTTGTGTAATCAAAAGAAAATTTAGGGCAAAGCGAGGTAATATGTGGTTTTATTTAAATCCGGGGGGTATAAGTTTGCGCACCTTTTTACGGTTTCTATCCCCATTTTTCATCGGGTGGGTTCTCTTTTTTTTAACGGTATCGGAGGGGCATTCCCAAGATCGTGTTTCAGATGTAAAAAAGGTAACCATTTCAGCCATTGTTAATGAGCAGACCCATGCCATAGCCAAACACGTTTTAAAAGAAGTATACCGGAGAATCGATTATGAGGTTGAGTTCAATGATCTGCCGGGTGAAAGGGCGTTGGCGTGGGCGAATAACGGTATGACGGATGGTGATGTCGCGCGGATTTCCGGAACCCAAAAAAAATATACCAACCTGATTCAAATCAAAACCCCTGTCATCCATTTCAAAGGTGTCGCTTTTACAAAAAACATCACCAAGCCCATTGCCCGGTGGGAAGACATAAGGGAATTTAGAATAGGCGTTGTCCGGGGGGTTCGATATTCAACAATAGGTACACGGGGAATGGTCCCATTTTTTGCAAACGATATGACCCAGTTGTTTACCATACTTGACAGGGGCCGAATTGAAATTGCCGTGGCCGTTCTTGATGCAGGGAAAATAGAGATAGAACGAAATTTTAAAAACAGCGGTATTCATGTCACGGGAACCCCGCTATTTTCATCTCCACTGTATCATTTCATAAATGTTCGCAACCAGCACCTGGTTGAAAAGCTGGAACATGTATTGAATGAAATGACACGCTCAGGAGAGATCAATGAGATCCGAAAAAAGGCTATCAGGAAATTAACAGAGCGTTAAAGCATCAACATTGATATTGGGCGGTTGTCTATCATGCGCAAACTATTTATTAATTCACTTGGAAAAGGCCGTATCGGCAGGCGTCTTGTCGTTTCCGTCATCCTGTTTAGTTCATTTGTTACGCTGATCGTATCCTTATATCAACTCTATTTTGATTACAAACAGGATATAAACAAGATCCACGGATACTTTTCCCTGATTCAAACCAGTTATATAGACAATTTATCCACAAACGTCTGGTTGTATGACACCCAGCAAATCAAATCCCAACTGGACGGCTTGATAAAGCTTCCGGATCTGGAATACATAGAAATTGTGGCTGACGATAACCATCGCTGGTCTTCGGGGGTTCAAACATCATCTCGCACAATTACGCGGGAGTTCCCCTTAAATTTCACCCACAAAGATCAGGATTTTTCCATCGGTGTGCTGAAGGTCACAACCAGTCTGGATAATGTATATCACCGATTGACCCGTAAAGCCGTATCAATCATCATAACCAATGCGATCCGGGCGTTTTGTGTGTCCGGTTTTATTCTATTCATTTTTCATTATCTAGTGACCCGTCATTTATTCCGGTTGGCAAACCTTTTATCGGACTTGGATTTGGAGCAATTTCCAAGACGCATAAGCCTGGGCAGGAAAAAGGGAAAGGTGCCGGATGAAATTGACCTGGTTGTAACAGCCATCAAAGAATCCCAGGAGAAGCTTCATGCGTCCTACGATGCACTCGTGAAAAGTGAAAAAGAGCTGCAGTGTATCTTTTCATTGTCCATTGATATGATCTGTATCGCAGATATCAATACCCAGACATTTACAAAAGTGAATCCGGCATTTACCAAAACCCTGGGGTTTTCGGAAGAAGAATTAACCACAAGGCCATTTATTGAATTTGTTCATCCGGATGACATTGAGCCCACTCAAAAGGTCATAGAAGAAAAACTCAAGGCAGGTGAAGATGTCATCAACTTTCAAAATCGGTATTTATGTAAGGACGGGACATATAAATGGCTCAGGTGGGTGTCTAATCCTGTTATAGATAACGGGGTGACCTATGCCCTGGCCCATGACATCACGGACATAAAAGAATCCATCGATGAACTGGAAGTGGCACATCAAAGATTTCTCACCGTATTGGATGCCATTGATGCCCACGTATACGTGGCTGATATGGAAACCTACAACATCTTGTTCATGAATGAGAAGATGAAAAAGGATTTTGGAAAAGATCTGACCGGTGATAGCTGCTGGCTGGGGTTTCGGGGGGAAAGCGGGCCCTGTGACTATTGTACCAATGAAAAGCTTTTGGATGCCCAGGGAAAACCCGCAGATGTCTGTGTCTGGCAAGGGGAAAATCCAATTACGGAAAAATGGTACATGAATTATGATCGTGCCATTGAATGGGTGGACGGCCGTATCGTCAGAATGCAGATCGCCATGGATATCACAGAGCAGAAAAACATGGAGGAAAAACTTCGCCAATCCCACAAAATGGAGGCTGTGGGTACCCTTGCGGGTGGTATTGCCCATGATTTCAACAATATTCTCGGGATTATTATTGGGAATACGGAACTTGCCCTGGATGACGTGCCGGAATGGAACCCGGCCCGGGCCAACCTGGATGAAATCAAGCTGGCCGGTCTGAGGGCTAAAGATGTGGTACAGCAGTTATTGAGTTTCAGCAGAAAGACAGAGCAGGAAAGAAAACCCATGGAAACGGCCCCTCTGGTCACAGAGTCAATGCGGCTGTTGCGCGCCTCCATACCCGCCACAATTAAAATCCAAACGGACATTGACGAAGATCCTGGCATCATAAATGCCAACCCTACACAGATCCAGCAGGTTATCATCAACCTTTGCACCAATGCGGCCCACGCAATGGAGCAAACCGGGGGACGCTTGAACGTACGCCTGAAGCAAGTGAAGATTGAAACGGACGAATACGACATGCCTTTAGGCCGATATCTGCAATTGCGTGTCAGTGACACCGGCCCGGGTATTGATGCGAAAATAAAGGACAAGATTTTTGATCCCTATTTTACCACCAAAGAAGTGGGTAAAGGATCTGGGATGGGGCTTGCCATCGTCCACGGGATCGTGACCAATCATGACGGGTACATATTTGCGGAGAGTCTGCCTGGAAAAGGCACTGCATTTAACGTGTTTTTTCCTATATTCGACAGCGAAATAAAATCCCGTGAAAATATGGCCAACGCGCTGCCCGGCGGGAATGAACGTATCCTATTCGTGGATGATGAAGCCCCCATTGTAAGAATGACAACCCAGATGCTGGGCCGGTTGGGATATCGGGTTGAATCGGAACAAAATCCGGTTAAGGCGTTGGAATTGTTTAAATCTGACCCCGGCAGCTTTGATCTGGTAATCACGGATATGACGATGCCTGAAATGAATGGAAGTGACCTGTCAAAACAATTGAAAGCAATTCGGCCGGACATTCCCATTATCATATGTACCGGTTTTAGTTCATTGGTTGGTGAAAAAGAGTCAAGGAAACTTGGGGTCTCTTCTTTTATAATGAAACCCATAGAAAAAGGGGAAATCGCCAAGACCATCAGGTTAGTTCTTGACGGTGCGGTTTGATGCTGCCAAGCCCTGCCTAAAAAAAATGACAGCCTCCTGCCTTGAAAAAGTGTCCCGGGGTTGACAATCCTCATCCGACTGGCATATCGATAATGTGCTTGATCGGCAAATACTATGTTCTGAATCAGGCGGATTGCAAAATCGAATGGAGAAGGTTTTTTTCTTGGGGAGGGCTGGATGGCAAAACTTACGGCCGGACAACGGGTGAAGGCGGACGAGCCTGACGCTGCGCCCGGATTCCGGGCGCGGATGCGCCGCCGTTTCAGCTCTCTTGAGATCCGGTACAAGTTTCTTGTCAGTTTTGCCCTGATCTTCTTTTTGTCCATGCTGCTGTGCAATCTGTTTATCTACGGTTACGTGCGCAACAACATTGAAGCCAGGATTGAAAGCGAACTGAGTAATACCACCCGGATGATATACAATATGGTGAACACCTCGGTGAACGTATCCATTAAAAATCATCTCAGGGCGGTGGCGGAAAAAAATCTGGAAATCGTCAGAAGTCTTTACGAGAAATCGCGGCAGGGCCTGTACCCGGAAGCTGAGGCGAAAACCCGGGCGGCAGAAACCCTGCTGAGCCAGACCATCGGCAGTTCCGGATATCTGTACTGCCTGGACAGCGAAGGCAAGGTGACGGTGCATCCCCGTCCGGCGCTTATCGGCACCAATGTGGCGGATTTTGATTTCGTGACCCGGATGACGCGCTCCCGCCAGGGCTACCTGGAATATGAGTGGAAAAATCCCGGGGAGACGGAAGTTCGGCCAAAGGCGTTGTACATGTCCTATTTTGCCCCCTGGGACTGGATTATCTCTGCCAGCGCCTATCGGTCTGAATTTATCAAGCTTGTGAATGTGGAAGATTTCAGATCCAGCATCCTCTCTTTGAGGTTCGGGGAAACCGGATACGCCTTCGTCATCGACAGGGATGCCAACGCCATTATCCATCCCATCCTCCAGGATGTGAATATCTTTGATGCAAAAGAACTGCCCAACCGCTATCTCGAAGATATGATGGCCCGGAAAAGGGGGAAATCCGTTTACTACTGGAAGAACCCGGGAGAACCCAGGGCCCGCCGCAAACTGGTGATGTTTGATTATATCCCGGAATACCAGTGGATCGTGGCGTCCTCATCCTACCTGGATGAACTCTATCACCCCCTGACCACCATCCGAAACGTGATTCTGGGAATTTCCGCCCTGTTTTTTTCCATCATGCTGGCCGTGACCTTCGGCATCAGCCGGACCATCACAACACCGTTGCGGGAACTGATGAGTCGGTTTAATACTGTTACCGCCGGGGATTACTCGGCCCGGATGGAAAGCCGCTCCCGGGATGAGGTGGGGCAGTTGGCCACGTATTTCAACCGGTTTATGGACCGGCTGGAGAAAACCCATAAAAGCCTCCAGGACCAGATTCGCGTCCGCCACATTGCCGAACAGGCAAGAAAAGAAAGCCAGGAACGTTATTTCCTGCTGATGGAGGCCGCCCCGGACCCCATCGTCAACTACGACATGGAAGGGCGGGTGATCTATATCAATCCTGCCTTCACCCGGGTTTTCGGGTGGACCATGGAAGAGGTGGCCGGTAAGAAGATGGACCATTTCGTGCCCGAAGACCACTGGCCCGAGACCCGGATCATGATCCGCCAGGTAAGTTCCGGCACCGGCATATTTGATGTGGAAACCCGGCGGTACTCAAAACAGGGGAATCTCGTGGATGTGAGTATTTCCGGTGCGACGGCGCTGGGCAGCAGCGGAGAACCCGCCGGCTCCATCATTATCCTCAGGGATATTACCCGCTCCAAAGGCCTTGAAAAACAAGTAATGCAGGCCGGGGAACGGGAACGGCTCAACATCGGCCAGGACCTGCACGACGATCTGTGTCCCCATCTCATCGGTGTGGCAGGTTTAGCTGAAGTGCTCAGGGAAACCCTTGCGGACAGGGACGATCCCTCCGCCGGGCTGGCCGGACAAATCGGGGAACTCACCGGGGATGCCGTGGAAAAGACACGGGCACTGGCCCGGGGGCTCTGCCCGGTTCACCTGGTGGCCCACGGCCTCCAGGCCGCCCTGGAAGATATTGTGAACGGATTTGCCTACCATCCCGGCATCCGGTTTTCCTGCGAGGCAGACCCCGATGCGAATGTGGGGGATAACACCTGTGCCACCCATCTTTACCATATTGCCCGGGAGGCGGTGAACAACGCGGTCAAGCATTCAAAGGCCAGCCAGATCCGGGTATCATTGAATCTGGTGAACAAGGGGCTGGACAATGCATATATCCATTTAAGCATACGGGATAACGGGCAGGGCATCCGCCGTATGACCAAAGAGGGCGGTAAAACCGGCACCGGTATCGGGTTACAGATTATGGAATACCGCGCCAAAATTATTGATGCCAGATTCTCCATTGATACGGATCACAGGGGAACCGGCATCCATGTCCGGCTGAGCCCGGCATCCGGGATCAACATCCGTGGGAAGGCATCATGAAAGAAGAATCGTCACACCATAAAATTATCATTGTGGATGATCACCCGATATTCTGTCTCGGCATGACGGAACTGATCAACAAAGAGCCCGACCTGCTGGTGGCCGGCAGTGTGGATACGGCAGACAAGGCCTGGGATGCCCTGAAAAAGGATCGGCCGGATCTTATGATCGTGGATATCTCCCTTGCCCAGAGCAACGGGATCGACCTGGTGGCGGATATCGCCAGGGAGTATCCGGATCTGCCGGTGCTGGTGGTGTCCATGTACGATGATTCCATGTATGCGGAGCGGGCCCTGCTGGCCGGGGCCAGGGGATACGTCATGAAGCAGCGGGCCATCGGCCATGTGGTGACGGCCATCCGCCAGGTGCTGGGGGGCAATATTTACGCCAGCGACACCATCAAGGAGAAGATGCTTCAGCGGATGATCAGCCGGAAATCTCCCAAAACAGGGGTGAGCCTGGATGATCTGAGCAACCGGGAACTGGAGGTGTTCCGGCTGATGGGTGAAGGCCTGGATTCAAAGGAAATTGCCGCCCGGCTGCACCTGAGCATGAAGACCATCGGTACCTACCGGGAAAACATCAAGGAAAAACTCCACCTCAAGCATTACACCGAACTTGTGAAGGCGGCGGTCCACTGGACCCACGAGATGAAGAAGTAGTAAGGGATTCGCCCGGCCTTTGTAGGTGCATAACCTAGCCGGTCTCAGGCCGCCGGCCATGTCAGAATCGGCCGGTTACCGATTGCACCTGTTCCCCCTCCTTTGTAAATGAGTACAAGGCATTTGGGCGGGGTACGCATTTCGTTCGTACCTACCCAAAGAGTGACTCATCTTTATCCGAGGAGGAAGCAGCCATGTCTGAGGCATCCGTCAATTACGATTTTTTAAGTCCCACGAATTTTCTTGCCAGAAGTGCCGGTGTTTTTCCCGACAAAACAGCGGTGATCTACGGGGATACGTCCTATACCTGGACCCAGTTCCAGGACCGGGTGTTCCGGCTGGCCAATGCGTTGAAAGCCCGGGGGATCGGGCCGGGAGACAAGGTCGCCTTTATCTGCCCCAACACCCCGCCCATGCTGGAGGCCCACTATGCCGTGCCGCTTCTCGGGGCGGCCCTGGTGAGCATCAATATCCGGCTGTCGGCAGGAGAAATGGCCTATATCATCAACCACTCCGATGCCAAGGCCGTATTTGCGGACAATGAGTTCGGCAAGGTGGTGGCCCAAGTGGTCCCCGAACTGGATAAGGTGAAAACCTGGGTGAACATCTGCGATATCGATGACACACGCCCGCTGAAAGGACCGGACTACGAAAGCTTTATTGAGGACAGCCCGACGGACCCGGTGACGCTGGCCATTACCAACGAACGGGATATCATCAGCATCAATTACACCTCCGGTACCACCGGCCGTCCCAAGGGGGTCATGTACCATCACCGGGGGGCATACATGAACGCCATCGGTGAGCAACTGGAGTTTAAAACCGATGCCGGCAGCAAGTATCTGTGGACCCTGCCCATGTTTCACTGCAACGGCTGGTGCTTTACCTGGGGAATCACAGCCGTGGGCGGCACCCATGTCTGCCTGCGCAAGGTGGAACCCCAGGAAATTTACAGGATCATCGAAGAGAGCGGCATCACCCATCTGTGTGCAGCCCCCACCATCCTTATAGGCATGTCCGTCTATGCCAAGGAAAACCAAATTGAACTTTCCCATAAGCTGGAAATCATGACGGCAGGTGCCCCGCCTGCGCCCACGGTGATCCAGAACATGGAAAGCATCGGTGCCAACATCACCCAGACCTACGGGCTTACCGAAGTATTCGGACCCCACAGCGTCTGCCAGTGGCAGGACAAGTGGAATGATCTGGCCCCCATGGCCAAGGCCGCCATCAAGGCCCGCCAGGGCGTGCCCTATATCGTGGCGGAGCATATGGATGTGGTGGACCCCATGACCATGGAACCGGTGCCCAGGGACGGTGCCACCATGGGGGAAATCGTCATGAGGGGCAACAACGTGATGCTGGGCTATTACAAAGACGAGGCGGCCACGGCTGAGGCATTCAAAGGCGGCTGGTTCCACTCCGGGGACCTTGCCGTGATGCATCCGGACAACTACGTGCAGATCATGGACCGGAAAAAGGATATCATCATCAGCGGCGGTGAAAATATCTCCACCGTGGAAATCGAAAACGTGCTCTATACCCATCCCGATGTGCTGGAGGTGGCCGTCATCCCGGTACCGGACGAAAAATGGGGGGAGGTGCCCAAGGCCTTTATCGTTCCCCATAACGGCACCACACCGGACCCTTCTGATATCATTGCCTTTTGCAAGGAAAACCTGGCCCGGTTCAAAGCCCCCAAACATGTGGAATTCGGTGCCTTGCCAAAAACCGCCACCGGAAAAATCCAGAAGTTTAAACTCAGGGAAAAAGAGTGGGAAGGCCGGGATCGAATGGTGAACTGATACAAACGGTTACCCGAAGGTTTTAATACCACGTTTTGATAGGGCTGCCCCCATTACCGGGCAGCCTAAAGGAGATATAAATATGTCATTTCAGAAACGAATAGACGGAGAAGAACAACCCTATTGGCCCGTAGGTCCCTTTAAGATCCGTATCCCCCTGATACATTACCGCTGGGAGTGGGTGGAGTTTGTCCAGGCCCTGATTCTTTTTGTGGTGAGTCTGGCCATGATCCCCCTGCTGCAAAAATACCTGGGGCTGCCCTATGAAATTGCCCTGGCCTTTGTATTTGTCTGCGGTGTCGGGTTTATGATGCCCGCCTTTTTGGGCACCCCCATGGTGCCCGGCTGGATTACCCCGGCCATTCCCGTGGTTCTGTTGTACCTGGGGCAGTTCACCCCGGGACCGGAGGCCATAAAGGCGCTGGTGGCTCTCCAGATCCTTGTGGCGGCCATCTTTCTTTTCCTTGGCATCACCCGGCTCAGCTCCAAGGTGGTGGCCAAGGTGCCGGACTCCATCAAAGCCGGTATCCTTTTAGGAGCCGGTGTGGCCGCCTACATGGGAGAGTTGAAGATGGGCGGCAGAATTCCCAAAACCCCCATTGCCATCGGCCTGGGCAGCCTGGTCTGCTTTTACATGCTCTTTTCCATCTCCTTTTCCCGGATGAAAACCGACAACCGCCTGGCAAAACTTCTGGGCAAATACGGGATGGTGCCGGCCATGGTCGTGGCCATTGTGATCGGGATGCTTGTCAACGAGTACCCGGTGCCTGACATCCAGTGGGGCATCACCGTGCCGGCATTCAAAGATATGTGGGCCTATCTGCCTTTCAGCGTCGGGTTCCCTGATGCGGACATGTTCATGAAAGCAATTCCCACGGCCGTCATCGCCTACATTATTGCCTTCGGCGACGTGATCGTGGGAACGGTGCTGGTGAAAGCCGCCTGCAAGGAGAGCCGGCCGGATGAGAATGTGGATATCGATACGGACAGGATTCATATCATCACCGGACTGCGCAACGTTCTGCATGCCTTCTTTGCCCCGTACCCCGGACTTGCCGGACCCATCTGGACGGCGGTCACCGCCACCGTGGCCGACCGCTACCGCCAGGGGAGGACCGCCATGGATTCCATTTTCAGCGGAGCCGGCACCTTCTGGATCGCAGGTTTCATGGCGCTGTTCGCCCTGCCGCTGGTGAGTTTTTTCAAACCCTTTTTGCCCATCGGCCTGTCCCTGACCATGGTGGTCACCGGCTATCTGTGCATTATCACCGCATTTAAGCAGATCAAGGAGCCTTTGCAGTTAGGGGTAGCCGGCACCATGGCGGTTGTCCTTGCCATGCACGGAGCGGCCTGGGGACTGGGGGTCGGCGTGGTACTCCATATCTTCCTTGAAAGCCGGTTTAGGATTTCAAAGCCCGTGGAAGTATCGGCTGAAAATTAAACGGCCTGAAGCCACGAATGAAACCACCTGCCGCAAACGGCAGTTTACTGCCGGCCCTAAGCTTTTTGGGTTAAGGGCCGGCAGTCACCTTCAAAGACTTTTTTGTCAACGTGTGATAAGGGGGGGACGTAAATCTAATCGATAAGGTCGGACAGGTGGAAGCTTTCCGATTTATTGATGGTGATGATAAAGCGTCTTAAAAGGTCCGCATTAAAGCAGTGAGACATGCCTTGATCCTGTAACTTCAATCGTTTCTCCACCCGTTTTCTAGCCTCTTCTTCAATGATTTCCTTTTCCCGCAATCGTTTGAGTTTGTTCTCATATTTATCCCGGACAAAGGCGGTTATGGGCGTTCTTTTGTTTTCCTTTACCTCTTTTTCAAGTTTGTGGAGGGTCTCAAGATAGGGGTTGGCCTTCGTCATTATTTTTAACGCCTCATATGGGCTTTTTCTATCTTTGTAAGACCGTTTGGAGGTCATGGCATCAAAAATATCGGCGATGTGGCAGATTTTTGCCATAATCGGAATTCGATCTTCTTTTATGCCGTTAGGATATCCACTGCCGTCTTCATTCTCGTGATGATAGTGAATGGCTTGCAGGATAGATTTTGAAATGTCGGTATCAATCAAAATGGATAAGGAATTGGTCGGGTGGGACTGAAGAATGATATATTCCTGGTTATCCAGCGCCTCTTTTTTGTTAATGATGTTTTTAGGGATTTTTGCTTTGCCGATGTCATGGAGTATGCCTGTAACCATGGATTCGATTAGCAAATCTTTTAGTTCAGACCGGTTTTTGATGTCAAATAAATCCCGATTTGAATTAACAAAAGTGGTCATGAGCCATCCCACTTTTATGGAGTGGGTGTGGGTCTTGTAATCATGTCCGATCAGGTTGGCAAGGCCTTTGAGGGAATTGATGTCCGATATGAATTCAATGGCTTGGGAAATGACGCTCTGAATACTGTCCAGGGCCTTTTGGACAACCTCCAGGGATGAAAAATTGGCCTTTAAAGCCTGTTCCAGCTCGTTGGTGCATATGGTGACCAGGGCATCTGTTTTTTTTGCGGTGTCGATGTCGTCATGGTTGAGAATATAGGCGATGTTGTTTTTCAGGCATCTGTTGAATATCCTCAGCTGGCTTTTATGAATGTAGACCTTGTCCCAAAACATTAAAAGTTTCAAAAGCTTTTGTTTTGGAATCGTTGTCGGATCCGTTAAAAGAATGCGGAATTTGTATTGGTTTTCTTTTAATGGCAGGCGTTCGTAAATCGAAAAGCTTGTCAGGGATTCCGGGTTGATGGTCATGGGATCAATTTCCCTGAACGCTGTTCCATCATTGATATATTCCAAGTGCAAACTCAATTCCATCCTCCTATTGGAAAAATCAAATATAAATCAACAATAGCAGGGGATGCAAATATAGTAAAGCAGGCAATTGGGGTGCCGGGTATTATAGGGACGTTATCAACAGGAGAACTTGAATTCTCAAAAAAAAGATTTTATCCGGCACTGCCCAGCCATTTGATGGGGATCGGTTCTATATCAAGCAATGGGGATTCATATCAAAGACCTGCATCATGATGGCATGGTCGATCATGCTGACGCCCTGGGCCATGGCATCCACCATATCTCTGTCGGTCCAGCCAAACTCCCTTAGCGCATCCACGTCCTGGTCCGTTATGGATGCCGGGTCCTTCATTGCCTTGACCACAAAGGCGAGCATGGCCCCTTCGTTTTCTTCCAGAAGGCATTGGGTGGGATCGGCTTCCATGGCCTTAAAATCCGCTTCGGTAGCCCCTTGTTTTTCCAGAATAGCTTTATTTAGATCCGTGCAGAAGCGGTATTCCAGCTGGCGGGCGGCCATATAGCGGATGTGGGCCAGAAGGCTGAAACTCAGGTTGGATTGGCTGGCAAAATAATTGCTGCGGGCCAGCTGGATATCAAACAGCGCCGGGCTGACGCTGAGCATCCGGAGGGGTTCCGGGATGATGCCGAAACGCGTTTCAAACATCTCGTATCCTTGCTTGACGCTTCCTTGTGCAGTTTCCGGTGATTTGGGGGTGATTCTCGGCATGGTGCCTCCTTTTTTATATGGGGGAAAGTTGCTTGCACTTTACTTGTAAGTTTTATATTAGTAAAATTAATTGTTATTATAATATCAATAAGAAAAAATGAAATAAGATATGGATATTCTGGAAGTCAAACATTTGAAAATGGTTCGGGCCATTGCAGAGGCTGGGAACATGACCCGGGCGGCCAAAGTGTTGTGCCTTTCTCAATCCGCCTTAAGTCAGCAGCTCAAGGATGTGGAGACCCGGCTGGGTTCCCGTCTTTTTTTCAGGACCCGCAAGCAGATGCTGTTGACACCGGCCGGAAAACGTATCCGTCATACAGCTGAGTCTGTACTATTTTCCCTTGCGGAAACAGAGACGGATATCGCTCGGATGGTCACAGGGGAAACCGGAGAATTGCGGGTGGGGACCCAGTGTATCTTCTGTTACCGGTGGCTGCCGGCGGTGATGCGCGAATTCCATGAGCGGTTTTCCAATGTGGAGATAGAGATCGGCAGATCTTTAGATGCCTCCCGTGAATTAACCGGAAATATCCATGACCTGGTGATTTCGGTGGTGCCCGAATCCCTGGACGGCGTGGATATGATTCCACTGTTTAGGGATGAGTTTGTCGCCATTGTACCGCCGGACCACCCCCTGGCCGGAACGGATCACCTGGAACTCAATGAGTTTAAAGGGGTGAATCTGATCTCCGCACGGCCAAAAGAAAATAATTATTTTTACCAGAACGGTTTGAAACGCAGGGGCATTGAGCCCCTGGGTTTTATGGCGGTGGAAGATCCCGGCGCCATGGTTGAAATGGTGGCGGCCGGGTTCGGCCTTGCCATGGCGCCGTTATGGGCGGTCCGCTCCATTGTTGACAGCGGCCGGGTCCGGGCCGTCCGGGTGACCCGCAAAGGGGTGTTTCTTACCTGGCAGGCCGTCCATCTTAAGTCCGACCCGGTCCCGGTATTTCTCAAAACCTTTATCCGGCTGGTGGGGCAGGCCGGTATTACCGGGCAAGGCGCCTGAGCTTCTTTTTATAAGGGGCCACCATCCCGGGAATGAATTCCCTGTGGATCTGCCTGCGCAAAAAGGGAATGGAAACCATCAAGGCAAAGACCGCATTCCGAAGCCGCCGCTGCCACTGCCGCTGGGGAAAGGTGGCGTAGAGTCCGCTTTTTTTGTAAAACCTGTGGTCTGCGGTGAACACGGCGGTGGTGTTGAAGATAAAGTCCCGGAACAATTTCTGGCCGCCGGTCCTGTAAAAGCTTGCGCCAAACTCCAGATCGGTTTCACGGGCAAGTTCAAGGGTGCGGGCAAACCCTTTGATTTCCCGGACAACGGCTTTAGAATCCGCTGCCTCATCCGTCACCACGCCCCTGAATTTCATGTGCCAGCTGTCGGCAAATACATCCAGAAGTTCCCTTAAGTTTTGCCGGTGGCGCAAGGGGCCTGAAATCATGAATCCCAACTGCTTGCCCTGGAGCACCGGGGCATGGCCGTTGAAAAAGCATCTGTCGAAAAACTGTTTCCACAGGGCCGAGAGGTAATGATCGCGGATGCTGCCGCAGATCAGGATGATCTCAGCGGTTTTGAGGTGATCGTTGAAAAAACGTGTGAATCCGTCCTTTTGGATACAGGTGTTTTCATAGCCGCAGGTGCAGCATCCAAGGCAGCCGTGGGACATGCCGCTGTCACGGATATCTTTTATGTCCACCTGAAGGCGGGTTTCCTCCTCGAAGGTGCGTATCATTTTCCAGAGGTTGGTATCCGGATCGGTGGTGTCCGTGAGCAGGAGGATCTTGCCGCTGCTATCCTTGCCTGAAGAAAGGGATGTATCACGATTTGGGGCACTAATCGGCTCAAACACCTGTACCTCCGGCACGTTCCCGGCGTATTTTTTGGGCAGCAGTGTTTTTTGCTGTACGGTTTTCAGAAACCAGGAAAAGAACCGGGCCAGCTTTTCCCTTTCTTGGGTCTTGAAAAAATCATCCATATGGGCGGAGTAGCCTTTGACATAGGCGAATCCCAAGTCTTCACAAACGGCCTGGACATAGTTGTGGGCCGTGTGGTCAAAGAAATTGATGGAAGTGGTCAGCGCTGTGGCATACATTCCTGCAAACCATCCCTTGCCCTTGCGTTCGTAAAGCAGTTCCACAAACCGTTTCATCTGGGAAGGCACCAGGGCGTAATACACCGGAAAAGACCAGACAACGGCGTCTGCCGTCCGCATTTTTTCCGTGACTTCATCGAACCGCTGTTGATTGCGTTCCAGGGAGTTGATGGCTTTGCCGATGGGAATCACCTCGGTTTCGATATCCGGTTCCCGGGTTTCAAGAAACCGCATGTGCTGGAGGGTGATGCTGTTATCCGCTTTGGGACTGCCGTTCAAGATAAGGATTTTCATGGTCGGGTATTCCTTTTTCCAAAAGGGTTGCGCCGATGACGATCCGGCCCATTTCATGGAGCTGCGCCTCAAGATAGTCCGGTGCAAGATCCGGGTTTACCCGGCCCAGCATGACCAGGCCGTGGGTAAAAACCGCCATATGGGTTAAAAGCTTTCGCCGCTCGTCCGGGGTGAGGCGGCTTAAGGGGTCCTCTTTGCCCATGATCTCAACCATGTATTCCGTTTTTACGGGGACGATCCAGTGGGTGGCCCCGGCATGGCCGCAGGCGTAAAGCATGTCGTAAAGATGGGGATCTTCTCTTGCCATGCGAAGATAGCCCATGCCGATGTCCTTGAAGCTGATCTCCTCGTCTTCATGACTGAAAAGATATTCGGCCGTGGCAGTGGCAAAGGCCTCTTTGAGTACCGCGTCCTGAAGGGTTTTCATGGTGGAAAAGCAGGAGTAAATGGGTTGGGTGGAGCAGTTGAGCTGTTTGGCAACCGCCCGGGCGGACAGGGCATCGAACCCTTTTTCCCTGGCAAGTGTCAGTCCGGCCCGGATAATATCCTCCGGGGTAATGGTTTGTTTCGGCGGCATAAATGTGTCCCAATTCAGGTGTCCGGGAAATTAAAATTGCGATTTTTATATAACGCATGTTATTTTTGCGGTCAAGTTGTTTTTTTCTATTGTGGAAAAAGTGAACGGGGGAAACAGATCAATATGAAACAGCCCCCGGCAAAAGGGCCGGAGGCTGTATTTATCTGTATAGGGTTCGGGTCAGGAACTGTACTTGAAGGTCTCCACATCCGGCAGAAGAATATCTTCGATCCGTTTCAGGATGGCGGTTTTTTTATACCGGCGGGTGGATTCGATGTCCGCAATGCTCCTGGCTATGTCCACGGCCAGGGCCCTGTCCCTTTCATCGGGTAAAAGATCGGCCAGGGTCTGCAGGGCCAATTCCCTGTCTTTTTCCAGCAGGGCGGCCTGGTCCCTGACAATCTGTTTGAGTTGATCCGGTGTCATGGCCTTGAGGCGATCGTCGGATTTCATGCCCAATTTGGCAGCATCGTATTCTGCCATGCCAATGACCAGGTTGGCAGAGGTGACGGCCAGGTTCATGCGGATGACAGCCGCTTCAAACCCGCCTTGTTTCATGGCTTTTAGCCAGAGCTGGTGTTCCAGGTCCCTGAACATATCGGTTTTTTCCGGTTCCCTCACGGTGTCTTCCGGTGTGGCCTCCCGTTCATCGTCATAAAAAAGGGTTTTAATCCAGGGGTTTCCGTAGGTCGTGTAGAACATGGTCTCAATGAGATTGTCCCGGGTTTTCTGGTAGAGTTCCAGGCTGTCCACGATGAGGCCGGATACGGCTTTTTCCATCTGGGTGAACAGGTTGGTCTCTTTTGCGGGGTTGCGGGCCTGTCTTACAAGTTTCGCCGCAGGCCCCACCGGTGCAAGCATGGGGTTGAGGTCCGAGAACCCGTAGCGCTGCACCCGCAATGGATGTGACTGGCGGATGAACTCGGCACTGAAGTCGTTTATCCAGAATCTCACAAAGGGGCTGAAATAATCCTGGTAGAGGCGGTCGTTGAATTTGGATATGGAAGAGACCGGGTGGAAGGCCTCTTCATCTTCGAAGCCGTCGTCCATGGCCAGGATATCCGCCATGTCCCGTTCCACGAATTCCACCTGATAGTCGTCCAGCTGGGGATGGGTTGCCTCTTGCCTGATGACCATTTCATAGAGCCCCGGTGCCAGGAAATCCAGGGCATCCACACAGCCGATAATGCCCTTATGCTCTTTCCGGTTGATTTTGGAGGATACGAAAATTCCTAAGTGTCCCACGGTATCGTGGAGCAGGTAGATGATGGTCTGGCCGTGCCGCTTGATTTCATCCACATCCTTGTACACCTTGGTGATCCAGTTCAGAGCCTGCTGGGGCGGAGTGATATTGTCCCCCTTGGAGGCAAATACCAGGATGGGGTCTTTGAAGTTTTTAAGATTGATATAACTGCCGTGGCTGAGCTTTAAGTATCCTTGTTCCAGTTCGTCACTGATAAAAAGGTTGTTGACGATGAAGCGGATTTCCTCACGGTCCAGGAGAAAAAATCCCCCCCACCAGCGTTCAAAGTCCAGGAAACGTTTTTCTTCAGTATCCACCCGGGAATAGAGGTTGTACTGCTTTGTCCAGAAGGTGTTGGCAGCGTTGAGTTCTTCAAATCCGGCCACCAGGTGGGCGCCGTCAAATTTGCCGTTGCCCATGTCCGCGCTGAATGAGGCCAGCCAGGAACCGCCGAACAATCCGCCCCGGTACCGCATGGGATTGGCGCCTTTTACCCCGCCCCAGTAGGAGAGAGGAGAGCCGTTGAGCACCAGGGGGCCGGTGACATCCGGGCGGTCCGCTCCGATCAGGGCGGCGGCCCATCCTGCCTGGCAGTTGCCGATAATGGCAGGCTTCTGGGCTTCGGGATGGCGGTTGCCTACCTCTTCAAGAAACCGGATCTGGCACTGCTGGACATCGTAGATGGTCTGTCCGGGCATGGGCTGGGTGAGAAACATGATAAAGTAGACCGGGTGGCCGGCATTGAGGGCGATGCCGATCTGGGAATCCATCTTGGAACCGCCGATTCCGGGACCGTGGCCGGCCCTGGGGTCCATGACCACGATGGGGCGCTTTTTGGGATGGTGGCTGTTGTATCGTTCGGCATAGTCCAGTTTCCGGCGTTCCCTGTCCACAACAGATGCGGTATCATGGCGCCGGTCGAAGATCCGTACCAGCTGGTAATTGACGGGACGTTCCAATTGGGCACCGTCCATGATGATGTCATAGTCAAAGGCCAGTACCGGGGGCTGTCCTTCCTTGATGTGATCGAGGTAGGCATTTCCCCGCTTGCGAAGGATATCCGCAAACAACACGGTTCGCTGGGCGGCATCGTATAAATAGTCATGGGCTTGACTGGCCAGTTGTGTGGCGGCCAGGGCTGCCTGGGAAAATGTCTGCATAGCTGTATCCTAAAGTGTGTCTCGGGTTGTCAAAGGCTACCACCGGCCCTGGGCCGCAACGAATCGTTTTCTAAATTCAATGGGGGAGCGCCGTCTTTATTCTTTGTCCTTTTTGTTAAACGGCTGGGAAAAAATACTCATAGGGTCCATCTGTTTGAAGGTCTTTTCCGCCATGGTGGAAAAGTCCGTTCCCATTTCCATGTATGCCCTGAACTGGTCATCCATCTGTTTGCGAAGCCCTAAGTAGTTTTTAATGGCGGTTTCTAGATACTTGTCAAAAAATTCATGGAGATCGCTCTCTCCATGCTGGATCACCAGGTGGAGCAGGGAAACCGGCAGGATGGCGTTGTCTTCCTTGGCTTTGTTCATGATGATCTGGGTCAGTACAATGGCTGTGATGTCATCCCCGGAGGTCAGGTCTACCACCTGGATGCGGAATCCCTTCTTTATCAGATCAGATACGTCTTCAACAGTTATATAGGCGCTGGTTTCGGTGTTGTACAGCCGACGGTTCGGGTATTTTTTTACGAGGATGGTACTGGGCACGCGGTTATCCTTTCCTGTCATAATTTTTTGTATTGGACGGGTGGTATGGTATAACCGATGTTACCTTGCAACAAAAATAATGTCAATATAGAAAGTTTTTTTCACTGAATTGTTTGTATCATATTGATTTATTATTAGGTTTCTATTGTTTTGGGGGGCAAACCGACCTTTTTTGTGCATTGCACAAAAAAGTGCTTGACACAAAAAGCCCTAGTGACTAATGTACAGGTAGCACATCCCGGCAACCGGCCGGCAATCAGGTGAAAAAAACGAATAAAAAGAGTGACGCCAATATTTATGGGCCAAAGACCCGAAGGAGAAAACAAATGGAAACCACTGCAATTGCAAAACAGATGATCGGATTTCAAAAAACCGTGTTTGACAACAGCTTTAACGCCATGGTTGTGGTTCAGGACCAGACCGAACGCATGATCAACAACTTCATGACTCAGCTTCCCTGGGTTACTGAAGAAAACCGTTCCCAGCTGGAAGAAACCATCCAGTATACAAAAAAGGCCAGAGGCGAATTTAAAAATGCCATTGATGAAGGCTATGGCCGTTTCGAAGAATTGTTCGATAACAAATAAACACCGATACAAAGGGGAGGATTATGTATACCAAAATGATGCACCGGGCCGTGGCATATCAGAAGGCTGCCTTTGACACCTCTTTTTCAATAATGGCAGCATTCCAGGATCACGGCTGCGAAATGATGAAGACTGGGTTTGAAAAAAGCCGCTTTGTGCCCGAGGGCAGCACCAAGATGTGTTCCTATTGGATGGATTTTATCAAGCAGAACCGTGCGAACTGCAAGGAATATATGGACAACGGGTTTGACCGGATAAATGACTTCTTTCAGACTGCGGATCTTGACGCTGAACCTGCTAAGGCGTCACCGGCAGAGGAAACCACACCCGAAGCTGCTGCAACGACTTCAAAAGCGCCCCCGAAAACGGCTGCGCCTGATACGTCCCCGGAACCTGTAAAAACGGCTGCCCCCGCTAAAAAGGCTTCCCCGGCAAAGGCGGCGCCTGCGGCAAAAAAAGCTGCGTCCAAAAAAGCCGCACCGGCTAAGCCAAAGGCGGCAAGTCAAAAGAACACCCCGCAATAGCTCTGAGGTGTTGGTAAGGCGAAGTTTTTTACATACCGGTGTCGAATCAGATTTCGGACACCGGTATGTTATTTTCATATCTGTTTTAAGATGTCCTGAACCACTTTCCCGTCGGCCTGCTTTCCGTAATGCTTCATCACAGGTCCCATGGCCTGCATGGGACTTTTGAATTGTGACATATCCAGGTTTTCCGCGATCCAGGTGCGGATCTCATCCGGGGTCGCCATTTTCGGCAGATAGGTATCCAGCAGTTCCAGATAATCAGAGGTTTTTTCCCCCTTGAGTTCCAGGACATTTTTTTCCGCTTTTGCAAATTTGCGGATGATCCCCTGGATATCTTCATCCGTAATCTCGTCCGGCTGCTTGACCCTTGTGGTCTTCTTGCCGCTTTCCAGGGTAATGGCCACGGTAAGATCCGGAAAGGCGCCGATGATGAGCCGCATGGTATTTCTCACCAGATCGTTTTTGGTGCGCATGGCCGTTTTCATGTCCTGCCGTATTTTGTCGTAAAGGGACATGTCCATGCCCGCGTCCCAGCCGTACTCGTTTTGTTCCTCTACCATCAATTTTTCCTTTGCGTTTTGGCCGTTGCCTTTTGGCTTTTGCTGTCAAGCGTTGGTTGTTATGTCAGTACAATGCCCGGCCGGTTGTCGGTAACCTCTCCGATGATGGATGCGTCGGGAACCCCGTTGTCCCGCAGCCGTTTTACCAGGATGGCGGCATCGGAAGCCTTCAAGGAAAAAATCAGCCCGCCGGAGGTCTGGGGATCGTAAACCAGTCCCCGGTCCGCCTGGCTCAGGGACCGCTGGATCTCCAGGGCATGGGTGTTGACCATATCCTCATTGGCCTTGTTTGATCCCGTTGTTTCCCCCTTGTCATACATCCGGGCCGCATGGGGGTAGATTGGGAGATCCTCAAAGCGCACCACCATCCTTGTACCGCTGCCGTTGGCCATCTCCATCAAATGCCCGAGAATACCAAAACCGGTAACATCGGTACAGGCGTGAATATCAAATTCCAGCGCTTCTTGCACGGCGGTTTTATTCAGGGCGGCAATGGTGGGCAGCACATCTCGTTCCAGATCGGAGAACGGCAGCTTTCCTGAGCGCACCGCATTGAAAAGCACACCGGAACCCAACGGTTTGGTCAAAACCAGGGCATCTCCGGGCCGGGCGCCGCTGTTGGTAAGGATCTTGTCCGGATGCACCACCCCGTTCACGCAGAGTCCGTACTTGGGCTCCTCATCATCCACGGAATGCCCGCCGGCCAGGACGGCGCCTGCCTCATTCACCTTGTCGTTTCCCCCTTTGAGCACTTCCCTGAGAATACCTGTATCCAGTATTTTTGAGGGAAACATCACCAGGTTCAATGCGGTGAGGGGGCGGCCGCCCATGGAGTAGATATCAGAAATGGAATTGGCCGCCGCCACCTGGCCGAACCAGTAGGGATCATCCACCGGCGGGGTAATGAAATCCACGGTATTGATCATGGCAAGATCGTTCGATACCTTGTATACCGCTGCATCATCCGAGGTATCGTATCCCACCAGCAGATTGTCGTCGTCGGGAGCGGGAAAGCCCTTTAATGTGTCCGCCAGGACCTGGGGACCTATCTTCGCCGCTCAACCGCAGGTCCGGGAAAGACCGGTCAGGGTTTTCTTTTTAAATAATTTCAATGGGGTCTCCGCTTTCAGTTTAATGGTTGCCCGTAACTATAACCATTCCGGGATCCAAATCAATAGGGATTAATCGCGGTTTATCCTGATCCGGCGTCCGTTATTTTTTTGCCCGGCGCTGGGCAAACCCGTGGGCGCCCATCCGCCAGAAGGTCAGGGCTACGGACAGCCATGCATTTGCAGCGGGGTTGGCGGGCTTTCCTTTCCCAAGAAGATACATCTGGTACTCGTACCAGGTCAGACCGATGGCGGTCATGGCGTCCACCGCCCGCATCCCCGTGGACACTCCGGGCAGTTGGATGCCATATTGGATATCCGCCAGAATCCGGTTGGGAAAATCCGGCTCCAGGGCCAGGGGGCGGGCCACCCCGATAATATCCGCCGCACCGGATTCAAGGGCGCAAGCCATGGCACCGCCGCTGCGAAATCCCCCGGTGAGGGCAAGGGGGACCTGTAATGCCTCACTCATGGCGGCGGCATACTCAAGAAAGTAGCCTTCCTTGTCATTGGCTGACGGGCTTCCCATCATCTTTGGGTTTTCATAGGAGCCGCCGGAAATTTCCACCA